>Ga0209474_10005507_pt1 | contig 10779 bp, 8 predicted proteins | sample GraSoiAngelo_145_FD_185902 | JGI IMG/M metagenome (GOLD analysis project Ga0209474, IMG submission 185902) | Grasslands soil microbial communities from the Angelo Coastal Reserve, California, USA - 14_1009_05_20cm (SPAdes) (version 2) | ecosystem: Environmental > Terrestrial > Soil > Grasslands ... | reverse complement strand
CCGCGCGGAGATGGGCCAAGGCACGATCACCGGTCTGGTTCAACTGGTCGCCGAAGAGCTCGAATGCGACTGGAAGAAAGTCAAAGCGGAGCAGGTCACCCCGGGACAGAATCTCGCGCGCAAGCGCGTTTGGGGCGAGATGGGAACCGGTGGCAGCCGCGGCATCCGCACCTCGCAGGATTATGTGCGGCGCGGCGGCGCTGCTGCACGGATGATGCTGCTGCAAGCTGCGGCCGACGAATGGAAGGTACCAGTCGCCGAACTCACGGTTTCCGACGGCACTATCACGCATGCCGGCTCCCAGCACTCGACCAGCTACGGGAAGGTTGCTGCGGCCGCCGCCAAGCTCGAGCCGCCGGATGTGAAAGCTATCAAGCTGAAGGATCCCAAGAACTGGAAGATTGCCGGCAAGCCGATGAAGCGGATCGACACCGCCGACAAGCTCGACGGCAGCAAGGTCTATGGCATCGACGTCAAGCTGCCCGGAATGCTGTGCGCGGCGATCAAGGATTGTCCGGTGTTCGGCGGCAAACTTGCGAGCTACGACGAAAGCAAGATCGCGGGCCGGCCCGGCGTGCGCAAGGTGGTACGCGTGAACGACAGCGCCGTTGCGGTCGTCGCCGATACCTGGTGGCACGCCAAAACTGCCCTCGATGCGCTGCCCATCGTCTGGGACGAGGGGCCGAATGCCTCCCAATCCAATGCGACCATCGCCGAGCGATTGCAAGAAGGCCTCACCGCCAGCACGACCAACGGCTCGCGCCAGAACGGCGATGCGGTCAAGGCGATCCCCAGCGCGGCGAAGAAAGTGGAGGCGGTCTACAGCACGCCATTTTTGGCGCACGCCACCATGGAGCCGATGAATGCGACCGTTCGACTCTCCTCCGAGAAGGCGGAGGCATGGGTGCCGACGCAGAACGCGGAGGCATCGCTCGCGGCCCTATCGGAAGCCTCGGGCGTGCCGCTTGCCAACTGCGACGTTTACCGGACCGACCTCGGTGGCGGCTTCGGCCGGCGCGGCGGCACGCAGGACTACGTGCATCAGGCGGTCGCCATTGCCAAAGAATTTCCCGGCGTGCCGATCAAGCTGATCTGGAGCCGTGAAGAGGACCAGGCGCACGACTTCTTCCGGCCGATCTCCCAATGCCGTCTGGCTGCGGGGCTCGACGCCGACGGCAAGCTGGTCGCCCTGCACGTTCGGGTCAGCGGGCAATCGATCAATGCCACGTTGAACCCGGCCGGCATCGTCGGCGGCAGGGACATGCGGCAGCTGCAAGGGCTATGGGAGGAGCCCGGCGATGCGCAGCTCGGCTATGGCGTGCCCAACCTGCTGATCGAATACGTCATGCGCAACACGCACGTCCCGGTCGGGCCATGGCGCGGCGTGAACACCAACCAGAACGCCGTGTACATGGAGTGCTTCATTGACGAGGTGGCGCACGCGGCAGGCAAGGATCCGCTCGCGTTCCGCCGCGCGCTCATGACCGATCACCCCAAGCATCTCGCGGTGCTCAATGCCGCGGCGGAGAAGGGCGACTGGGGCAAGCCGCTGCCGCCCGGCGTGCATCGCGGAATTGCGCAATTCATGGGTTATGCCAGCTACTCCGCCGCCGTTGCCGAGGTCTCGGTGACCCGCGAGGGCAAGCTCAAGGTGCACCGCCTGGTGCTGGCGCTCGATTGCGGCCACGCCGTCAATCCGGACCAGATCGCGGCGCAGGTCGAAGGCTCGGTCGCGTACGGACTCACTGCAACGCTCTACGGGGAGTGCAGAGTCAAAGACGGGCGCATGGTCGATCTCAACTTCGACAGCTACGAGATCATGCGGCTTGCCGAAATGCCCAAGGTCGAGACTCTCATCGTCCCGAGCGGCGATTTCTGGGGCGGTGTCGGCGAGCCCACGATCTGCGTCGTGGCACCGGCGGTGCTCAACGCCATTCACGCCGCAACGGGCAAGCCGGTGCGCAGCCTGCCGCTTAAGAACGTGAAGTTGGTGTAGACCAAAACTTCCGCCGCTCGCCAGCGGCGCGAATTGTTGACATGTCATGGCCGGACTTGTCTCGGCCATGCACGTCTTGCTTCCACCAGAGTAGGACGTGGATGCGTGGCACAAGGCCGGGCATGAGTGGAATGCATCAGCGCCAAAAACCTTATGAGGGACCCAATGAGCAGAGCGACTCGATGATGTCACGGCGCTCGGTTGTGATCAGCGGCTTGGGATGGTGCGCCTGCTCGGCTTGCGCTGCCGAGGGCATGGGTGCCTCCGCAAATACTGCTGAGCAAATAACCGAGGAGCAAGGCCCAGGCTACCGGCTGCGCTTCATCGGCGCGCAACGCGAGACGATCATGAACGGCAAGCTCGCGGCGGCGGTCGATTTGCGCAAGCTTGCGAATACGGCCCACCTTTATGGGCTCGGCCCGCTCGAAGAGCTGCGCGGCGAAGTGACCATTGTCGACAGCAGGCCTTCACTTGCGCGGGTGAATTCCGCAGGGATTGTCGAGGTCACCCAAAGTTATGATGGCGGGGCGCCTTTCCTGGTCTGGGCCGAAGTAGCGGCTTGGCGCGACCTGCCGATCCCGGCTGACGTTCGTTCCTTCGCGGATCTGGAAGCGTTCGTCCCGCGCGCCGCGGAATCGACCGGCCTCGATCCGCAAACGCCCCTCCCGTTCATGCTGCGTGGGCGCCAGACGCTGGTTGAATTCCATGTGCTCAATCGCGTCGGCGATCCGCCGCACAGCATGGAGCAGCACAAGAAAATTCAGGCGACCTTCGATTTGGAAAACGTGGATGCGACGATTATCGGTTTTCATTCCACTCGGCATCGGGGCATCTTCACCCCTATGGATTCGACCATCCACATCCATTTCCAGACGCCTGATAACCGGACTTCAGGCCACATCCAGAAGCTGCAATTGGCAAGCGGACTGACGCTAAGCTTGCCGCGCCCGTCATGAGGCGGAGCGAAAAGGCGATGCCGAAAACGCTGTTCGAGAAAATCTGGGACGCGCATGTGGTCGCGCAGCGCGCCGATGGCCGCGAGCTCATCTATATCGATCGGCATGTCCTGCATGAGTTGCATGCGCCGCACGCCTTCGAGCAGCTGGAAAAGCAACATCGGGCGGTCCGGCGGCCGGATCTCACCTTCTCCATGCAGGACCACACCGTCGCCACCAAGCCGGGCCGCAACGACGAGACCAATCCGTCAGGCGCCGCCTTCCTCAAGGCGATGCGCGACGGGAGCCGCCGCAACGGCATCAGGCTGTTCGATATCGACGATCCGGAGCAAGGCATTTGCCACGTGGTGGCGCCCGAGGTCGGCATCGTGCTGCCCGGCGCCACCCACGCGGTTCCCGACAGCCATGCCAGCACCGTGGGCGGGCTCGGCGCGCTCGCCTTCGGTTGCGGCACGAGCGAGCTTGCCCACATTCTGGCGACGCAAGTGATGGCGCTCAAACGTCCTACGCGCATGCGTGTGCGCCTCGACGGGCGGTTCGGTGCCCATGTCAGCGCCAAGGACGTCGCGCTACGCCTCATCGCCGAGCTCGGCGTTGCCGGTGCGCGCGGCTCGGTAGTGGAATATTCCGGGAGCGCCGTGCGCGCGATGGCGATCGAGCAGCGCATGACGCTGTGCAATCTCAACATCGAAATGGGCGGCCGCTCAGGCCTCATTGCGCCCGACGACGCGGCGTTCGGCTGGATCGCCGGCCGGCCGTTTGCGCCACGAGACGCGATGTGGGAGCGCGCGCTTGCCCAATGGCGCACGCTCGCCAGCGATGACGATGCCGAGTTCGACCGCGAACATGTGCTCGATTGCAGCGATCTGGAGCCGCAAATCACCTGGGGCACCGATCCGAGCCAGGTGCTCGGCATTTCCGGTCGCGTGCCCGACCCGACCGCGTTCGACGCGAGCCGGCGCGCCGCAGCGGAAAACGCGCTCGCCTATATGGGACTGAGGCCAGGTACGCCGCTTGCCGGCGTTCCCGTCGATCGCGTTTTTATCGGTTCCTGCACCAACAGCCGCCTGCCCGATCTCAAAGCCGCCGCCGAGGTGGTGCGCGGCCGATGCGTCGCGCCGGGCGTCATCGCTATGGTGGTGCCCGGCTCGACAACGGTGAAGCGGGAGGCGGAGGCGGCCGGCCTCGACCGCGTGTTCCGCGATGCCGGCTTCTTCTGGGGCGAGTCCGGCTGCTCCATGTGCGCCGGCGGCAACGGCGATCGCGGCAAGCCCGGCGAGCGCTGCGTCTCCACCACCAACCGCAACTTCGAACATCGCCAGGGTCCCAAGGTGCGCACCCATCTCGCGAGCCCGGAGACCGCCGCGGCCACCGCGCTCCTCGGGCGCATCGCCGACGTGCGAGAAGTCCTTTCTGGAAACGCCTGATGCAGCCGTTTACCTCCCACACTGGAATTGCCGTGCCGCTGCTCGAGGACGAGATCAACACCGATCAGATCGCGCCGGTGCAATCCATGCGCGCGCTCAAGCCGGATTACAAAGCGCTGCTGTTCATGCGCGCGCGCCGCCGCGACGACGGCAGCGAGGATCCGGATTTCGTGCTCAACCGCCCGCGGTTCCGCAATCCCGGCATTCTCGTGACCGGGCACAATTTTGGCGCCGGCTCTTCGCGCGAAGCCGCGGTATGGGGCATGCTGGCGAACGGCATCCGCGTCATCGTCGCGCGCAGCTTTGCCGACATCTATCGCGAAAATTGCCTGCAGAACGGCTTGCTGCCGGTCGTGCTCGCCGCAGCGGATGCGCAGGCCTTCGAGGCGCGTGTGCTGGCGGTGAATGGCGTGGCGCCGTTCACGGTGGACCTCGTGGCGCAGCGCATCGGTGGCCCCGGCGGTCCCGATATGATATTCGAGATTCCCGCCCCCGATCGCATGCGCCTGATCGAAGGACTCGACGACATCGGCTTCTCGCTCAAGCACACGGACGCGATCGCCAACTGGGAGCGCCGCTCGGCGGCGGAGCAGCCCTGGCTGCAAACAGCGCGCGACCATCGCACTTCATAGAGTTCGGCAGAGCACCTCTCGTTGAATCAAATGAGCGAGCTGCAAACTCGGTGCGCACCCTCGCCTGCTTTGGGGGAGAGGCTGGGCAGGGGGAGTGGCGGCACAAATATCGAATTGCCCCCCTCTATCCCTCCCCCGCAAGCGGGGCAGGGCAATCGCATGTGGAAATTTTGGATTCGAATGGTGCGTTCCAGAGCGCAGCTGGATTCCAAAGTTGCGCGCGCGAGCAGACCTCGATTCCAATATTGCGCTGTTTCGCCAAAAACAGTCCACATGCGATTGCCCTGGCAAGCGGGGGAGGGGACGACGTGGCACTGCCCATCGTACTCTGCAATTATCGCGCGTTGACGGAGCAAAGACATGAACGCCAGGAAAAAACTGCGAGCGATCATGGCAGGCAAGCGCCTGGTGCTGATGCCGGGTGCCTATGACGCGCTGTCCGCCCGCATCATCGAGCGCGAGGGCTTCGAAGCTCTTGTGGCGGGCGGCTATGCCGCGATCGGAAGCATGCTGGCGCAGGCCGACATGGGCCAATCCAACATGCGCGATTACGCCGACCACTACGCGCGCATCTGCGATGCCGTCGGCATTCCGGTCTATGTCGACGCCGACACCGGCTTCGGCGGCGTCAACAACGTGCGGCAGATGGTGCGCGCCTTTGACGCCGCGGGGGTCGCCGGGCTCTTCATCAGCGATCAGGTCTTTCCGAATCGCTGCGGCTACCTGCCCGGCAAGCAGATTGTCCCGGTCGAGCAGATGCTGGCGAAGATCAAGGCGGCACTCGATGCGCGTCGCGACGGCGATTTGTTCATCGCGGCGCGCACCGATGCCGCGGGGGTAGAGGGCGTCGAGGCCGCGATCGCCCGCTGCCGACTGTTCATGGAGGCGGGTGCCGACATGGCCAAGCCCATGGGCGTCGACAGCATTGCCGAGATCAAGCGGGTGCTGCGCGAGGTCGGCGGTCCGCACATGGCGACGCTGTCGCAGGCGGCGGGGCCGAAGGCGCGCAGCCTCGAGGAACTCGAAGCTGCCGGCGTCGTTGCTGCAACGTTTCCGTCGGTCGCGCTGTTTTCGGCGGCGCACGCGATAGGCAACGTGTTGCGTCTGCTCAAACGGGAAAATTCGCTGGCGCCGTGCCAGGAGCACCTCATACCGCTCGAGGAGTATTACGATCTCGTCGGTTTAAAGCCGCTGCTCGCACGCGAACAGCGCTACGACGAAGAGGCCGCCGCGCTGGCGCGCCAGCGCGCGGCAGAATAGGCGCTACGTGGTCCGATCGTCGCTCCTTGCGCTCGCGCTCGCGCTCGGTCTCGCATCCAGTGCCGCTGGGGAATCCGCGCAGGACTTCTACCGGGGCAGGCAGATTCGGATGGTGGTCGGGCATGGCGTGGGCAACGACTACGATCTCGCCGCGCGCTTCCTGGCGAAATATCTCGCCAGGCACATTCCGGGCGAGCCCACGATCATCGTGCAGAACATGCCGGCTGCGGCCAGCATCGCCGCGGCGAACTATCTCTACGCGCAAGCGCCGCGCGACGGCGCCGTGCTCGGATCGTTCTCGCGCAACGTGCCAAGCCAGGCGCTGATGGGACAGCCCAACGTCGAGGCCGATCCCCGCCGCTTCAATTGGCTCGGCGCGACTTCGCTGCCCGCGCGCGTGTGCGTGCGTTGGTTCACCGCGCCAACCAAAACCATTGCCGACCTGTTCACGCAGGAATTCATCGTCGCCGGTGCCGGCGCCGGCTCCTCGTTGAGCATCCTGCCGGCCGTGTTCAATCACGTGCTCGGCACCCGTTTTCGCATCGTCCAAGGCTATCACGGGATGACGGACGCGGTGCTCGCCACGGAACGCGGCGAGGTTCAGGGACTGTGCGCGTCATACCAGCAATTTCGTCCGTACGAGCAGCTCATCCGCAAGGGCAAGCTGGTGTTCCTGCTGCGCGCCGAACAATCGCCGATCCCGGATCTCCCCGAAGTGCCGTCGATCTTCGACTACGCGAAAACCGACGAGCAGCGCCAGCTCATGCGGTTTGTCTTTGCCAGCACCGAGTTCGGCCGTCCCTACGTTTTTCCACCCGACGTGTCGATGGAACGCGTGGAGCTGATGCGAACGGCATTCGCCGAGACCCTGCGCGATCCCGCGCTCATTGCCGAGGCCGCGCGGATCAAGATCGATATGACGTATCGTCCGCCGGACCACTTGCAGCGGCTCGTCGCCAACCTCTATGAGACGCCCCCTGCCCTTATCGAGACCGTGAAGAAGCTCGTTCCCAATCTGCAGTGGAGTAAAGATCGTCGTGCCTGGGCTTGTCCCGGGCATCCACGTCTTGTTTGTTGTGGCGCGAAGACGTGGATGGCCAAGCCCGGCCATGACGTCGAAACAATGATGCGACGCTACTCCGTATGAGCGTAAGCCATCCCGATCGCTTTCTGCTGGCCGGGCTGATGGGCTGGCCGGTGATGCATTCGCGCTCGCCGCAGCTGCACAATTATTGGCTGGCGCAACACGGCCTCGACGGTCGTTACCTGCCGCTTGCGATCAAAACAGAGGGGCTGCGCGCCGCACTCCGAGCGCTGCCGGCCTTGGGATTCTCCGGCTGCAATCTCACCATTCCGCACAAGCAGGCGGCGCTCGAAATCGTCGACCGGGTCGATCCGCTGGCTACGCGGATCGGCGCCGTCAATTGCGTCGTGGTTGCTTCCGACGGATCCCTCGAAGGGCGCAACTACGATGCGTTCGGCCTCATCGAGAGCGTGCGCGAGGCGCAGCCCGACTGGCACGCCGATGCCGGGCCGATCGTGGTCATTGGCGCCGGCGGCGGCGCACGCGCGGTGCTGGTCGGGCTGATCGATCAGGGCGCGCGCGAGATCAGGCTCGTCAATCGCACGCCGGCGCGCGCGGCAAAGCTCACGCAGGAGCTGCATGGCCCGATCAAGCCGCTCGATTGGGCGCAACGCCGCGCGGCGCTCGACGGTGCGGCCATGCTGATCAACACCACCAATCAGGGCATGGTGGGCGAGCCCCCGCTCGACCTGGCGCTTGACCCGCTGCCGGCAAACGCGCTGATCTGCGACATCATTTATATTCCACGCGAGACGCCACTGCTCGCAGCGGCCCGCAAGCGCGGCAACCCGACCATGAATGGGCTCGGCATGCTGATCCACCAGGCACGGCCTGCATTCCAGGCTTGGTTCGGCATCATGCCCGAGGCGACGCCGGAGCTGCGCGCCATGATCGAGGCAAACACGTAAGGCCGAACAGAATGACACGCAGTCATGATGAACCGACGTGAGTTGGTATTCACAGCTCTGGGTTCGCTCTCGACAGCGACGCTGTCATTGCGCAACGCGCGGGCTTTCCCGGATCGACCCATTCGGCTCGTCGTCCCGTTCTCACCCGGCGGCGCAACCGACGTGGTCGGGCGCATGTGGGCGGAAAAGATGAAGGCCATCCTCGGCACCGTGGTGACGGAGAATCGCGGCGGCGGTGGCGGGGTCATCGGCGCCACCGAGGTGGCGCGCGCACAGCCGGATGGCCACACGTTCCTGTTCGGCAACACGAGCACGCAGGTGCTGATCCCCGCGATCATGAACAACCCGCCTTACGATCCGCTCAAGGATTTCGTCGGCATCTACATTCTCTGCAACGCGCCGACCTCGATCGTGGTCCACCAGTCTGTGCCAGCACGCAATCTCCAGGAGCTGATCGCGTACGCCAAAGCCAATCGCGGCAAGTTGTCATACGGCTCGGCAGGCGTGGGCACCCTGACCAACTTGGCGGGTGAGCTGTTCAAGCAGCTGATCGGCGCGCCGGACATCGTGCATATCCCGTACAAAGGCTCGGCACCGGGCGTCGCCGATCTCGCCAGCGGCCAAATCCCAATGATGACCCCGAATGTGGGTGGACCGTTGCTGGACCTGCACCGCAGCGGCAGAGTGCGTATTCTTGCGATCAACGCGAATACGCGCCTCAAGGCGGCACCGAATATTCCGACCGCGGCGGAAGCGGGCCTCTCTGGCATGATCGCCGGCAACCTCAACGGCCTGTTCGCGCCGGCGGGCGTGTCGAGCGCCATCGTCGAGTTGTCACTCGCTGAAGCCGTCGCGGACGCCGAATTTCAGCGCATTCTGATCGCCTCGGGCTTTGAGCCGAACCCCGATTCGGGGCCGGAGCAAACGCGCGCCTTCATCGCCGCCGAACACGAGCGCTGGGTGCCGATCATCAGAGCAACCGGGTTCAAGATGGAGTGATGGGTAGGGTGGGCACCGGCGCGCCGATCGGATTACGCGTGGGCAAACTCGCCTGCGCGCCGTTGCCCACACGTCAATGCCCAGGGCAGCGATTTTGCTCACCCTACGTGCAATCCAACAAAATAGGCATCTCATGGCGCGTGTGCCCCTGATCCAAGAGCAAGAGCATCCGGAATTTGCCGGCCTGATCGAGAAATTCCGCGCCGGGCGCCGCGGCCGGCTGATCAATATCTATCGCATGCTGCTCAACGCGCCGCCGCTCGCGGAGAGCTGGTTCAATCACTCCAATACGGTGCGATGGAAAACGACGCTCAGCGGGCGGCTGCGCGAGATCGTGATCATCCGCATGGGCCATCTTGCCAAATCGGAATACGTGTTGCGTCAGCACGTCCCTTCCCTCGCGCTCGCGGACGGCGTATCGCTCGAGGAATGCGACGCGCTCGCCGACTGGCGCGCGTCCAAGCTGTTCAGCGAAAGCGAGCGCGCGGTGCTTGCCTATGGCGATACCATGAGCCGCGACATCGCCGTTTCCGACGCGGTGTTCGCGGACGTCAAACGTCATTTCAACGCGCGGGAGATCGTGGAGCTGACCGTGCTGATCGGCACCTACAACATGAACGCGCGCGTCTTGCGGGCGCTCGAGCTTGATCTCGAGCCGCTGGCGCCTTGATGCCCACACTGTCATGCCCGCGAAAGCGGGCATCCAGTAATCACCCGGATGAGCGAGATTTATACGCTTTATAGCGACATTCGTGTTTACTGGATTCCGGCTCTCGCTCGCCATAGCGCGTCGAAGACGCGCGTAAACGCGCTTTAGGCTCGCTCGGCCGGAATGACACGCCGGTGAATGTTGGAGATTGCTGGTGCCAGCAGATAATGAAACTCTTGTTGTCGAAGACGACCGCTTTTTGCGTGTTGTGGGTGTCGTGCTCGATCCCGACACGCCGGCCGAACGTGTTGCGGCCTACGCCGATTTTTTCGCTCACGATGAGCCTGATTTTACCGGCTATTGCCAACGCGTGCGCGCGCGCGTCGGCAACCTGTTCCCGCGCGAAGTGCGGCTGGTGGAGAGCCAGGAGGCGTTGCGCGCCGCCCTTCCCGGAAGCACGGGGTTGGTGGTCGAGTCCCTCAAGGTCGGGTCGGAAGAGCTTGCGGCCGGCAAAAGCTTGCGCGTCGTGCAGAAATACGGCGGCAAGCCACGCAACATCGATGTTGGCGCCTGCGCCGCAAACGGGATCAAAGTGCTCACGTTGGGCCGGCGTGCAAACATCGCCTGCGCCGAGCACACGATTGCGCTGATGCTCGTGCTGGCGCGAAAGCTCAATCGGGTCGCTGGTCGCATCAGCCCACAGCTGCTGGAAGAGATCGGCTATCCGTACAAGCCGTTCGATCGCCGCCATACGCCCAACTCCAACTGGCCGCGCATTTCCGGCCTGCGCGTGCTGAACGGATCGACGCTCGGCATCATCGGCGTGGGCGAGATCGGCCGGGAAATCGCGATTCGCGCGGCGGCCTTC
>Ga0209474_10005506_pt1 | contig 10781 bp, 11 predicted proteins | sample GraSoiAngelo_145_FD_185902 | JGI IMG/M metagenome (GOLD analysis project Ga0209474, IMG submission 185902) | Grasslands soil microbial communities from the Angelo Coastal Reserve, California, USA - 14_1009_05_20cm (SPAdes) (version 2) | ecosystem: Environmental > Terrestrial > Soil > Grasslands... | reverse complement strand
CTGCGCGCGCGCCTATGACGGCGCGCGTTTCGTTTGCGCACCGGGCGCGAGCCCCCGCCGCCGCGGCCGCCTGGATCGCGGCGTTTGCCGTGGCGGGCGCGGCGGCGGGTTACGCCCTGACGCTCGTGCCGCTGCACGCGGACCCGCGCTGGGCGCTCGCGTGGAGCTCGTTGCCCTGGGCGGCCGGCTTCGGTCTGGCGACGTGGCTGGTGGGCCGCGTGCTCGAGCGCCGATCCTGGGAGGAGTTGGGCTGGCGCCCCCGCACGGGCATGGGCTGGTCCCTGCTGGTGGGCACCGCTCTGGGCGCGGGCATGGCGGCGTGCGCGGTGGGCCTGGCGGTGACCGCGGGTCGCGCCGGAATCACCGCCACAGCCGGGTGGAGCGGGTGGGGAGCAGCCGCCCTGCCGCTGGGCGTCGGATTCCTGCTCGCGGCGCTCGCCGAAGAGCTGGCCTTCCGGGGCTACCCGTTGCGCCGGCTCGCGGCCGCGACGGGCGTCGTCCCCGCCACGGCGCTGACCGCGCTCGGCTTCGGGCTCTTGCACCTCGGGAATCCCGGCGCCACGGCCTTCTCCACCGTCAATGTCGCGCTCGCGGGCGTGTGGCTCGCCGCCGCGCTGTTCTCGCCGGGCGCGATGCCGCTGGCCTGGGGCGCGCATTTCGGCTGGAACGCGACGCTGGCGCTCGGGTTCGCGGCGCCGGTGAGCGGCTACGCGTTCCCGCTGCCGGCGCTGCAGTATCGTCCGGGCGCGCACGCGTGGATCGACGGTGGGGCCTTCGGGCCGGAAGGCGGCGTGGTCGCGACCCTGATCATGCTGGGCGGCACCGCGGCCCTGGTCGCGTGGAGCCGGCGCGCACCGCGCCCGGATGCCGCGCCGTGAGCCGGGTGGCGGTGGTGGGAGCGGGGACGATGGGCAACGGGATCGCCCACGTGTTCGCGCAGCACGGGTGGGACACGGCGCTGATCGACGTAGCGCCCGGCCTGCTCGAGCGAGTGCTCGCGATCATCCGCGCCAACCTGGAGCGTCAGGTGAAGAAGGGGACGCTCACCACCGCGCAGCGCGACGCCGCGCTCGGGCGCATCCGGACGGCGTCGACGCTCGACGCCGTGGCGGACGCGGAGCTCGTCGTGGAAGCCGCGACGGAGCAGCCCGACGTCAAGTTCAGGATCTTCCGCGACCTGGACCGGCTGGCGCCACCGGCGGCGATCCTCGCCACGAACACCTCGTCGATCTCGATCACCACGATCGCCGCCCAGACCCGGCGGCCCGCCCAGGTGATCGGGATGCACTTCATGAATCCGGTCCCCGTGATGCAGCTGGTGGAGGTGATCCGCGGGCTCGAGACGGGCGAAGAGACCGTTGGGAAGGTTGTGGAGGTTGTGAAGGTTCTGGAAAAGATACCGGTCGTGGTGAGCGATGCGCCCGGGTTCGTGTCCAACCGCGTGCTCATGCCGATGATCAACGAGGCGGTCTTTTGCGTGATGGAAGGCGTGGCGACCCCCGAGGCGGTCGATACGGTGATGAAGCTCGGCATGAACCATCCGCTCGGGCCGCTGGCGCTCGCCGATCTGATCGGCCTGGACGTGTGTCTCGCGATCCTCGAGGTGCTGCAGCGCGACCTGGGCGACGACAAATACCGTCCGGCGCCGCTGTTGCGGAAGCTGGTCGCGGCGGGGTGGCTGGGCCGCAAGAGCGGCCGGGGCTTCTATGTCTATCGCGATTGAGCCGGCGGGTCTCTCGGAGACGCAGCGCCAGATTGTGGAGCTGGCGCGCGAGTTCGCGCGCACCCGCATCGAGCCGTTCGCGGCCGAGTGGGATCGCACCGCCCACTTCGCCCGCGACGTGATCGACGCCCTGGGCGCGCTCGGATTTCTCGGCATGTGCACGCCGGAGGAATACGACGGCATGGGCCTCGACACCGTGACCTACCTGCTCGCCCTCGAAGAGATCGCGGCGGCGGATGCCAGCATCGCCGTGTCGCTCTCGATCCACAACGCGATTCCCACGACGATGCTGGTGCGCCACGGCACGGCGGCGCAAAAGGAACGGTTCCTCAAGGGCATGGCCCGAGGGGAGCTGCTGGCGGGGTTCGCGCTTTCGGAGCCCGAGTCCGGGTCGGACGCCGCCGCCCTGCGCACCCGCGCGGTGCGGGACGGCGACCGCTGGGTGCTGTCGGGCGCGAAGGCGTGGGCGACGAACGGCGCCACGGCCGACTTGATGATCGTGATGGCCCGCACGGAGCGCGGCATATCCGCCTTCATTGTGCCCACCGACGTGCCGGGTTATCGTCCGGGGAAGCCCGAGGAGAAGATGGGTCTGCGTGCCTCGAACACGGTCGCGCTGGCGCTCGAGGACGTGCGCCTGCCGGCCGACCGCCTGTTGGGCGAGGACGGGGCGGGGTTCGGGTACGCGATGGAGGGACTCGACGCCGGCCGGCTCGGGATCGCGGTGCAGGCGGTGGGTATCGCGCGCCGGGCGCTCGAGCACGCCGTCGCCTACTGCGACGAGCGCAAGCAGTTCGACCGGCCGCTGCGCGAGTTCGAAGCTGTGCAGTTCAAGCTCGCCGACATGGCCACGCGCGTGGAGGCGGCGCGTGCGCTGGCCCACGTCGCGGGCGCGCGCCGCGACCGGGGCGAGAGCGTCACCACCTCGGCGAGCATGGCGAAGCTGTTCGCGTCCGAGACCGCGATGTGGGTCACGACGCAAGCCGTCCAGCTGTTCGGCGGCTACGGCTACATGCGGGACTTCCCCGTGGAAAAGTTGTTCCGCGACGCCAAGGTTACGGAGATCTATGAGGGGACCAGTGAAATCCAGCGGATCCTCGTCGCGCGCGGTCTCTATCCCCGCGGCTGAGGAGATCCTTGCCTGAGCGGATTTACGTCGGCGCGGACCACGCCGGCTTTCAGTTGAAGGGACAGCTCGTGGAGGAGCTCAAGCGGCTCGGCTACGACCCCGTGGACGTGGGTCCGCAGGCGATGGACCCGGCCGACGACTTCCCCGACTTCGGCCGCCCCGTGGCGGAGGCCGTCAGCACGGGCAAGGCGCGGCGTGGCGTCCTCACCTGCGGCACAGGGCTGGGGATGGCGTACGTCGCCAACCGCTTCCCGCGCGTGCGGGCGGCCGTGGCCTGGAGCCCGGAGATCGCGGAGCTGGCGCGCAAGCACAACGACGCGAACGTGCTGGTGTTGCCCGCGCGCTCGCGCCAGCTCCGCGTGCGGGCGGCCGTGGCCTGGAGCCCGGAGATCGCGGAGCTGGCGCGCAAGCACAACGACGCGAACGTGCTGGTGTTGCCCTCGCGCTTCGTGAGCGAGGAGGAAGGGTTGGAGATCCTGCACAAGTGGCTCGACACCGCGTTCGAGGGCGGGCGCCACGAGCGGCGCGTGGCCAAGATCGACTCATGATCGACCGGCGCGCACCGCTCTCCAAGGCGGACCCCGCGATCGCGCAGCTCATCCGCCGCGAGGTGGAGCGGCAGGAGCACGGCCTCGAGCTCATCGCGAGCGAGAACTTCGTCTCCGTCGCCGTGATGGAAGCGATGGGCACGGCCCTGACCAACAAGTACGCCGAAGGACTGCCCAAGAAGCGCTACTACGGCGGGTGCGAAGTGGTGGACGAGGTCGAGCAGCTCGCCATCGACCGCGCCAAGGCGTTGTTCAAGGCGGCGCACGTCAACGTGCAGCCGCACTCGGGGGCGCAGGCCAACATGGCCGCCTACCTCGCGGTCGCCAAGCCGGGCGACACGCTGCTCGGGCTGGCGCTGCCCCACGGCGGTCACCTGACGCACGGCGCGGCGGTCAACTTCTCGGGCAGCTTGTTCCGCGCCGTGTCGTACGGCGTCCGAGAGGAGACCGGCCGCATCGACTACGACGAGGTGCGCGCCATCGCGCGGCGCGAGCGGCCGCGCCTCTTGATCGGCGGGTCGTCGGCGTACGCCCGCATCATCGATTTCGCGGCGCTCAAGAGCATCGCCGACGAGGTCGGCGCCATTCTCGTCGTGGACATGGCGCACGTCGCCGGTCTCATCGCCGCGGGTATCCATCCGTCGCCCGTGCCGCACGCGCAGATCGTGACCACCACCACCCACAAGACGCTGCGGGGCCCGAGGGGCGGTCTGATCCTGTGCCAGGAGACGTTCGCCAAGGACGTGGACAAGCAGGTGTTCCCGGGCCTCCAGGGCGGACCGCTCGAGCATGTGATCGCCGCGAAGGCCGTGGCCCTGGGCGAGGCCATGACCCCCGATTTCAAACGCTATGCGCAGCAGGTGGTCCGGAACGCGCAGGCGCTCGCTGCCGCGCTGGTGGAGCGCGGCTATGCCATCGTGTCGGGAGGCACCGACACCCATCTGATGCTGGCCGATCTCCGGTCCAAGCAGGTCACCGGCAAGGAAGCGCAGGAGCTGCTCGACCGGGCGAGCATCACTGTGAACAAGAACACCATCCCTGGCGATCCGCAGAAGGCCTTCGTCACGAGCGGGATCCGGATCGGCACGCCGGCCGTGACGACGCGAGGGCTCACCGAGACGGAGATGCATACCGTGGCGACACTCATCGATACCGTGCTCACCAGGAAGGACGACGCCACCATCGCGCGGGTGAAGGCGGAGGTGCGCGAGCTGACGGAGCAGTTCCCCCTGTACGCGGCACCGGCCCGCGCCACCGCGGCGGCGCGCCATGGCTGACACCGGCGGCTCGTCGGGGCGCCCCTCGCGGGGCTCGGGCTCGCTCACCGTGCATCCGGCCGAGGAGCTCGAAGTCTATTTCAACGAGGTGGCCCACGGCCGCCCGGTGGGCTTCGTCGCGTCCGCGAAATGGAAGCCTCCCACCGATATCTTCGAGACCGACGAGGCGCTCGTGGTCTACATGGACATCGCGGGCATGCGGTCCGAAGACTTCAGCGTCGAGTACGTGGACGGCATCCTCACGATCGCGGGCGAGCGGCAGGCGCGGCGCAACGAGGGCAAGCCCCACTACCACGCGATGGAAGTGCAGGTCGGGCCGTTCGAGCGCCGCTTCCGCCTGCCCGTCCCGGTGGATCCCGAAAGCATCCGCGCGAGCTACGAGCAGGGCTTTCTCGAAGTGTGGCTCGTCAAACTGCCGGCGCGCCTTTCGGGGCCGCAGTCGGTCCGGGTGCAGTAGGTGGATCGGCTTCCCGTCCTGCCGCTGGGGCGGCTGGTGGTCTACCCGCACGTGGTGCTGCCGATGGCGCTCACGGACCCGTCCGCCGTGCGGCTCATCGACGAAGTCGTCCAGGGCAACAAGCGGCTGCTCCTCGGCGTGGTGAAGCCGCTGGGCGGCGCCGAGCCCCCCGAGGGGGCCGTCATGCATGCTCGGGCGGACGAGCTGTACGAAGTCGGCACGCTCGGCACGGTCGTGCGCATGCTGAAGCTGGGTGATGGTTCGGTGCGGGTGATGGTGCAGGGCCTGGAGCGCGCCCGGCTCGGGGAGATCACGCCCGCCGAGCACTGGCTGGTGGCGGCCTATGAGACGTTCAGCGACGCCCAGCCGGAGGATGCGCGCACCGAGGCGCTGAAGCGCACCGTCCACGCGCAGTTCTCCCGGGTCATCGACATCGCCCCCTATTTGGGCGAGGAGCTGCACGAGGTGCTCGTCGGCATCAGCGACGCCGGCAAGCTCGCCGACTTCGTGGCCGCCAACCTGGACCTCGCCCTCCCGGCCAAGGCCGAGCTGCTGGCCCTCGACGACGTGAATCGCCGGCTGGAGCGGCTGGCGGAGCTGCTCGGCCAGGAGCTGCAGGTGCTCGAGGTCGGCAGCCAGATCCAGGAGAAGGTGCGCACGCGGCTGGACCAGAACCAGCGCGAGTACGTGCTGCGCGAGCAGCTGCGCGTGATCCGCCAGGAGCTGGGCGAAGAGGACGCGGACGACGAGCTGACCGAGCTGGCGCACCGGCTCGAGGCCGCCGGCCTGCCCGAGGAAGCCACCAAGGTGGCGGAGCGCGAGCTCAAGCGGCTGCGGCAAATGTCGCCCCAGTCGGCCGAGTACCACGTCGCGCGCACCTACCTCGAAGTGTTCGCGACCCTGCCGTGGAGCCGCACCTCGGACGACCGGCTCGACCTGAAGGCCGCGCGCGACATCCTGGACCGCGATCACTACGATCTCAAGACCGTCAAAGAGCGCATCCTCGAGTATCTCGCCGTGCGCACGCTCAACCGCGCGGCGCGCGGCAGCATCATGTGCTTCGTGGGACCGCCGGGCGTGGGCAAGACGTCGCTCGGCCAGAGCATCGCGGAGGCGCTGGGCCGCCGCTTCACCCGCGTGTCGCTCGGCGGCGTGCGCGACGAGGCGGAGGTGCGCGGGCACCGCCGCACCTACGTCGGCGCGCTCCCGGGGCGCATCATCCACGCGCTGCAGCGCTGCGAGACGCGCAACCCCCTGTTGATGCTCGACGAAGTGGACAAGATGGGCGCCGATGTGCGCGGCGATCCGACCGCCGCACTGCTCGAGGTGCTCGACCCGGCGCAGAACACCACGTTCGTGGACCACTACCTCGAGGTGCCGTTCGATCTGTCCGGCGTCATGTTCATCGCCACCGCCAACAGCCTCGCACCGATTCCCGACCCGCTGCTCGACCGCATGGAAGTGCTCACCCTCCCCGGGTACACCCCGGGGGAGAAGCTGGCGATCGCCAAGCGCTACCTGCTCCCGCGGCAGCTGACCGAGACGGGTCTCACGACCGAGCGTGCCGGCATCGCCGACGGCGCGCTGGAGCGGCTCATCGCCGAGTACACGCGCGAAGCCGGGGTACGCCAGCTGGAGCGCGAAATCCAGGGCGTGCTCCGCAAGGCCGCCCTCGACGTCGTCGAGGGGCGCGCCGCGAGCGTCAAGATCACCGCCAAGAACCTCGAGAAGTTCGCCGGCCAGCCCACGGTGCAGAGCGAAGTGGCGGGCCGCATTCCGGAGGTGGGTGTCGCGACGGGACTCGCGTGGACGCCGGTGGGCGGCGACATCATGTTCATCGAGGCGATCCAGATGCCGGGCAAGGGGCTGATCACGCTCACCGGCCAGCTGGGCGACGTGATGAAGGAGTCCGCCCAGGCGGCGTGGAGCCTGCTGCGGGCCCGGGCCGGCCCGCTGGGGATCCCGCTCGAGGCGTTCACGCAAACCGACGTGCACCTGCATCTGCCCGCGGGGGCGGTGCCCAAGGACGGCCCGTCGGCGGGGATCGCCATCGCCACGGCGCTGGCGTCGCTGTTGTGCCGCCGCCCGGCGCGGCACGACGTGGCGATGACCGGGGAGCTGACGCTGCGCGGCCGCGTGCTGCCGATCGGCGGGCTCAAGGAGAAGCTCACGGCCGCGGCCCGCGCCGGCGTGAAGATGGTGCTCGTGCCGGCCCGCAATCAGAGCGACATTGTGGAGGTCCCGGACGAAGTGAAGCAGCTGCTCGAGATCACTCCCGTGGAAACGATCGATGAAGTGCTCGCCCTGGCGCTGCTCGAGCCGCGTCCCACCCGGCCCGTGGCCGTGCGCGCCCGTCCCTCGGGGCCGACGGAGGCCCGGCCGTGAGCGATTTCGCGACGCTGGAAGAGGCGTTCGCGCGCATCGAGCAGCAGGAGGGGCGCTACGCCGAGCGCGGCTACCTGTTCGTGCTGGCGGCGCTCGAGTACGCCCAGGGGAAGCTCCCCGCGCGTCGCCACATCTCCGGAGCCGAGCTCGCCTGGGCGTGCCGCGACTTCGCGCTCGACCAGTTCGGCCTGCTCGCGCCGACCGTCCTCGCGCACTGGGGTATCACCAGCACCGAGGACCTCGGCCGCATCGTCTTCACGCTGATCGATGTCGGACTGCTGGCGCGCCAGCCGAGCGACAAGCTCGAGGACTTCGAGCGGGTGTATGAGTTCGCCGAAGTGTTCCGCACCGGCTACCGCTGGCCCGGCGTGGAGCGCGGGTAGCGGGAGTCGGATCGGGTGAAGGGGGTGCCGTATGGAGGACGTGAAAGAATGGCCCGCCTGCCGGAAGTGTCAGCAAGGTCTCCTGATCCCGTTGTCGGACTACGGCCGCGACGGGGCGCCGATCACCTACAAGGCCTGGGTCTGCACGAACCCCGACTGCGGGTTCAATATACGCATCGATAACGGAGAGATCTCCTTCGGTCGGGCGATCGGCCAGAGCTTCAAGTAAGCTTGGACGCCGTGCGCGCGCCCGCGGTGAGCGGGCGCTTCTACCCCGCGGTGCCGGCGCAGCTCGACCGCACCGTGCGGGAGCTGCTCGAGTCGGTGGGTGGCGCGCGGCCCGCGCCGGCGCGCGCCGCCGTCGCTCCGCACGCGGGGTATCCCTACTCGGGACGCACGGCGGCGCACGTGTTCGCGCGCCTCGAGATCCCGCCGCTCGTGGTGATTCTCGCGCCCAACCACACGGGCGTGTGCCGGGCTCGGGGCGGGGCGTCGCTGTGGGAGGCCGGCGCGTTTCGCACGCCGCTGGGCGACGTGGGCGTCGACGAGGAATTCGCCCGGGCGCTCGTCGCCGCGTCGCCCCTGGTGGGACCGGACCACGCGGCCCACACCGGCGAACATGCCGTGGAGGTGGAGCTGCCGTTCCTCCAGGTGCGGCGCGCCGACGTGCGGATCGTCCCGCTGGTGCTCGCGTGGGACGCGTGGCAAGGCTGCCTCGAGCTGGGCGAGACGCTCGCCGGGCTCGTGGGCCGCTGGCCGCAGCCCGTGCTGCTGCTCGCGTCGAGCGACCTGAATCACTATGAGCCGGCCACCGTCTCGGAGCGCAAGGACCGGCGGGCGCTCGAGGCGATCGCCGCGCTCGACGGGGCGGAGCTGCTGCGTCGCTGCCGCGCCGAAGGGATCTCGATGTGCGGCCGGGCGCCCACCGCCACCGTGCTCGCCGCGGCGCGGGCGCTTGGCGCGCGGGCGGCCGAGGTGGTGGACTATAGCCACTCCGGGCTGGTGTCGGGGGACGAGGAGGCCGTGGTGGGATACGGAGGGGTGGTGATCCCGTGAACCCGATCCCCGTGCTGTCCGCGACCGAGGCCGCCGGGTGGGATTCGGCCGCGCGCACCCAGTATCGGATTCCTTCGCGCGTGCTGATGGAGGCCGCCGGACGCGCCGTCGCCCACATGGTGCTGCGCGAGTACCCCGCGGTGCTCGCCCGCGGCGCTCTCGTCGTCGCGGGCGCAGGCAACAACGGCGGCGACGGCTGGGTGGCCGCGCGGGCGCTGCACGCCGGTCGCGCGTGCTGATGGAGGCCGCCGGACGCGCCGTCGCCCACATCGTGCTGCGCGAGTACCCCGCGGTGCTCGCCCGCGGCGCTCTCGTCGTCGCGGGCGCAGGCAACAACGGCGGCGACGGCTGGGTGGCCGCGCGGGCGCTGCACGCCGGTGGCGTGCCCGTGTGGGTCGCCGCCCTCGACCCCAAGACCGACGATGCGATCGACAACCGCGCGCTGGCGCGCGTGGACGGCGTGCGCGAGATCGGGCGCGACGAGCCGTGGCCCGCCGCCGCCGTCGCGCTGGACGCGCTGCTCGGCACCGGCGCGACGGGGCCGGCCCGGGGCGACGTGCTCGCGCTGGCGCAGCGACTCGTCACCTACGGCGCTCCCATTGTCGCCGTGGACGGCCCGACGGGGCTCGACCTCTCGAGCGGCGAGGCGCACGGTCCCGTGCGCGCGGCGCTCTCGATCACGTTCGGCGGCGCCCGCCGGGGACACCTGGTAGCCCGGGAATGGTGCGGCAAGCTGATCGTCGTGGACATCGGGTTCCCGCCGCCCGATCCCGCCTGGCCCGTGCTCGTGAGCGATCTCTGGGCGGGCGCGCACCTCCCCAGGCTCGCGCCCACGATGCACAAAGGCGACCGCGGCCGGGTGACGGTCGTGGGCGGCTCGAACGGGATGACGGGCGCCGCGCTGCACGCGGCGCGCGCCGCCCTCGCCGCCGGCGCGGGCCTCGTCAAGCTCGTCGCCGCACAGGAGACGATCACCGCGGCGCGCGCCAGCCTGCCCGATGTGCTGACCGTCGAGTCGGCCCTCGGACCGGAGCTCGAGCCCGACGCGGCGGATGCGCTCGAATGGGCCGACGCCCTCGTCGTCGGGCCCGGGCTGGGGCGCGAGCCGCCGCGGGCGTCGTTCCTCCAGGCCGTGCTGGGCCGCCGGCCGGTTCCGACCGTGCTCGATGCCGATGCCCTGGCGCTGTTCCAAGGCTCCGCCCCCGAGCGACCGGTGGTCCTGACACCGCACCTGGGGGAGTTCCGCGCCCAGTTCGGCGATCAGCTGGCCGATGAGGCCGCCAACGACCGCTGGGCGGCCGCGGCGAAAGCCGCGCAGCGGGTGAAAGGAACGGTCGTCCTGAAGGGCGTGCCGACCGTGATCGCCGACCTGCGCGGGCCCGCGCACGTGGTGGCGAGCGGCAACCCCGGGCTCGCCACGGGCGGCTCGGGCGACCTGCTCGCCGGTTTCATCGGCGCGTTTCTGGCGCGCGGCAGCGTCGGGCCTGAGGCGGCCGCGCTCGGCGCCCACGCCCTGGGCCGCGCCGCGGAGCAGGGGGCGCGCCAGTGGACGGCCCGCAGCCTGCGACCCGCCGACGTGCTGGCCGCGCTCCCCGAGATCTGGCGCGCCTGGGCGAACCCGCAGCTGCCCGGCGGGGGGCCGCCAGTCCTGGCGGTGCTGGAGCCGCCGGAGACGGCGTGAGCACACGGGGCGGAGCGCTCCGCCTGGGAACAGGCGGAGAGTTCGACCGCCTGCGCGCCATCTTCGCGAGCCTCGGCGCCGCCGGACGCGGGCTGGGCGACGACTGCGCGCTGCTGCGCATCGGGGCGCGCACCCTCGCCCT
>Ga0209474_10005504_pt1 | contig 10781 bp, 9 predicted proteins | sample GraSoiAngelo_145_FD_185902 | JGI IMG/M metagenome (GOLD analysis project Ga0209474, IMG submission 185902) | Grasslands soil microbial communities from the Angelo Coastal Reserve, California, USA - 14_1009_05_20cm (SPAdes) (version 2) | ecosystem: Environmental > Terrestrial > Soil > Grasslands ... | reverse complement strand
CGGCATGTATCGCTGCACCGGGGTTTTCAGGTCCGCGACGATGAGCTTGAAGTCACGCATGCGCTTATGGCGCTCGGCCTCGTCGTCGGTCGTATGCGTCAGGTCGCCGGTGAATACGATGAAGTCGGGCTGCCGCGGGAGCGCATTGACCGCCTGCACCGCTTGCCGGAGCGTGTTGGCCGCCTCGGGGTTGGGAGGACCCTTGAAGCCCCAGTGCGTGTCGGAGAGCTGGACGAAGAAAAAGTCATCCTCTTGTCTCCCCGACTTGCGAAGGCCGTTGGCGCATCCGGCCAGACCCGAAGCAAAGACCACTCCGCCAAAACCGAGCAGCTTGATGAAGTCGCGACGCCCTTTGAGTTCGTTCATCGGGAGACCTCCGGCGCCATGACTCGACCGGCCTGAGGTCTATTCCCGCGCGGCTCTCAATCCGCCGTCTCCAGACGCCGTTCCTCCTCCGCGTCGTGGACCCTGATCGTGCCTGAGTAGCTGGAGGAGAGCGGCGCGAGCAGGTCCTGGAAGTGGCATAGCTTGCCGCCGATGCCGAGCAGCATCGCGTTGTAGGTCTCTCCTGGCTGGAGGACGGTAGAGGAGAGCTCGTTGCAATCATTCGAGTAGATCTGATGAGGATGGCTGTCGGCATTGACGAACTGGAGCACTGAGCCGACCTCGAGGGTTAGTGAGGGCGCGCTGACTCCACGCTCGTCGAGTCGCTCGACGGGTGATCGGCTCGACCGCGCGATGCTCACGCACCCGCAGACCAACAGCGTGACGACGGCGACCATCCTCATTGGCTCGAGTCTCATGCTTCTCCTCTGTCGTGGACCTGCTACGAAGAAGACCTGGCTCACGCTCTGCAATTCCCGCAGGAATGAATTAGCGCCGGCACCAGTCAGCGAGTAGCGGTCAGCCCGCGGTTCCCGCTTCGGCCGGACGCGACGGCGACGATCGCTGACGGCCGCGACCAGGCCCGGGGTTACGTCTCCGGGCCTGGTCGCAGCAATGCCCAGTCAAGCAGCGTGCTACTCGGCCCATCTGGGGCGGTGGACGAACGACATTGCCAGCAGCAGCTGTGCGGCGCGCTGCGCGCCCACTCCGAGCGCCATGGATAGCGCCGTCGAGCCGTCCGCGAGCGCGACGTCCAACGAAGCGCCCCGTTCCAGCAACAGGTCGATCAGCTCGACGCGATCGAGCATGGCTGCCAGCATCAAGGCCGTCAGGCCTTCCGGACCCGCGCCGTCGGGATCCGCGCCATGATCGAGGAGCAAGGCGATCAGCCTGCCGTCCGCGTCTATCGCGGCGGTGGTCAGCGGGGTGAAGCCCAGCATGCTGCGCGACTCGGGATCGGCGCCGTGCTCCAGCAGTAAGCGTGCAGGGTCGACGCGCCGGTTCGAGCAGGCAACGTGCAGCAAGGTCTCGCCGCGCGAGTTGCGAGCGTCCGCGGGGACTCCGTGATCGAGCATGGCGCAGAGGGCGGGAGTATCGCCGACGCGGGCGTGGAAGAATGCGGCGCGGATGAGCGAGATTGAAAGACGGATCGGAGCAGGCTGCTTCGTCATCGGGCTTCCTCCACGCCCCCGGCCGTTCCCGACTCGCGCGCCGCGCTTATATTCCCCGGCGTTCGCCGCGCTATTGCCCGCTGAGAGCCTTCTGCTGAGGGGCTGTTACGCACGAAGTCGGCCATGCCCTGAGAGATGGCCAGGGTCCTCGCCAGCGTGGCTACGGACCGCGAGCGCCAGTGGCCGTCCGCGCACGCCTCGAGTAGCGCGAGAGCGGACGCGACGACCACCCCTCAGCGACGAGCTCACTGGTCGTCGGCGTCGTTCTTGGGGATACCAGCGGCGAACCAGTGGCCGTTCGCAGCGCTCAAGATGAGAAGAACGGCGTCGGTGCAGGGAGCGGGCGGCGGCGGCGTGAGCAAGTCGTCGATCCGGAAATTGCCGTTGGCCTCCAGGGCGACGCCGGTCGGGCTCGAGCTGTGGGCGCTAGCCGTGGCTGCCGGTCCACAGAAGAGCGTGGCAAAAACACGCTGCCCGCCCGTCGTCCCGATCGCGTTACCGCCGGTCAGGAGCAGCCCGCGTCCCTCGAGATGGATGCGGCCGCCGACCTCAACGGTGGCGCGGAGACGCGAGATCTGCCAGGGAAAGCCACCGGGAGAGACTCCTCGAACGACGTTGAGAGCCGCACTGCCGGTCGACGTCACGCCGGACGCCGGATCGACGCCGATGCCACCGTCGAATGTGACGAGCGAATCGTCGGCAGCAATGGCATTGAGTCCGGCGACGGCAAGGGCAAGAAACAAGCGCTTCATGGGTAGTCTCCTTGAGTTTCGGTTGCGATCGTCAGTCGTGCTCGCGATCCGCCCCGTCGCGCGGAGTCAGGAAGCGATCGAGCACGAGGTCGGCGACTTCGTGACCAAGCCTCTGGCCCGCGCTGAGATCGAATCGGAAATGCTGTCCAGCGTAGATCCGACTCAGCGTGGCTTCCTGGGCGGCTGCGGCAAGCGACTCGAACGAGCGTTCTGCCCCCGGCATCACTTCGGAGGTGACGCTGAACTTGAAGGGTTCCGTTCCAAGAACGTCCGTGAGGACCGCAGCGGCGGCAGCGCTGATGACGGCGTGCGCCCCAGGATACGAAGGATCCGGCGCCGTCTTGCCGACCTCTGGAAGCCAGTCCGGATCCGCTTCCGTCTTCGGATTACCATCCGTGTCCGCGGACCGGATCGCGGTCACCGGCCGCCAGAAGTTGTACGCATACTTCGCGTCGTAGAACGCGATGACGCCGTCCGCGACCGCGAGGTTCAGCAGGGTGAAAAGGCGTGCGTTCTGCGCCGTCGTCAGGGAGCCGAGGAGAGACGCGGTCTGTGCGATCTCGTTCCAGTAATTCTGGATCGCGCCGTTCCAGAAGCGGCCGGTCAGGGCCTGGTCCGCAGTTGCCGTGCTGCCGGCTGCCGTTCCCAGCGATTTCAGCTCATTGACGGCATTGCCGTAGGCGTCGCTGGTCAGAGGCGGGGGCGACCGGGGGCGGAACTGATCGGCGCGCTCGAGAGCGAATGGTCTGACGTGGGACCAATGCGTGAACTGAGGCTGAGACGGAAAATTCGGCGGTGTCGACTGATATGCACCTGGCATCGTGCCGAAGACGTATTTCGGCGGCTGCGCCCCAGACCCATCATCCGCCCGCAACGCCACGATGCGGCGAGCGACTTCGGCTCCGATGGCAATCCCTTCCTTTTTCCCCGATCCCTCGGGAACGTCCGTCAGTGATTGGTCGAATTGCGCATCGATCTGGGCACTCCGGGCCGGATACAACGCCACGAGCACGCCGTGCGCGGCTGCCGCGGCGGCCGCCTGTTGCGACGCGCCTCGCGGCGCACTGCGTAGACCGATCAGGTAGGGGGCGTGCGTCCGATCGATGGCGTTGACGGCGTCGTAGAGTGCGGCATGAAGCATCGCGAAGGCGCGGGTCGGGTGGACCGTCGCCGGCTGCGCGCCCGGCGTGCGGACGATGCCGATCAAGATCCTGTTCCAATGGACCACCGGGTCCACGGTCAGAATGGGCGACGCAGAAGACACGAGCCGCGTTGCTCCCGTGCGAGCCACTTCGCCCGCGGAAGAATTGCCGCAGGCCGCGGCAAGAAGGCCGAGACTCATCGGCAGAACCAACGCGCTCTTCATCGGACACCTCGCTCGGGGACGTCGTGGAGATCCATGCTGGGACGGCATCGGGCGGGCTGACCGGCTCGGGGCAGCGGTTATTCCCGAGGGAATGAAGTGACCTCTGCGCTGATCGTCATGCGCGAGGTGTCCGATGCCGATCCGCGGAGTGGTCACAACAGGTCATGTGCTTCGCAACGCCAGGCTCATCGTGCGTGAGTTCGGGCCAGGCGCGTTCCTGCGCTGCTGCCTCGCTATCGTGTCGCGGCGTCGTACGACGTTTCTTGCCTGCGTCACGCCGCCGTGCCGCTGACGGTTGCTCCCCGATGCGGATCGTGTCCCGGCATCTCCGCAGGACTGCCTCGGCGGCTGCTTCGAGAACCAGCCGCCGAGGCAGGCAAACCCTCTGCAGGGAACGACCCGATGCTCGCACGCGGGTTAAGCGTTTCGGTAAAAGTTGCTAATGACCTGTAGGTCTGACTGCCCGCATCTCCGTCGTCGTGCGCTGGCCAGAACCAATGACTTGGTCCGGCTTCGCCGAGGACTTAGCGTCGGCAGCGCATGGACCGGCCGGTGACGCTGGACTCCGAGCGCCTCTCCGCGAACGTGAGCGCGACGCTCTTCACGGACACCGACGTCACCCTCTCCGGCGACTACTACGTGTATCAGCAGAATCCGGCGCAAGTAGGCTTCTTCACCTTGGTCGCGCCCGGGCGCGGCGCGGGTGTGCCGATCGCGCCACTGCGGTACGAGGTCGGCCGGAGGTGGTCCACCGCTTCGGCGATCTCTCGGCGCGCCTCTGGGTCCAGGCCGGAGAATATGTGCCGGGAACCGGGCAGAGCACCGCTGGAGCGGGTCTGAAGCTGCAGTACAAGTTCACGAGGGCGTTCCGATCCTGGGTGACCCTCTCCGGGCAACGGGATGTGGATCAGAGCGACCAGATCACCGGGGCCGGCTCTGTCGCGGCGGGAGCGGCGTACCGCTGGTAGCCCGCTACGTCGCGCCGGTCGGACGTTCGCTGCCAGTCGTCCGCACAACCACGCCGCTCGCCGGATCCCAGTGGCTCGGCGCCATGGGCCTCCTACCCTGCGAACAGCTAAAGGAGGTTCCATCATGAAAGCGTTGCTTGAGCGTCCACTCGGGACCAGCGATCTTCAGATCACCCAGGTCGGCTTCGGAGCATGGGCCATCGGCGGTGGAGGTTGGGCCTACGGCTGGGGAAGCCAGGACGACGCCGACTCGATCGCGGCCATCCGGCATGCCGTCAGGCGCGGCATCAACTGGATCGACACCGCGGCCATCTACGGGCTCGGCCATTCCGAGGAGGTGGTCGGACGGGCGCTGCGCGAGATCCCGGCCGCGGAGCGTCCCTACGTCTTCACCAAAGGCGGGATGGTGCCGGACCCATCGCGCCCTTTCGACGAGCCGCAGCGCAACCTGCGGCCGGAGTCGATCCGGAAGGAGGTCGAAGCTTCCCTTCGCCGGCTCGGCGTCGAGCGCATCGATCTCTACCAGTTCCACTGGCCGGACGGGCTGGGAACCCCGGTGGAAGAGTCGTGGGGCGAGATGTCGCGCTTGATCCGGGAGGGCAAGGTGCGCGCCGGCGGGGTCTCGAACTTCGACGTGGGTCTGCTCGAGCGGGCCGAGCATGTTCGCCATGTCGATTCGCTTCAGCCGCCCTTCTCGTTGATCCGCCGCCAGGCGGCCGGGGACGTCATTCCTTGGAGCGCGGCGAATAGCACGGGTGTCATCGTCTACAGCCCGATGCAATCCGGAATCCTCACCGACACCTTCAGTCTCGAGCGAGTCGAGGGGATGGCGGCCGACGACTGGCGTCGACGCAATCCTGAATTCCAGGAGCCGCGTTTGGGCCGCAACCTGGCGCTGCGCGATGCCCTGCGGCCGATCGCCGCGCGACACGGCGTTTCCATCGCCGCCGTCGCCGTGGCCTGGACGCTGAGCTGGCCAGGGGTCAGCGGCGCAATCGTCGGGGCCCGCTCGCCGTCACAGGTCGACGGCTGGCTCGCCGCCGGGAATCTGACACTCGAGAAGGAAGACCTCTCTGAAATCGCCGACGCGGTGAAGCGGACGCAGGCCGGGGAGGGGCCCGCAAGACCAGGGACTTCCTACGCGCGCCGCCGACGCGCCACGGGATGATCCTCTCGTCTTCAGCTAACCAGACCCCGTGGATCCTTGCGCCGCTCGCAAGGCCTGCGCCTCACCGCGGGCGCGGGCGCGGAGCTCGGGGAACTCGGCTTCCAATTCCTGCAGGAACGCGAGCTGTCTCCCGAGGGCGGTGACGAGCTGCCGGTTTTGCTCCTCGAGCTCGCGGCGTTGGAGCGCGAGGCAGACGACCACGCGCAGGACCGTGTTGTCCCACGGTTTGCGCAGGAACCAGAAGACCCGCCCCTCCCGGATCGATCGGATGACCACGCGGTTGTCCGGGTCGCCGCTCATCATCATCCGCACCACCTCGGGGTGGCGCTCGCCGGCCGTCTTGAGAAATTCGATGCCCGTCGTGCCGGGCATGTGGTGATCGGAAATCACCAGGTGGACCGTCTCTTCTTGGAGAATCCGTTGCCCCTGCTCCGCGTTCTCCGCGTGAAGCACCCGGTATCCGTCGCGTTCGAGCACTTTGGAGAGGGCGCTCCGCACCTCTTCCTGGTCGTCGACGATGAGGATCCGTCGCTGCGTCATTCGCACCCCCGTCAGGGCAAAAGGCGACCCTTGCTCGTACTATGACAGTAACCCCTTGCTGTCGCGGCCGGTCTGATACAGAGTCCGAAGCGAAAGGTGTTGGGGCGTCGCCAAACGGTAAGGCACCGGGCTCTGACCCCGGCATTTGTAGGTTCGATTCCTACCGCCCCAGCCAGCGCTCCTCACCAAGGCACCACGTGACCGAGGGAACGCGCGCCACCAACTTCATCCGTCAGATCATCGATGCCGATCTGGCGTCTGGAAAGCACTCGCTGGTGGTCACGCGCTTCCCGCCGGAGCCGAACGGCTACCTCCACATCGGCCACGCCAAGTCGATCTGCCTCAACTTCGGGATCGCGCGCGACTATCAGGGGCGCTGCCACCTGAGGATGGACGACACCAATCCCGCCAAGGAGGAGGCGGAGTACGTCGAGGCGATCAAACAGGACGTCCACTGGCTGGGCTTCGACTGGGGCAAGAACGCGTATCACGCGGCGGATTACTTCGAGCGACTCTACCAATGGGCGGAGAAGCTGATCCGCGCGGGCAAGGCCTACGTCGACGATCAGAGCGCCGAAGAGGTGCGCCGCACCCGAGGGACGCTCACCGCGCCGGGGACGCCCTCTCCCTTCCGCAACCGCTCGCCCGAGGAGAACCTCGACTTCTTCCGGCGCATGCGAGGCGGCGAGTTCCCCGACGCCTCGCGCACCCTGCGGGCGAAGATCGACATGGCCTCGCCCAATCTCAACTTGCGCGACCCGGTGATGTACCGCATCCGCCGCGAGCACCACCCCCGTACCGGCGACGAGTGGTGCATCTATCCGACATACGACTGGGCCCACGGCCAGTCCGACGCCATCGAGGGCATCACCCACTCCCTCTGCACGCTGGAGTTCGAGGCGCACCGGCCGCTCTACGACTGGTTCCTCGAACAGATCGGAGTCGAGCACCGGCCGCGGCAGATCGAGTTCGCTCGCCTCAACCTCACGTTCACGGTGATGAGCAAGCGGCTGCTCAATACGCTGGTCAAGGATGGCCTGGTCTCGGGCTGGGACGACCCGCGCATGCCGACCATCGCCGGGCTGCGGCGGCGGGGCTACACCCCCGAAGCCATCCGTCTGTTCTGCGACCGCATCGGCGTCGCCAAGGCCGACAGCACGGTCGAGATGGAGCTCCTGGAGAACACGCTCCGCGAGACGCTCAACGTCTCGGCGCCCAGGGCGCTGTGCGTCCACCGGCCGCTCAGGGTCGTGGTGGAGAACTGGGACGAAGGCAAGGTGGACCAGATCGAAGCGCCCTTCCTGCCCGAGGCGCCGGCCGCAGGCTCGCGCAAGCTTCCCTTCACCCGCGAGCTCTTCATCGAGCGCGACGACTTCATGGAGGTGCCGGTCAAAGGGTGGAGGCGCCTCTCGCCCGGCAAGGAAGTGCGTCTCCGCCACGCCTACGTCCTGCGGTGCACCGGCGTGGTGAAAGACCCGAGCACAGGCGAGGTGGCGGAATTGCGTGGCACCGTCGATCCCGAGACGCGCTCGGCGAATCCGAAGGACGGCCGGAAGGTGGGAGGGACAATCCACTGGGTCTCGGCGCCTCTGTCTTCGCCGGCGACGCTGCGGCTCTACGATCGCCTCTTCCTGGTGCCCAACCCTGGCGCCGGCGAGATCGACTTCCGCACCCAGATCAATCCGCGTTCGCTCGAGGTGGTCGAGGGCGCCCGCGTCGAGCCGGCGCTTGCGGCTGCGAAGCCCGCGGAGCGCTACCAATTCGAGCGCAAGGGCTATTACTTCGCCGACCCCAAGGACTCGAAGGATGGTGCGCCGGTATTCAACCTCATCGTTCCTCTGCGCGACACCTGGGGAAAGTCGGCAGCCGGGTAACGTCTCGGGCATGAGAACGGCTGCGGCTAGGAGTGCCTTTCGCTCGGTTCCGGTTGGCTCAGTGCCTTCCCAGTCGTTAGATGATGGTCATGGAGCTGGTGCTTCGTCCTGCGACTGAGGGCGACCGCGACACTGCCCACCGCCTTCTGACCGCACAGCTGGTCGAGCATCGGTTGCCGGCGGATCCGGACGGCGTCGCTCGTGGAATCGACCTCGCGCTCGCGCCGCATTCGCCGGCCTGGCTTTGGCTCGGCCAGCGCGAGGGTCGCACGGCTGCGATCTTCTTGGCGAACGAGGTCGTTTCGGTCGAACGCGGCGGGTTGGTGCTCTGGGTGGAGGAGCTCTACGTCGTCCCGGAAGCGCGCCGCAGCGGGATTGCGCGCGCCCTGCTCGCCCGCGTCTGCCAACACGCGCGCCAGCGCGGCGTACGGGCGATCGAGCTCGAAGTCGTCCCAACTCAGCAAGCAGCCCTCGCCTTGTATCGTGCGCTTGAATTCGAGCAAGTGCATCGAACGCGGATGTCGCTGTCTCTATGACTCGGAGATAGCTCACCGCCGTGACACCCATGCCATGAAGGGCATGGCGGTGAGGCAACGCGGGGGATTGTTGATCCTCTCGCGCGGCGCTACGGTGCCCGCGCATGGGCCACCGATGGTGCGAGGACAAGAGAGCGAATCGACTCCACTGTTTCAACCCACCGCCCGACGATCGAGACGGCGACCGGGTACTGGCCGGCGACGTCGCGCTTTGCGGCTGGCTGTTCGACGGCGCGCAGGGCGGCGGGTTGCGCGCGGTGGCGGATTGGCGGACCCCTCGGGCGGATCGGTCCATCTGCCACGATTGCAACCTGAGGTGGGAACGCAGCCGCGCCCCGGCCTGAGACCTCTATCCTGGTCGTTCCACCACGGAGGGGGCGCTCCTCCTGCGCATCCCGCAGAAGAGCGCCAGCACCCCAAGCCAGGCTAATGCGGAGACGATTGCGCCGGCGCGCAGGAGCGGCGTGCGGTAGGAAAATTCGACGCGGTGCCGCCCCCTGCTCACTGGAACTGCGCGGAGCAAGACGTCGGCGCTCGATATCGGCGCGCGCTCCCCGTCGACGGTCGCACTCCACCCGGGAGCATTCTCGTCCGCGAGGACCGCATAGCCGCCGCTGGGAGAGTCGCATTCCAGTGCAATCCGCTCGGGTCGATATGCCGCAACCGTGCACGGCGTGAGCTTGGCTACATCCCCGCCACCCGCACTTCCGTCGCCCGTGAGCACCACCAGGTCACCGTCGGCGCCGCGCGCGGGATCGACCAGCATGTCGAGCGCGCGAGCGGATGGAGCCCAGCGCCAGCGCGCCGCGACGAACGCGCGCGGCCGTACACCGGCAGTTCGGATCAACGTCCATGCGACCTTCCCCTCGGGGCGGTCCGCGGCGAAGCCAAGCTCCAACTCCGCGATAGATCCCCGTGGCCTGCCGCTGCCTTGGGGAAAGAGCCGCTGCCGTACTTCCGAGGGCAGCGCGACATGGTCGATGGCATAGAGCGTGAGGAACGTGTCGAGCGACAGGCCTGCGACGCGGGCTCGCAAAGCGGCAAGCTCCGGGCTGCGCCAACCCTCGAAACCCGGCACCGCGGCGAATCCGAAGCGAGCTGCGCCGTCGAGGTAGAGGGTCTCGTGCCAGTAGGCAGGTCTCGCCTCCGGCAGGATGTCCGCATCGACCACGGGACTGCGGTAGATGCGCAGGGGCAGTCCGGTCGGGCTCGCCGCAGCGGCGGCGGTGCGCAGCAGCGAGGGCAAGCGGCTGAACAGCCGCGCCGGTGCCGAAGGCGTGATCGTCCACGCTTCCCAAACGGCGTGACCGAGGCAGAGCGCCACCGCAAATGCCCCCGCCGGGCGGCTGAAGCGCGCGTGAGCCGAGCGGAGAAACAACCAGCACGCTGCAAGCGCAACCGCCAGGCTCGTTGCGCCCGATCGCAGGCTCTGTTCGAAGAGGGGTCCCCACTCGAGAGGCGGAACCATCAGCGCGGCCGCGCCGCCAAGTCGCTCGATCAGCCAGCCGCGCAGCAGCGCAACGATCGTGAGTGGCAAAGCGATGCAGGCGACCGCGGCCGCGAAGGTCCATCGCGCCGCGCGGTACCGATCCGACAGGCGCGGAACTGCTGCACCGGCGAGCACGCAGAGCAGGCAGATCGCGCCCACGACGTGCTTCTCCGGATAGCGGGTGATGCGCTCGGGCGGAAAGACCGCGCGAAAAACGGAGTACAGCGGCGTGGTGGCTCCAAGCGCGAGGACGACGAGCGTACCGATTCCGAGCCACAGTCCGCGCGCGCCGCGGATGCGCGCTGGAACAGCCAGGATTGCGAGAGCCAGGATCGGTGCACCGAGATACAGGCTGAGCGACCAACTGGGCTCGAGCTCGCCCGCGCCGGAATTTGCGACCAACTCAGCGAGGTTGTAGGCGGGATCGAGCGCGTTTCCAAGAAAGTGGGGCCAGAAGAGCTCGAACAGCCGCCAGGGGTGGAGCGACCACGTCGTCGCCTCGGATACGGTGAGGGTGCCACGGACGGTATGC
>Ga0209474_10005503_pt1 | contig 10783 bp, 6 predicted proteins | sample GraSoiAngelo_145_FD_185902 | JGI IMG/M metagenome (GOLD analysis project Ga0209474, IMG submission 185902) | Grasslands soil microbial communities from the Angelo Coastal Reserve, California, USA - 14_1009_05_20cm (SPAdes) (version 2) | ecosystem: Environmental > Terrestrial > Soil > Grasslands ... | reverse complement strand
GTCCGCGGTTACCGACCCGAGCGGTATCGTCTCGTATACCTGGCAGGTCAGCACTTCGTCGAGCTTCACGCCGATCGTCGCGCAGGGCTCCACGAACGGCACGACCACACAGGACACAGTCAGCGGTCTCGCGAACGGGACGTACTTCTGGCGCGTGCAGGCCATCAACGGCGCCTTCGAGTCAGGCGTCTGGTCGGCTGGGCAAAGCGTCACGGTGACTGGCGCCGGCCCGGGGGCACCGGGCATTCCGACACTGGGACCGCCAAAGGGCTATTCGACATTCCACCCGTTCGAGGCGATGACGTTCAACTGGACGGCGACGTCAGGCGCGGCGACCTACATCCTGCAAGCCTCGACCGATCCGAATTTCCCCGTCTGCTGTTCGACGATCCAGTTCGACAACATCCCCGACACGACGATGACGTACGCCATCGGCAACCCCGAGGGCAATTATTTCACGCGCGTCATGGCCGTCAGCGCGAACCGCGTCCGCAGCGCGCCATCGAACGTCATCACGTTTTCGGTCTTCTTCAACAACCCGCTGCCGCCGCCGCCCAACCCGCTCGCGCCGCCGAACGGTGCGACGCTGACGCTGCCGCTGACCATCAAATGGTCGGACGTGCCGAACCCGCAGGTGAACGGCTACACGCTGGAGATTGCGAAGGACAGCACATTCCAGAACATCGAGGAGCTCGACGCGCAGTTGACCGATCCAAGCCGGACCGTGCTGTCGCTCACGTCGGGCCAGAAGTTCTGGCGCGTGAACTCGACGCAGGGCGCTTCGTCGCCGACCTTACCCGCCGTGACGGCGTGGTCGCAGACAGGCACCTTCACGGTCAGCTCGGCGCCGGCGAAGCCGGTGTCGGTGACGTCCACGTTCGATCCGCTGCCCAGCGGTGAAACGACGTTCCTGCAGCTGCAGCTGACCGGCGCACCGACTGTCGACACCAACGTCGCCCTCACGAGCTCGAACCCGAGCGCGGCGCCGGTACCGGCGACGATCACGATGCCAGCGAATTTCGCCTGGACGCAGTTCCAGATGCAGGCGGGCCAAGTAACGTCACCGACACCGGTGACGATTACGGCGACGCTCCACGGCGCCTCCGCATCAGGTTCGTTCACGGTCGCGCCGACGGCGCTCGACTCGCTGACGATTTCGCCACCCACGATCAACGGCGGCGCGCAGCCGGGCGCCATCGTGATGTTGACCGGTCAGGCGCCCCTCGGCGGCGCGACCGTGGCTCTCTCGAGCGATTCGCCGGCCGTCAGTCCGCCGCCGTCGATCTTCGTCAACCCGGGCAACATGTCGACGTCGTTCCCGCTGCAGACAAACACCGTCACCGCCAACACGACGGCGACGGTCACTGCGAGCTGGAATGGCCGTACCGTCCAGGCGCAGGTCACGCTGACGCCGCAGCCGCCGCCGGCGTCGATCACGCTGAACCCGACATCCACCGTCGGCCAGAGCGGCAGTTCGTTCGCGACCGTCACGATCGCGTCAGCTCAGACCACCGACACCATCCTGCAGGTGACGACGAGCAATCCGACCGTGACGCCGATGGTGCCGCACAGCGTCCTGATACCCGCCGGCGTGACCAACGGCGGCTTCGACATCTTCACGCAGCCGGTCAACTCCACGACGGTCGTCACGATCTCAGTGTCTGGCGGCAATGTGACCAAATCGGCCGCGCTGACGGTGACGCCAAGCGCCACGCCTCCTCCGGCCACGTTGTCCACGTTCACCGTTACACCGACAAGTGTGACCGGCGGCAATCCGTCGACGGGCACGGTGACGCTGCCGAGCGCCGCCCCGTCAGGCGGCGCCGTCGTCAGTTTGTCGAGCAACCAGCCGGGCGCCGCGAGTGTCCCGGCGAGCGTAACGGTGCCGGCGGGATCGACGAGCGCGAGCTTCACCATCACGACGTTCCCGAGCGCGGGGACGACCGTTCAACTCGCGGCAACGCTCGGCTCGACGACGCTGTTCGCGGCGCTCGGCGTCAACCCGCCGCCGCCCACGGTGACCATCTCGGCGATGACCGTCAATCCGGCGAGCGTCGTCGGCGGCAGCAGTTCCACGGGCACGGCGACGTTGAACAACGCGGCGCCGAGCGGCGGCGCCGCCGTGTCGCTCTCGAGCAGCAACACCGGTGCGGCGACGGTGCCCGCCAGCGTCACGGTGCCCGCGGGCGCGACGAGCGCCAACTTCACGATCGCGACCAAGGCAGTCAGCGCGTCGACGCCGGTGACGATCACCGGCAGCTTCGGCGGCGCCACGGCATCCGCGTCGCTGACGGTAACGCCGGCGTCGCCGCCTCCGCCGCCGACGGTGACCATCTCGGCGATGGCCGTCAATCCGACAAGCGTGGTCGGCGGGAGCGGCTCCACGGGCACGGCGACATTGAATAGCGCGGCGCCGAGCGGCGGTGCCACCGTGTCGATCACGAGCAGCAACACCGGTGCGGCGACGGTGCCCGCCAGCGTCACGGTGCCGGCGGGCGCGACCAGCGCCACGTTCACGATCGCGACGACCGCGGTCAGTGCGTCGACGCCCGTGACGATCAGCGGCGCGTTCGGCGGTGCGACCAGGACCGCGACCTTGACGGTCACGCCCTCATCTCCGCCCCCGCCGTCCGGATCGTTCACCCTGACGGTGACCGCCACCGGCCGCAGCGGCGAGCGGATTTCGTCCAGCCCGGCCGGCATCAGCGTCGCCGTCGGCAGCACCGGATCGGCGTCGTTTGCCGGCGGCACGTCGATCACGCTGTCGTCGAGCAACACCCGCGACGTCATCTGGTCGGGCGCCTGCTCGAGCGGCGGCAACAAGACCAAGACGTGCACCTTCACGTTGAACGCCAACGCGTCGGTGACGGCAAACGTGCAGTGAGCGTGACGAAACGACGCGGGCAGGACAGACTGACTGCCTGTCAACGCACGATCCCCGGTGGCTGCGCGTGGCTATTCGGCGCGTAATGCGCCAAGCGGATCGATTCTTGATGCCCGTCGAGCTGGCAACAGTGCGGCCAACGATGCGATGGCCAGAAACACCAACGCCGCGGCGGCGATCGTTCGCGGATCGTATGCCGTGACGCCGAATAGAAGTGTGTTCACCCACCGTGCCGCCACAATCGCGGTCAGTGCGCCCAATGCCAGCCCGACGGCGACCGGGCCGATTGATTCACGCAGCACCATTGCGACCACCGCAGCGGGCCGGGCACCGAGCGCCATGCGGATGCCAATCTCCGACGTTCGCCGCGTCACCAAGTACGCCAGCATCCCGTAAATCCCAATCGACGATAGGAGCAACGCGACGGCGCCGAAGGCGATCAACAGATTCGTCAGCAGACGCTCCTGCTGCATCTGCTGTTCCCGCAGCTCGATCGGTGTGGTCTCGCCGAATGTCGGCACGTTGACGCTCACGTCCGCCATCGCTCTGCGCACGGTTGGAATCATGGCCTCCGGCCGCCCGCCCGTGCGGAGAATCAACGTCACGACATTGATGGAGCCACCCATCGGCACATAGATGCGCGGTGAGCTCGATTGCCGTGGCAGGTTCTTGCTGTCGGCGACGACACCGATGATTTGAATGGCGGACGGCTGCGATGGACAGTTCAGCCCAAATCGGCTGTCGAGGGGGTTCTTCCCAGCGAGGAATCGGCGCGCGAATGCTTCGTTGACGATCGCGGGAAACCGCGGCCGCGATGGATCGGGCGCGCCGCTGGATGCGGCGTTCCCGGCTTCGCCGTCGAGCCAGTCGAACTCGCGCCCCGTGACGACGGGAGTGCGTAACGTTTCAAAGTAGCGTGGCGCGACGCCGGCGAGCGCCGCCGACGCGTCGCGCTCGGCGTGCGGCGTCATGCCGGGCATGCAGAACCGAGCCGCTGGAGCCCCCAGAAAAATCGTCGCCGCGCGTCCCAGCGGTGGGTTGTCGGTCGCCGTCACCGAGGTGATGCCCGGAATCGTCTCGAAGCGCTTGACGGCGCGTTCGAAGAACGCGGCGCGTTGCGCGGACGGGATGCCGCCGGTTCGCGGCTCGATGCGGGCGTACAGCAGGCCTCCTGGATCGTAGCCCAGCGGGGTCTCGCGAAGATTCGTGATCGTGCGCAGAAACAATCCAGCGCCGATCATCAGCAGCACCGACAAGGCCGCCTGGATCGCCACCAGCAGCTTGTCAGCCGGCAGGCGCGACGATCGACCAACACCGGTCTTCGACCGTTTGATCGAGGAGATCAGCGCGATCCGTGTCGATCGACACGCCGGCAGGCCACCAAACACCAGGGCCGTGACAATCGTAACGGCTGCGGAAAAGATCAGGACGCGCGCATCTGGTGAGACGATGACCCCGAGCGACCGGTCCGCGCCGTACACGGTCGGCATGAAGCGGCTGATGAGTGTGGCGGATGTGCGTGCGAAGGCGTAAGCCAGCGCGACGCCGAGCGCGCCGCCCGCTGCCGACAGCAACAGGCTCTCGGTCAGCAACTGTCGAATCAGCCGTCCGCGTGACGCGCCGAGCGCCAGCCGCGTCGCGATCTCACGCTCGCGCGCGGCGCCACGAACGATCAGCAGCCCCGCGATGTTGGCGCAGGCAATGAGGAGAATCGCGACCACGACGGCCATCAGGATCAGCAGCGGTGTCGAGACGGCATCGCGCAGCGTCCCGAGGCCACGCTCGGCGTCCAGCAGGAAGAGCCGCGGCGCGTCGTAGTCGTTCTCGCGCGGCCGTCGCTGCATCGTAGCGGCCGCCGTGACTGCGTCGTCTGCGGCCTGCCGCAGCCAGGGTTCGACATCGGTTCGCGCCTGTTGGTCGGTGACGCCCGAACGCAGGCGTCCGAACACACGGCACATCTGCCAGAGAACCGGATTCTGCAGCGGGTTCACCGTCGAGGCGGCGAGTTGTACGGCGCCCGTCGCGACGATGACGTCGGGAATCGTCGACGGGTCGATGCCGAAGAATCCGCGCGACATCACCCCGACGATGGCGAACGCCTTGCCGTTGAGATCGATCGTGTGCTGCAGAATATCGGCGCGGCCCCCGAAACTGCGCCGCCAGAACGGTTCGCTGAGAACGGCAGCCGTCGTGCCCGGCGTATCGTCCTCCGGCGTCAGGATGCGGCCGATCGCCGCGCGGACGCCGAGCGTGTCGAAATAGTTGCCGGACACGAAATGGACCGTGCCAAAGCCGACATCGCGCATGACCACCGGCCGCGCCTCACCGAGATCGGCCCAGCACGCGAGTTGCGAGAAGGTTCTCGTCCCGTCGCGCATCTCCTTATAGGCCGGATACGAGAACGAGCCGAAGGTCTCGATGCCGGCCACCGACGGTCCGGCAATCACGTTTGTCCCGGCGACGAAGGGATGTTTCTGCCCGAACCACGCCAAGCTGCGGAGCTCCTGCGGACGGTCGACCGGCAGCGTCTTCCAGAACACGGCGTTGATCTGACTGAAAATCGCGGTGCTCGCGCCGACGCCGATGGCGAGCGTGAGGACCGCGGTCGCCGTGAAGCCTGGCGTCTTGCGCATGAGACGGGCGGCGAACGCGAGGTCCTGGCGCATGCGCTCGATCCACGCGGTGCCCCAGGCCTCGCGGACGTCTTCCTTGATCAAGGCGACCGATCCGAGTTGCCGGGCCGCCGCCGCGCGTGCCTCCGATCGCGGAAGGCCGGCGTCCATCCGATCCTCGGCTTCGAGATCGACGTGATCGCGAAGTTCCTTGTCGAGATCGTCTTCCCGGTTCATGTCAGTCCTCGCTCGTGCCCAACGCGGGCCACATCACGCGCGCGATCGCCTTCGAGACGCGGCGCCACTGCGCCTCCTCGGTCGCCAGCTGCCGTCGGCCCCCGGGCGTCAGGTTGTAGAACTTGAACTCGCGGTTCAGTGCTTTCTGCCATTCCCAGGCCGCGGTGATCCAGCCCTTACGGCGGAGGCGGTGAAGCGCCGGGTACAGCGATCCATGCTCGACCTGCAGCACGTCTTCGGTCGTCCGCTGAATATGCTTGGCGATGTCGTGCCCGTGCATCGGCCTCCACTGCAGCGTCCGCAGGATCAGCATGTCGAGCGTGCCACGTAGCAGCGCGTGGCGCTTCGCCGATGTCGTCATGGTTAAGAGAACTCTACCGCCCTGCTGGCAGAACCGCGCCGAGGAGGTCTCGGTTCTCTGCTAGTAGACTTCCTACCATCGAGACCTTAGACGGGGGCTGGCGCCTGCCGGTTTAGCGCGTCGTCCTATCGTGCGTTTGCCAGTTGGATGCGCAACACGGTGACGACGAAGGCCGGGAACAAAACGGCGGCTTCGGCGAAGCTGTACCACATTGGGAACGCGGTCAGTCGAGTCATCGGCGCGCCAGAGTACGTCGACATGTGGATGGGGACGCTGATCACGATGAACCCTAAGATGAACATCGAAAGATTCTTGTGAGCGCGGCTGCGGAATCGCAAATGCTTCCACCCAGCGAAGCCAGCGATCGCCGCGTACGTCATCGGAATGGCTAATGCCTCGTCGACCACCGGTTTGAGCAAGTACCGAAGCAACAGCTCGTCGCCGAACACGAGCCGTGACACGTGAAGGTAGATGCCGAATATGAGTGTCGCGACGGCGACCTCCCGATAGTAGTACCCATGGTATCTGACGGTATCCCACCAGGAGAGCTGACCCGAGGCCAGCGCCAAATCGTTGTGTTCTTGAGCCTGCTTCCTTTCAACCGACATTTTCGATTTGGCGGCCCTTGATCGGTCGCATCCTACCCCACCAGACCGCGCTCGGATCAGACTCTCACCGGAATCTCGCATTGTGAAACCCACCGGGCTGTTCAGTGTCCCTTCGCAACAACAGGAAGCCCGCACGACCGAGCGTCTGGATTGCGACGAACGCGCTCGGATAACGGGCATGACGAATGTGAAGGGCAAGTAGAAGGAACGAATTACGAAGCGAGGTTGGCATCACACTATGGGTCGTTCATGGAGTAAGCAAAAGCAAAGCTCAATTACAACGCGCTCTGTGGTACTCTTCCGGTGTTTGATTTGAGGAGGACCATTTGCCGAATTCAATGCCAGCAGATCAGATGCAAGACCTCGCACGTCGCGGCGCCAAAATGCGCCTCGAGGAACTGCGCCGTGAGACGGCTCTTATCGAATCGCTTCTGGGCGCAAATTCAGGAGCGCCGGCGCGAAGATCGCGGACCGGCGCGAGGCCACCGATTCAATCGCGGCGCCGGGGCAAGCTGTCCGCCGCCGGTCGTGCGGCGATTGTGGCGGCTCAAAAGGCGCGCTGGGCGAAGATCAGCGCGCAATCGAGACGCCTCGCCGGCGGCAGGCGCGGCAGGAATAAGAAGCGCGACGCGAAGACCGCGGCGGCGCCAAGCCGAAGACATCGTGCTTCTTCGCGTCCCCACTCAGAATCTCCCGACGAAACGCCGTCGCCACAGCTCCGGACCTGCCTGTATTGGCCTGGACGTCACTGCCTCCCGGGCCAATGAGCGGCTGAGCTAGCTCGAATAAACCCCGCATTCACCGATGAAGATTGAGCCTGAGCTGGCCCACGAATTGCTGACGTGTCCCTCCGTGCAGTTGATGTCGCGTCGTCAAGTTTCGTCGGTCGGTACCCGAACCCCTGGTGACGAACCCTATGGTGGTGGATTCCAAACGCAGTTCAGAGATTGGATTGTTGGCGCAGATCGAAAAATTGATCGGATGGCTGGCAGGCACCGAAACGGCCCGTCAGCACCTTGGCCACGCAGCGGTGGCCCTGCGAAGCTGCTTCGTTGAGGAAGCGAAGCTCGAACAACGAATTCACGCCGCATTGACCCAATTGCAGCAGCACGTCATGAGGGTCCGAAGCGGACCGATCAGAAAGCTTCTCAAGAAACAGATTGCGGCATTGTGCCGATCTCGGAGCATCGCCGTTCCCTGGAAAGTGCGCCGTTCACGACGGCGCACCACATAAGCTTGCTCTCGTTGGAATTTGTCGCGGCTTGATTCTTGCGTATCGTTTTTGTGACTTGTAACTCATAGTTTATTGTGTGCGGCAGCGATAAGCGACCACCATGCGCGCGTGGTCAAGCGTCGCCTTCCGTTGGTCCCGCCAGCAGCCAAAGGTCTCGCCCAACGCATTCGTCAATTGCGATCAAAGAAAGGCTGGTCTCAGGAACGCCTGGCGGAAGAGGCCGGCATTCACCGCGTCTACCTCGCCGGCATCGAACTCGGGAAGCGGAATCCTTCGCTCAAAAACCTCGAAAACCTGGCACACGCGCTAGGCATTTCGCTTCCGAAGTTGTTCGAGTTCGACTGACGGCACTAAGACCCTTCTCGCATCATCCGATCTGAAGCTGCGTCTTTTGGCGGTTGGCAAAATCGACCAGCAACGTAAATGCCAACACGCCGGTCGTCTGGAATAAAAGGTCCGCAAACCGCGATGTGAAGGCGTGACGCCACGCTGATTGTGCAGGTTCGGCGAGTGACGCTGTAAAATATAAGCTACTGTCGAAAACCTGCAGCTGCAACATCGGCGGAAGAAATCGAAGAGCTCGGCTGCCGCCGCCGTGCTGGAATGAGCGATGCAATCAAAATTTCTTGGAGGTGTATGCGGTTCCCACGCGGAGGACGGCGCTCGTCAAAGCCGGGAGGCTTTCGGCGGCGACAGTCCTGAGCGCGACTGACCGTTCGCAAGGTGTCTCTCACAGACACTGAGACCGTGTCCGTCTGCAGGGAATGAAATGACAGGCGCTCCCGCGGGCCTCGAACCGCCGCGTTCCCGTCTTTGTGAGTTCCTCCGAGATCGGGAAGCTGAGATCATCGCCGACTGGACACAGCGGATGCGTGCAATGTCCCAAGCACGCGATCTCTCCGATTCCGCGATCGTCGACCACCTGCCAAAGATTCTCGAGCTCATAGCCGATTTCGTCGAGTCCGTTCACAATGGCAAACCAGTGTCCTTCGGCACTCTTCCAAAGGCCCACGCCGTCGACCGTCTCGCACGGGGATTCGATCTCGACAACATCGTCACAGAGTACGGCCTCCTGCGTCGCACCGTCCTCGATCTGTGGGAGGCACGGATCGGTCCGACGATCGATCTCGGTGAACTGCGAAACTTCGACACCGCGTTGGACGAGTTGCTCAGGCAGGCGACGGTACGCTATGCCGAAGCGCGGGACAAACTGCTGAAGGCGGTCGACCGCATTTCAGAGTCGGCGCTCGGGACTGCTGACCTGGAGACGTTCCTGAAGGACCTTCTCCGTGCAACGCTCGAGAGCACCGAGTCGGTCGATACGGCCGTCGTGCTGCTCCGAGAAGGCGACACCCTGCGCGTTCGCGCTGCCGTCGGTCTCGAAGAAGGCATCGACGAGACGTTTCCGATCACGACATCGGGTGGCATCGCCGGACACGTGGCCACCGAGCGACGGCCCATCTTTATTCAAGATGCCGCGAGCGACCCCAGAGTCATAAGTCCGGCTATACGAGGCAAAGGGGTGCGCGCACTATACGGCGTGCCCTTGATGCGCGACGACAAGGTGATCGGCGTTGCCCACATCGGCTCATTGACGGCGTCTGAATTCTCAGAAGAGGACAAACTGCTCTTCCGAACGATGGCCAGTCGGGCGACATCCATCGTCATCAAAGCGCAACTGCTTGCAGAGCTGAGGCGCACGGAGAGCGCTCACCGGTTTCTCGCCGAAGCGAGTAGACAATTCGCGCAGTCTCTCGATTATGAAGCAACGCTGAAAAGGATCGCGCGCCTCGCGGTACCCACGATCGCAGACTGGTGTGTTGTCGATTTGATCCAGAATGGAGCTCTCCAGCGCGTGTCTGTATCCCACGCCGATCCAGACAAAGAAACGCTCGCTTACGAATTGGAGGAACGATACCCGCACGATCCGAATGCGTCGACGGGTATCCCGCATGTGCTGCGGACCGGCCGTCCAGAACTGATCCCTGAAATCACCGACGCGGAAATGGCAGCCGCAGCGACTGATTCGCAGCACTTGGAAATCCTCCGCGGGCTGGGACTCAAGGCATACATTATCGTGCCGATCCTTTCACGCGACCAGGTGTTGGGCACAATCGCGTTCGTCACCGCCGAATCGAAGCGGCGCACGGGACCGCGACCGCGAAGCGCCGCGGCACACTTTGGAGCGTGACGGATGACCCAACTGATTCGCGAGCATTCAACGCATGTTCGAACATCGGATGGACAACGGTACCGTGCGCGCACGTACGGAAAACCCGAACCGGATGGGACCTGGATTGGCTGGTTGGAATTTGTGCCGGCTGACATGCCGGGTCCCGCGCTGCGAACTGGCCATGAGACCTCGCAGGCGAGCCGCGAGGCGCTCGAATCCTGGGCCTCGGGTCTGGAGTCAGCCTACTTCCAGGGGGCGTTCGAACGCGCGCGGCTGGTCGAATAGTGGAGCGCTGAGAAAATCTCCGCCCGAGCCTTCAGAAAGGTCAAAAAGTGGTCGGGATGGCCGGATTCGAACCGGCGACCCCCTGACCCCCAGTCAATGCACCGTGCCGGTCGGATCGCGTCCGATGAGGTTTTGTTGAGGCGTTTGAATCGCGGCGGTGTCGTTTGTGGTCCGTCTTCGCCCGTCCGATCCGCGCGATACGTCAACTGGCGTCAACGGCGTCGGCACGCGGCCGATGCGCTCCTCGTACGCGCGCATGTCGCGCTCGTCGTTGCCGAGCGACGCGCCGAGATAGGTCGACGTCTGGCTGATGTTCGCGTGGCCGAGCCAGCGCTGAATCGTCGCGAGCGGCACGCCGGCGTCCATCCACCGGGAGCCGGCCTCGCGCC
>Ga0209474_10005502_pt1 | contig 10786 bp, 10 predicted proteins | sample GraSoiAngelo_145_FD_185902 | JGI IMG/M metagenome (GOLD analysis project Ga0209474, IMG submission 185902) | Grasslands soil microbial communities from the Angelo Coastal Reserve, California, USA - 14_1009_05_20cm (SPAdes) (version 2) | ecosystem: Environmental > Terrestrial > Soil > Grasslands... | reverse complement strand
CGCCGCCGCCCGGCAGCACGGCATCGAAGGCCCATATCTCGCGCGACGCGCCGCCGGCCAGGCGGTGCAGCTTCTCGATCGTGACCGTCTCGGCACCGAGCCGGCGCGCGACGTCGCGGGCGAGCCGCTCGGCGAGCTCCGCCGACGTGATCCCGCCCCCCTCAGCCCGCGGTCCCGAGCCGCTCGGCCACGCCGCGCTGGACGTCGCCGAAGGTGGCGAACTCCGCGCAGGGAATGCCGCGCGCCCGGCACCAGTCCACCAGGCTTCCCCCGCGCCGCGCGAAGACGACGTCGGCGACGGCGGCCGGCTCCCGGTCCGAAAAGCCGTCGCCGACCAGGATCGTACGGCGGCCCTCGGCGCGCGCGCTCCGCAGCGCGGCCGCCTTGTCGTGCCCGTGCGGCGAGTCGTCCCGGAAGCGGCACTCCCAGGTGCCGGGACGGAAGCGATTGGCCCGCACGTCGTGCACGGGCGCGCCCGTGGGCCCGAGGAGCAGCTCCACGATCTCCTCGAAGCCCCCGCTCAGGATGGTGAGCGGGACGGCGTGCGCCGCGCACCAGCGGGCGAAGGGCGCGAAGCCCGGGTCGACCGCGACGTGCGCGCGCAGGAGCGCCGCCGCCTCGGCGAACGGCGCGCGGATGGTGCCGACATCACGCGCGACGGCCTCGCGCAGGCTGAGCGCGCCCGCGCAGAGGAGCCGGCCCGTCTCGCGGTAGTGCTCGGGCCCGGCCCCGAGGCGCTCGGTCAGGAAGCGGAGCGTGTCGGGCTCGGTGATGGTGCCGTCGAAGTCGCAGAAGACGTGCAGCATGGTTTCCTAGCGCGGGAACGCGTCCGGCACGCCCCCGTCGACGGGCAGCGTCGCGCCGGTGGTGGGCGTCAGGTTGGAGGCGAAGAACACGACCGCGTTGCCGACGTGCTCGGGGGTGACCCGGGCCTTGAGCAGGTTGCGCTGCCGGTAGTAGTCCGGCAGCTCGGCGGGATCGAGGCCGCGCGAGCGCGCGCGCGCCGGGCCGACCGCCTGCCACAGGCCCGAGGGCCGCTTCGCGTCGCCGAAGACCGCGTCGGCGTTCACCATGTTGACGCGCACGCCAGCGGCGGCCAGCTCGAGCGCGGCCACCTTGCCGAGCTGGTGCGCGCCCGCCTTGGAGGCGCTGTAGGCGCCGAAGTCGGCGCCCGGCGCGAAGACGTTCTTCGAGGAGTTGACGATCACGTTGCCGCCCGTGCCCTGGCGGCGGAAGAGCGCCGCAGCCTCGCGCAGGACGAGGAAGTAGCCGACCAGGTTCACCTCCATGACCCGCCGGAAAGCGGCCGGATCGGTCGCCTCGATCGGGCTCACGTGCGCGACCCCGGCATTGAGCACGAGGATGTCGACGCCCCCATAGAGCCGGCACGTCTCCGCGAAGCCGGCGGCGACGGAGTGCTCCTCGGTCACGTCCATCATCACGCCGGCGGCGAGGCCGCGCCGCCGGGGATCGAGCTCGCCGACCGCGGCGTCCAGGCGCTCGCCGTCCCGGTCGGCCGCCACCACGTGCGCTCCGGCGTCGATCAGCTTCCGGCAGATGGCGAAGCCGATCGCGCCCGCGGCCCCGGTGACCAGCGCCACCTGCCCGGCGAGCGCCGCCTCCTTCGCCCCTCCGAGCTTCGCCTGCTCGAGGCTCCAGTACTCCATGTCGAAGAGGTCCGCGTCGCCGAGCGCGGTGTAGCGGCCGATCGCGTTGGCGAGCGCCTTGGCGCCGAGCGTGTGCTCGGCGATGTCGGCCGCGATGCGCGCGTCCTGCTTGGTGCGCCCGGCGGTGAAGAGGCCGACGCCGGGCACGAGGATGACGCGCGGGAGGGAATCGAGCTTCGTCACCCCGGTGCGCGCGCGCGGGCGGTTGGTCTCGAAGTAGGCGTCGTACGCCGCGCGGTAGTTCGCCACGGCGGCGTCGACGCGCTCGCGCAAGGCCTTCGCATCGTCGAGCGGCAGGCCGGCGGGCAGGAGGAGCGCCGGCCCCTTGGTGCGGATCACGTGGTCGGGAGTGAGCGGGTTCGCGTCCGCGATGCGCGCCGCATCGGGCCCGGCCAGGATGTCGAGCGTCTCCTCGCGCGCGCGATGCTCGAGGATCATGCGGCGCCACGGGCGGTCCGGGTCGCCGGTCGCCTCGGCGAGCGCGCCGCGCAGCACGGGGGCGAGCCGTGCCCCGTCCTCGGCCGACCGGGCGCCGCCACCGACCGGGCGGGGCGCGCGCGCTCGCGCGCGCACGAAGCGCTCGGCGCGGTCGACGCCCGCGATCATCCGCTCGTAGGCGGTGCGCGCGTCGTCGGCGAAGGTGAAGAGCCCATGGTTCACGAGCACCAGCCCCTCGACCGACGGGTCGCGCTCGTAGACCTCGGCCGCCAGCTTGGCGAGCGCGAAGCCGGGCATGACGTACGGCACGATCGCCCAGCGCGGGCCGAAGGCCTCGCGCACCATCGCCTGCACCGCGTCGCGCGGCTGGTTGGTCACCACCAGCGCGATGTCGGCGTGCGTGTGGTCGATGAAGCGATGCGGCAGGAAGGCGTGGAGCAGCGTCTCGACCGAGGGATTCGGCGCGCCCGCGTCGAAGAGGTGCGTGCGGAGCTGGTTCACCATCTCCTCGTCCGACAGCTCGCGGAGCGCGCGCAGCTTGCGCAGGTGCGCCAGGTCCACCGCCGGGAGGCCGGGCGGCTCGATCGCGTCGAGGTTCCAGCCGCTGCCCTTGACGAACAGCGCCTCCACCCGCTCGCCGACCAACGTCGTCACCGTCCCCTTGAGCGAGGTGTTGCCGCCGCCGTGCATCACGAGATCGGGATCGCGGCCGATCAGTCGCGAGGTGTAGACGCGCAGCGCCAGGTCCTCGCCCCAGCGCGGCGCCAGGCGCTCGACGAACTCGGCGGCTTCGCGGTCCGACCAGCGGCTCTCCATGAGCCGCCCACAGTAGGCGGGCGGGCGGAATCTTTTCAAGCTGCTGGAGCAGCACCCGACTCTGGAGTATCTCACCGACGACTGGACCCTGAACGCGCCGCCGAACCGGCGCCCCGGGTAGGAGGGATCACCGTGAGCCAGCTCTCGGCCGACGACCGCCTCGCCATCCACGAGATCATCGCGACCTACTGTCACGCGCTCGACCTCGGCCGCTGGGAGGAGTTCGCGGGCCTCTTCGCCGACGACTGCCGCCTCGACTTCGGGAGCCTGATGGGCGTCTACGAGGGCCGCGAGGGCGTGCGCCGCTTCGGCGAGCGCATCCAGAGCCTCGGGCTCTTCATGCGCCACTACACGACCAACGTCGTCGTGCGCGGCGACGGCGAGCGCGCCCGCGCCGAGTCCTACGTGCTCGCCGTCATCGGACCGCCCGGGGCGAGCATGCAGACCACGGGGCGCTACGAGGACGAGCTCGTCAAGGTGAGCGGCCGCTGGCGCCTGCGCGTGCGGCGCGCGATCCTCGACCAGCCCGCGTAGTGTAGCCGACCCGAGACAAGGTCTCGGGTCGGTCTACTAGGCCGTCTTGGGCGGCCGGCCGCGACGGCGCTTCGTCTTCGAGCCGGGCGGGCGGCCCGGACCCCGTCGCCCGCGCCGGCGCCGGCGGCGCTTCATGGTGCCGGCCCCGCCGATGCTGCCCAGGAGATTCGCGATCTGCTGGCTGATTTCCTTGCGCACGAGCTCTCGGACCGCGGTAACGAAGCTTTTCTGTCGTGGCATCCCGTGCCTCCCGCTTGCGGTTGGTTGCTCCTACTCCAACGCTCCGAGCAGGGCAAGACGCGCGCCGGTTACGCGGAGAGGATTTTCCCCTCCAGGTGGAGCGAACCCGCTTCCACGAATTCCAGGGTCCGCGCGCGCTGCCAGACTTCCAAAACTCCCTCGAGTGGGCCGACGATATCTCCCGATACGCGGTAAATGTACTCGTGCAGCGGCGCGAATGGCTCGGGGCCGTGCGCTTCGGGATGCGATTCCTCCTTTTCGGACCGCTGCTCCACGCGCACACCGGCGGGCAGCGCGGTGAGCAACGCACCGCGGATCTGCGCCGCCACCTCGCGCGAAAATGCCTCGGCTCGGAACGAGAATCTCGCCGATTCGACCAGCCGGCGGCGCTCGACGGCGAGTCCCAGCTCCCTGCCGCGCTCGCCGAGCGCCTGCGCCAGCGGCACGGCGAGCGGCGCCGGCGCCAGGAAGACGTGGTGGGAGCCGGCCGCGAAGAGCGCCCGCAAGCGCTCGCCGAGCGATCCCGCCGCGAGCGCGACGTCGCTGCCGAAAACGCCCCCCGCGTGCTCGCCGCGGCCGGCCAGGAACCCGGCCACGAAAGCGCGCAGGGTCCGCTCCGTGCCCTCGACCACGAGCTCGTGCCACTCCGCCATGATCGACCTCTCACGCGAAGAATATCAACGTCGCCAGCGCAAACACGGGAATCAAGACCGGCAACGAGTAGCGCAGGATGTACCCGAAGAACGACGGCATCGGCACTCCCGCCTCCTCCGCGATCGACTTCACCATGAAGTTGGGCGCATTTCCGATGTACGTATTCGCCCCCATGAAGACCGACCCGGTCGCGATCGCCTGCAGAAAGGCGTGGTGGTCGGCGATGAGGCGATGGATCGCCTCGCGCTCCGTCACGCCTGGATACAGCCGGCCGAGCGCGGTCGACAGGAAGGTGAGGTAGGTGGGCGCGTTGTCGAGGAACGAGGACAGGATTCCGCTCGCCCAGAAGAAATGCGCCGGCTCGCGCACGGCGCGAATGACGAACGCGAGTGCGCCCTGCTCGCCCACGCGCAGCATGGCGAGCACGGGAATGATGGTCGCGAAGATGCCCGCGAACAGGATCGCCACCTCCTTGATCGGCTCCCAGGTGAACTGGTTCTCCTCGCGAACGCGCCGCGGCGTCGTCCGCCAGGAGGCCGCCAGCATGAGGAGGAGGATCGCGTCGCGCACCAGGTTCTGCACCTGCTGCGCGACGCCGAGGATCGTGACCTCACCGAGGTGCACGGTCCCGGAGAGGATGACGGCGGCCAGCACGCCGCCGAGGAAGAAGACGTTGTGCCAGCCCTCCACCCGGATCGGCTCGCCGGCCCCGGCCGGCCGTGCGCGCAGGAGCGCGTCCTCGCGGCGCCACCAGTGGAGATCGAAGAGCAGGTACGCGCCGAGGACCGCGCCCGCGGTGAACAGCATCTCCTTCCAGATCGCGAAGGTCCAGAAGAACGGCACGCCGTGGAGGAAGCCCAGGAAGAGCGGCGGGTCGCCGAGCGGGGTGAGCGCGCCGCCGATGTTGGCGACCAGGAAGATGAAGAACACCACCGTGTGCGCGCGGTGCCGGCGCTCGCGGTTGGCGCGCAGGAGCGGGCGCACGAGGAGCATGGCGGCGCCGGTCGTCCCCACCCACGAGGCGAGCAGCGTCCCGATCAGCATGAGGGTCCCGTTCACCCAGGGCGTGCCGCGCAGCCCGCCGCGCACATAGATGCCCCCGCCGATCGTGAACAGCGCGCCGAGCAGGATGATGAACGGCACGTAGTCGACCACCGCCACGTGCGCCAGCTCGCGCAGCGCGGGCGCGCCGTGGGCGAGGGCGAAGGGCACGATCACCACCGCCGACCACGCGGCGGACACCTTCGGATAGTGGTGGTGCCAGAACGCGGGCGCGAGGAGGGGGAAGAGGGCGATCGAGAGCAGCATGCCCGCGAAGGGGATGGCGCTCCAGGTGGGCAGGAGCGTGCCGAGGTCCTCAGCGTGCACGGGTGTCCACGACCACCCGGTCGAGGATGCGGTCGAGCTCGCGCTCGGTGAGGATGCCGCGCGTGACGAGCTCGCGGGGCTCCTCGTAGGGCCGCCCGTCGACGATCCGCCGCGCCATGCTGGGCGTGATCCCGGGCAGCTTCTCGAGCGTGCGCAGCGAGGCGCGGTTCAGGTCGACGGGCGCGGGCGTAGCGGGCGCGTGGCGCCGGTGGAAGAGGCTGCACGCGGGGGCGAGGAGCACGGTCGCGAGCGCGAGCGCGGCGAGCCGTGCGGGAGCCCGGGTCATGGGGCCGCGGAGCCTACCCTGGCTGCCGCCCTCAACGAAAGAGGCGGCGGAACCATTCGCCCAGGCGCCGGCCCGTCGATCCGATGGCGCGGCCGCCGCCGCGCACGGCGCCGCCGATCTCCTCGCCGACGGCCGTCCACGCCTCCCGGTGGAGCGGGCACGGCTCTTGCGGCTCCGTCCCGGCGAGGAAGGGCTCGCGGCGGGTGATCGGGCATCCCGCGGTGGCGAGCTGGCCGGATTCGGGATCGACGTCGCGCCACACGATGTCGTCGGGCACCGGGAAGTCGCGCTCGCTCGCCTCGCCGCTCGTGGCGCGCACGAAGTCGGTCCAGATGGGGAGCGCTCCCTGCGCGCCCGTGAGCCCGGTCGGCCCGCCGCCGTCGAGCCCCACCCAGACGCCGGCCACCACCTCGGGCGTGAAGCCGACGAACCACGCGTCGCGGGTGTCGTCCGTCGTGCCCGTCTTGCCCGCGGCCGAGCCGGTGAGGCCCGCCTCGCGCGCGGGACGGCCGGTGCCGCGGTCGATCACGCCCTCGAGGAGATGGGTGACGAGATAGGCGACGCCCGGAGCGAGGACGCGCTCCTCTTCCGGCGGCGCGGCGTAGAGCGTCTCGCCGTCGGCGGAGGCGACGGCGACGACGAGCGTCGGGGGCCGGCGCAGGCCGCCGCGCGCGAACACGCCGTAGGCCGCGGTCAGCTCGAGAAGCGAGGTCTCCGCCACCCCGAGCGCCAGGGCCGGCACGCGCGGCAGCGGCGAGGCGATGCCCAGGTCCGCGGCCGCGCGCGCCACCGCGTCGAGGCCGACGTCGAGCGCCACCCGCACGGTGGCCGCATTGCGCGACTCGGCGAGCGCGTCCTCGAGCGGGATCGTGCCCGCGAAAGTGCCGTCGTAGTTGACGGGCTCCCACACCCGCGCGCCGACGCGTACCCTGAGCGGCTCGTCCTCGACCGGCGAGACGACGGTGCGCGCAGGGGCCTCACCCCGGCGCGCGGGGTCGAGCGCCGCCACGTACACGAACGGCTTGAAGGCCGAGCCCGGCTGGCGGCGCGAGCGCACGGCGCGATCGAGCGGGCTCGAGCCGTAGTCGCGGCCGCCCACCAGGGCGCGCACGCGGCCGGTGTGCGGGTCGAGCGCCACCAGCGCCGCCTGCAGCGGCGCGCGCCGGCGCCGCCCGCGCTCGAGCGCGGCGACCCCGTGCCGCGTCGCCCGCTCCGCCTCGCGCTGCGCGTCCGCGTCGATCGAGGTGAAGACGCTCAAGCCGGGCGCCTCCGCGACCGCGCGCGGCAGGAGCCGCGGCAGCTCGCGCGCCACCTCCGCCGCCACGTAGAGCGCGGCCACGGGGCGCGCGCGGGGCGGCGCGAGCTTGAGCGGCGTGGCCATGGCCTCGGCGCCGACCGACTTGTCGAGCCCGTCCTGCACCATGACCTCGAGCACGCGGTTGCGGCGCGCGAGCGCGGCGCGCGGGCGGCGGCGCGGCGAGAGACCGTTCGGCGAGCGGATGATGCCGGCCAGGAGCGCGCACTCGGCCGGCTCGAGCTCGCCGAGCGGCTTCCCGAAGTAGACCTGGGCCGCCTCGCTGAAACCGTGGACGGGGAGGCCGCCGTCGACCCCCAGGTACACCGAGCCGACGTAGCGCGCGAGGATCTCCTCCTTGCTCGCCCGCGCCTCGAGCAGAAGAGCGAGCACCCCCTCCCGGAGCTTGCGGGAGAGCGTGCGCCGCGGCGAGAGGAAGGCGTTCTTCACCAGCTGCTGCGTCAGCGTGCTGGCACCCTGCGCCACGGCGTGCGCGCGCAGATCGGCCACCAGCGCGCGCGCGATGGCGAGCGGGTCCACGCCCGGATGGAAGAAGAAGTGCCGATCCTCGGCGGCGAGCACCGCCGAGCGGCAGGCGGGCGGCGGCAGCTCGGGGCTCGCGCCGAGCGTCGCGCCGCCGCCGCCGAGCACGGCGAGCACCTCGGGCTCGAGCTCGAGGCGGTCGAGCGCGCCCCCTTCCAGGTCCTCGATCTCGGTGACGCGCGCGCCGTCCAGCCCGACGCGCACGCGCCGCGGCGCCGCCGCCCACGACACCGGCGAGGGCCGCTCGGCGAACTCGATGGTCGTGCCGGCGGCGCGGTACTCGCCCGGCGCGAGCGCGTGTGCCGGGTCCCCGACCGGCCGGTAGCCGAGGCGGTCGAGCTTGCGGGCGAGCGAGCCGCCGGGCACCCCCTCGCCGACCGCGAGCGGCGTGGGCGCGGCGTACATGCGCGCGCCGCCGAGCGGCGGCCCGGCCAGGTAGGCCCGCACGCGCGCGTCGAGCCGCATCACGACCAGCGCCGCGCCGAGGCCGACGACAAAGCACGCGACGAGGAGCCAGTGCCGGAGGCGCGCCACGTACCCCTCCTACCGGCAGCGGAGAATTTTTTCACCTGGCCCCTTGTCAAGCCGCTCCGGCCGGGGCTATGAGCCGGTCAATGGAAGTCGCCCCGCGCCAGGATCAGTTCGACGCGATGATCCAGGGGCTGCGCGACAGCGCGGACTTGCTCGAGCGCCTCGGCCGCGACGTCCCCGTGCGGCGCATCCTGGTCGACGTGCTGGGCGATCTCCTGAACGCCTCGATGGCGACCGTCCGCTTCGTGGCGAGCGCGCTGCTCGACTGAGCGCCCCGGAAGCTGTAAGCAGTCGACCGGCCCGATCCGGGAGGACGCGTTCGTGAACCTCGAGTACAGCGCCGAGTACGAGGACTTCCGCGCCCAAGTGCGGCGCTTTCTCGCCGAGCAGTGGAGCGCCGGGGACGCCGCCCGCCAGCCCGACCCCGACGGCATGGCCGCCTTTGCGGGGGCCGTCCCCACGGACGAGCGCGCGACCGCGTTTCGCCTGAAGGCGATCGAGCGCGGCTACCTCTACCGCCACGTCCCCCGGCGCTACGGCGGCGGCGAGCAGCCGCCCGACCCGCTCAAGGCGACCCTCATCGCCGAGGAGTTCCGCCGCGCGCGCGCCCCCCACGAGATGGTGGGCCAGGGGCCGAGCATGCTGGTACCGACCCTCCTCGAGCACGGCACCGAGGCGCAGAAGGAGCGCTTCATCCCGGGCACCCTGCTCGGGAAGATCCGCTGGTGCCAGGGCTACAGCGAGCCGGGCGCGGGCAGCGATCTCGCCTCGCTCCGCACGCGCGCCGTGCTCGAGGGCGACGCGTGGGTCGTGAGCGGCCAGAAGATCTGGACCTCGAGCGCGCGCGAGTCCGACTGGATGTTCGCCCTGGTCCGCACCGAGCCGGACCGGCCCAAGCACGACGGTATCAGCTACCTCCTGATCGACATGAGGACGCCCGGCATCGAGGTGCGCCCGCTCCGCCAGATGACCGGCGACGCCGACTTCAACGAGGTGTTCCTCGACCACGTGCGCGTGCCGGCGGAGAACCTGGTCGGGAAGCGGGGCCAGGGCTGGGTGGTGAGCCGCTCGACGCTCAAGCACGAGCGCGCGCTGATCGGCGGCTCGCATCTCACACGGCGGACGTTCGACGGCCTCGTCATGCTGGCCCGGGCGCTCGAGGTCCGCGGCCGGCCCGCCATCCAGGATCCCGTGGTACGGAGCCGGCTGGTGGAGCTCGAGGCGCGGCTCTTCGCGAACGAGTACCAGGGCTACCGCCTCCTCACCCTGAGCGCGCGCGGCGAAGAGCCGGGGCTCGCCGCCCTGGTGATGAAGCTCGCCTCGACGACCCTCGGCTACGACATCGCGAAGCTCGCCATGGAGGTGATCGGCGACCGCGCGCTGCTCGCACCCGGCGAGCCGAACGCGCCCGCGATGGGCCTGTTCGGCACCGCCTACATGTGGTCGCTCGGCGTGCTGATCGCGGGCGGCACGGCCAACATCCAGCGCAACATCATCGCCGAGCGCGGCCTCGGGCTGCCGCGGGACTCCCGGAAGTAGCGGTGGACTTCGGTCTCTCGCCCGACCAGGTCCTGCTCAAGCAGGCGATCCGCCGCTGGCTCGAGACGGAGTGCCCGACCACCCGCGTGCGCGCCATCATGGAGAGCGACGGCGGGCACGACCCGCGCCTGTGGGAGGGGCTCGCCGAGCTGGGCGTCCCCGGCCTGCAGGTGCCGGCGGCGCACGGCGGCTCGGGGCTCGAGCTGCTCGACGTGGCGCTCGCCGCCGAGGAGCTCGGCTGGTGCTGCACGCCGGGCCCGTTTCTCGCCTGCGCGCTGGCGACCGCCGCGCTCGTGGCGAGCGGCAACGCCGAGGCCGGCGCGCGCTGGCTGCCGGCCATCGCGCGCGGGCGCGCGATCGTCACGTTCGCCCTCGGCGAGGAGGGCGACGAGTGGGACGCGGCGCGACTCGCGACGCGCGCGCGGGGGGGCGCGCTCAGCGGGCGCAAGCCCCTCGTACCCTACGCCGCGATCGCCGACGCGATCCTGGTCGCGGCCGAGGACGGCGACGGCCCGGGCCTCTGGCTCGTCGAGGGCGGCGCGCGCGGGCTCGGCGTGACGCCGCTCAAAGGAACCGACATGACCCGGCGGGTCGCGGCCGTCGAGCTCGAGGCGACGCCGGGGACCAAGATCGCGGCGGGGCGCGCGGCGATCGACCGCGCACGCGACGCGGGGCTCGTGCTCCTCGCCGCCGACGCGTACGGGGGCGCGCGCCGCTGCCTCGACATGACGGTCAAGTACGCCCTCACGCGCGAGCAGTTCGGCGAGCCCATCGGCACCTTCCAGGCCGTCAAGCACCAGCTCGCCGACCTGGCGACCGACCTGGACCCGGCGCTCTCGCTGTGGTGGTACGCGGCGCACGCCTACGACCACATCC
>Ga0209474_10005499_pt1 | contig 10787 bp, 13 predicted proteins | sample GraSoiAngelo_145_FD_185902 | JGI IMG/M metagenome (GOLD analysis project Ga0209474, IMG submission 185902) | Grasslands soil microbial communities from the Angelo Coastal Reserve, California, USA - 14_1009_05_20cm (SPAdes) (version 2) | ecosystem: Environmental > Terrestrial > Soil > Grasslands... | reverse complement strand
AGTTCTCCGACGTCGCGAACGACCCCAAATCGGGAAACATCAGGGACGAGGACTTCGTCGCGGTGTGGGGTGACGAGGTCTACGACGCCGGGCACGGCGACGGCTGGGTCGAGATCCACCCGGTCCGTCACCTCCAGAAGATCGATAACGGGCCCGCCGGCGCGGACACCCGCACTCCCGGGTTCCGGAACGACCCGTTCAGGACGCAAGTCCAGCGGGACTGGGACGCCTGGTGCAACGGCATCGCGACCGCACACAATCCGCTGACGAAGGGGGCGCAGCAGGAACCTCCCAACCTGTGGTGCCTCCACCCGCTCGTCGACGGCTGCCGCAAGCACCACGAGCCGGGGATCCGGGTCGCGTGAGCGCCGTCTCGTCGCCGTGCGCGGGCTGCGGCGGGACCGCCGGCTCGAGCCGCGTCCTGCGCGTTCGCTCCGGCAGCGATCTCGCCGCCCTTACCGGCACCTGGAACCGCTTCGACCGGATCGACCTCGCCACCGACCTCCTTGGGCCCGACGAGCGAGCGCACTGGGAGGGGCGCCTGCTCGGCGCCTACGCCGACTGCGGCTGCCACGCCGGGGGCCTCGCAGTGCTTCTCACCCTCGTGGGACTCGTCGTCGCGGCGCTAGCACTCCCCGGCGGACGCACGTGGACCGGAGCCGGGCTCGGCCTAGCCGCGGTCGTGGCCGCCGCCGTCGTAGGGAAGGCCGCAGGCCTCGTGATCGCACGAATCCGCTTGCGCCGCGACATCCGCCGCGTTCGGCCGTTCCTCTCTTAACGACGCAAAGCGCTTCTAGCTGCTGGAGCCGGGGTTCGTCCGGATCGTCGAGGTTGCCTTGCCCCAGCGTCGGAAGACGTCGCCAGCCGCTCCGAGCCCTCCGAGCCAGCGGAAGAACCCGAACACGATCACGTACAACTCTCGCCTTATGCGCCCGCGACGGCCTCCGTGTCGATCCCGAGCTTCTCGAGCGCCTGCCGCGCCGCCTCCTGCTCCGCGGCCTTCTTCGAGCGGCCTGTCCCGATGCCGACCTGCTCTCCGTCGATCGTCGCCGCGCAGGTGAAGCTCCGGTCGTGCGGCGGGCCCTCGACCTCGACCACGGCGTAGCTGACGGCGCGCCCGCGGCGCGCGAGCGCCTCCTGGAGCTCGGTCTTGTGGTCGACGTGGCCGGTCGCGGCGTACTCGATCCGGCTCGAGAACGCCTCCACGATCGCGGGCTCGATCGCCTCGAAGCCGTGCTCGAGGAAGAGCGCCGCGAGCGCCGCCTCGAGGAGCGCCGCGAGCACGTTCCGGTTGCGGGTCAGCCGCTCGCGCTCGTCTGCCGCGATCCCCGCGGCCTGCTCGCCGAGCCTGCTGCCGAGGTCGAGCTCGCGTGCGACGAGAGCGCAGCTCGCCCGGGAGACGACGTGCGACCTGATCTTCGCGAGCCTGCCCTCGGAGAAGTCGGGGAAGCGGTCGTACAGCTCGCGGGCGACGGCCAGCTCGAGGACGCTGTCGCCGAGGAACTCGAGCCGCTCGTACGACGAGGCGCGGTCCGGCGCCCACGAGGAGTGGGTGAAGACGTGCTCCAAGCGCTCCGGCGGCAGCGCCGAGATCAGCCGCTCGAGCTCGCCCTCGGCTCGAGCCTGGTCGCGGCTACTGGTGCGAGGAGACGTAGTCGACGGCCTGGCCGACGGTCTGGATCTTCTGTGCGTCCTCGTCCGAGATCTTGATCCCGAACTGATCCTCCAGCTCCATGATCAGCTCGACGAGATCGAGCGAGTCGGCGTCGAGGTCCTCCTGGAAGTTCGCGTCCTCCGTGATCTCGCTCTCGTCGATTCCGAGCTGCTCGGTCAGGACTTCCTTGACCCGCTCGAAAACTTCCTCCCTCGACGCTGCCATGTCACCTCGCTTACCGTGTCGGACTCAGGAGCCGGCCGACTTTAACAGCTTGCTAGGAGGGAATCTCCTCCGCGGACAGAGCTTCCCGCCCGAGCCGCGCCGTGAGCCTCCCGACGACGTCGTTCTCGACTCCGCGAGCCGCCAGCCGGATCGCGTTCGCGATCGCGCGCGGCGATGAGTTGCCGTGCGCGATCACCACGAGCCCCCGCAGCCCGAGGAGGTACGCGCCGCCGTAGGTGTCGGGGTCGAGCCGCTCCCGGAGGCGGCTCGCGGCGGGCCTGATCAGGAGCCCGCCGAGCTTGCCGCGGGCCGTCGAGACGATCTCCTCCCGCAGGGCGTCGAGCAGCGTCTTGATCGTCCCCTCGAGCAGCTTGAGGCAGACGTTGCCGGTGAACCCGTCGGTGACGATCACGTCGGCCGCACCTTCGAGCAGCTCGCGGCTCTCGACGTTGCCGCCGAAGCGGAGCTCGCTCGCCGCGAGCAGCGCGTGGGCCTCGAGCGTGAGCTCGTTGCCCTTCTCGGCCTCCTCGCCGATCGAGAGCAGGCGCACGTCCGGCTCGGCCACGCCCAGGATCTCCTGCGCGAAGACGGCGCCCATGTGGCCGAACTGGAGCAGGTGGTCGGCCCGGGCGTCCGCATTCGCGCCGGCGTCGAGCAGCACCGAGGGCCCGCGGCGGGCCGGGATCGGGACTGCGATCGCGGGGCGGTGGACACCTCGGATCCGGCGCAGCTCGAGTAGCGAGGCGGCGAGCATCGCACCGGTGTTCCCTGCGGAGACGACCCCGTCCGCACGACCCTCCCCGACGAGCCGGCACGCGACGACGATGGAGCTCTGCGGCTTCGCACGGACGGCCTCCGTCGGCTTCTCGTCCATGGCGATCGTGTCGGCAGCCTCGACGAGCTCGAGCCCGCCCGTGGCGAGGTCCGGCGGGCCCACGAGGATGGGCTGGATCGCGTCGGACCACGCGAGTCGCGCGCCGTCGACGACCTCCGCAGGGCCGCGATCGCCGCCCATGGCGTCGACGGCGATGCGCGCCGGAGTCTTCGGGCCGTCTACGGCGCCGGCGTGCGGAGCGGCTCGATGTCGCGCCCGCGATAGGTCTTGCACGTCGGGCACATGCGATGCGGCCGTGTCGGCGACCCGCAGTTGGGGCAGACGTTCACACGCGGAGCCTCGATCGAGTGCTGCGCGCGGCGCTTGTCGCGGCGGGCCTTCGACGTCTTCTTCTTGGGGACGGCCATGAGCGACCGCGGAGTATAGCCAGATGCATGCTCGCCCCTTTTCACGCCGGAAGGCGATACCGCGCGACCTCGATGCTCGAGCGCCCCGACCGAAGCTCGTACAGGTAGCGACCGGACACGCGGAAGCGAGCGCCAGAGCCCGCATCGGCCCACTCCACGGGCTGGGCGGAGAAGCTTCCGGCGAGCCCTCGTCCCGTCAGCTGCAACACCTGCCACTCCGCACGCCTTGCTGTGCGCACGCGGAGCACGACGAGGAGGCCCCTACCGTCGGGCTCGGCCAGCTGGACCTCGCCGAGCGGCGTCGCGCTCGTGATTCGCCAGCTCGCAACGGCGCCCCGGGGGCCGAAGAGGGCAAGCCGCGCCTCGGCGCGTGAGGCCATGACGACGAGCTCGCGGCCGTCCGGGAGCGTTCGCGCGGGGAGCGCGCGGCGCTCCTGTTCGTCAGGGCTCAGGAGGCGCCGCCCCTCGCCCACTGGGAGCCACTGCTCGGACGGAGCGTGGACGATCGCGCCGGTCGGCCCGATCGCGAGCCTGTTGCTCGGCGCCTCGGCGACCCGCGTCTCGGCTAGCGGCCTCAAACCGCGGCTGTACGCGCGCACGAAGGGGACGTGCGTCCTCGGATTGCCGCCGTCGAGGACATACGCGGTGCCGTCGCTCGCGATCGCGAGGTCCCCCTCGCCGCCGAGGAAACGGATCCGCACGTAGCGAGGCCGAGACGGATCGCCGAGCGGATAGACGGCGAGCCGGCGGTTGAGCTGATCGAGCACGACGATCGCCACGTGGGGCACGACTGAGAACGCGGAGGGACCGACCCCGCGCTGAAGCCCGACCTTTCGCGGTCCTTTCCCCCATCCCGCCTCGACGACCGCTCGCCCGGGCCGCGTCTTCCCGAACTCGTGCCGGCCGAGATCGACCGTCGTCCAGTGGTCGATCGCCCAGCTCCGCTGCGGAGCGGCGGCGCCGCCGCGTGGAACGGTCGCCGACCCGCCCCGCTCGACGTGAAGCTCGGCGTAGTACTCGAAGCCGGAGCCGGCGGAGTACGCGGCGGGCACCGTGGCCGTCGCGAGGCCTTGCCGCACGGTGGTCAGCGGAATCGCGTCGAACCCGGCCGCGCCCGTACGGCGAACGTGAAGCACGCCTCCGGGCCGGCAGAAGCCCGGCTTCGGCGGCCCCGTCAACGGGCACACGGTCTCGTACCGCAGCTTCGTCGGCGTGCCTCTAGAGACGAAGGTCGGCGGGCGGTACAGGACGTCGAACTGCGGGCTGGCGCCGATGTGACGAGGCTTCGTGCTGTCGTCGCGCTCGAGCGCGACGACGAGCAGCGCCCCGCCGGCAAGGCCGGCCGCTCCGAGCGCCGCAAGCGCTGCGCGCCATCGGCGTCTGCTGACGGGCACGAGGCTTGCGAGCCTAGCCCGCCACGAAGCCGCGGACGATCTCCTCCGCGAAGACGCGTCCGCCCGGCTCGAGGAACGCGATCGCTATCCGGAAAGACCCCTGCGGGTTGACGCCCTTCGTCCCGCTGATCCGGAGAAGGCGCGACTTCGGCGTCCGGTACGCGACCCAGAACGACCCGTGGTCGACGAGCGCCCAACCAGCTCGCGCCGGCGATGCGATCCACATGAACGCAACCCGCTTGCTCACGCTGCAGATGCCGACCGAGCCCCCTGCTCTCGCGACCCGATCCGGAGTGCGAGCCGGAGAGGCTCCGCCTGCGCACCGCCGCAGGCGCCCCGCGGTCCTCGCCGCATCGCAGGCCCACAGCGGCGGAGCGCCCTTGACGTAGTAGCCGACCGAGAGCCCATCCGTGGAGAGCCACGCCCCGGCGAGGCTCGTCCTTCCGCGCAACGACGGGTCGGGCGGGCAAGAACGCAGCGCCGTCGAGTGCGCCGAGAGCGTCCGCGCGCCCGCCACCGGCAGCCCGCGGTACCTGCGCAGTTGCGGTGGCAGGGACACCGGGCGGCTGCCGTCGGCGAGCGTCCGCGGCACGCCAGGAGACGACAGCGGCGCGTGTGAGGCAGCGCCGCTCGAACAGCCGACGCCGATCGCTCCAAGTGCGAGAACGACGAGCGATGCGAGCTGGACGGGCGTGGGAGGGCCCGGGATCCCCCGGGCCCTCCCACGGTGTTCGGCGGTAGGACCGGCTACCACCCCGTCCGGCGGACGGCTGAGTAGCTCGGGTCTCCGCGATAGGTCCGCGGCCACGTGAACGTCCCGCACGACTCGCACTTCGCCTCGACCATCCTGTCCTCGTTATACGCCGTGTTCGCGTAATAGATCATGCCGATGTGGCTCGTCGACGCGAACGCGTCCATGTAGACCGTCGACGATTTGGCGAGCGTGATATTCGGTGCACCGTCGCCGTTCTTGAACCCATTCGCGTCGTACGGCCCGTGCACGAGTTGGAGCGCATAGTGGTAGCGGAACCCGGCGTCACCAGTCTCGGACTTCTCCCACCACGACTTGAACGTGAAGCCCGAGCAATCGCCGCCCTCGCCGCCCGTGTACTGCTGCGGCGGGTCGTTCGGCGCCGAGTCGATGTTGTCGTAGTTCCAGCAGCCGCCTCCCCACTGGTAGCCCTCGTACACCGCCCCGTATGCGTAGTCCCGAGCGGTGTCGCGGCTCACAGGGTTGGCGTCGAACCAGGTGCCGTTGCACCCTGCCTGGAAGGTCAGCGTCCTCGACGAGGCGACGCCGCTCATGAGGAGCACGGCGGCGAGGCCGGCGACGACGCCCGGGAGGAACCCGATCACGATCCGTTTCTTGCTCATCTCGCTCCTCCCATCCGGTAGGCGACGATCTCGGCCCCGGCGGGCGAAGACCGCAGCTGGTAGAGCGTTCCGCCGCGGACACGGAAGCGGCTGAGCGGCGCCGACTCCGCCCATTCCGCCGGCGTCACGGTGAAGCTATCGCCTAGCCCGTTCTGGCCGAGCTGGAGCACGCGGAACTCCGCCTGCTTCTCGGCCCACAACCGGACGATCGCAGTGATGCCGTTTCCGTTCGGCTCGGCCAGCTGAACCTCGCCGAGGTTGGTTTGACTGACGACGCGCCACGCCGAGATCACCCGGTTGCCGGCGACGAGGGCGAGCCGCGCCTCTTCCGGCGATGCCCGGACGACGACCTCGCGACCGCCGATCACCGGCCGCCCCGGCCGAGCCCCGGCGATTTGCTGTGCCGCGGTGTGGCCGGCTTGCCCGGTTGCGACCGGAAGCCACATCTCGGACGGATACGAGTGGACGACTGGACCGTTCGGGCCGGCCCTCAGCATCTCGCCCAGCGGGGCCGCCAGGCCCGCGCGTCCGACGAGTTGACCGGCCGCACCGTATCCGCGCACGACCGCTACGTGTCCCTGGGAGCCGCCGTCGTCCAGCACCCAGACGGTTCCGTCGTTGCCGACGGCGACGTCGCCTTCGCCGCCGCGGAACTCGATCGGAAAGTGCTCGACACGGCCGTTGCCGTAGCGCGCGAGGCGGTGGTTCACCTGGTCGAGGAGGACGACGGCGCCGTCGGCCGCGACGTCGAAGCCCGAGGGCCCGATTCGCGATTGCTCCCGTCCGTCGTTCAGGCCCAGGTCACTCGGGCCCGCGCCCCAGGCGGAACTGACCAGGACCGAGTCGGGCGACCGCGTCGAGCCGAACGAGTGCGTGCCGAGATCGACGGTCGTCCACTTCGAGACGATCCACGCACGCTCGGGTGCGTCTGCACCGCCTGCCGGAACGGTCGCGCTGTTGCCGCGGCCGTCCTGGAACGTGACGTAGTACTCGAAGCCGGTCCCACCCCGGAACGACGCCGGGACGGAGTACGAGAACCGTCCGTCCGCGAGCCGGGCAAGGGGGACATCTTCGAACGTGCGGTCGCCGACCGCCCGTACGTGCAGCGTGCCCGAAGGCGAGCACGGCGCCGCCGGCTCCTCGCCAGCCGGTGAGCAGACGATCTCGTACGAGAGAGCCGTCGACTCTCCGGCCGACACGAGGAGGGGCGGAGTGTGCAGGACGTCCATCCGTCCCGCGGCGTCGGCCCGGACTGCGCCGGCGCCACCCCACGCCGTGCCGACGATGTTGATGGTGAGGAGTGCGACGCCTACGAGGCCTCCCGTCATGAATCCGGCGAGAGGCCATCGCCACATATTCCTCATGGCGCCTCCTTTGTGTTGATGGGGCGCCGCAGCCTGCCTGTCAACGCATGACTCTAAAAGGGCTCCTCTCTAAATGTTAAGAGTGCGGTCTCCAGACGACTCGCGGCCCCGTTGGAGAACGACTAGAGGCGCTCGCGCAGCTCTTCGAGCGCCGACCAGCGGCTGTCGACGGCCTCGTCGTCGTGCACGTGCGGCTCGACGTTCAGGTCGCGGCCGCACACGGGACAGAGGCCGGCGCAGTCGGGGCGGCAGAGGATCTTGTCGGGAAGCGCGAGCGCGACCGCGTCTCGCGCCCAGGTCGCGATGTCGAGACGGTCGGCCTCGAGATACGGCGTCCGTAGCTCCTCGGCCTCGCCGGGATTCGTGGCCTGGTACTCGCGGGCGGAGATCGGGACGTCGAGGACTGCCTCGGCGAGGCAGCGGTAGCAGGGGCCGTGGAGCCGCGCGTCGAAGCGCAGCTCGAAGACCGTTCCGGTGCTGGCGCGCGAGACGGCGAACTCGGCCGGGAGGCGATCGGGCGCCGCCAGGTACCGCTGCCCGCCGAGCTCGAACGGCTGGAGCTCGACCTCGATCGCGTCGCGGTACTCCTCGCCGGGCCGCAGCCGCACCGAGCGCAGGCTGAAGCTCTTCACAGGGGCCAGGGTACCGAAGCTCAGGCGGCCTGTCGGAGCGGCTCGGGGAGCGGCTCCGGCGTTCGGGCGGGCGCGGGCGCTCGGCCTTGGCGGCCCGTGACGATCAGCGCGACGGACACGATGATCGCCGCGCCGGCGGCGAACGTTCGGAGCCCGAGGGGCTCGCCCAGGAAGGCGGCGCCGAGCGCAACGGCTATGGCCGGATTCACGAACGCGTACGTCGACACGATCGAGGTCGGAGCCGACTTGAGGAGCCAGACGTACGCGCTGAAGGCCACGATCGAGCCGACGACGACGAGGTACGCGACCGCGCCGAGCGACGCGGCCGAGATCGAGTGAACCTGGCCTGCTTCGCCGGAGCCGAGGCCCGCCGCAGCGAGCAGGACGGCGGCCGAGAGCATCTGCATCGCGGAGCCGAGGAGCAGGTCCCGCGGCAGCGCAGCGCCGCGCGCGTAGACAGAGCCGCCGGCCCAGGAGGCTGCGGCGACGAGGCAGGCGAGCGCGCCCACCGCGTCGACCCGGGCACCGGCGACCGGGCCTACGAGCAGAGCGACGCCGCCAAGCCCCACGACGAGGCCGAGAACGCTCGAACGGCTCAGCCGGCGGCCGGCGAAGACTCGGTCGAAGAGCGCGATCCAGAGCGGCATCGTCGCAATGAGGAGCGCCGCGACGCCGGAGTCGATGCGCTGCTCCGACCACGCGACTCCCCCGTTTCCGACGACGAGGAGCGCTGCGCCGGCGACGGCCGCCGAGCGCCAGTGGCGGACCGAGGGCCGCGCCGCACCGCGGCGCAACGCGAAGGCGTAGAGGATCCCGCCGGCGACCAGGAAACGCGCCGACGACATGAGCAACGGCGGCAACGTCCGGATCGCGACCATGATCGCGAGATAGGTCGACCCCCACACCACGTAGACCGTGGTGAGAGCCGCCCAAGCCCGGGCGGTCATGGGCCTACCGGCGAGTCAGCGAGCCGCGGTCGTCGTAGCGCCGGGAGTCGGCGCCGAAGAGGATCGCGGCCGGTCCGGTGAGGAGGACGACGGCGATGATGAGAAGTGCTCCCATGCACCCACTGTGCCTACGTCATACCATTAGGGCAAATCTGGTTATAATTGATTTCGATTATGGAACCTGATCGCTGGCTGGGCGTCGAGCTGAGGCATCTGATCGCTCTCGAAGCGGTTGCGCGCGAGGGCTCGTTCGGCCGTGCCGCGACGAGCCTCGGCTACACCCAGTCCGCGGTCAGCCAGCAGATCGCGACCCTCGAGCGGATCGTCGGGGAGCGCCTCGTCGAGCGGCCCGGGGGGCCGAAGCCGGTCTCGCTGACCGAGGCGGGCGAGCTGCTTCTGCGCCACGCGGAGGCGATCGTCGCGCGGATCGCTGCGGCCCAGGCCGACCTCTCGGCGCTCTCGGACGGCGAGGCGGGCGTCCTCCGCGTCGGCATCTACCAGTCGATCGGCGCGCGCGTCCTCCCGGAGCTGATGCGCAGGTTCGGCACGTCCTGGCCGCGGGTCGAGATCCAGCTCACCGAACAGGCGGACGACGCCGAGCTGCTCGCGCGCGTCGAGCGCGGCGAGCTCGACATGACGTTCGCGGACATGCCGCTCACGGAGGGCCCGTTCGAGGCGGAGGAGCTCCTCCGCGACCCGTACGTGCTCCTGCTCCCGCCCGACTCGCCCCTCGCGAAGCGCGGCACGCCGCCGACGACGCGCGAGATCGCCGAGCTCGACCTGATCGGCTACCGCTCGTGCCGGAGCCTGGACAAGATCGCGACCGCCTTCCGCGAGCCGCTCCGGTTCGTCTTCCGCTCCGACCACAACGGAACCGTCCAGGGGCTCGTGGCCGCAGGCGTCGGAGCCGCCATGCTGCCGCGACTCGCGATCGAGCCGCACGATGGCACCGTGGTCGAGCAGGATCTGACCGGACGCGTCCCCCCGCGGCTGATCGCGATCGCGTGGCACCGCGACCGGTACCGCTCCCCCGCTGCCCGCGCCTTCGTCGAGACGGCGCGCGAGGTCTGCGCGGAGCTCCAAGAAGAGACGCTCGCGGCGTAAGCGCTAGACGGCGTCACAGGCGCCGTGAGCCATGACGCTTCCGTGACGGTGGCTGCCACCGAGACGGTGCGCGCGAACCTGCTTGGGCAGAGGCTTCCCGGCCACGTGCACCGCTTGCGCCCTCGTCGTGCCCCGGGGGTAGCGCGGCCTAGCCGCCGAACAGCGCGGCCGCTGCCGCGGCGATCTCCTCGCGCGAGACGTCGCGCACGTGCTGCGCCAGGCCCCAGCGATGGCCGAACGGGTCGACGATCTGGCCGTAGCGCTCGCCCCAGAAGGCGTCGCCGAGCGGCTGGCGGATCTCGGCACCAGCCTCGACGGCCTGTTGCCAGAGCGCCTCGACGTCGTCTGTGACAAGGTGGAGGACCGTCGCGGTGCCGCCGATCGAGAGCGGTGACAGGACGTCGAGATCGGGGAACTCGTCGGCGAGCATCACTGTCGCGTTGCCGAACGCGAGGTCGACCTGGAGCAGCTTGCCGCCCGGGACCTCGATCCGGCCGCGCTCCTCGGCGCCGAGGGCGGCCCGATACCACTCGGCGGCTCGGGCGGCATCTCTCACGACCAGGTGTGGAGTAATCGTCACGATGCTCCTCTCTCTCGGCTCATGCCGGACGGGGGACTGCAGGACCCGGCGACCGCTCGAGCAGCGCCTCGACGACGATCGCCGCGACGAGCAACACGACCAGCGCGCCGATCTGCGCTGCCGGGAAGACCGCAGCGCCGAGTGGCAGCGTCGCGACGGCGAGCGCAGCGGCGCCGGTTCGTACGTCCAGCCGGCGGATCCCGAGCGCGCGGCGGAAGAGCACGTCGCCGGCGAGGAACGCGGCGATCCCGCCGCCGAGGAGCGCTGCGAG
>Ga0209474_10005497_pt1 | contig 10793 bp, 14 predicted proteins | sample GraSoiAngelo_145_FD_185902 | JGI IMG/M metagenome (GOLD analysis project Ga0209474, IMG submission 185902) | Grasslands soil microbial communities from the Angelo Coastal Reserve, California, USA - 14_1009_05_20cm (SPAdes) (version 2) | ecosystem: Environmental > Terrestrial > Soil > Grasslands... | reverse complement strand
CACCGGTGTGAGCAGCAGGGCGATGATCGCGGCGAAGACGAACAGCAGGAAGACGTTGAACAGATGGACGACGAGGTACTCACTCTGGTGGTAGAGCATCACCACCGAAAGCGCGATCAGCACGTAGACCAGGATGCGGACCGGGCGCTCGAGGTGGCGCCAGGCCCTCAATAGCTGTCCGCCCTGTTCGTGCTCCGCCATGTGGCCAGTCTCGCAGACCAGCCGATCGGTGGCGCGGGCCTGCTAGGTCAGGCTCTCTTGCGTCGCTTCGCCGGCGGAGCCATGTACCGTTCCGCCCACTCGCCCAGCCTGAGGAGCCCGGGGCCAATCGCGCGTCCGCTCTCGGTCAGCCGGTAGACCACGCCCAACGGGGGACCGTCCAGAACCGTGCGATCGACCAGGCCGGCACGGGCCAGCTCGTTGAGACGGTCGGACAGCATCCGCTCGCTGATCCCGGGAATCGTCCGAGCCAGAACCGCGAACCGCGCCGGGCCCTGGAGGAGGAGGCCGAGGATGACACCCGACCAGCGTTTGCCCAACAAGGTGAAGGCCTGGGTCAGGCGCTCATCGCATTCGCGCGTGTGCTCTTGCAGCCTGCGCGTCACGTCGCCAGTGTAGCGCCGTTGGCTGATTACTGCAGGAACTTGCAAAAAGTAAGCTTACGATGGTAAGTTGCCCCTACGGTTCAATTCATGGAGGAGGCGATCTATGGGTACCTGGACATTGGATCCCCTGCACACGCAAGTCGAGTTCTCGGCCAAGCACTTTGGAATGATGACGGTGCGCGGTCACTTTGCTGAATTGACCGCGACCGGTGACATTCATCCGGAAAAGCCGGAGACGTCAACCGTCGAGGTGACGATCCGCACGGCAAGCATCCGCACCCATAACGAGCAGAGGGACAACGACCTCCGCTCGTCCTACTTCCTGGAAGCGGAAAAATATCCGACGATCACGTTCAAGAGCACCAAGATCGAGGCCAAAGGACCGGAACGCGGCACCATGACCGGCGACCTGACCATCAAAGGCACGACGAAACCGGTGACCCTGAACGTGGTGAAGTACGGCGAATTCAACGACCCGGCGATGGGCCATCGGATCGGCTACGCCGCGGAGACCAAGATCAATCGCAAAGACTTCGGCATGAACTTCGACGCCATGGCGAACGGTAAGTTCGTGGTCAGCCACGATATCCAGATCAACATCGAAGGCGAGCTGGTCGAGGTGGAGAAAAAGGTGGAGGCCGGCGCCGCAAGTAATCGAACCGGGACGACCTCCGCGCCGTAGGCTCTTACACCCCGCGACTCGCGCTGGGCGCCTGACTGGGATAACGGCTGACCACGATGGCGTAATAGAGGATTGCCAGAAGAATCAGACTCAGGATGCCCCCGGCCGATCCGAAGCCAATCATCTGGACGAGTTGGGCCAGGAAAGCCAGCGCCAATCCGTAGATCGCCAGCCGTTTGCCGCTTTCGTTTCCCTGGTACATCTGCCAGCCACCGATCGCCGCCATGACGTCGGCGACGAGGTTGACGATTACGCCAATAAGGGCAAGGAAAAAGATTCCGGCAAACCCAGACCCGGCGACGGCGCTGGCTCCTAACAGGCCGAGCAGGGCCAGGAGTGACAGCAGCGCGCCGAGGCCGGCGAGAATGGCGACCACGAGGCCCACCACCTTGGCATCGAAGTTGACCTTCACCGGTGGATCGTTGGCGAATGGCGGATTGACGAGCGTGTCGAGTGCGGCCATGTTTCCTCCGTACGAGTTATTTGGCGTCATAGTAAACCTGCCAGACTAGATTCGCGTGTCATTTCAGACGACGGTGAGCGGCTGGCACGACTTCTACATCCTTGCCGGCACGGCCGCCGCCACGCTGGTGGGGCTTCTCTTCGTCGGCCTCTCGCTGCACCTGCGGGTCGTGATCGCGAGTTCTGAGGTGCGCAGCCTCGCCCGCGTGACACTGGCGAACTTCGGCGCGATGCTCTTCGTCGCCCTTTTCATGGTCATCCCTCAAGACGGGTCGACGGCCGCCGTCGAGCTGATCGCCTCGGGTCTCGCCAGCATCGTCATCACCGCGCCCAGCCTGGTTGCGGCATTGCAAAGCCAGGACCGGACCCTGCAAATGCAGCCGCGTGATCGTGCCCGGCTGCTCCTGCGGTTCGGATTGAGCGTTGCCAGCTACCTCGCCATCACCATGGCGGGTGTCCTGCTGTTCTCATCGACTCAGGCGTTTACCTGGCTGGTGGTGGCGACCGTCGTCCTGCTGCTCGTCTCCTTGCGCAATACCTGGGACCTGTTGGTCACGGTCGGGGACGTGACCCTGGGACGAGATTGACGGTGAGCACGCCGTATTGGCCCTGCAGCCGAGCCGCGATCAGGGAGCGGTGGCAGGCGCGAGCATCCCGTTCGACGCACAGGAGCGCCGACGTCGCGTCGTCCGGCAGTGATTCGAGGATGGCTCCAAGGTCGACCCGGTCGAGCACCTCCTCCAGGTAGCGCCGCCGGTACTCTTCGGCCAGCTCGACTCGTGAGCGCTTTCCGACCCTGAGCCGGTCGTCCTCGCGGTACTGCAGCTGGCGCAACTCGGTCGAGGGTGCCAGCTCCGGCACGTGGCGGTACCGGATCCCGGCCTGCGCGAGCGCCGCCTGCAGCCGGAGCGAGTTGGCCCAGGCGTACTCGCGGCCGCGGACGCCCCGCCGCTGCCGCACGTCGACCACCATCGCAACCCGATGGCGCCTGAGCGTGTCGAGGAAATCTTCGAGGCTGGACTGGTAGACGCCCACCGTGGCAATCGTTCGCATGTCGCCGGCCCAATTAGGTGATGCTGACGACCATTGCCTTCCGCTCCCCGCCCGGGCTCGGAAAGGTCACGGTGTCGCCGGCCCGGCGGTCGAGCAGGGCGCTGCCGAGCGGGGATGCCGTCGATATCAGACCGCGTGCCATGTTGCCCTCGGTCGGGCCGACGAGCTGATAGGTCGATTCGCCGAACTCGTCACGGACCACCACGGTTGACCCGATCCGGGCGACCCCCTCGGTATCGCCCGCCTCGACGACCTGCGCGCGAGCGAGAGTGGCTTCGATGGTCTGGACGCGACCGTCGAGCATGCCCAGGTGCTGGCGGGCATCGTGATAGGCGAAGTTCTCGCTCAGGTCGCCCTGGGAGCGTGCCGCCGCGACTTCCTCGACCAGGGCAGGACGGCGCGCGCGCAGCTCGGCCAGCTCATTCTTGAGGGCCTGGAAGCCGACCGCGGTCATCGGGATCTGGGCGCCACCGTCGTTGGACTTCGCGATCGATCCATCGTATCGTGACGTGATGGCGGTCAATCTTGCCGCATTCCTCGGCGTCTCCATCCTGGTCATCGTCACGCCCGGCCAGGACACTGCGTTGACGATCCGCAACACGCTCGCCGGTGGCCGTCGATCGGGGGTGCTGACCGCCACGGGCGTGGCGAGCGGACAGTTCGTCTGGACCGTCGCCACCAGTGCCGGCCTGGCGGCGCTCATCGTCGCCTCGGAACCTGTGTTCACCGCATTGAAGTTGGCCGGCGCCGCCTATCTCGTCTTTCTCGGTGCGCAGGCACTGTACGCCGCGTTGCGGCCTCGAGGCGAGCATACGAGAGGGAGATTCGCCTTGCCTCATGGGCCCGGTCGCGCCGCCGCCTACCGGCAAGGCGTCCTGAGCAACCTTGGGAACCCGAAGATGGCGGTCTTCTTCTCGAGTCTCTTGCCCCAATTCATCGCTGCAGGGCACGCATCGTTCGCGACACTGCTGATGCTCGGACTGCTGTTCAATGTCATGACGCTCACCTGGCTGACCGGCTACGCGCTGCTGGTGGCGCGGGTCGGCGACGTGCTGCGGCGCGATCGGGTTCGTCGCAGCATGGAGGCGGTTACCGGGCTCGTTCTCATCGGCCTCGGGCTACGCCTTGCCACCGAACGCCGTTGAGAAAAGTGATGGGAATAGACGGGGCTCTGCGCCCGTTTCGGTCTACATGAGCACGAACACCTCTGAGCTGAAGCGGTTCCGTGCGGAGAAGGACCGCGTCTTTGCCCGGGACCCGCACTCGCCGTTGACGTCGGCCCAACGCTCCGCCTTCCGCGGGCTGCAATATTTCGACGAAAACCCTCAACTCATCATCACCGCCGGCATCGACCGCGAGGTCGATCCTGAAGAGGTGCTCATGGGAACAAGCAGCGGCGAGGAACAGGTTTACCATCGCTACGGTCTCGTCCGGTTCCGGGTGGACGAGCAGCCGGCGCAGTTGATGCTGTATTCGTCCGAAGGCTCCGATGAACTCTTCATTCCGTTCCGGGACGCCACCTCAGGGCACGAAACGTACGGAGCCGGCCGCTATCTGGAGGTGCACGCACACGGCGACGACGTGACCATCGACTTCAATTACGCGTACAACCCCAATTGCGCATACGACCCGAGTTGGAGTTGTCCGCTACCGCCGACAGAAAACTGGCTCAAGGTCCCGATTCGCGCCGGCGAGAAGACGTTTGCTGCCGGGCATGAGGCAACCTCCTAAGCGCTTGGCCCAGAGTGCCGGGCTGGTCCTCTACCGGCGGCGCGATGGAAAACTGGAAGTGCTGCTGGTCCATCCTGGCGGTCCGTTCTGGCAGAAACGGGACGACGGTGCCTGGTCGATCCCCAAGGGTGAGATCGCCGAGAATGAGATCGGGATCGAGGTGGCACGGCGCGAATTTCACGAGGAGCTCGGCGTGACGGCCCCCGAGGGGGAGCCAACTCCCCTTGGCGCGGTTCGCCAGTCGGGAGGCAAAACGGTCCACGCGTGGGCGCTTTCCGGCGACGTCGACGTCACGAAAACGACCAGTAACACCTTCGAGCTCGAATGGCCGCCGCGGTCGGGGAAGATGCAGACGTTCCCCGAGGTCGACCGGGCAGTGTGGTTTGACGTGGACACCGCCCGTCGCAAGCTGCTCCCCGCCCAGCGGATATTCATCGATCGCCTCGAAGAACCGCGATGACGTTCGCCGAGCTGAGCGGCTACCTGGACCGGCTGGAGTCAACCAGCAGCAGGAACGAGCTGGTCAAGACGCTCGCTGAGCTCTATACGAAGAGCTCTCCTGACGAGATCCAGCCGCTGACCTACCTGATCCAGGGCCGGCTCGTCCCCTTCTTCGAGCCGGTCGAGATCGGTCTCGGCGAAAAGCTGGTCATCGCCGCCATCGCACAGGCCTATGCCACACCGCCCGATGCTGTGGCCAAGCTCTTCGGCCGCATCGGTGACCTGGGGCTGGTCGCTGCCAGCCTCGCCGGGAAAGAATCGAGCTCGACGCTCCCGGTGATCGACGTCCACACCAGGTTGATGGAAATCGCGGGCGCCGCCGGCAGCGGATCGGTCGAAAAGAAGCGCTCATTATTCGCGGCCTTGCTGAAGCAGGTCGATCCGGCCTCCGCCAAGCACCTGGTGCGCATGGCGCTCGGCCGCCTGCGGCTCGGCATCGGTGATCCCACCGTGCTAGACGCGCTCTCCTTTGCCAAAAAGGGGGACCGTTCCCTCCGGCCGCTGCTGGAGGGCGCCTACAACCGGGTCTCTGACCTTGGCCTGATCGCGAAGACCTTCTGGGCCGGCGGGGAAGGCGAGGTCAACGCGCTGACGATTACGGTCGGACGGCCGATCCGCAGCCAGCTCGCCGAGCGGCTGCCCAATCCGGAGGCCGTCATCAAGCGCCTTGGGCTGGTTGCCGTCCAACCCAAATACGACGGCATCCGCGTGCAGATCCACAAGAACGGATCCGCGGTGCGCGTCTTCTCGCGCAACCTCGAGGACTACACATTGATGTTCTCCGAGCTCACTGCGGCCGCGCAGCGGTTAAAGGACGACACGCTCATCCTCGACGGAGAGGCGATCGCGTACAGCAAGGAGTTGGAGGAGTACCTGCCGTTCCAGCTCACGGCGAGCCGCCGGCGGCAGCACGGCATCGAGCAGGCGGCGCAGGAGCTGCCCCTGGTCGCTTTCGTCTTCGACATCCTCTACCAAAACGGCCGCGATCTCACCGAGCTGCCCTACGAGGAGCGGCTCGCGATGGTCGACGAGGTGATCGCCGGCTCGAGCGTCCTGCTGCCGGCTCCCATCATCAAGACCGACTCGGTGGAGGTCCTGACCAAGACGCTGCTGGATTCCATCAGCCAGGGCCTGGAAGGCGTCGTCGTCAAGCGACCGGACTCGAAATACCAGGCGGGCGCCCGCAACTTCAACTGGGTCAAGCTCAAGCGGCACACCAGCGGAGAGCTCAACGACACCATCGACCTGGTCCTGCTCGGCTACTACTTCGGAAAGGGGAAGCGCGCGGACTTTGGCCTCGGTGCGCTGCTCGGCGGCGTCTACGATGCGGAAAACGACAAGTTTGCCAGCATCACCAAGCTTGGCACCGGCTTATCCGACGCCGAATGGCGGCAGATCCACGAGCGGGCGGACAAGTTGCAGGTCGATCAGCGGCCGGCGCGTGTGGACTCGATACTGGTTCCGGACGTGTGGCTCAAGCCCGAGGTGGTGGTCGAGGTGATGGCCGACGAGATCACACCGAGCCCGAGGCACACGGCCGGCAGGGTCGGAGATGAGCCCGGATTCGCACTTCGCTTCCCGCGAATCGTCTCCTTCCGAAGCGCGGACAAGCGGCCCGAGGATGCCACAACCGTCAAGGAGATCGCCGAGTTGTTCCGCCAGCAGAGGCAGCGCAAGCAACCCGCCTGAGGGCCCGTGTGGCATCCTCCTCCTGAGGGCGATGTCCGTGGTGCAGGCGGTACGAGTGGACCCCCGGTTGGCGGCGCTGCTTCGGGATTACCCCGGCCATCCTTATAAGAAGTGGCAAGGGGCGCACTGGCGGCTGCTGAGCCTCGTCGAGCTCGGTCTCACCGAAGCTGATGGCCGAATCGTCGGCGCTGTCAACCGCGTGCTGCAATGGCTGCTCGGCCCTCAGCGCACGACACCCGAGGTCTCTGGCCGCTACCGGCAGCACGCCTCGATGGACGGAAACGGCCTCCTCGTATGCTGCCGCCTTGGGATGCAATCGAATCCGCGCGTGATGGAGCTGGCCACGCGCCTGACGCAGTGGCAATGGCCCGACGGAGGCTGGAATTGTGACCGCCACCCGGACGTCACGCATTCCTCATTTCACGAGTCGTTGCCACCGCTCCGCGGCCTGGCGGCCCACGGTGGATTCCCTGACGCGACCGCGCGGGCCGCCGAGTTCTTCTTGCGCCATCGGATGTTCCGCTCGGAATCGGACGGCACGGTCATCAATCCGGAGTGGCTCCAGCTTCATTGGCCCGCCTACTGGCACTACGACGTCTTGCTGGGATTGCGCGCCATCACCGAAGCAGGATTGGTGCTCGACGATCGGTGCCGCGAGGCGCTGGATCATCTCGAATCGCAACGTGGCCCCGACGGAAGCTGGCGAGCGAATGGCCGGCGCTACTGGCTGCGACGGGGCGACTCGAACGTCGATGTTGTCGATTGGTCGGACGCGGCCGACGTGCTGACGAAGCAGGCACGCGACGTGCTGCGAGCGGCCGGACGCCGTGCGGGACCCTGAGGCGCCGCACCCGTCAAAAGCGGTGCAGGATCGGGATGCGCGGCGCGATCACGTAATTCAGCTGGACGAGGAAGATCAGCGCGATGCTCACCCAGGTCGGAAACACGATGCAGGTGGCGGTGGCGATCGCATATAAGGACTGAGCGATCAAGATGCGGCCGCGCATCAGCGGGGCGACTTCAGGCGAAGTGCTCTCATCGAACAAGCCGGCCCGGATTCCATACTGGAGCCCGGCGAACAGGGTCATGCCCAGGAGCACGATGTTGAGCCAGTACTCCACGAGTGCCAATCGAAACCCTGGATAGCGCGCCAGCAACGCCGTCGAGAAGGGCACGAGGGTCACGGCCAACAGAAAGAGGAGCTGCAGCCAGGAGTAATGGCGGTTACTCCTCGCGAGTAAGTTGAGCTGGGTGCCCTGGCCAACCCAGAAGATGCCGAGGGTCATGAAGCTCATTGCGTAGACGAGGACATTCGGCCCCAGTCCCAGCAGCGCGTGCCAGAGATCGCCTTCGGTGCTGCCTGCGCGAAGAGCTGGAACCGACAAGCCAAGGACTAGCAGCGTCATGCTGACCGCGAGACGGTCGAGGTTCGTGCCGGCGAACTCGTTGAAGCGGCGCCTGCCGCCCGGGAGCCGGTTCACCTGGTAAGCCTCTGCGCAAGTCCTCGAACCACGGCGAGGATGATGTCGACGTCGCGCTCGGTCGTCCGCCAGTTCGCGATCGCCGGTCGGAAGGCCACCTTTCCCGCGTAGACCGTGGTGCCGAAGTAGACCGTACCGTCCGCGATGACCGCCTGACCAAGGCGGCGATTGAGCTGGTCCAGCTCGCCCTCTGAGCTCCCAGCCGGGCGATAGCGAAAGCACACCACGTTCAGTCGCGGTTCCGCCAGAAGCTCGAAGTCCGACGAGGCGCGGATCTGGCCGGCGAGGCGCTTTGCCAGGGCGACGTGCCGTTCGATCATGGCGCGATAGCCATTGCGACCGTAGGCGGCCAGCGTGGCCCAGACCGCCAGCGACCGGGCGCGGCGCGACATTTCGGGAGCCAGGTAGAGGAAGTCCGGATGATCGGCCTCGGTCGCGGGGAAATACGGGGCATTCATCCCGAACACGGCATTGAGGAGACGGGCGTCCCGACAGAAGGCGAAGCCGCAGTCGTAGGGGACGTTCAGCCATTTGTGCCCATCCGCGATGGCCGAGTCGGCGAGCTCGACGCCGTCAGCGAGGTCCGCCGTAGCCGGCGATGCACGAGCGAACAGCCCGAAGGCACCGTCGACATGGAGCCAGGCGTGGTGACGGTGGGCCAGATCAGCCATCGCGGCGATCGGGTCGAAGCCGCCGGCATTCACCTCGCCCGCCGTCGCGATGACGATCGCAGGCGCCCCCTTCAGGCCGACCAGTGCGTTCTCGAGCGCGGTGAGATCGAAGGCGCCTGTCGCATCGTTGCTCAAAAGCCGGACGACCTCGTGGCCGATGCCGAGCATGCTGAGCGCCTTTTTCGCCGAGGCATGGATGAAGTCGCTGGACAATACCGGTACCACTGGCAGTCCGCTCATTCCACGTTCGGCGATGTTGGTTCCATGCTCGTCTCCCCACCACTGGCGGGCTGCCGCGAGGGCCGTGAAATTGGACATGGTGGCGCCGGTGGTGAGCACGCCACCCCAGCTGTGCGGCAGCCTGAAGAGATCCTTCAGCCAGGCGATCGCAACTTGCTCGAGTTTGGAGCCGAGCGGCGAGCTCACCCATAATCCGGCGTTGTTGTCGAGGGTCGACGTCAGCCAGTCGGCGGCGAGCGCGGCAGGGGTCGAGCCTCCGGTGACGAAGTGGAAGAATCGCGGGCCGGCCGAGTTGACCGCAGACTGCATGCCGTCCGTCAGCAGGCGTGTCACTGTGGCAACGCTGCCAATTCCGTCGTCGGGCAGCTCGCCGGCGAAGCGCCCCGCCGCTTGGTCGCGCCCCGCCGTTCCGCCGGCCGGCAGCTGATCAACTCGCTGAAGGTAATCACGCGCGGCTTCGGCCACTTGCGTCAGCAGCACGGGCAGCCGGTCTCGATCGTCGATCGGGTCGGGCATGCCCGAACGTTACCGAATTGTCGGCACCGGGTCAGTCCACGTAGGGCCCGTTGAAGATCGGTGTCTCGCCGTACGGCTTGCCGGCCATCAGCATGAAACGCGTCCCCGGTTGCGCGTCCGCTACGGCGAGCTCGCGACCAGGTCCGAGGACGGCGATCTGCGAGCGGCTCGCCCGGCTACGGTTGGCGCCGAAGCTCGCCTCACCCTCCAGCAAGTAGACGAACCCGTTGAAGCTGGAGTCGACCGGGATCGTGACGGCCCCGCCTTTCGTCAGCTCGACGTCCAGGATGAGGCCGGGAGTGCCAAGCGTGACCGGCGAGCCCTCGCCGACCAGCGTCCCGATGGTCGCATCGCCCTCGTGGCGGACCGGAAGCTCGGCGCGCTGCACGACCTGCGCCGTCGGCTCAACGTGCTTGTCCTTGCGGGCCAGATTGACCCAGAACAGCAGGCCGCGCATTTCGGTACCGATCTTGCCCTCGGCGAGCTCATCCTTCCCGAGGCCTTCCGCGTGCAGGACGCCGCTGCCGGTGCGAACCTTGAGGAGGGACCCTTCCTCCAGCTTGGCCCGCTCCATGGTCCCGCCGGGACCGGTGCTGTGACCCGTGCTCGAGGAGCCCGAGATCGCATACCAGATGTTGTCGAACCCGCGGTGCGGGTGGATCGTGTCCTGGTTCGCCTGTTCCGGCGTAATTCGGACGGTCGCCTCGTGGACGAGGATGTACGGATCCACCATCGAATACGGGATCCCGGCTAATGGCAAGGATTCGAGAACCTGGTTGCCCATCATCGGCCGGATCCGGGCGTCCTTGACGACGACGATCTGTCGCTGTGCGGTTTCGATTTGAGTCGCCATGGCGAACGTTTGCCTCCTCGGTAATGAGATAGTTGCACATGCAAAAACCTTGGCGGCAAGGAGTTTATTGCATTGGTCAGGCCGAGTCCTGGGCCCTCTTGATGCCGTCGAGGATGAGATCGAGCCCGTACTCGAATTCGTCGCCATAGTTGTACCCGGGCTTCATGGCGCGGTCGACCGCCATTTCGGCCAGGTGGGGGTATTCGCCGGCGCGGAACCGCTCGATGATGTTGCCCGCCACCCTGGCGACGTCCCCTGGCTTGCGAAAGGGCAGGGTTAGCTCGGTGAGCGTGAATCCGTAGATGTAGC
>Ga0209474_10005496_pt1 | contig 10794 bp, 6 predicted proteins | sample GraSoiAngelo_145_FD_185902 | JGI IMG/M metagenome (GOLD analysis project Ga0209474, IMG submission 185902) | Grasslands soil microbial communities from the Angelo Coastal Reserve, California, USA - 14_1009_05_20cm (SPAdes) (version 2) | ecosystem: Environmental > Terrestrial > Soil > Grasslands ... | reverse complement strand
GGTCGCGGTCCGGGACTTCGAACCGGTCGAGGCGATCGACGTCGAAGACCAGACCAAAGTCGTACGCCTGGAGTCGGGCGAGGAGCTGCGCGCGCCGGCGCTGATCATGGCCGCGGGCGGGCTGCCGCGCTACCTCGAGGTACCGGGGGAGAAGGAGTTCTGGGGCCGCGGGGTCAGCTATTGCGCAGTCTGCGACGGCGCCTTCTTCAAGGGCCAGGAGCTGGCCGTGGTCGGAGGCGGCGACGCGGCGGTCGAGGAGGGCGACTTTCTGACGCGGTACGCGTCGAAGGTCTACATCATCCACCGCCGGAACGAGCTGCGCGCGCAACCGATCCTGGTCGACCGGGCGCGGGCCAACCCGAAGATCAAGTTCGTCCTCGACGCTCACGTGAAAGAGATCGTGGGCGAGGACAAGGTGCACGTCATCCGTTACGAGCAGGGCGGCGCGACCAAGGAGCTGCGCGTGGGCGGCGTGTTCATCTTCGTCGGCTTCGTGCCGAACTCCAAGCTGTTCAAGGTCCACATCGACCACGACGCGGGCGGCTACATCCTCACCGACCGCAACATGCAGACATCGGTCGAAGGCATCTGGGCCGTCGGCGACGTGCGGGCGCAGCTGACGAAGCAGATCGCGACCGCGGTCGGTGACGGCACGACTGCGGCCGTCGCCGCAGCGATGTACATCACCGCGCTGAAGGACACCGCCCGGGCTTAAGGCGACCCTATGTCGACGCGCACCTGGAACGTGTACTTTCCGTCGCCCGAGCCGGCGTCGACTCGAGCAAACCCGGCGCTCACGGCGCGAAAAGTTGCCACCGGGCGCGTCGCGGGCGATTCCGTCTTGTCGGGCATCAGCTCGAGGACGCTTGGATTGCTCGACTTGAAGGTCACGCCCCATTCGCTGCTCGGCCATCCCGTGAGGTCGACGACGAGCTGTCCGCCGGTCGCGACGAACACCTCGCCGCCATCGTCCTGGACGGTGACGGTGACGTGCGTGCCATCGCCCTGTCCGGCGCTCGGGATCGTCTGCCGCTCGAGCGCCGGGACCACGCCCTGAAGCACGATCGCGAGACCGACCATGGCTGCGATGTACGAGCCCCATGCGAGGTTGCGCCGGGCCGGCACGGTGCTCGCGAAGCCGGGGGCGCGATGTGCGAGGTTGCGGAAGTTGAACAGCAGGGCGGCGCCGAAGACGATTCCCACGAGGATCAACGCGTTCGCCGTGAAACCAGCGACCACGTAAAGCGGTGTTGGCGCCTGACCGAGCAGCGACGGCAGGGCGATGAGACTGAACAGGCCGGTCAGCCCGTAGCGAAGTGCAAAGTAGAAGAGGAACAGACCCGCGATCCCGCTCAACCAGCGTGGCGTGCCGGCGGTGCGCATCTGCATCACGCCTTTCTCGGCCAGGTCTAGTTCCCCCAGCGATGGAGCGGGGACCCCGCGCATCAGGGCCGAAGCCGCGTGGCGAAGCTCCGACGGTGGGGGCGAACCTGGCGGGCGGCCTTCGGTGGTCACTCGGCCGGCCGCGGAATCGACCGTCCAGACGGCCGCCGGCACCGCGGCGCCCGCGACGGGTCCGGCAGGCGTCAGCTGGTTCCCGGGGGCGACGTGGACCACGACGACGCCTGGACGCACCCTGCGCTGGATCGCGTTTGGGCGCCAGCTGGCCTCCGCCCATGCCGCGGCCGCCATCGCCGCGGCGTGAGGGCTCTGGCCCGGCCCGGAAAAGATCAGAAAGGCCGGCGTCGCCCCCTGCTGCCGGTACGCGATCCGGGTGGAGTTGGCCGCGAAGGACTGGAAACGCGCGTCGGTCTGCGCGGCCAGACGGTAGCGGCTGCGCGGCAGGATGCGCACGAGGGCGGTGAGGGCGAGGTCTTCGACGCTGAACGGCAAGGCGGGCCGATCATAGGTCGAGCACAGGTCGCCTGGCTCGGTCTTACCACCCCATCCAGCCGTAAGGGAGACAGCCGACCTCGGGCCTGCAATCGGCTTTCAGGCGCGCGTGGTAGGCGGCCTGGTCCGCCTCGTCCTTGTCATATAGATGAGGGCCGTTCCAGAAAGCGACGACCGCCTGGCAGGTCGAGAGCCGGTGGGCCTGCTCGTTCAGCGCGGCGAGATCCTGCTTGTCGATGGCGACGTGGCCCGCCTCGTGGACGTAGATCACCTGGGCGAGCGCGTTCCACTTCACGACCAGGTCGATCGTCACCGAGCCGTCGGCCGGCGGCGACCATCGAGGCAGCAGGATGTACTCCTTGAACGAGAGCGTGGTGGTTCGCGGGGAGTAGCAGTAGTAGCCACTGCCGGCGAACTTGAACCATTCGAGCCCCAGCGCGGTGCCGCCGGGATTGGCCGGGTCTTTGGCGCAGGGACCGTACCTGGTGCAGATGTCGGCTCGGTCGAAGCTGTCCATCACCTGAGCCTGGCTCGCGCCACTGACATCGAAGAACACAATCGCCGTATTGGAGATGGGCGCCGGCTGGAACAGCGCCGGTGTGCCGAACCACCGCGCGCGGACGTCCAGGAAGCCGGCGTTGTCGACCACGACCCGCTGCCTGCTCGCGGCGAGCTGAGCCTGCCTCGAGGCGACTTGCCTCGTGAGAAGAAAGTCGAGCGACAACAGCTCCCCCGCCAGGAGTGCAACCAGGCCGAGACACAACAGCGCGGTCGTCATCGGCCAGACCAGACTGAGCAGCCGAGCGCGACCCCTCACCGTTCCTTCCCGACCGCACATTAACCGAAAGCAGCCGGACCCTCCCCAGCCGGTCCCGTTGGCATGCGCTACAGGAACGGGTGGGGCCGTGCGCGGGCTGGGCGATCCGACGGCCGTAGCCGTCGATTTCCGGCGCCGCCGTTCGTCGCACTGGATGAGGCTGGAGAGGCCGGCCCGATCAAGTCAGGTTTGGAGGTCGAGATCATGAGCAGTGAAGTCGTACACGTAGAGGTCACCGGCAAGGACGGCAAAGCGCTTCAGCGCTTCTACTCGGAGGTGTTCGGCTGGAAGCTCGACACCAACAACCCCGGCGAATACGGGATGCTCCGCCAGGACAGCCAGAAGATCACCGGTGGCGTCGGTGCGGCGCCGCAGGGCTCACCGGGCGGCGTGACGTTCTACGTCCACACCGCCGACCCGAAAGCCACGCTGGCCACGATCGAGAAGCTCGGCGGACGAGTGCTGATGCCGCTCACCGAGGTGGCACCGGAGACGACGATCGCCCTCTTCGCGGACCCGGAGGGCCACGTCGTCGGCTTGATGTAAGCCGAGTCATCGAGAGGGGCGGCGGCCGCCCCTCTCACCATTGACTTCGCGCGCCTCGCGGCGGACGATGCCCGCCGTGGACGTCGCCGACAGCTTCGACGTGCTGGTCGTCGGTTCCGGCTTTGGGGGTTCGGTCGCTGCTCTGCGGCTGGCCGAAAAGGGCTATCGGGTCGCCGTGATCGAGGCGGGCATGCGTGCCCAGGCCGAGGACTTCGCGGACACGACCTGGAAGGTGTGGCGCTTCATGTGGATGCCCAGGCTCTTCTGCCGCGGGATCTTTCGCCTGACGCTGCTGAGCGACGTCCTGGTCGGTTCAGGGGTCGGTGTCGGAGGCGGAAGCCTGGTCTACGCGAACACGCTGCCGCAACCGCGGGCGGAGGTTTTCCAGCGCCCGGACTGGCCCGCGGGTCAAGACTGGGAGCAATCGCTGGCACCGCATTACAAGATCGCCAGGCGGATGCTGGGAGCCGCGACCAACCCGCGCCTCACCGAGGCCGACCGAGTCCTCCGGGAATGCGCGGAGGAGATGGGTCGAGGCGCCACCTTCAAACCCACCGAGGTCGCCGTCTTCTTCGGTCCGCCCGGCGAGCTCGTCCCGGACCCGTACTTCGGCGGCGCGGGTCCGGCGCGAGCAGGCTGTGTCTTCTGCGGGGGCTGCCTGGTCGGATGCCGCCACAACGCGAAGAACACCCTCGACAAGAACTACCTCTACCTGGCTGAGAAGCTGGGCGTGAAGATCTTTCCGGAAACGCGCGTGGACGAGATTCACCAGGAGGCCGGCGGCGGCTACCGGCTCGTCACGGTTCGCGCCACGAGCGTGTTGGGGCGAGGTCGCAAAGAGTGGCGGGCGCCGATGGTGGTCATGGCCGCGGGTGTCCTCGGCACCGTGGACCTGCTGCTTCGCGCGCGAGAGAGCGGGTCACTTCCAGGTCTTTCGCGGGCAATCGGGCGGCGCGTGCGCACCAACAGCGAGGCGATCGTCGGCGCGACCTCGCGGAGCAAGAACGTCGACTTCACAGACGGAGTGGCGATCACGTCCGGCATCTACGCCGACGACATCACCCACATCCAGCCGGTGCGCTATCCGCGCGGCTCCGACATGATCGGCCTGCTCTCGAAACCGCTTACGGATGGCGGTCCTGGCCTGCCGCGCCCGCTGCGTTTTCTTGTCAACTGCGTGAGCAAGCCAGGCGACTTCTTGCGCTCATTGCTGCCGTTCGGCTGGGCGCGCCGCTCGATCCTGTTGCTGGTGATGCAGTCGGCCGACAACCATCTCGAGCTGGTCCGCCGGCGGCGATGGTACTGGCCCTTCACGCGGCGGCTCGACTCGAGAAATCCCGCCCCGCGAGATCAGCGCAACCCTTCTTACATTCCGATCGCCAACGAGATGGCGCGAAGGGTGGCGAAAAAGATCGGGGGCTGGCCCTCCAGCTCGCTCAACGAAGTCTTGCTGGACATCCCGTCGACGGCCCACATCCTGGGCGGCGCGGTCATCGGCAGCGATCCCGAAGCCGCCGTGTGCGACGAGCGCAACCGGGTTTTCGGCCACCCCAACCTCTACGTCGTCGACGGGTCCGCGGTCCCCGTCAACCTCGGGGTCAACCCCGCGCTGACGATCACGGCCCTGGCCGAGCATGCCATGAGCCAGGTTCCGGCCAGGGTCCTGCCCGCTGCGGCGGCGGAGGCAGCAGCGGTGGCGAGCTCTTAGCGGTCCAGCTCCGCGCGCACGTAGTCCAGGAACTGGTTCCGAGGCCCGTCGCTGTGAAAGACCTGGAAGGAGAAGAGCTGCGCGTCGGCCAGGAACTCGCTCTTCGCCGCGTCCAGGCGCTGGGTGAGCGAGCGCTCCTGGGAGCCTTTCTTCTCCGCCCGGCGCCGCAGCCTGTCCGCCTGTCCCTCCGCGACCGAGACCTGGCGTGACTTGGTGAAGCTCAAGACCAGGACGCCGAGCCAGACCATCATGGTCGTGAACACGGTCAGCGCGAGCGCCTCGAGCACTGCGGAGAGCGGATCGCCCGCGGTCACCCACAGGAACCAGTAGCGCAGCGCGCCGATGGAGAGCAGTCCGACCGTGAGGGCGGCGATGGTGGCTGCGCGCGGCCAGCCGCTCTTGTAGTGGACGACGGCCCACATGCCGGCGGCAAGGGCACCGATGATCACCGCGGTGATGCCCCAGGTGGGCAGCGGGTCCAGGCCGAACGTCTGGGCGGCGAGGTTGGCCGGGATCGCGTCCAGGCCGACGAAAAGCGCCGCGAGCAGGACGCCAACCCCAAACCTGAGCCGATGGTGCCGGTGCTCCTCATGCACGCGGGCACGCCGACCGGCCTCCAGCTCCGCCTCCGCCGCCTTCTGGGTGAGGAGGTCCCGCTCCGTTTCGACGGCATGCAGCTTCTGGGCGTCGGCCTTCAGGTCCTGGAAGTCGCGCGCGACCCGAGGCTTGGCCAGGAAATCCCGCATGGTCGTGATGTAGCCGTCGCCGTTTGCGCTCAGCTCGCGCTGTGGCGGCGCTCCGATTCTCTCGATCGATTGCATCTCTCACTCCCTCCTGGGTTAGTGGTTGACCACCTGCGCGAGCTGGAGCTGCGTGAGCGCGGCGTCGAGCGCGCTCACCGACACCGCTCCCGCATTGGTGGCGGCCGTGGTCCAGGCCGCCGCCGCCTTCGTGTCGGACAGGTTGGCGACCACGAGGTTGACGTCGGCAAGGCTCTTGGGCGTCAGCGTCCCGGGGCCCTTGTCGCCGCCGCCGAGAAGGACCAGCGTCCGGCGGCCGTCCAGGCCGCTGAGCGTGGTCAGGCCCGCCACCACGGAGGCGGAGACGATCTGGGTGTCGGGCGTGCGCGCACCCGCCACCTGCGCCGAGGCTTTCTTGCCGAGCTGGTCGACGACCGACTGCTGCCATGGCTGCAGGCTGCGGGCGGCTTCCGCCTGCCAGGCGGCGATGCGGGCGGCGTTGGTCGCGTTGTCGGCCGCGACGGTGCGGTTGTACTGGGCGCGCTGGAAGTCGGTCGGGTTGCTTGGCTGGCGCGGCAGCCGGACGAGCTCGGGCGGCGGCGGGCCGGTCGGCGCCCTCGAGGCGAGGAGCAGCGAATCCTGGGTCGCGCCATCGGGGATGATCACGCGCTCGTTGGGGTGGATCAGCTTCCAGTTCCGACCCGAGAGCGGCCCGAGCTGCGGGTTGGCGGCCTCGAGCGCTGCCAGCGACGTTTTGTGCGCCGAGGCGATCGAGCTGAGGTTGTCGCCCGGCCGCACGACGTACGTCTGGCCGTACGACGGTTGGAGGACCATCACCACCACGGCCTCGCCAGGGGTCGCGTTCACCCGGATGACGTCCTGGAGCTGGTGCAGCTCGGCCGCCATCTGGTCGGGGCTGGGGTCGACCAGGACCACGAGAGCGAGCGGCGGTGGCGGCCTGTAGGTCTCGGTGTTGGAGAGCGGGCCCTGGCCACAGGCGGCCGAGGTGAGGGCGAGGGCGGCAAGGAGCGGGCCCAACCACCTCGGACGGCGACGTTGCACCGGGTTCATCCCTTCATGACGCTTTGCGTTCGTTTACAGCAGACCGTCTACCGAAAGCGTCAACGCGCCGCCGCGGCGCCCTACGCAATGCTTGGAATCGGCCAAGAGAGGGCGCGCGGCGCAGAGCGTCGGCCATTCGATCGGACGCACGAAAGCTGTCGCCGGGAGCTGAGGCAGCACGACGTCCGAACTCCGGATCCACGGCCGCCATCCATCACCAGCCGTCGTCCGAAAAGCGCGCGATGGTCTGAACTATGTCGTCGCGACCACATAACTAATTGATTGACAGGGCGACAGTCGGCAATTAGCTTGTGGCGACCAGGCCACCCGGAGGAAGGGAGGGCGCGCCGTGCGTCGGTTGGTTGTCACGGCGTTGGCCGTCGCGACTGTGTTGGGCTCGTCTCTCACCGGCGCGCCTCAAGCGAAAGCGGCAACGTCGCCGCCCGGTGCACCGACGGGTGTCAAAGCGACCGCCGGAACCCTGTCCGCAACCGTGACCTGGGTCGCCGCCGATGCGACGGCGGCCAGCTTCACGGTGACGTCGAATCCGGGCGGTATCACAGCCACGGTGCCCGGAACCGCAAGAAGCGCCAATGTGACGGGACTGGGCTTCGGCCTCTCGTACAACTTCACCGTGGCCGGCACGAACGGCTCCGGCACCGGCGCGACGTCGGCCGCGTCGAATATCGTCACGCCGCTCCCTCCCGGCAGCCCTTTCCACGCGGTGACAAGCGCTCCGATCGTGAACAGCGACATCACCGCTGGCAAGCCGCTGGCCTCCAATCTCGGGGACGACCCTGCTCACTACCCTGGCCTGACCGCCGTGGTCCTGAACGTGACCGCGAGCCAGGCGACGGTCGCGACCAGCGTCCAGCTCGTCCTCAACCAGCAGGTCGTGCAGACGATCCCCGTCGCGGTCGGTCGGCAGGAGTCCACCCTGGCGGTGATCCCCGTGCCGGCGCAACCGGCGCAGGGCGCGGTGCAGGTGAGCTCGGGCAAGGCGCACGTCGAGGTCGACTTCGCCGGCTACTTCACCTCCCCGAGCACGCTGAAGGACCACAGCGGAATGCTGCAGATGCTTCCCGTGGGCACACTGTTCAGCGGTTCGGTCGCGACGGGGGCGTCCATCAACATTCCAGTCCTGGGCCAGGGCGGCGTGCCGTCGGCCCACGTCGCGGCCGTCCTCCTCAACGTGAGCGCAAGCGGATCGACCGCCGGCGGCGGTCTGAGCCTGCGGCCTTCTGGCACAACCGCGACGGGGGCGACCGCCCTCGGGTTCGGAAGCGGCCAGGCCACCGCGGACCGGGCGATCGTCCCGGTGGCCGCCAACGGCGCCATCACGCTGAGCGACCGGAGCGCGGCCGCAACGGCAAAGGTAGAGGCGCTGGGCTGGTTCTCGGACGGCACCGACATGACCGCTTTCGGATCCGTGTACACCTCGCTGCCGCCGGCCCGGCTGCTCGACACCGCTGCGAGTGGTGGGCCGCTGCTTGCCGGCGAGTCGTCGAGCTTTCCAGTGTCCGGCAAGGGGGGCGCGCCGGACATGAACAGCACGTCGCCGGCGACGAGCGCCGTTCTCCTCGTGACCGCCGTTTCGCCCGCGGGTACCGGCTCGCTCGGCATGGGGGGCGCCTCAGTGGTCGACTTCGCGGCCGGCAGCACGGTTTCAAACCTTGACGTCGTTCAGCTGGCGAGCGATGGATCGGCAGCCGTGTCGGCGGTCGGTGCCAATACCAACGTCACTGTCGACCTCGTGGGCTATCTGTCAGGCGACCTCATCATCCCCGGGACCACGAAGGTCCTGACCGCAACTCTGCTTGCTGGGATCACGTCATTAACGGACTCGAGCATCACGTTCGGGCCGGGCGTCCAGGTGAGCCCGCCGGTGATGCTCAACGACGTCATCAACGCCGGCATCACACCCACCACGCCCTTCGGATTCCTGCGGCGTGTGCTCGCGATCAGCACCGATGCGACGGGCCAAACAATCGTGAGCACGCGGAACGCGGCTTTGCCCGAAGCGCTCACCGCCTATGACGTGAGCTGGTCTGAGCCGCCGACGACGGGAGCGTTCGGGTTCCGCCAGGGAGGCGCCAGGCCGGCCACGGCTTCGCTACCGCCTTTCCAGCCGCCGTCCGGCACTTCGATCGACCCGCGCTGGCCGGTGCTCGCGATTGCCGGCAAAGGGCATCATCTACTTTTCCCGGTCTCGGCCTCCTTCTCGGCGCTGTCGGGCCAGCTCGACATCAGTGATCTCGAGCTTCAGCTCGTGCCCCACCTTGCGATCGGCAAGAACCCCTTCACCAATCCGCAGTTCGCCATCGGGCTGAGCGCGGCTCTTCGCTTTCAGGCTGATGTCTCGATCAGCGGCCAGATCGCCGGAAAGACATGGACGCCGTACGACAAGGAGCAACGGACCTCGCCGCGGCCCGTCCAGGTCGGGCCCGTCACGCTCATCGTCCAGGGACTCATCGAGCTGAAGGTCACCGTCGACCTGACCCTTTCCGGCGGGGTATCGGCAAGCATTTCGGCGGACAAGTACGGCCTCATCACCGCCGGCTATGACAACGGGGCGTTCTTCGGCAACTTCAAGGGCGTTGATTACATCCCGCCCGGCAAGACGGTAACCGGCCCGCACTTTTCGCTTGCCGCCGAGATTCGCCCCGGGCTCCACTTCATCGGCGGGGTTGTGCTTTACGGGTTCGCGGTGGTCGCCGCGGACGAGAATCCGTACTACAGGATCACCGTCGATCCGCTCGGGAACCCATGGTGGGCGGTGGCGGTCGGCGTTTGCAAGCACATCGTCATCGGCATCGACATCGACTTCATGTTCCTGCAGTTCAAAAAGGAAGCCACGATCGACCTGCCATGCGATGAGATCGTGGTCCTTCAGTCGCCTGGCCCCAAGATCGGCATCACCATCACGCCATCTCCGGCGACCGTACCCAGAGGCGGCGTGCAACATCTCACCGCCGCCACCGACTCGAACAGCCAGCATGGCGTCCTGTGGTCAGTGGATTCCAACAACGGCACATTGTCCAACGTCACCGTCACGTCCGCCGATTACACCGCACCGACTCGGGCGGGCAAATACGTAGTGCACACGGCATCGGTCGACGATCCGACCTCAACGCAGGACGTACAGATCACGGTTCTCGCGACTGCGCCGAGCCTGCCCCCGAACGTGACAGCGTCTCTGACGGGAGGCACGGCGGTGACCGTGACCTGGGGTGCGCCGACCGATGACGGCGGCGCATCGATCACCGACTACAAGGTCGTGTCATCGGACGGGACGAGCATCGACGCCGGGACCTCGACGACGGCGACGTTCACCAACCTGACGCCGGGGACGACGTACACGTTCGCCGTGTACGCCGCGAACAGTGGCAACCAGACCAGCGCCGGGTCGCTCAGCCCGGCGGTGACGGTGCCGACCCAGGCGGTGGTGACCCTGACCCCCACGTCGATCGACTTCGGGGTCAATGCGCTCGGCACCCCGGCCCAGCCGCAAACGGTGACGGTGACGGTCAGCGGAGGCTCGCTGCACATCACCAGCGTCACCCTGGCCGGGACGCGCCCGCAGGACTACGGGATCGTGGCGGACCAGTGCTCAGGAGTCACCGTCGACCCGCGCGGCAGCTGCACGTTCCAGGTCATCTTCACCGCCGCGACCCAGGGCCAGAGCACCGCGAACGCATCGGTGACCGACGACGCACTGGACTCGCCGCAGTCCGTCGCCCTGCAGGGATTCGGGCCGCAGCCGGTTGTCAATGGCTTCACCGGCGTTCCATACACCCAATTCATCGACGCGCAGCACGGCTTCGTCGGGCCCTTCAGAACCGCGGATTCGGGCGCCACGTGGACGCAACAGCCGTTCCCGCCCGGGTTCTACACCTCCACGTCCGTCCATTGGCTCGACACGACCCAAGGTTGGTTCATCGGTCACCCGCTGGCGAGCTTCACTCCAGGCTGCATCAACGGTGGGAACTGCCGGATCGTCCTTCACACCGCCGACGGTGGAGCCACCT
>Ga0209474_10005494_pt1 | contig 10795 bp, 10 predicted proteins | sample GraSoiAngelo_145_FD_185902 | JGI IMG/M metagenome (GOLD analysis project Ga0209474, IMG submission 185902) | Grasslands soil microbial communities from the Angelo Coastal Reserve, California, USA - 14_1009_05_20cm (SPAdes) (version 2) | ecosystem: Environmental > Terrestrial > Soil > Grasslands... | reverse complement strand
ATGAAACGCGGTTCGAGTCCAATTTTCCGAAACATCGCGCGCAGTTCCCGCAGCGTAATTCCGCTCTCTTCCATTTCCAGATAAACGAGATCGTGATTGCGATCCACTTTGTAGCGCAACCCTGGGATGGTCTCGAGCAGACGATCGAGTTCCAGGATTTTATCGATATTGCGCAAGCCGGCCGCGTAAACTTCAAGCTCGATCATCCCTAAATTTACGAAGGCGTTGGCGAAAGCAAAAGCTTAAAACGACGTTGCGTTGCGCGCCCGACTGGTTAACACATTCTGCCAGATGAGGCGCCTCTTTCCCTTGCTCGGAGCTTTTCTTCCCCTCCTCTTCCTGGCCGGATGCGAAACCGCACCCCCTGGAATTCAGGCCGCGAAAGTCGCAATGGCGCAAAAGTATGCCACGGAAGCGCCAGGCGATTATTTTATCGGACGCCGCTATTACAAACCCGATTTCAAATTCTGGGGCTATATCCGCCGCCCGGGACAACCCTGGAGCGAATCGCAACTTGTCATGCTGAATGAAAAACAGAAACTCGCGCCCGACCGCGAAAAACTCGACTTCGGCAGCGACAACAATTACGAATACAAGCTTTACGGCTACTTCAGCGGCGACAAGGTTTACGAGCCGGCCAGCAACACGATTTACCCGGAGTTTGTCCTGAAGAATTATGAACTAATCTCGACCAACCCACCGCCGATTTTTTCCAGTCAGTTTTCCGGGCGCGCCCAAGCCGAGGTGAGTCGTTATTTAATTGAAAAACCGCAGCTCTAAGAAATGACGCTTTCTGCTCGCGCGTCGCCAAAGCGTGATCTTCTGGCCGAAGAATTCCTGCGCTTCCTCGCGATCGAGCGCAACGCTTCCCCTCGAACACTGAAAGCTTATGCAAGCGCGCTATCGAAAATTCGGGACCAGCTTCAACTAAAGCCATGGCTGAAATGTCGAGCGGACGATTTTCGCGATTATTTGTTTCATCTCTCGAAAGAAAAAGCGGCCCGCAGTTATATCCGGGTCCAGTTTTCAGCCCTGCGCACCTTTTACAAATTTTTGCGTGCCCGAAAAAAACTTCGGAGCGATCCCAGCGCAGAAGTGCAATTGCCCAGGTTGCAAAAGCAATTGCCGATCGTGCTTACCCGGCAGCAAATAGAAGAGCTTCTCTCCGCCCCGTTGCGCGTAAAAAAACAATCGGCCGCTCCGGCCTGGATGCCGTTGCGCGACGCCGCGGTTCTGGAATTGTTTTACAGTAGCGGTTTGCGCTTGAGTGAATTGGCCGCTCTCGATGTCGGGGATGTCGATCTTTACACCGAGTCGGTCCGTGTTTTCGGAAAAGGCAGGAAGGAACGCGTTTGCCCGGTAGGTCTACCAGCGCTGGAGGCAATTCAGCGTTACCGCGCAGCAGCGAAAGTACATGGCGGCCCGCTCTTCATTAACAAAGCGCGGCGACGAATTTCTGCGCGTTCCATTTGGTTGATCGTGCGCCGTTATTTGCGTTTTACCAGCATCCCGATCTCGATCAGCCCGCACAAATTGCGGCACAGTTTCGCCACCCACATGCTCGATCGCGGTGCCGATTTGCGTAGCGTCCAAGCCTTGTTAGGTCATGCCAGTTTATCCACCACGCAAATCTATACGCATGTTACGGTGGAGCGGCTGAAGAAAGCATACGCGGAAGCACATCCGCGCGCGTGAGTCGTTAGCTCGCACTCGCCGCTTCGCTCCCAGCCGGAGCAGCAGCGGTAAAGACAAGTTTGCCGTTGTTCACGCCAACGTGCACGACATCGCCGCCTTTGACATTTCCGCGTAGCAATTCCTCTGCGAACGGATCTTCCAAATATCGTTCCACCGCCCGGCGCATCGGACGCGCCCCGTACTGCGGATCGTAACCTTTCTCGATCAGGAACTCCTTGGCCGATTGCTCGAGCTCGATATGCACCTCTTTTGCTTTTACCCGCCGCAAAACCTTCGCTACTTCCAATTCCACAATCTGCATCAGGTCCGCCTTGGTCAGCTGATGGAAAACGATGATGTCGTCGAGCCGGTTGATAAATTCCGGCTTGAACACTTTCTTCGCTTCCTCCAGCAATCGGTCGCGCATTGCTTCAAACTCGTGCTCGCCCAGCGGTTTGGTTGCGGCAAAACCCATCGTTGTTTGTCGCCGCAAAATATCCGCGCCAACGTTCGACGTCATAATGATGACGGTGTTGCGGAAATCGATCTTGCGCCCGAGCGAGTCGGTGATTTTGCCGTCTTCCAGAATTTGCAGAAGCAAATGCATCACGTCCGGATGCGCCTTTTCGATTTCATCGAACAGGACCACGGAGTACGGGCGGCGCCGGACTGCTTCCGAAAGCTGGCCGCCCTCTTCGTAGCCGACGTAACCAGGAGGCGAGCCGATCAAGCGCGAAGCGGTGAACTTCTCCATGTACTCCGACATGTCGATCTGAATCAGCGCGTCGCGGTCGCCAAACATGAATTCCGCCAGAGTTTGGGCGAGGAAAGTCTTTCCGACGCCTGTCGGCCCAAGGAAAATAAATGAGCCGATCGGCCGGCGCGGATCTTTCAAATCGGCCCGCGAACGGCGCAGCGCTTTCGAAATCGCAACCACCGCTTCATCCTGCCCGATTACTTTGTGTCTCAGCTCCTCTTCCATCTTGAGAAGTTTTTCCGTTTCTTTCTGCTCCATCCGCTGAAGCGGAACGCCGGTGACTTTCGAGACGATGTGCATCATGTCGTCTCCAGTCACCGTCACTTGCCTTTCTTCCCGCTCCTCCCGCCATCGCGCCAAAATCGTGTCGAGTTTTTCCTTGGTTTGCTTTTCCTTGTCCCGCAGCCCCGCTGCTTTCTCGAAATCCTGCGCCTTGATCGCTTCTTCTTTTTCGATGCGGATGACTTCGATCTCCTTTTCGATTTCTTTCACGTCGGGTGGCCGCGTCATCGCATTAATGCGCGCGCGTGCGCCCGCCTCGTCCATCACATCAATCGCTTTATCCGGCAAAAATCGTCCGGTGATGTAACGTTCGGAAAGTTTCACCGCGATCTCGAGCGCTTCGTCGGTCAACTTCGCTTTGTGATGCGCTTCGTATTTTGGCCGCAACCCTTTCAAAATCTGGATCGCTTCTTCGACCGTCGGTGCATCCACTTTCACGGTCTGGAACCGTCGCTCCAGGGCCGCGTCTTTCTCGATGTACTTGCGATATTCATTCAAGGTGGTTGCGCCCACACATTGCAACTCGCCGCGGCTTAATGCCGGCTTGATGATGTTGCTCGCGTCCATTGCCCCCTCGGCCGAACCGGCCCCGACAATGGTATGCAGCTCGTCGATGAACAGGATCACGTTTTTGCTGCGACGAATTTCGTCCATCACCGCTTTGATTCGTTCCTCGAACTGGCCGCGATATTTCGTCCCCGCCACCATTAGCGCCAGATCGAGCGTAATCACTTTCTTGTCGCGCAAAAGCTCCGGCACATTGCCGGTCGCAATTTCCTGCGCCAATCCCTCCACGATCGCGGTTTTGCCCACACCCGCTTCACCAAGCAACACCGGATTATTTTTCGTGCGGCGGCAGAGCACTTGAATGACGCGCTCGATTTCGTTTTTCCGGCCAATCACCGGATCGAGCTCGTTTTTCTTCGCCAGATCAGTCAGATCGCGCCCGAACGCACGTAAGGCTGGCGTTTTTACATCTTTTTTTCCGCCGCCCGCGGCGCCGGCGGTTTCATCCGCTTCCCCTTCCGGCGGGGTGAAATTCGGATCGAGTTCCTTCAAAATTTCGTTGCGTGTGCGCTCGATATCGATCTCGAGACTCTTCAACACCCGCGCCGCTACGCCCTCACCTTCGCGCAGCAGTCCCAGCAAAATGTGTTCGGTCCCAACGTAGGAATGATTGAGCGCCTTGGCTTCCTTCCCGGCGAGCGCGAGAACCTTTTTCACCCGCGGCGTGTAAGGAATGTTGCCCACCATTTTTGTTTCCGGCCCGGACCCGACCTGTTTCTCCACTTCCATCCGCACCGTTTCGAGATCGAGTCCCATCTTTTGCAAAACGTTAACTGCTACCCCCTGGCCAAGTTTGATCAGGCCGAGCAAAAGGTGCTCGGTCCCGACGTAATTGTGATTGAAGCGATCTGCTTCTTTACGCGCAAGTTGCAGGACTTGCTGGGCGCGCGGGGTGAAGTTATTCATTTTTCTCCGGCTCGGAATTCCCCGTCTCCGGCTCCCGCGCCACTTTACTAATATCAGGTTTGGGGAACGATTTCAAACGCTCGCGGATAATTTGCGCGCGAAAGTGATCGCGCTCTTCCGCATTTAACTTTTGCTGCGTGCTCTTTTGCAAATGGGCGGGCTGCGTTTCGATGAAAAGTTGATCAATGGCGAGACGTTTGTCTTCCGGGAATGCACCCAGGTCGATGCCGAGCTTCACCACTGAAAGCAGGTTAAGCGCTTCTTTCGAGGTCATGGCATGGGCATAAGTGAGCAAGCCGTAGGCCCGGCCGATCTGGTCCCACAACGTATTTGGTCGTTTTTGAATTAAAACCTGACGCGCGTCCTGCTCTTTTTCGATGATGGTCTCGATTACCTTGTTCAAGCGCGAGATGATTTCGTCCTCTTTTTCACCCAGCGTGGTTTGATTCGAAATCTGGAAAAGATTTCCCATCGCTTCCGTGCCTTCGCCGTACAATCCGCGCACCGCCAACCCAATCTTGTTCACCGCCTGAATGACCTGATTGATCAGCTCGCTCAGTACCAGCCCGGGCAAATGCAGCATCGCCGAAGCGCGCATTCCCGTTCCCACATTGGTCGGGCAAGCGGTCAGGTATCCGAGCTTGGTGTCGTAGGCAAAATCGAGTTTGCCTTCGAGCGCGCTATCCACTTTATCTACCAACTTGAATGCCTGCCGCAGCTGCAAACCGGACCGGATGGATTGCATCCGCAAATGGTCCTCTTCATTAACCATCACGCTGAGGGTTTGCTTGCGATTCATGATAATAGCGCTGCCTACACTTTTGGCCGCATGTTCGCGACTAATGAGATGGCGTTCCACCAGCACTTGCTTTTCGAGAGCCGACAAGTCCTGGAGCAATTCAGAAAATGGCTCCTGCATTTCGGGCAGCTCTTCCACTCGCGGCTTGATCAATTCCAGAATCATCGTGCGCTCCGCTTTTTTTGCCCACCCCGGAAAAGCCCGATTCCTTAGATTACGCGCCAACCGCACCCGGCTGCTGATGACGACCTGATGATGAGGCCCCTCTCCGCGCAACCACTCACCAGTGCTTGCCATTAAGTTTTGAAATTTCATTTCGACTCCGCCAGTTGACTCTCCAACTGTTTGATCTCGTCACGTAACGCCGCTGCCGTTTCGTAATTTTCTTCCTGCACCGCTTTGCGCAGATTTTCCGTCAGCGTCTTCATCCGATCGCTCAACGCCAAAGTCTTTTGTGCGCGAGCCGGTAATTTGCCGACGTGTGCGGTGCCTTTGTGCATTGCTTTCAAAAGCGAATTCAATCCTTCGGCAAAAGCGACGTAGCAACTGCTGCAGCCGAGTCGTCCTGTTTTCTTGAAATCGGCCTGGGTGAATCCGCAAACCGGACAGCGGGTGCTCGGTCCACCCTTTTCAATTTCTTCCGCCGCGCCAATGCCGAGCAGCAAATCCGCCAGCGCAAAACCGGTGGGATCCTGTACGCCCTTTTCCTTCGAGCAGTTTTCGCAGAGATTCACCTTCTGCATTTTCCCGTCCACAATTTGCGTCAGGAAAACCGCCGCATCGTTACATTTGCAAACGTCACACAACATTTTATTTAATTAGACCTTCGCCGAGTCTAAACATTCAACCCCCCGGTAACCTGCTTTAGCATCTCGCGCGCCGAATGGCCGTGGGAATCGTCAGGAATAAATCGGCGTGCCGCCTTCACGCGTGATCTCTCGGAAACGGGCGATCATCCGCAAGCTAATCGGCCCCGGTTTTCCCGTCCCGATCACCCGCCCGTCTGCCTTGATCACCGGAATCACTTCCGCCGCCGTGCCGCTGAGAAGGCATTCGTCGGCAATAAAAACGTCATGCCGGCTGATATCGGCCTCGAAAATTTTTATTCCGAGCTCCGCCGCGATCTCGAACACGACTGATCGCGTGATTCCGCGCAACGCCCCTGCCGTGATTGGCGGCGTGAAAATTTCGCCGCGCTTGATCACAAAAATATTATCGGCCGTGCATTCCGCAATGCATCCCTGATCGTTTAACATTAACGCCTCATCCGCTTCGGCCAGGTTCGCTTCAATCCGTGCCATGACGTTGTTCAAATAATTGAGCGATTTCACTGCCGGATTAAGTGCGCCGGGCCCGGTCCGTCGTGTCGCAACCGTCACCACCGTGAGACCTTTCTGATACATCGCCGCCGGATACAGCGCGATCGTCGTCGCGATAATGATTACACTTGGTCGCTTACATTGCGTCGGATTTAACCCCAGGTTGCCTACACCGCGGGTAACGATCAGACGAATATAGCCTTCGCGCAGATCGTTTTTGCGGATCGTTTCCAACAACGCCTCCTTCATTTCGCTGCGCGACATCGGAAGCTCCAGGCAAATCGAGCGCGCCGAGTCCCACAGCCGATCCAAGTGTTCTTCCAATCGGAAAACGCTGCCGTTGTAAAAACGAATCCCCTCAAAAATTCCGTCGCCGTACAACAGCCCATGATCGAAGACCGAAACTTTCGCGTCTCCTTCCGGCACAAATTCTCCGTCGAGAAAAATCGTCATGGGCTTGGCTGCTTTTGCGGGACCTAAATCGTTCGCCGGTTTGGCCGCGTGAGGAGCCTGGCGCGGGTCTTCCATTAAAGTTGTCCCATCCCCATCAGCTGTAGTTTTTGTAAGCACAAAAAAATCTCCGATGTTCCGGCCGCAATTCAAGGGGAGGAGGTCAAATTGTTAAAACGTCAAAAAGGAAGAATTCCCTTTTTAACGTCTACTCCAACACCCCGTCCACCATATGCAGCTGCCGATCCCCTAGTGCCGCTAGCCGCGGATCGTGCGTCACCACCAGCAACGTTTTCTTTCGCTCCCGCGCCAGGGACAGCAGCAAATCCATGATCGCGTCGCCCGTCTTGGAATCGAGATTACCCGTGGGTTCATCGGCAAAGACAATCGCCGGATCATTTGCCAGAGCACGGGCGATCGCCACGCGCTGCTGCTCGCCACCCGAAAGTTCCGCTGGCAAATGTTGCAGCCGTTCGCCCAAACCAACTGACCGCAAACTTTCTTCCGCCGCGCTTTCTCGAGCTCTGCCTCCAATCATTCCCGGCAGCATCACATTTTCCAAGGCTGTCAGTTCCGGGAGTAAGAAGTAACTCTGGAAGACGAAACCCATTTGGGTGTTTCGAATGTGCGCCTGCGCTTGCGAGCTCCCGGTATAGAGCCGCTGCCCTTCGAACTCGACCGTCCCCTCCTCCGGTCGTTCCAGCCCTGCCAGCGTATATAGTAAGGTGGTTTTGCCCGCACCCGAGGCGCCGACGAGAAAGACCGCTTCGCTCCGTTGCACTTCCATCGAAATTCCCCGTAATACTTCGATCCGGCGGGGGCCCATGCGAAACGAGCGCCGGAGATTCCGTCCGACTAGCTGCGGGGCCCCGTTTTCCATCGCGCGCACCTTATCGCGTCAATTCAAGCCCGGCAATCGGGCGAAGTCACAGGCGGCTCGATAGAGTCTCGCCCTACCAGATTTGGTCGCAATGGGATTTCGGTAGGGCGACGATCTGCGGGGCCGCGTTTTCCGGCCCTTAATCGAGAAACCCAAGTGCAACCAGCGTCGGCCGATCGATCGCGCCAGTCACAGCCAACCCGTTATCGAGCTGATAATCTGCAATCGCCTGTTGCGTTATCGGTCCGAGAACGCCGTCAACTGTCTCCCCGAAATAGCCGAGCTGTTGCAGCGCGTATTGCACGTTGGCGATGATCTGGTCGGGCGGCAGACCATCATAGCCATAGATCGGCCCGTCGTAGGAATAGTTCGAATAATAGGAATCATAGCCGTAGGCCGGATACCAATACCCCAGGTCCCACGCGTAAAACCCGCCACCGATTAAAATGATGGTATGGCAATGATTCCGCCACCAATCCCGATCATGATGATCCCGATGCCGCCGACAGGCATCGGTGAAATTCATAGTGCTTGCATTGTTGAAATTGAGCACGGGTTTGCCGCCGCGAATACGCGAGTTCGTCACCTCGATCGTGCCGTTATGTGAGCCAGTCGGTGGCGTCCCGCTGGTCGCATTTTGTGAGCTATTTTCCCCATCGCGATGATGCCGTTTCGGAATAAGGCCCTGGCTGGGAACATCGGCTGAGACTTGTCCGGTGGGGCGGAATTGGCCAGTGTTCGCAGTGCTTTGGTTGGTTCCTTGGACTGTGGGAGGATTCACCCGGTTCCGATAATAGAATGCTTGGCGAGCTAACAGCTCCGAGCGATCCAGCGGGCGTTGAACGCGCCAGTTTGCGGGGAGGTTGGGCTGCACACCGTTTTGCACATTCACATTAGTTGGATAATGGCGGACTACCGGTGCACTCCCAGTTCGGCTGGAAGGCGCTACCGCACCCTGTTGCACAACGCTGCTGCCAGATGAACGCGCGCTCCCAGATGAATGCGCACTTCCGGTTGTTGCCGACGGAGTGCTACTTTGACTGTTTGTACCGTCGGCGCACGCGCTTCCCGCCGCCGCCAGAACTACTGCCAGACCGACCACGAGAATCTTTGTCATTTTAACCTTTCTAATAAGACAACATCGTGCTGTCATTTATTCAACACCGCTATCGCCGATTCCGCTCGACTAATATCGCCGTGCAGGACAAGCGTCCCTGAACTCCGACCCGATAAATTGTGGCCGGGGTCGCTGACCGCCAACCAGCATCACCGATGCCGGCTACAACGCCTTCCGAGTTAAACCTCGGGAACACCAGGTTTAATAGGCCGCCAAAACAAAACCGCACGGCGGATTCGCTCCACCGCGCGGTTTCAATGATCACTCTCCATTAATCCCTGCCGCTCGCTCCCTGTCCGCCAACGGACAGACTCGCCTCTCCGAGCTGTAGCGCTCTCCTGAGCCGGAAGCGTGGCGAGCTCGTTACGTCATCCCTAAAGTGGCCAGCGTCTGCTCATCAATCGTCGCTGTTACCGCCAGCCCGTGATCGATCTGATACCGTTGAATTGCGCTGCGAGTCCCTGGACCCAGGATCCCGTCGATCGGCCCATAATAGTACCCTTGCTGCGCCAGGGATCGCTGCACCTGCGCAGTCACATCACCGGGCGCGGCGTATCCATAACCGAAGATGGGACCTTCGTAAACATAGTGGCTGTAATAGGGATCATACCCGTAGGCGGGATACCACCACCCGCTATTCCAATACCAATAACCGCCACCGTAACGGACGAGGCGATAATTGTTGCGCCGCCACCAATCGCGTTCATGACGTTGGTGCCAATTCCAGCGTTGTGCCTGACTAAACGACAATTCGTTTCCGGTGCGTTTGTAATGTTTCCACCCCTTTTTGTTCCATTGCGCATTGTTATTGGTGACAACGTAGTTCTGGTTCTTGTTCTTGGATTTTTTGGTGACCTGGACGTTCTGCTGGCTGTAATTGCTATTCGCCGCGACGTTCGAACGCCCCTTCTTGTAGTAGCGGTTGGTCACCTGCTGATTGCTGCTCGTCTGCGAGCTGACATTCCGCTTATTGGTCTGCGTCCCCCTATATTGGTTGCTGGCCTGCGTTCCACCGCGGTTCTTGCTTGTCTGCGTTGCTCCCTTCTTTGCCGCCGGCGTCGCCGTCTGCGTGGTCTGCGCCTTTTTCTTCTTCTTTTTCTGCTGATCGTCGGTCTGCGCGGCCTGGACCGATGCCAGGCCGACCAATAAGACCGTCGCTAATGTTACAAAACGTTTCATAAAGTTTCCTCCTTTTAGTTCGACACGCCGGAGCTGCCATTTATTCAACCCCGCTGTTGCCGCACCGCCTCGAACAGAACAATCGCCACCGCCGTCGCCAAATTCAAGCTCCGCGTTCCATGCATCGGGATGGTTATACAATTCTCCCTATTCTCTTCCAGCACGCGTTCCGGCAACCCTTTGGTCTCGCGCCCGAAAACGAGAAAATCCGTTGGTCGAAATTTCACCTCAAAATAGGGCTGTGTCGCTTTCGTCGTTAAATAAAAGAACCGCGCGGACGCATTCGCGCGCCGCAGCTCATCCAGACTCGACCATTCCCGCACATCTACTTCATCCCAGTAATCCAAGCCGGCTCGCTTCAATTGCCGATCGTCGATCGAAAACCCGAGCGGCCCGACCAGGTGCAAGGTACATCGCGTCGCCAAGCACAACCGTCCCACGTTCCCCGTATTCGGCGGAATCTCCGGTTCAACCAGAACAACGTTAAACATAGGTGGATCGCCCGCTCTCTCCGAGCTGTAAGCTCTACAGAGCAGGAAGCCGTCGGGCGATGTTAAACACATGCGGCTTCGCCGCCTAGATTAGCATCGAAGTCTACGCCGGACTTCCACGACTGCTCGATCCACCACTCCCTGCTACCGCAGCTTTTCTGCCACCAACTTCTCCAGTTTCACCACGTCCGCCGCGAACTTACGAATACCTTCCGCCGTCTTCTCCGTCGCCATCGCATTGTCGTTTACCAGATACCTGAACTTCTTTTCATCGAATTCCAGTCGTTCTACCTGGGCCGACTTCGCTTTCTCCGGAATCAGTTTTCTTTCCACCGGCTCCGTCGATTCCGATAATTTCTTCATCAGCTCGGGAC
>Ga0209474_10005492_pt1 | contig 10796 bp, 4 predicted proteins | sample GraSoiAngelo_145_FD_185902 | JGI IMG/M metagenome (GOLD analysis project Ga0209474, IMG submission 185902) | Grasslands soil microbial communities from the Angelo Coastal Reserve, California, USA - 14_1009_05_20cm (SPAdes) (version 2) | ecosystem: Environmental > Terrestrial > Soil > Grasslands ... | reverse complement strand
TGTTGCCCGTCTCGGCGAACCCACCAGGCAGGATTGTGCCTGCCGCGTCCCCGGGCCAGTTGTCTGCGCCGGTGAGCGTGACCACCGCGTCGGTAGCAGGGTTGTAGTAGAATACGCGGGCTGTGGCTGTGGTCTGCCCGGCTTGGGAGCCGCCCACACAATAAATCTCAGGAGTGCCTCCGAGAGTGAGCACGCCACAAGCCATGTTATTCATCGTGGCGTCGGGCAATGTCACGCCCATCTGGGTCCAAGTGTTGGTACCGGGTGTGTAACGGAGCACGTGCTGGAAGTCGGAGCCTGCCGTATCTGCGGTACGGCCACCCATGGTATAGAAGTTGCCGTCGGGGAAGTAAACCCCAACCGCTCTAACCAACACCGTAGGCAAGTTCGGTCCAGGGGACCAGCTGCATAGCGCCGGTGTAGCGGTCGGTGTCGGCGTGGGGCTTATACCGGGCTGGAAATTGAATTTGCCGACGCGTGTGAACCAATTCACACTGGCGCTGCTCGGGTAGTATTCGTTGGTGTGCCAGAAGGTCATGCCATCGGTATCGAGCGTGGTCATGCTGTAATCGCCCCAGCGCCCGGCGGAACCCGTCTGGTTACCACCGCCATTGGTCATCACAGCTTCGCCTTGGCCAAGGTTGTTTATTGGGTCGGCCGCAAGGCGTCCGGCATAACGAATACCGGCGAAAATGGATGGGCTGGATGTTGAATATCCAATTGCCGTGTTACCACTGTTATCCACGGCTATGCTGGGCATCCAACGCCACAAACCGTCGCTGCCGTTGGTCCAGTCTTGTTGTTGAAGCGGCGTGGCGGGGAAAATGCCGCCGGTAACAACGAATTGATACCAGCGCACCGCCGTCGGGCCGCTGGGGTAATTCAGGATTATGGTCTGGTCGGCCCACAGCGACTCTGTGCCGCCGAGATTCTGATAAACCATTGGCGTCATGATTTTATCGCCAAGGGTATCCAGCTTTTGTGTGGTTCCCTGCTGTGGTACCATAAGATAGGTAGTCGTGAAGGCGTCAACGAAGGGGTTGACGGTGATCAGGGCGTTGGGAGCATGACTGGGGCCAATGCCGAGGGTCGAATTCGCAGGAGTGACGAAATCGGCGTGAAACAGCCAACCCTTGACCTGGGTCAATATCACTCCGCCGTTAGCCGGGCTATCTACGTCAAGGAGCATTTCATCCCTGCCCGCAGGCGGCGCGGTGCCGGTGCGAAACCCGGCGGCCACCAGACTATAGGAATCACCCAACCCGGGATTCCCCGGAGGAATCATAAAGGAGATGGCATTGGTGGGCCCACCGCTCAGCATTGACCCGCGATCGAGCGCAAAGACTTTCACTCCGCTGAAGGTGGAGCCGTTCAAAAAGAGATTCACCGTAAGATAATAGGCGCCGCCGGGCTGCGGATTAGGCCACAGCGCCATCTTCGGATAGTCGTCCAAGTTCGTCGGATCCACTGGCACGGCATAGAGGTTATAGCCGCCCGTCGGGTTGGAGCCTTGAGATACACCGATGCATTCATAGAAATTGGCGCCGGGAAACGACGCAAAAGCGAAATCGCTTACCACCCAGCGGTCAGCTAGCTGATCGTAGAACACAAACGGGTCGCCACGGTTCAGGTTTTGGCAGGGTGTGCCGGTTAATGGGGCGAAGAACGAGTTATACGTGGTGAAGGGAGCGAGCGGGTTGCCCGATTTATCATAAACTCTGAACCCGGTATTGACCGTTTGAACGTAGTGATTTGGGCCGACGTCGCCATTTGTGTCTGGCGGATAACAACCGCACCCGCTGGTCGAGAAATTGATTCCGTCAAAGGTCAGTAGCGGCGGCGGCATGTTAGGCACTGGGCGAGCGAGTTTATCCAACAGCGACTGGAAATGTGGGAAACCAGAGGCCTGCGATCCCGCTGGCGTTTCTGTCATAGGGAGCGGATAACGTGTGAGCCGTCTCACCTCAATCTCTGGGTTGGGCGGAATGTATGGCAGTTCTCGCAAGGGTTTCTGCACTACCGGACCGACTAACCGCACCACGTCTGGCATCTGTGTGCCCGGGGCGTCTTGTGTTGAGGAGCGATTGTTTTTCGCGCCTTTTGCTTGGGCGAACACGCTGGAGAAGGCGCCCATGCCAAGCAGCGCGACGAAGATGCCGGTGAGGCAAAGAACTGAGGCAAGTAGAACACGGAGGTTGAAGAAGGCGGATTTTGAAGTGGATTTCTTTTTCATAGATTGAGTGAAGTTTTCCCTCTGCGGTGAATCCGAGACGGTAGCCGAGACGCTAGGTGAGATGACGGAAGTGTGTCAATAATTATTTTTAATCTTATTGAGGGATTTGTTCAGTGGGGGCAGCCGTGACGGCTGCATGATTCCCATTTCGAAGGCGACACGTCCGCCGGGCGGACGGACTCGTCCTGTGGCGAGCCTGCCAGTACAGTTCAGTGCGGTTTCGCAGCCTGCGAACTAGCGAGTTCCCTGCGCGCCCGGCTTAGGACGCAGCCTTATTAGCGCGGCCGTGGCGTCGGGCGAGGACGTGGTGATGGAACAATCCGTGGTTGTGGGAAGCCGAATTTGCCGACGCGCGTGCTCCACAGGGAGCTGGTTGTCACGTAGTATTCGTTAGTGTGCCAGAAGCTCGTGCCATCGGTATCAATCGTGGTCATGCTGTAATCGCCCCAGCGGCCGGAGGCACTGGTTTGGGCTCCTGTGCCGTTGATCAGTACAGCTTCACCCTGCCCGAGGTTATTTGGCGGATCGGTGGCAAACCGTCCGGCATAATGAATACCTGGGAATATGGTGCTGCTCGATGTCGAATACCCAATGGCCACGTTTCCGTTTGCGTCGGCAGCTATAGCGGGCATCCAGCGGTACAAACCGTCGTTGCCGTTTGACCAGTCTTGTTGTTGAGCCGCTGCAGCGGGAAAATTGCCGCCGGTAACGTCGAATTGATACCAACGAACAGCAGTCGGCCCGTTCGGGTAATTCAGGATAATGGTCTGGTCAGCCCACAACGACTCCACGCCATTGCGGAACTGGTAAACGACCGGCGTCATGATTTTATCGCCAAGTGTATCCAACGGCGGGTTGCCTCCCGGCTGCGGTACAAGGTTGGACGTCGTGTTGGTGAATGCGTCAACGAACGGGTTGACTGTGATCAGAGAATTCGGAGCGTGGTTAGGGCCAACACCCAGAGTTGAATTCGCCGGCGTGCCGAAATCGACATGAAACTTCCAGGCTTTAACCTGGGTCAAGCTAACGCCGCCGCTGCTGGGACTATCGACCGCGAGGAGCATTTCATCCCGGCCCGCAGGCGGCGGAGCGCCGGTGCGAAAATTTGCTGCTACCAGACTATAGGAATTGCCCAAGCCGGGGTCACCGGGAGGAATCATGAATGAAATCGCGTGGGCGGGCCCGCCCGCGAGCATCGAGCCGCGATCAAGCGCGAATACGCTCACGCCTTCGAAGGCTTCAGAGGTCCCATTAAACAAATTTTGCGTGAGGAAATAGGCGCCGCCGGGCTGTGGATTATTCCACAGTGCCATCTTCGGGTAATCGTTCAGGTTCACCGGATCCACTAACACGGCGTAGAGAAACCAGGGGCCAGCTACAGGGTCGGGGGTTTGCGATACACCGATGCACTGATAGAATGGGCCAGGGCCAGGAAATCCGGGAAAGGCAAAGTCGCTTACCACCCAGCGATCAGCGACCTGGTCATAGAAAGCAAAGGGGTCACCGTCATTTTGGTTATTGCCACAGGGATTGCCGGTACCTAATGGAGTAAAGAATGAATTGTACGTGATGAAAGGGGTCAGCGGGGTGCCCGACTTGTCAAACACTCTGAACCCACTATTGACCGTTTGCAGATAATGGTTCGGGCCCACATCGCCATTTGTGTCAGGCGGCCGACAATTGCAGCCGCTCGTCGGCCGATCGGTTCCGTCAAATGTGAGCAGTGGCGGCGGCATGTTTGGGATCGGGGTAAGGATCTTTTCCAACACCGATTGGGACTGCGGGAGGGCAGAGGTCCCCGATTTTCCCGGCCCGCCTGACAACGGAAACGGGTATCGCGTCAAACGCGGGCCCTCGATCTCTGCACTCGGCGGAACGTACGGCAGGTTTCGCAAGTCGGTGTTCATGACAGCGGGACCGACCATACGCACAACTTTCGGTCCGCCAGGAGAATTGCCCGTTGGTTGAGCATTTCCCTGAGCGGAGTAAAGCCGCACGCCGCCCAGGCCAATACAGACGCCGGTGACGCAAAAAACGGACGCAATTAAAACACGAAGGTTAAAGAAGGCAGATTGTGAAGTGGATTTTGTTTTCATAGATGAAGTGGAGTCGTTTCCCTTAACGGTAAACCCGCAAGCGGTACTAGGAACCTTGGGTGAGATAGCAGAGGTATGTCAAGATTTTTTTGACAGTATTCAGACTGCATTCGGCAACTCTCCAACTGCATCGACCACAGTCGCGCTGGCTTCGCCCAACGCTTTCACTTTGCCGAGGTGCGTGCCGCGGCCGCCTTCAATGATTGCGCCTGCGTGACTGAAGCAAGTTCCTTCGCGCGCAGTTTTGCTGCCGATTAATCGATCACCGGCTTGGTGATTTTGCGACGTCGCAACCAGGTCGCCGCGGCGACCGCTACCGAATTCACTGATCAGTTCTCACTGATCACTGGGAATGACAGACTATGGTCGTCAAATCTCAGAATGTCACCGTCACTTGATTAGAACAGGTCTGAGTGCCCGCTTCACACACCTGATATGTGAATGTCCCGGGACCACGGCCACCAATTTTGTCAGTGTAGAAGCCATCATTGGTCGTGGTGACGATCCGTGCGCCGTTGCGGTAAACATCGACATTGTTCGAAGTCGCTCCGCTCCACGTGAGATCCGCTCTCCGTTTTCCGCCGACGACGTAGCCGCGCACACTGAGGGTGATTTGCCCAGGTGTGGCCGTGGGCGTTGCTGTTGCAGTTGAGGTGGCAGTTGCCGTCGCCGTCGCTGTAGGTGCAGAGGTAGCGGTTGGCGTTGGACTCGGAGCAACACTAGCCGTTGGTGTCGGGCTCGAAGTGCTGCCGAGGCAAACATTCACGTTTGTGGTTTGACCATTGGTAATGGTGAAGTTGCCCGTTTGAGTTCCAACGCCGGATTTCGTCACAGAATAACTGTGCGACCCCGCGGTTAAAATTGCGTCGTAAGTGCCGTTGGAAAGCGTTGCGCCGTAAGGCCTGCTGTCGATAGATACTGACGCATTAGAGATCGCTGCCCCTCCGGTGCACGCGGTGACGACGAAGTGCGCCGTACCCTCCTGCGGTGCAGTGCACCCGGTAAACCTGAAATAGCCGATGCGGGTGCGCCAGTTAAAGCTGCCAGTGGTCGCGTAGTATTCGTTCGTGTAGTAGAACGTACAATCGTCGACGGGATCTACGGTGATATCGCTGTAATCGCCCCAGCGATTGGAGGTGCCGGTCTGACTACCAGTGCCATCAAATAGATGCTGTTCGCCGGATAAGGTATTCAACGGATCGGTTGTCAATCGGCCGGCGTAACGGATTTGCGGGTTAGAGGAGCTGCTAGACGCGCTAAAGCCGAGCGCAATGTTTCCCTGATTATCTGACGCGATGCTGCCCATCCAGCGCCAGGTGGTGTCAGGCTGATAGGTGCTTTGCTGGAAAACACCCCAATTTCCAGGTTGTGTCCTTCGCAATTCGATCCAGCGGATTCCTGCCACCGAATTGGCGCTTACAGTATAGTTATCAAGCAGCGACTCATGGCCATCGGAGAATCGGCGATAGGCGTTCCGAAACATCATGCGATCGGCGATCGCGTCCAGGTTTGCGCTTGATCCAAGCTGAGGTACGCAGTTGCGCGTTGTTGAACAAAGCGCGGTGAAAGATGCTGCCGGCACACTCGCCTCGAGTGTGAATGTTGAATTCGCCGGCGTCGTGAAATCGACGTGGTACGCCCATACCTTGTAAATGAGTGGGCTACCTTGCGGAAAAGCGACAAAGTGATTCGGATCGCCAACTGGTGGTGGAACAATTCCATCTACATCAGCTGGCAGAAAGCTTTCTTCACTGGATCCCCCAATGATCCCGCGGGTTTGCGAGGTCGCGCTGGGATCGCCAACGAGCATCTTCACCCGGTCGAACACGAAAGGTTGAGGGCCGAGGAAAGCTGTGCCCGACGTATTGAAAACGTTCGCGGACATGTAATAGCCATCCGGCCAAACGCCCAGTTTGGGATAATCTAGGAAGTTGCTGGTCAGATGAAAGTCGTACCGATACCAGGCACCAGTAGCATCGCCGGTTTGGGAGACAGCGATACACTCGTCCTGGGGAACAGACGCGCCGCTAGGCACGGCGAATTGACTAATAATCCATCGGTCGGAGAGCTGATCATATACGACTATCGGATCACCGCTGCCACCATTCTGGCACGCCCCGCCGAAACCGGACCAAACTGAAGTGATCGCAACAGGGCCAAATACGGACGTGCCGGTAACTTTATCAAAGACTTGGAAGCCTTCATTTACCATTTGGACGTACTGACTCTTTCCCACTTCACCATCGGTGTCAGGCGGAGCGCAGTTGCAACCGACGCCCGGGTAAGGGATGCCGTTCCAAGTAAGAAGAGGAGCGGGAACCGCCGGCATGTTTATCATTCGCTGCCAAAAACTGCTTTGGATAACCGGATCGGGGCCGTCCTGATGCTGATGCGGTATTTTCGGATTGAGATTTGCCTCATGTTCCGCCTCCATTGCCGGCCAGATCAAAGGCTGCTCGCGCAACGGCCGCGAAAGATCGCTGTGCAACGCGTGGATCACGGTCGTTTGCCCGAATTGATGTGCTTTTGGTTCTGGAGCTGAGATTGCCTGGGCTGAGGCATTCGAGAACGCGCCAGAGCCAAACAGCGCGATCAACGCGCCGGCCGAGCAGAAAACGGAAGCAAGCAGAACTCGAGTATTAAAGAAGGCAGATTGCGAATTGGATTTTTTCTTCATGGTGGAGGTGTAGTGGAGTGCCGGATTGTTGCGTTAAACGCTTGTAAAATCAACCGCTTTAGTTTCGTATGCCGGGAGTGAAAACAGCGTATCGCTGGGAGTGAATTTCATAGACTTCTTGGCGGGGGTCCGTCATAACCGTGATTGACGGGATCGATGCGGCGCATCGGTCTCTCGCGGATCTGTTCCTCGATTACATGCGCCACGAGGCCGGGCGTGCGCGCGATCATGAAAATGCCGTTGAACGCGGCGGGGTTCATTCCGAGATCGGCGAGGATCGCGCCGATGGCGCCGTCCACGTTGATGGGGAGCGATTTTTTCGCGGCGGCGAACGCTTTTTCGACCGCGCGCGCCGCCTGCATGTGCACGCCATCCACGCCGGCCTCGCGAGCAAGTTCGAACAAACGCGCAGTGCGCGGATCTTTGGTGTGCAGACGGTGACCAAATCCCGGCATGCGTTCGCCCGCTTCGCTCATGGTCGCAAGCGTGCGCGTAGCGGCTTCATCCATCGAAATCGATTCGCGCCTGGCGCGATCGGCAATTGCTTTGAGTTGCCGAGCGCAGTCCTCAATGGCGCCGCCGTGATGACGATTGATCGACATGATGCCGGCGGCGACTGACGCGCTCAACGTCGCGCCAGTTGATGCAACACTTCGAGCAGCTAACGCACTGGGAGGTGTCGCCCCGTGATCAATCGACGACACTAAAATCGCGTCCATCAAACGGGCGACGGCCAGCGATGGTAATTCGCCGGTCAAAATTAAGTAAACCGCCGCGCCGAATGAGACGCGCCCCATCAGCTCGGCGATGTTATAGCCGCGCACGGCCACTTTGTTCGGCTCCACGCGCGTGATGGCGGTATTCCACATCGCGTTTTTGTCGGCTTCGCTCATAAGACTTTGTCCTTTCATTTTCTTGAGAATCTCAACAACTGCATTCGGCAACTCGCCGAAGGCATCGACTACGGTCGCGCCAGCTTCGCGCAACGCTTTCACTTTGCGGGCATGCGTGCCTCTGCCGCCTTCAATGATCGCGCCCGCGTGACTGAAGCGCGTGCCTTCTCGCGCAGCCTTCCCGCCGATGTACGCGATCACCGGTTTGGTGACTTTTCGATCGACGATCAATTGCGCCAGTTCCTCTTCTTGAGAGGAACCGATTTCGCCAAAGATCACGATCGCTTCCGTGAGCGGATCCTGTTCGAACATCAGTGCCGCGTCTGGCAAGCGAATTCCAATCACCGCGTCACCGCCGATGTGCACAATGGTCGAAATGCGCACGCCTGCTTGCCCAAGATAGTAGCCGGTACTCGAAGCCATGCCGCCGGAGCGACTAATCACCCCTACGCCCTTAGGCACGCCGGGCTTAAACCATTGCCGCGCGCTCTCCGCGCGACCGCCGATCATCCCGACGACGCCCTTGCCCGGACTTAACACTCCAAGCGTGTTGGGGCCCAAAAACATCGCGCCATTCGCTTTCGCCGCCGCCGCAATCTCCATCGCGTCCCACACTGGCACGCGATCGGGTACAAGCACCGCGAGTTTAATGCCCGCTTCAATCGCCGAGATCGCGGCGTCCTTCACGCCAGCCGCAGGCACAAAGAGAACGGAGATGTCAATCTTGCCTAACGCGTTCACCGCTTCCTGTGGCCTGTTAAATACCGGAACGCCGAGCACGGTTTGTCCGCCTTTGCCCGGTGTCACGCCAGCGACAACATTTGTTCCGTACTCCCGCATCAAACGCGTGCGTGCGCGACCCTCACGTCCCGTGATCCCTTGCACCAGCACGCGCTTTTTCTCGTCGATTAAAATGGCCATTAACGCGTGCCTCCAATCAGTTCTTCCAATCCCTGAATATCAAGCTCCAAATAGAAACCTTCGATTCCGACGAGGCGGCATTCGACATCGCAAGCGAGCAGCTCGGAATCTTTGGTGGCAAACTCTTCGCTTGGCAACACCGCTGTGGGTGCGCCGTCGCGATCGACGATCAGTCCGCCGGAGTGGGTTTCGACGGCGGTGCGAATGTTTCTCCACTGTGGGGCGTCGATCCAGACACGGCCATTTTTTACCGGGAGCATCGTGGCTGATGGATTTCTCATAAATTTGGGCAGTCGTGGCGAGCGCGGTTTCCATTTGGCGCCCTTCGCGGCTGCGACGAGTTCTGCAAAGCGCGCGGCGATGAACGCGGGCGTGTCACTCTTGCGATAACCTTCGACCGGCGCGCGCAGCAGCTTGGACATGCGCTGCAAAATGTCCACGGCGCGGTCTTCGGTGTTACCACCCAGGCGAATCACCGCAGGAATATCCAGATCGAGTTCCCAAAATGCTTTGGCCAATCCGTAAGCAGACCAATATTGTTCCTGGCTTGCGACGCCTGAGCCGGAACCGAAATAGCCGACCAAGTCAGGCTGGGCCAAAATGATTCGCGCCGCCCGATACACTTTGGATGCAGATGGATTACCACTTGTATCGGTGAAATTTGCGATCGTGAATTCCGCGTTCACGACGGCGTCCATCGACATCATCGAGCCGCCGCCGCCCGCGCCGTGAAAACCAACCAAACCTTTGGACCCTTTCGGTGCAGTCGTCGCCAACTGTGCGAAATAGAATGTGCCGCGATGATCGTTTTGTTCCACCGCGTAAGCGATGCGCTCGAGCGGCGTCGGCGGATGATCAAACTCGCGCGCGATCTCAATCCCCAGCTCCGGATGGCGCGCGACTGCGTAATCATCAATCGTGATCCGGCAATCGGCTGCGACGAACTCGCCGCTTTTCGTCAGCACCAGCGGATTGATTTCCAGCGAACGGGCTTCGACGCTTCGCGCGGCAGCAAACAATTTTCGAATTGATTCGGCTAATTGCTCCGCGTGCGCCTGCGAAAGGCCGCACACATCAACAGCTTCGTTGAGTGCTGAAGCCTCGGGTCCGTTGCTCACGTCGCACGCGATGCGTCGTATGGACGCAGCGCGCTTTTCGATTCCAGTACCGCCACCGGCAGCGAAAATGATCACTGGCGCCCGCGCAGCATCATCGATGGCGAATGAAAGAAAAAACTCGCGATCGATATCGATCTTCTCTTCGAACAACACCGCTTCGACTGGGAACTGACCGACTTTCATCGACAACATCTGCTCCGCATGAGCGCGCACATCGTCGGGGCCCTTGGCAAAGGCGACTCCGCCGATGCCTGCGCGCCCAGTGGTCCAGGCTTGAATCTTAATCACAACTTCGCCGCCTAATTCTTTCGCTGCCACGACGGCGTCATCGGCACTCAAAACGGCGCGGCCGCGCGGGATCTTAAATCCATTAGCGGCGAGAATGGCTTTGCCCTGATATTCGTGTAGTCGGGCCATTAATAGGTGCTATTTCGGATGAAAACGTCCAACGTCCAACGCTCAACGTCCAACGTCCAACTCGGAAAGCTGAATTGAGCGTTCAGCGTTGGGCGTTGAGCGTTCGACGTTTGTATCGACAATTGGCACCTACCTTATCCGCCGACAGCTTGATAATGGCCGAGGCCGCGTTGCCACATGAAACGCGCCCACGCCCACGCGAGCAGAAGCCAGCCGGATTGGATTGCCAGTGCTTGCCCGAGCTCGGCTCCTTTTAAGCGGCCGAGGAAGATCGCGACCGGACAGAATAGCTCGTAGTAAAACGGCAGCCACTTCATCACGGCTTGGACTGCGGACGGCATGATATCGATGGGAAACATCTGGCCGCCTAGGAAATATTCGAACGAATAAACGATGAACACGATGGTGGAGATTTCCAAAATCAAAAACGCCATCATCGCC
>Ga0209474_10005491_pt1 | contig 10796 bp, 9 predicted proteins | sample GraSoiAngelo_145_FD_185902 | JGI IMG/M metagenome (GOLD analysis project Ga0209474, IMG submission 185902) | Grasslands soil microbial communities from the Angelo Coastal Reserve, California, USA - 14_1009_05_20cm (SPAdes) (version 2) | ecosystem: Environmental > Terrestrial > Soil > Grasslands ... | reverse complement strand
CGGCTCGGCGAGAGGATTACGCAGCAACGCTTGATACGCCGCGCCCGCCGCGGCCAGACAGGTGCCAACCGCTCCAGCCAACAGCAGGCGAGGTATCCGAATGTCGAGCAGAATGGCGCGCTCTTCGCCAGTCAGTGCGCAATCAGATTTGCCCGTGAGCGCGCAGAGCGTTCCCGCGATCGGCAATCTCTGACTGCCGAAGATCGATGAAATTAAGAAAGCAAATACGAGAATTACAAATAGAATTGTGCACACTGCGAGTGTTCGACCGAGACCTGTTCGCGCATGTGAAGACTTCGCCATCGGTTACTTGAAGGCCTCCGGATGAAGCGCCCGCGCAAGCTCCTCGAGTCCATCAACCAGACGCGGACCCGGACGCGACAAATGATCGTCGTTGATTTGGTAGACGCGATTGTTCAGAACCGCGGGAGAATTCTTCAGCGCAGACGCCACAGTTGAATTCGCATTTCCCATCGATCCGCCGGACGGCAGAATGATCGCGTCCGGCCTGGAAGCCAGCGCAGCTTCATCGCTGTAGCGTGGAAACGCAGTCGCCACATCGGCCGTGACGGAAACGCCGCCGGCCCGTCTGATCAAATCAGTCAGATACGCATCGCGGCCGATTGTGTACAGCGGTTGATCTGAGACTTGATAGAAGACCCGGACGGGCTTTGGACTCGCGACTGCTGCTGCCACCGTCTGAGTTCGATTGCGAAGTTCGGTGGCCAGCTTCTTAGCCGTTTCACTTGTCCCAAAAAGTTCGCCCAGTCTTTCGATCGAAAGAAATATTTCATCGAGGTTCTTCGGGTTTGTGACGTAAACAGCAATCTTCTGTTCATCGAGTTGTTTGGTGAAGCTTTCGAGCTGCGACGCGGTCGAGACCAGAACTAGCTGCGGCTTAAGCGTGATGATGCGCTCGATGCTCGGATGCATCGTGTCGCCAATCTCGGTGACTGATTTGGCTTGCGGCGGATAATCGCAGTAACTCGTGCGGCCAACCAGTCGATCACCCGCGCCAACTGCGTAGACAATTTCGGTCAGATTCGGCGCGAGGGAAACAATGCGATCGATTTTGTTAGGAAGAACGACGTGACGGCCGGCTTCGTCGACGACTTCGCGGGTAGGAGTTGTGAAGGAAGAATTCTGATCACGACGACCGGCACATGCTAAGGTCAAGATCATCAAAGCCGCCAATGACAAATGACAAATATCAAATGTCAAATGATAAATTCTCCGGCTGCGGCTCCTGCAACTGCGCTCTCTAAAAACCAAAATCCCGTCACCTCCTGCCGAGCGAAACGGACAGGTAGCGACGGGATCTTCTTAAGATCGGAATCCCTGGGCGGCCTGAACACCTTTCGCGGGCGTTCAAAACTGCTATGGCGTTCTGGCAGGTCTCCTGGCTTTGCATCACTTCAGACTGGCGATGCTTCACAGTGGCGCGACCGCGCGGGATTCACACCCGCTTCCCTATTCTCCCCGCTTTGATACGGGGCACCTGAACGCTCTGAAAAGAACTGCGGAACGTGATGTTCCTTCGATGGCCGCAAACTAACACGCGGGCGATACGAAAGTCAAAGCCTTTTGGCCAGCCTTTTTGCACGAGGGCCACGCGTCAAGTAATATTCGTACTTCCATGATCAAAACAGTCGAGTGGACCAAAGAAGGCGTCTTGATGCTCGATCAGCGCCTGCTGCCAAACGAAGAAAAATATCTGACGCTGCGGTCGTATGACGAAGTCGCGCAAGCCATCAAGAAGATGGTTGTGCGCGGCGCACCGGCCATCGGTGTCTCAGCCGCGATGGGTCTCGCCCTCGGAGCAACTCAATCAGTGAGCACCTCACTTCCCGATCTCGAATTCGATTTCAAATACATGTGCGACGTCATGGGCGCTACGCGTCCGACTGCGGTAAATCTATTCTGGGCGATCGAGCGCATGCGGGGAGTCATCGCGAAAGCGAAGCAGGAAAACATCCGCGATGTGGACGAAGTAAGGAAGCTTCTCACGGACGAAGCACTGCTGATTTACAACGAAGATATCGAGGCCAATCGGGCAATCGGATTGTTTGGAGGGGAACTAATTAAGGATGGCGCGACGGTGCTCACTCATTGCAATGCCGGAGCGTTAGCAACCGCAGGTGATTACGGCACGGCGCTGGGCGTGATTCGGGGTGCCATCGATGCCGGCAAAAAAGTCGCGGTGATCGCTGACGAGACGCGCCCGTTCCTGCAGGGCTCTCGCCTGACGGCCTGGGAATTGGCGAAGGACAACATTCCGGTCACAGTCATTACCGACAACATGGCGGGACATGTCATGAAGCAAGGCAAAGTCGATTGCGTCGTCGTGGGAGCGGATCGCATTGCCGCCAACGGTGATGCAGCAAACAAGATCGGAACGTACATGGTGGCCGTGCTCGCAAAGCAACACAATATTCCCTTCTATGTAGCCGCGCCCCTCTCGACAGTTGATCTCGCTACGGCCACTGGCGAAGATATTCCTATCGAAGAACGCGACGCGAAAGAAGTCACGCATATGCGCGATTATCAACTCACGCCCGAGGGTGTTGAGGTGCACAACTTTGCGTTCGATGTGACGCCGAATGAATTGATCGCGGCGATCATCACCGATCGCGGCGTCGTCCGAGCCCCTTACACAGAAAGCCTCCGAAGGTTAGCCGATGCGCATTCTGCGACTGCGCTTTAACTCAGGAGGCCCTGTCATCACCCGCGACATAAATCAAATCAGAGTTTCGCTGCCGCCCGAATTAACAGAGGCAGTTGAAGCCGCACTCACCGATTGGCAAGACAATCAGAAGGCCGAACGACTGTGGGCGCGCGATGCGTCGCTCTGGACGAATAACGGTGAAGATAAGTGGTTGGGCTGGCTCGATGTTGTTCACGAGCAACAGAAGACAATCGCGCGATTCAGGAATTTTGCCGCTGAAGTTAGAGATGAAGGCTTCACTCATGCGTTGCTGTTGGGCATGGGTGGATCGAGTCTCTGCCCCGAGGTTCTCCGCAAATCGTTCGGCATCATAGATAGCCATCCCGACCTGCACGTGCTTGATTCAACAGATTCGCAGCAGATTCGTTCCCGCGAAAGAACCATCGACATTCCAAAGACGCTTTTCTTTGTCTCAAGCAAATCAGGGACGACCCTCGAGCCGAACATTTTCAAGCAGTATTTTTTCCAGCGCGCAAACGAAGTTGTCGGAGAGACAGACGCCGGCAGTCACTTTGTCGCGATTACTGATCCCGGATCGAAACTGCGTCAGGAAGCAGAACACGATCGCTTTCGCAAAATCTTTCTTGGCGATCCGAGCATTGGCGGCCGTTACTCGGCGCTTTCAGATTTCGGGATGGCGCCCGCCGCCGCCATGGGAATCGATGTCGCAAAGTTTCTCGGGTCGGCTGATGAAATGGTCCGCGCATGCGGCGCTGACGTCGCGCCCAAGAACAATCCGGGTGTTATTCTCGGCGCCATTCTCGGGACCGCGCACAACCAGGGACGCGACAAGATCACGATTATTACTTCGCCGGGAATCTATGATCTAGGCGCATGGCTCGAACAATTGATCGCCGAATCGACGGGCAAGAACGGGAAAGGATTGATTCCGGTCGATAGCGAATCAATAGGCGCGCCGGAGGTTTATGGCGACGATCGCTTGTTTGTGTACCTGCGCCTGGAGTCCGCTCCGGATGCGGCAGAGGATGCGGCCATTGCCGATCTCCAACAAAGCGGTCAGCCGATGGTGATCATTTCTGTCGCGGACGTTTACGATCTGGGACAGGAATTCTTCCGCTGGGAATTTGCGACAGCGGTCGCAGGTTCGATCATCGGCATCAATCCATTCGACCAGCCTGACGTTGAAGCAAGTAAGCTCGCGACAAAAAAACTCACTGAAGAGTATGAACGAACTGGTTCTCTCCCTAAAGAGGTTCCCTTCTTCGAAGCAGACGGCATCAAGCTGTTCGCCGATGAAAAGAATCTGAACGATCTGAATTTATTCGCGGGAAAATCGTCTTTATTAGGATACTTGAAAGCTCATCTTGATCGACTGAAGCCGTCAGGTTACTTTGCGCTGCTCGCATATATTCAAATGAATGATGAGTATGAAGAGCTGCTGCAAATTGCTCGACATGCGGTTCGGGATCAGAAGCGAGTGGCAACGTGTCTGGGTTTCGGCCCGCGGTTTCTTCATTCAACTGGACAGGCGTATAAAGGTGGGCCGAACACCGGCGTCTTCCTGCAAGTGACCTGCGACGACGAGAGCGACTTGCCGGTCCCGAATCAAAAGTACACGTTCGGCCTGGTGAAAGCAGCACAGGCGCGTGGCGATTTCGAAGTGCTGGCGGAGCATGGGCGCAGGGTGTTGCGCGTTCATCTTGGCGCGGATGTGACCAAAGGATTGAGGACCTTAGAAGATATTATTAGGCAGGCGCTTGATTAAGTCGTGTCGGAACCCGGAGCGGTAGCGACGGGATCTAGATGCGAGTTTGTTGTTGATCCGGTCGCTACCGCTCTCGGTTCTGACACGAAAGCTAACTAACTATGCAACTTGGAATGATTGGCCTGGGACGAATGGGCGCGAACATGGTGCGGCGCTTGATGCGCGGCGGCCACGAATGCGTCGTGTTCGATCTCAGCGCCGATAGCGTTAAGCAAATCGCCGGCGAAGGCGCGACTGGATCGAATTCGATCGATGATTTCATCGCGAAGCTCAACCAGCCGCGCGCCGTTTGGATCATGGTTCCGGCCGGTGAAGCCACTGAATCGACCGTCAACCAACTCGCGGATCGCCTCGAACCAAGCGACACGATCATCGATGGCGGCAACTCATATTTCAAAGACGACGCACGTCGCGCCCTCACGCTGAAACCGAAAGGCATCAATTATCTCGACGTCGGCACAAGCGGCGGCGTCTGGGGTCTGGAACGAGGCTACTGCATGATGATCGGCGGGCCGAAAGAAACCTTCGAGCATCTCGATCCGATCTTCAAAACGCTGGCGCCGGGATGTGGGAGCATTGCGCGTACACCCGGCCGCGAAAACATCAGCGGCACTGCGGAAGACGGCTACCTTTACTGCGGCCCATCAGGCGCGGGACATTTCGTGAAGATGATTCACAACGGCATCGAGTACGGGTTGATGCAGGCATACGCAGAAGGTTTCGACATTTTTCGCAACGCAAACTCAAAAGAGTTGCCGGAAGAAATTCGCTATGATCTGAATGTCGCCGATATCGCGGAACTCTGGCGACGCGGCAGTGTCGTGTCATCGTGGTTGCTTGATCTGACAGCAATGGCGCTCGTGGAGGATCCTGAGTTGAAAGATTACTCGGGATTTGTGCAAGACTCGGGTGAAGGTCGCTGGACTATTCAGGCAGCGCTTGAGGAAGCCGTGCCCGCGGAAGTTTTGAGCGCGGCGCTTTACACGCGTTTCCGTTCGCGTCAGGAACACACGTTCGCCGAAAAGATTCTCTCGGCCATGCGCAAGAAGTTCGGCGGACACGTTGAACCGAAGTGAGCCAGGCGACAGATGTGTCAGAACCCGGAGCGGACCGGGGTCCCCGCGCGGGCAGCCCGCGTGGGGTGGTGGATGCGACGGGATCAATTGACTTCCAGCAGCTCACTTGATCCGGTCGCTATCGCCCGCGGTTCTGACACTACGATCTGATGAACGACGCGCACCAAAATCAATCTCACGTCAGTCCGCCGTGCGTCCTGGTAATCTTTGGCGCGGCCGGTGATCTCACCAAGCGGAAATTGATTCCCGCACTCTATAACCTCAAACACAGCAATCTTCTTTCTGACAACTTCGCTGTTGTCGGAGTCGCGCGCGCGGAAATGAACGACGACGAATTTCGGCGCCGTCTGCGCGACGACATGAAGCAGTTTGCCACTGAAGAAATCGATGAGAAGGAATGGCAGTGGCTCTCCGATCGCCTCTACTATTTGTCAGGCGATTTTGAGGACGAAGATACATATCAACGAGTGAAGGCGCGACTCGCAGAACTTGATCAGGAGCATCAAACTGGTGGAAATTACTGTTTCTATCTCTCGTCAGCGCCTCAGTATTTCGCGCCTATAGTCGAGCAACTGGGTCGTGTGGAACTCACGAAAGAGGATGCCGACCATTGGCGACGCGTCGTGATTGAGAAGCCGTTCGGCCGCGATCTTGAATCAGCACGCGAACTCAATCGAGAGATTCAACAGGTTCTGAAGGAAGATCAGATTTACAGGATCGATCACTATCTGGGCAAAGAGACCGTTCAGAACATTTTGGTTTTCCGCTTTGGCAACAGTATCTTCGAGCCGATTTGGAATCGCCGCTACATCGACAGCGTGCAAATCACTGCGGCCGAGAAAGTCGGCGTCGAACAACGTGGTGGCTATTACGAGTCGGCGGGTGCGTTGCGCGACATGGTGCCCAATCATCTGTTGCAGTTGGTGACGCTGACCGCGATGGAGCCTCCGATTTCATTCAAGGCTGACGCGGTGCGCGATGAACAGGTCAAGATTCTCCACGCGATTCAATGCCCTTCTCCGGAAGAAGCGTCGAGACGCACCGTGCGCGGACAGTACGACGCCGGCGAAATCGACGGACAACCTGAGCCTGCTTATCGTGACGAAGCCAACGTGGCAAACGAGTCAACCACTGAAACGTTCATCGCGCTCAAACTTCTGATCGACAACTGGCGTTGGGCGGATGTTCCGTTTTATCTGCGCACCGGAAAAAGGCTGGCTGTCCGCGATACGGAGATCGCAATTCGCTTCAAGCGCGCGCCGTTCATTATGTTTCGAGATACTCCCGTTGAGCGACTGCCCTCGAATCGACTTGTTCTCCACATTCAACCCGACGAAGGAATCCTGGTGCGCTTCGGTGCAAAGATTCCCGGCCCCACAATGAAGATTGGTCCGGTCGATATGGACTTTGATTACGAAGATTATTTCGGTGACACGCCGAGCACCGGCTACGAGCGACTGCTGCATGATTGCATGGTGGGCGACGCGACTCTCTTCCAACGCGCTGATCAGGTTGAAGCCGGCTGGACAGTCGTTGAGCCTATTCAGAAGGCCTGGAGCACGGAACCTCCACCCAACTTTCCGAATTACAAAGCCGGGACTTGGGGGCCGAAAGAGGCTGATGAGTTACTGGCCAAAGATGATCGTTCGTGGGAAGACACTCACGACATAAGAAAGAAAGGGAAAGCCGCAGAGAAATGATTGCTAGCTGGTTGATATCTTCACCGGTTCGTAACGTCTTGATCGCTGTCTGCGACGCCAGCCCGGCTTGGTGTTGAATCTTTTCTCGTGCCGCTCAACGCACTCCCAGCAAACGAAGATCGGAAGGTTATCCTCAGTCACTGACTCGATTATATGATCGGTCTCGCGGTCGCAGCGCTGACAGCGACGAATTTGGCTATCTACTAAGCTCATAAGTCCTACGGTGATACCTTGCCTATGATACCTTCGAGAGAATCGAGCTTCTGTCTCAACATTCTTTCGTAATCGATCGTGTCCGTGTGATCGAGTTCCTGAATCATCCGCTTCTGTTTTTCCTCAAGCACCTCGCGCAGCAGATCACGCTCTTCATCACTGAGTTCAATGTTCATGATTGTTTCCTCGCAGTCTATTATTGAACATTCACGTGCCTGTTTCCAAAACACCGCGATACGAAAGCTCACCGTTAACAATCCGCGCCGCGGAAGTGTAAGGATGCCCTTCTGATCTACCCGCAGCCAGGATATGGATCACATCGACGCCTTTGGCTTTGAGATAATCCGAGATCATGCTGCGGTGACATCTCCACCACACCGCCTCTGAACACATGATCACGGTTCGCCGATCACGCGCCAAGTCCAGCAGCCGATCGATGCCGTCACGAAAGTCATCGGTTTCCATGTAATCCGCATAGCCGCGAAACGATTCATTGCGCCAAGCCATATTGAGTGAATCAGGAAGTGGCCGGCGCCTACCGCCTAGCTCAGGCAAATGGGCGTACTCGATGTTGACTCCGCCAAGTGAACCTTTCAAAGCTTCGCGATTGAAATGCGGATAGCGCCGCGAGCCGGGAAAACTGCGGACGTCGACGAGGATTTCTATCGGGAAAGATTTCAGAATCTCGATGAACTCATCGAGCGAACGCGTCGAATGTCCGATGGTGAAAACTGATGATACCTGACTCACGAGAAGATATTAGCAGCGAGCTTGAGAAGAAGCCCGTACGGCGATTGATGCAACATTAGCAAGCGCTGGGGACGTATTGCCGAGGCAGAAGCAATGCCCGCAGATGCTTTCGTTTAGGGAACTAACCGACGTTGCAAAGAAATTTCTTGACAGATATCGGCAGTCGCAGTATAAGCCGCGTGTCCCAAAGGTCCAGTTCGGCACCTAAGCGCCGCGCCGAAACCTCTTCATTAAATGGTTTCGGGAATTCACAACTCTTTTCAGTTTGCCCGCTAACGACGCGTCTCGCGTTCGGGCACACGCTCCACAGGAGGATGCAATGTTCGGCTCGTCCATAATTGATATCGCCATTGGCATGGTCTTCGTTTACCTGCTGCTGAGTTTGATCTGCTCTGCCGCGAACGAAATCATCGAGCGCTATACCAAGAAGCGCGCGAGCGATCTCGAAAACGGCATTAAAGAGATGCTGACCGGAACGGACAAAGCGGAGACAGCCGCGGTCGTTGCGAGAATCTACAACCATCCGCTCATTTATAGTCTCTTTGCGAAACCATACGAAGCGGGCTCGAAGAATCTTCCGTCGTATATTCCCGCGCGAAACTTTGCCCTGGCTTTGATGGACTTAATCGGGGAAGGCACCGCGCAAGGAGCCACCGGTATTGCCGGAACGTTCGCGGCGACTGGGGCCATCGCGAGACTGCGCGCTGCGCTGCAGGTGAACACCACGTTGCCAGCGAAAGTAAGGGACGCGTTGCTGACTTTCGTCGATGCCAGCGATCATCCGGCGACCGTACGGAAAAACATCGAAGACTGGTTTGACAGCAGCATGGATCGGGTTTCGGGAACCTATAAGCGTCGCTCTCAACTAATCGTTTTGATATTGGGTTTGGTCCTGTCCGTTCTGCTCAACGTTGATTCCATCGCCTTAGTCCGTACGCTGTCTACGGATCGGGCCATGCGTGATTCGCTGGTCAACGCGGCCACTCAGTACGCGCAGAACAATCCGACTCCGCCAAAGACGCCGTCGGCCGCGCCGCAGGGCTCACCGACGTCATCCCCAACGCCTAAGCCAAAGGCTTCGCCATCCCCGGGGACCACCGCTTCGGGAACCAAACCGGCGTCAAAAGCTTCGCCCGGGACCGAAGCGGGTTCGCCATCACCAACGCCGCCGGCAAGTCCATCCAGAACGCCAAAGCCGACGTCCGCGCCATGCGACGACGATACGCCTGAGTGCCGAATCAAGAAGAACCTGGTCGAAATCAAGAAATTAGGTCTGCCAATCGGTTGGACGAAAGAAGTCAGCGATCCGGCTGATCCACGGCAGCTCTATAACGTAAGTTGGCAAGGCTGGGCGGTGCGAATTCTGGGGTGGCTAATTACCGCATTGGCGCTTTCACTGGGCGCGCCGTTTTGGTTCGACATGCTGAATAAGTTCATCGTCATTCGCTCGACGGTGAAGCCGAAAGAGAAAAGTCCGGAAGAGAAGTCGAAAGACTAAGACCTCCGCGGCCGGATATTAACGAAATGAATCTGAACGGATTGTCATACCAATAAAGAGCTCTTAGTTCGATGGGCCCAGCAAGACAGGTTCATCAAGGGATTTAGCGGCTGATTATGGATCGCTTGTACGAAGCATCTTCTGCGCGCCGCGCGGCGCGTCCTACGTAACCAACGCGACATCGCCGCCCCTGATCCAGTCCGGTCGCGACGCCGCTTTACCCAGAAGCGCTTAGGAACAACCTCTAATCCGCAGGAAGGTCAATATGAACAGAATCAATTCCTTCACCTATGATGTCAGCTCAAGCGAAAAGATTACTATCAGTGTGACACCCACAAACTTCGGCGCCAGCTTGCCGGATGTGGAAGCCGTTCTCGATGGGAGCGATCTGGAAAACACAGGTTCGAATGACTCGCCTGTCTTCGACTTCTCCGTCAACAAACCGGCCGGCAAGACGCATCGGGTTTTGATGGAGTTCATTTTCCTCCCCGACTCACCGCAAAACGCTCTTTACGATGTAGCGATTTCAGGTAAGAACGACGTGGGCTGTCCTTGCGGCTTTGTCATCTCCAAAGCTAACCAGGTCAAGGAAGTTGGCATAAGGTTCCGAGTCAAAGGCTCTGCATAAGTCGAGCGAACTCAAATGATCTTTACCAAGGAGAACTCATGAAATCGTCTACCTTTATCGGATGTATCTTAATACTCACCATTTGCGTGGCTCCACTTAACCTGCGAGCGCAGGAAACGCCGAACTGCGACCAACTGAGAGCTGCCGTCAAGACTCTGAAAGAGCAGATGCAGTCAAAGAATGTTTCGCCCTCTATGCGGCAGTTCTATGACGATTCTTTACAAAAGCTCTATCGACAATGCAGCCAATGCGTAGAGCGTGAGATTTCCATCGTCACTGAGATGGCGAAGGCTTTTGCTAATACTGCTGCTGCCCCTGGCGTTGAGCAGAAGCTACTGGATTTAATTAGTGAGAAATCCGAGCTGGACAAAAACATCGCGCAGTCGCTCAATTTGATGGCCGACGCGCCGGCTCGCAACGTCCCTTCTCCGGGTGCGTCTGCGGCTAACGTGAATCCGGTCCAGCCAATTAACAGCAGTA
>Ga0209474_10005489_pt1 | contig 10801 bp, 11 predicted proteins | sample GraSoiAngelo_145_FD_185902 | JGI IMG/M metagenome (GOLD analysis project Ga0209474, IMG submission 185902) | Grasslands soil microbial communities from the Angelo Coastal Reserve, California, USA - 14_1009_05_20cm (SPAdes) (version 2) | ecosystem: Environmental > Terrestrial > Soil > Grasslands... | reverse complement strand
TAGCCGTCGGTCGACATCCCCTTAAAGGTGAAGTCTTTCATTTTGCCATCAGCGCCGGGCATTTTCATGCTTCCGGTATGATCGCCGACGAAATAGCGGCCATTCATGATTGACTTGTATGTGACGCTACCCTTGGAAACCGTAGGTTCCTTGCCGGGTTCCATCATTTTTACGGAAGTGCTCCAGGAACCGGCGAGATCGGCGAGAAGCTTATGATTTTCGTTGAGCTTGGCCAACTCCATCATTTGCTTCATCATCTCGGCCTCGTTCGGTGAAGCCGTGGTCGTGGCGGGGGCAGAAACCGCCGGGCTGGTGACACTGGTTGGGGGAGTGCTCGGCTGCGGAGCCGGGGTTTGTGCGGAAGCGATAACGGATATCGCCACCGGAGCGATCAGGGCTGAAATAATGCGGGTGTTCATGCGAATGATTCTTCCCGCAGGTTCGACCGCGTCAAATGAAAAGGCGCATCGCGAAGTCGGAGGTTAGCGGTCAGAGATCAGAGGTCAGTCAAACCGGGTAGCGCGCGGATTCTCCGCGCAGACAGGCACATTCTGTGCCTGCCAGGAAATGGTCAATGGTCGATAGCGAAGAGCAAGCTTTCCTTGTTGCGATAACTCGCTGTATGAGCCAGGAGTTTCGGGTGCAAGGATGCCCAACGCGCGTTGCTCTCCAATTTTCGTTGATGCCTGGGCTGAATCAAAAAATAGTGCGCGTCCGCAGGCAATTCGTCTAAGTCGGTAATGTAGGTTATAGGCGCGCGGACATAAAAGAGATATGGCTGAAAGTCGGGGTCGATTGCGTAAAGCCGCTGATCGGACGGGAGAAGCGCGTTAATTTGTGCGGCAATTGGTTTTATTCGCTCGTGCCTCTTCAAATAGGTCACGGAGCGGAGCGGAAAAATTATCATCGCGCCAATAACACCTATTGCGATAAGGGAGAAGATTAAAGCTCGTGGAACTCGAATACCTTTAATACTCCATTGAAACGCTTCATTAGCGATGGCGCTGCCGACAATCCAGCAAAATGGCGCTTCCAGCGGCAAAATATATCTCGGAAGTGTTCCCGGAATCAGCAATACACCAACGAACGGTATAATGCTTCCCCACGCCAGCCCGTAAGCTACGTTGCGCTGTAATGGGTCAGCTATTTTACTCAATCGAATAAATGGGACCAGTAGTATCCAGGGAAGTAGATAAGCAAAGCCACGGGGAAAGTTTAGTAACCAATCCTCCGACCGGCCTTCCTCGCCATGAAATGCGACCGCCGCTTGTTCTGACCAGGCTTGCAAAGGCGCATGAGAAGGTAGCGCCCGAAAGTACGGAATCACCCAGGCGAGAAAGATTCCGAACATCACCAGAACTCCGATGAAATGGGCGGGGTGAGTTAGATCCCGGAGGCGGCGACTTTGCCAGAGAACCGCGCAAGAGATAAGATAAAAAAACAGGACGTGACTTGGACCTTTCGCCAGTAAGTCTAAGCCAAGGAAGATCCAGGGCACGAGGAAGGTAAGCCAGGGTGAGCGCTTTTGTTCCCAGAATACCAACCATAGAATAAGGGCCAAGGCGAAGAGCGAGCAATAGATTGCCTCGATCTCGATCATTCGTCCCTTTTCAATTAGTCCGAGATTCGTTAGCCAGCAGAGTGCGGCGATGAAGGAACCGATTGGGCCCAGACTGCTTCGTCCGAGCGTTGCCAGGGTGAGAGCCGCGGCCAGGATAAACAAGGCGGATGGAAGACGCGAGGTCCATTCGTTGCGAATTCCTGAAAGCTTGAACGAGGCAGCGACAAGCCAATTGATTAATGGCGGCTTATTCAAATAAGGCCGCGCAGCGATATAGGGCACAACGTAGTTCCCCCTATCGAGCATGTGAACCGCTGGCAGAACACGGTGACCTTCTTCACTGCGAAGCTCGGACGAACCTAGGTTGGTCAGGTAAATCAAAGCCCAGATGACGAGCAGAATTAGACAAGCAGTCACCCGAGACATTTGGCGAAAATAAGAGCAGAGCGAAGAGGTGGGAGCAAGGAGGACGGCGCGAAGCGTCGCGTTATCGGTTACAAGAATCGAGAATCGAGATTTCGGGACAATAAAAGTAACGCAAAATTTTCGCGCGGTTTGGTATCGCGCTATGTTCTGGAACGATGGAACACGTCTTTGGATTGGAGACGGAATATGGGATCACGGTGGACGGCGCGGAGTCGGTGGATGTGGTCGCGGAATCGATCGCGCTGGTGCGTAGTTATACCGAGCACGGGGCGTTAATGAAGTGGGATTATGGCCACGAAGATCCGCATCGCGATGCGCGCGGTTTTCGGGCTAAAGAATTGCGCCAGGACGCGGATGAATCGGCCTACTATGAGATCGATAAGAACCGGCCACTGACCTTCCAGGAAATCAAGAGCGACCTCGTCCTGTCTAACGGCGCGCGCTTTTACAACGATCACGCCCATCCGGAATATTCCACGCCGGAGTGCACGACGTTACATGAAATTGTGGCCCAGGAGAAAGCGGGCGAACGGATTCTGGCCGAATGCGCCCGGCGCCGGAATGCGCACTTGACGGACGGCGAACGGGTCCGGCTTTATAAAAATAACACGGACTTTCTCGGTCATAGCTACGGTTGCCACGACAATTACCTGATGCGGCGCGACGTCCCATGGGACCGCATCGTCGCCGCTACTCTGCCGTTTCTAATTACGCGACAGATTTTTGCCGGCGCCGGCAAGATGGGGATTGAAGCGGAGAGCGCGGTAGGTCAGCCCGGCGTGTTTCAGATTTCGCAGCGAGCGGATTTCTTCAGCGTCCTGGTCAGCATCGACACGATGAATCGCCGTCCGCTGGTGAATACGCGGGATGAGCCGCACGCCGATGCCAGCAAGTATCGCCGGTTCCACGTCATTGTTGGCGACTCCAACATGAGTGAGTGGGCGACGGCGATGAAGTTGGGCACGACCGCGCTGGTGCTGGAATTGATTGAGAGCGGGAAAGCGCCGCAGTTGGAAATCGCGCAGCCGATTGACGCGGCGAAATCGATTAGTCGCGATCAGAATTACGATTGGATCATCGAGTTGCGCGACGGACGGAAGATCTCTGCGATCGATGTGCAGCGGCTTTATTTGAGTGCGGCGCAGAAGATGGAGCACAATTACGAGGAGCGCAGCTGGATTTTGCGCGAATGGGAAAGCGCCCTCAATGACCTGGAGCGGGATGTGATGTTATGTCGCGATCGAGTGGATTGGGCAGCGAAGAAATTTCTGCTGAACGAATTGCAGGGGGAGGAGAAATTACAATGGAGTGATCCGTGGCTGCAGGCGATTGATCTCGAGTACCATAATATCGATCTGGAGCGTGGATTATATTATGAGTTGCTGCGCCAGGGTTCGATGCGGCGGGTGGTCAGCGAAGATGAGATTCGTCGCGCCATTTTTTCGCCTCCCGAAACGACGCGGGCTTTCTTGCGGGGGCGTGCGGTTGCGCGTTTTACCGATCAGATCGAATCGATTCAGTGGAATGAGATTGTCTTGTCCGATGCCGGACGCTCCCAACGCATCGCGCTGCCGGAACCGGCGGATGAAAATTTGAAGCGGTTGAACGCCGCCGTGCGCGAGAGCGCCAACTTTGCGGATTTTCTCCGGGCTCTGGAAAGCTAGCAATTCTTCCTCGCTCCCGAGGCCCGGCTGAGCAGCTATGTTCCTGATGGCTGGCGAGATGCAAACATTGCATCCGAAGGCACGCCAATGTCGTTTTTTAATAAAGGGAAATCATGGGAAAAACAAAACTTTTGAACGTCGCCATTTCTCTGGCGATTCCAATTCTCGTTAACGCGCAGGCGCCGGTATTTACTCAGGTCATCGTTTTCGGCGACAGTCTTTCTGACGACGGAAATATCGCGCATCGCGCACGCGACCTGGTTGGCTTCACTTATCCGAGCATTAATTTCAACTACAGCGATTATCGGTTTACCGACGAGACTAACACGTCGCCCGAGGCAAATCTGTATGTGGGTACCTGGCACGAACAACTGGAAAAAGCGTTTTTGCGGTTAGCGGTCGCGAAGAACGGCCTTGATGGAGGAACCGATTATGCATTTGGCGGCGTTACCACCAAAGATGGCACACAGGACCTATCCCGCTATCAACCGTCAGCTATCGGCTTTGGGCTCCCAGAGCTCGATCGAATTTCCCTCTGGGTCGTTTAAACGAGCAAAACGACCGTTAGGATAAATCTCCGGATCGAGGGTTACTTCGATCCCTTTCGCCCGCAGCTGCGTGATCATACGATCCAGATTAGCTACTCGAAAATTGATCATCCAAGCCTGGCCTGGGCTGCCGAAATACTCGGTGTCACTCGGAAATGGCGCGAAAACAGTGGCTCCCCCCTGTTGGATCCATGGCGCCGTGTTGTAATCGCGCAGTGCGCGACTGATGCCGAACATCTCTTCATACCACGCCGACAAGGTTTCCGGGTTCTTCGCCCGAAAGAACACGCCGCCAATTCCAGTTACGCGTTCCATCGTCACAACATAATTCGACGCTCTGGCCTGTGGTCGGTGGTCATGTGAATACCACGCCGCGATCGGTCCGGGAGGATAGCTGGAGACAGATTACGAATGCGCGCTTTGCGCCTCCAGGATCCAGCGAAAGCAAGCTCATAGTTTTGTTTTCCGTCGGTTCTGGCCGTAAGACCAGCCAAATATCTTTGAGCAAAGATTAGAGAAGATCGGGACGCGTGGACCTCCGAGAAAAAATGTGGCCAGAGTGTTCTGGTGCACAAAGCGCTTCATCAGCAGGAGCCAGATGGTGGCTCCAATAAGCATTCCGAAAATGAACAGAACGATAATCGCTGGTGCGAAACACAGCATGGCAATCAGTCCAGGGTACGGCATGAACTGAGTGAGCCATCGCCCCAGGGCGATCTCACCCGCGACGGCAGGGACGAACATGAAGGTAAACAGGCTAAGGCACAGGGCCGGATGCTCGCGACATGGAAGGCGAGTGCCAGTTTCGTGCGAGTTATGATCTGCTTTCATTTGATTTCAGTGCTTCCTCCCAAACTTCAAACAACGAGGCTTATATCTGGCCCGCAAGCGATTCGATGCGGTCGGCTTTTATCACCGGCCCGACGGGCGATATTAGTCGGAGCGCAACTGACAGCTCGGTCGAAGGGAGCGACAACGATGTTCGCGATTTTTCCCCCGAAACCAGGATTGATTTTTCACCGAGCTTGAGGAAACTTCGTCCCGCTAAAGGCATGCAGCACGTTACCGCGTTTTCACCCCCGCAGACTGTCCCGGCTGCGCCTGCCGTCGCGCGAAAGCCTAACTTGTGGATTCTGGATGGTTGGCGCGACTTGATTCTCTACGTCTGCACTCCACTTGTAATCCTGCCGATCTTCGTTCTGGCACAGACGCGTTGGAGCGCGGAGGACATTTATCTTTTTGTCGCTGCCTTCGGCGCGATGGGCCACCACTTGCCGGGGATGATCCGTGCCTACGGCGATCGCGCGTTATTCCAACGCTTCAAGTATCGCTTCATTCTTGCCCCAATTTTTTTAGTGGTCGTCTGCACGTCGTTTTTCTTGTGGGATCTCAAGGGCATTGTGCTGGTCGCCTTTATCTGGGGCGTTTGGCATGGCATGATGCAAACCTACGGGTTCTGTCGCATCTATGACGCGAAAGTGGGCTCGTTCGCCGCGCTGACGCGCCGTCTCGATTTCGCCTTGTGCGGGATCTGGTTTGCCACTGCGGTCCTCCTTTCATCGCAGCGAATGACGGATACGCTGGAAAGCTATTATTCGGCGGGTGGTCCTTTTATTCCACCGGGGCTCCTTCGAGGGGCGCAGCAGGGATTGTTTGGCTTGGCGCTCGCGGTTTCAGGCATATTTCTGGGAAATTTTATCTGGATGTGGATGCGGGGGAAGCGCCCAAGCCCGGTCAAGCTGGTGCTTCTCATCACCAGCATTTCTTTTTGGTGGTACTGCAACAATATCGTGGCAAGCGTTCTGGTTGGCATTGCATTGTTCGAAGTGTTTCACGATGTCCAGTACCTCTCGCTGGTTTGGATCTACAATCGTAAACGGGTCGAGACAGACAGCTCGATCGGCGGGTTTATGCGTTTTGTGTTCCGACGCAGTGGCTCACTGGTTGGAGTTTACGTCGGCCTGATCTTTGCCTACGGGGCGCTCGGCTATTTCAAGGCGGATGTCGGGATCGACGTAGTGAAACGCATACTTACAGGTGTGGTGACCGCTTCCGCGCTCCTGCATTTCTATTACGACGGGTTCATTTGGAAAGTACGGGAGAAATCAACTCGCCAATCTCTCGGCATCGGCGGCGGCACCGCTGATGTTTCGACGAAAGGTTTTCTTCCGAGTTGGGCCTTGCACGGCGCGAAATGGGCCGCGGTTTTTATCATTCCGCTTGGCGTACTCTGGTATAGGGAAGTGCACATCCCCGGGAATCAACTCGAACGCCTCGCCATGATCGCCGCTGATCTTCCGAGTAGCTCGCGGGCGCATGTCAATTATGCCACCGCTCTGCAAGAAGCCGGTCGGGCCGATCAAGCGGCCGAGGAATTTTCCACCGCACTACGTTTTAATCCCGATTCCGCCAAGACCCACGTCAGTCTGGCCACTGTCCTGATGGGAAAAGGAAACTTGGAGGACGCGCAGACCCATTTCGATGAAGCGCTCCGGATCGACCCCAACAACGCCGAGTACCACTCCGGTCATGTTTATCTTTTGGAGGAACTTGGCCGCATTGACGAAGCGGCGGCGGAGTCCGAAGCCGCTGTGCGTTTGGCGCCAAAGTCCGCTCAGGCCCGGTATAGCTATGGCGCGTTCTTGGAAAAACATGAGAGGCTGGAAGAAGCAATCGCCCAATATCGGGAGGCTCTGCAGGCGGACCCTCGTTTTGTCGATGCCCATATCGATCTTGCGAGCGCGCTTTTCGCAAAGGGCGAGTTGCAGGAGGCAAAGGCGCATTATTTGGAGGCGACGCGGCTCGACCCGAAGCTCGCTCAGCCTCATAACTATCTGGGAAAGATTTTTATGCAGGAAGGCGACGCGCCCCAGGCGATCGCGCAATTCGAGCAGGCGCTTCGCCTTCATCCCGACTTTCCGGAGGCGGAGGAAAACTTGCACCTGGCCAAGGCAAGCGATCCTCAGTTTCCTTCGCAAACGCCTCAGTAGAATCTCAGATCGGTCCCTCCTCAGCGGGACTCGCGTTTCATCACTCGGGATAACGTCGTTTACCAGGTTCGCCGCAAAGGATGCGCCTCAGTGTTGAATAGGACTTTGTCGAAATCTAAAGTGTCCGGCGGAGCAAAGAGGAGATAAAAGTATTTGAAGGTCTCAGCCAGGACGAAGCTTTCCATTTCATCGCGCTTCTGTTTTGTGACAACGTCCTGGATCGCGGCATAGCCGGCATCGACCCGGCAATATTTCACAAAGTCGTCGAAGATCTTTTCTCCCATCTTTCGGTACTGTGGATCGCGCGTGAAGTGATAGAGATAGTAAGTCGATTCCACGATCTCGGGGCGCAGATGGTAGCCGTTGTAAACAATCTGCATCGTTTTGTAATCGATGATCTCCGGTTCGATCTCGTGCATGTTCCACATTTTGAACGATGAATCCTGCAGTCGCCGCGCCCGCGCCACGTCGCCGGACTGTGCTAGTAGAGCCGGAAAGAAGGCATCGAGTGCGCCATATTGTGGGACGGTCAGCTTGCCCGTGTTCATATCGGCGTGGCCATACCACAACTCGCCTCGCACTTCGTCGGCAAGATATTTGTTAACCGCGCTAATGCTTGCCTGCCACATCTCCTGGCAATCTTTGTCCCCAAAAAGGAGCCAGCATTTCCAGAGATATTCGTAGTAGGAATCAATCCCGCCGCTGACGTGACTATCGGCATCCACCCACGCGCCCGTCTCGACGTCGATCGTCGACCCAACCAGACCGATCGCCGAGCGGCGCTTGAAGGTTTCCATCAATGCACGCTTGGCTTTTTCATAGTAGATCGATTTACCAGTTAATTTGCTCAGTGTCCCGAATTCCAGTAACAGCGTGCCTGTCTCAGCGGGGTTCGTTTTTGCATCGCGAACCTGGCCGGTTCTTAGATTGACATAAACGTAAGGAAGTCCGGTCGGCGAATTGAAAACGGGTAAGAGCCGGTTGCCCAAATCTTCCGCCAGAGCGAGCAATCGTTTGTCATTCGTTAGTTGATAACTAGAGAGCAATCCACCAAGCAAACGGATCGTGATTTCGAAATTCTTGACGTAAACGTCACGATCGAAGGAAAGATCTGTCAGGATGAGCTCTTTCGCTTTCGCCGCTTCCTCGTCCAGCTTCATCAGGATGAGCGTGTCAAGCGCGTCGACCGGCGTCACGAGAAGCGATTGGCCGTACCGATCGTGCGGCGTCTTGCTCAGTGGCTTTAAGGCATCATGTCCGCAGGCGTACTTCTCGTAATTAGTCCACGCATGCAGAAACTCACTCCGAACCCGGGTCGCGACTTCGCGCGCGTGCGCATCCTCGCGGGATTGATGACATCCGATGCTTGCGCAAACGGTAGCGACGGCAACAGCCCATCTCGCCAGCTTATGGGAATCGCAGGCTGCCAGACTGTAGTTCGCCGGAACTCGCCGCGAACCTTGGCGTCCTGCCGCGATTAACCGATAACTCATGACAACTAACTTACTCATGTGACCGGCCAGGTAGCCTGCTCGCGAACTCCTTTCGGAGTTGGCGGCATCGGCCGTTAGGCTTGTATTTATCAGGGAACCTTCGCCGCAAGAACATCGACCTTCTCGATGAACGGCGGTTGCGCGAGGAGCTCTGAGGCTTTTGCCATCAACGCTGCCGCGACTTTCCCCGAGAGATGAGCCTGCCGCCCTGCCTCATCCGGAAAAGCGTCGAAGATTCCGAACGTTGTCGGCCCAAGGCGAATTCCGAACCACGCCACCGTCGCGGGCTCTTCCTCGACGATCGGAAGCCCCCCGCGCAAAAAGTCTTCAACCTCCGTCTCTTTTCCCGGTTTCGCTTCTAAGCGAACGAATAATGCGGTTTTAACCATATTATCTCCTCTGAATATAATGACATTATTATGACAGCGCCACCCGTGGGCAAGCTCTAAAACCTAACGAGAGAAAGCTCAGCCGCGACTAGTGACCTGTCCGCTACGCTTCGCGCAGCGATGGGGGTGGAGTAAGCGTGACTCGTTGTCGTGTGGTCAGTAGTCATGTTGTCAGTGGTCCGTGGTCCGTGGTCTGTGGTCGGTAGTCTGTGTTCAGTAATTCGTATAGTCAGGTAGTCAGTAGTCGGCTACTCGGTGATGACTTTGTCGGCCCATTCAATCAGTGAAACAAAGATCTTCGGATTGCCGAATTTTGCGCTGAACTCGGCCAGATCTGTTTCCGTCACCCCGCGCGCGCGTGAGCAGGCGCCGCACGCGTAGATCGGTATCTTTTTGGCGACGAGTTTGGCGAGGACTTCGGCCAGGGGCGGCCAGCCCACCGGAACCACTGCGTTAGCCACTGATTTCCGCATCAAGGATACGGCCTCGCCAAGAAGGAATATCTGGACATCGTGGCCGGCTTCAGAAAGCACATCGCCATGCAGAAAAGGAAACGCGGCCTTCGTCGGGTCGTCCGAGCCCCAGGCACTTTTCAGGAGGATTTTCAGTTTGGTTGAATTTGTTGTTGCGGCAGGAACAGTGGCCGCGGCTGCGAAAAGCGGCACGGCTGCAAGTTTTCTTAGAAACGATCGACGTATCACGTGATTACGGTTGCTTGATCTAACGAGACAGACTCTCAGTCCTGAAATTATGCCCTCTAACGAGAACAAGATCAGTCACCACGCGAATTGCAAGTGGCATTCATGAAAGACTGAAATCTACGCACAAGAAGAATCCGCGGTTGCTGCATCGAATGGAAGGGGCATATCGTGTTCTATGAGCACGCCCTTGTCGTGGTTGAGCCGCTCTCAGAGTGTTTCGAAGCTCATTGAGTTCGTCGAATGGGGGGTGAAACCTTCTGCTCTCGCGAGCCGGCACCCTTCGTCGGCGAGTGTGCAAAGGGTGTAAAAGTGACACCGCTGAACGAGGAGCCGGGAAATCGAGGACCGGGATGCCCTTTGCGTCTACCGATGTTCGATACACACTGCACTTGCCGTAATGGCCTTTGCCCCATGCCGCGCACAGGCACTAAAAAAAGGAGGGGACATTTCCAATTTGCTTGACCTCTGCGAGTCGGCCTGAGTACTCACGTTAAGGAGAATGAAAATAAACTTTGAGACAATGTCCGCCGCTGTTGTTGCGCTGCTTGGTACCTTGCTTTGGGGACAGCCGGCAAGCGCTCAAGAACCAGCACCCAGGGACCTGGAATCTTTTGTCAAATATGTGCAATCGCACCATCGAGCACCGTTTGACCGCGAGGGTGGCGTGCTTCCCAAGGGGGAAGTGCTGAGGCTCCAAACCAACGCCAACGCGCTTGCGCCCCTCCTCCAAGGAACAAACGTTAAAGTGAATCAAGACCGCAACCCATGGCTGAAAGCCGAAATTGGGGCCGCGGTTGATCCCACCAGCGGGAATAACTACGTCGTGATGTCGAATGACTTTCGCGAGAACTATGACCACATGTTCTACCATGTCTCAACCACGAATTTAGCAACCTGGACGGATGAGACGCCGCTCGCGATGAGACCTGGCCCTCCATGGGGCCAGGCCTGACGAGCAAAAGGATCAGTCGCAGCTGTCGCTGACACAAAGAGCAAACATAGCTTTCGCGGTCGGCTGTATCGCTTGGT
>Ga0209474_10005488_pt1 | contig 10802 bp, 13 predicted proteins | sample GraSoiAngelo_145_FD_185902 | JGI IMG/M metagenome (GOLD analysis project Ga0209474, IMG submission 185902) | Grasslands soil microbial communities from the Angelo Coastal Reserve, California, USA - 14_1009_05_20cm (SPAdes) (version 2) | ecosystem: Environmental > Terrestrial > Soil > Grasslands... | reverse complement strand
ATCGCGCGCGCCCTGGCCACGATTCACGCGGCCGGGGTGCTGCACCGCGATCTGAAGCCCGGCAACATCATGCTGCGCGAGGACGGCGGCATCGCGCTCATCGACTTCGGCCTGTCCAAGGATGCCGCGCTGGCGCTGGATGTGACCGACAGCGGCACCATTTTCGGCACCCCGCATTACATGAGCCCGGAGCAGGGCCACGGGGAGCCGGTCGATGCGCGCAGCGACCTGTACAGCCTCGGCGTCATCCTGTTCGAGATGCTCACCGGGCAGAAGCCCTACCGCGCCCAGAACCCCATGGCGATCGTCTACAAACACCGCAAGGAGCCGGTGCCGCAGCTGCCGCCACAGTTCGCGGCCGTGCAACCGGTGCTCGAGGGGCTGCTGGCGAAGGCGCCCGCGGATCGCTTCGCCGGCGCGCCGCAGGCGGCGGAGGCGTTGCAGGGCACGCTCGATCGGTGGCTGGCCCGCGGAGCGCAGCCGTGAGCGCGCGCTCGCCAGGCGCGCTCGGCGCGGCGGCGCCCGCCTCGATCCTGCGCGCGCCGACCCCGCCGCGCTGGGTCGAGGATGCCCTCGGCCACCTGCCCGAGCTGCTGCTCGATCATGCGAACTGCGAGAAGAAGGCCGCCTCGAGCGCGCTCGCCCTGATGTTCGCCTACGCCGAGGACACCGCGCTGGCGCTGGCGCTGGCGCGCCTGGCGCGCGAGGAGCTGCGGCATTTCGAGCAGGTGGTCAGAGCCATGAGCGCGCTCGGGGTCCCCTTCGCGCGCCAGCGCCCCGGTCGTTACGCGCAGCAGCTGCGCCGCGCGCTGCGCAGCTCCGATCCCGGGCGCAAGCTCGATCTGCTGCTCGCCGCCGCCCTGATCGAGGCGCGCTCGGCCGAGCGTTTCCAGTTGCTCGCGGCGCGCGTGCCGGCCCCGCTCGCGCGGCTGTACCAGGAGCTGGGAGCCTCCGAGGCGCGACACTTCGAGGTGTACACCGGACTTGCGTGCGGCGTCGCCCCCGCAGAATGGCGCTCGCGGCTCGGGGTGCTCGCGGCGCGCGAGGCGGAGCTGGTGACAACCCCCGACCGCATGCTGCGTTTCCACTCCGGGCCGTTGCATGTGCGCCTGACCGCGACCTGACAGTTGGTTACAACCCGAAGCCCCCAGCGAGGCACGATGAGCGAGCGTGCGCACCTGTTGATCGTCGACGACGACCGCGAGATTCGCGGCCTGCTCGCCCAGTATCTCGAGAAGCACGATTTCCGCACCACCGCGGTGGCCGACGGTAAGGAGATGCGGCGCGTCATGGAGCGCTCGCACGTCGACCTGCTGGTGCTCGATCTGATGCTGCCGGGGGAAGACGGCCTGTCACTGTGCCGCGAGCTGCGCGCCCGCTCGCAGGTGCCAATCATCATGCTCACGGCGCGCGGCGAGGACGTCGATCGCATCGTCGGGCTCGAGCTCGGGGCGGACGACTACCTGGGCAAGCCCTTCAACCCGCGCGAGCTCCTCGGCCGCATCAAGGCGATCCTGCGCCGCGCGGCGCACGCGCCGCGCGACCCGAGCCCCGAGAGCGTGCGCGGCTTCTGCTTCGGCGGCTGGCGGCTGGATACCGTCACCCGCACCCTCACCGACGCCGCCGGGCGGGTCGTCGCCCTCAGCGGCGCGGAGTACCGGCTGCTGGCGGTGCTGCTCGGAGCGGGCAACCGCGTGCTCAGCCGCACGCAGCTGACCGAGTTGCTGCGCGGCCGCGACGCCGATCCCTTCGACCGCAGCATCGACGTGCGCGTCAGCCGCCTGCGGCAGCTCCTGGGCGATGACGCGCGCGCGCCGCACATCATCAAGACCGTCTACGGTGAGGGTTACGTGGTCGGCGTCGTTGTCGTGAGCGACTGAGCGTGCGGGCTCAAGCGATGCGCCTGTCCGCGTGGCCACAATCGCTGTTCGGCAGGCTGCTCGCGGCATCGGTGGCGGCGGTGCTGGTGGCGCAGGCGGCGGGCCTGTTGCTCATCGCCCAGGAGCGCGAGCGCTTCGTGCTGCAAGGGAGCGTGCGCGAGTGGGCGCGCCGCATCGCCGAGACCACCCTCATGCTGCAGGCGCTGGACGGCGCCGAGCGTGCCGCGGCGCTCGGCCGGCTGTCGGCGCCGCCCGAGCCGTTGCACCTGCCGCACCCGCCCCCGGGGGCTCACGGGCACCCGGGAGGCGCGGGCCAGCGCGGCTTCGTACGCCTGCCGTTGCTGTCGGATTTCGAGCGCACCCTGAAGGATCAGGTGCACGGCGCGCTCGGCCCGGCGTACGCGGTCGAGGTGAGCGCGACACCGGAGCCCGCGCCGCCGGCGATCGCGGTGCCGGTGCCGTTCTTCGAAGCGCACGAGCTCGCGACCCACCAGGGCAGTGCGCGCCGCTACGACGTGAGCGTGCATCTGGCGGACGGCGCGGCGCTGCTGTTCCGGGTGACGCGCCTGCCGGAGGGGGCACCGCTCCCGCGGCATCTGTTCGCCAACCTGGTGCTGCTGCTGCTGATCCTGGTGACCGTGCTGTACGTCGCGGCACGCAACATCACCCGGCCGCTGTCGGAGCTGGCGCGCGCCGCACACAGCGTCGGCCGCGATGCGCGCCCGGCGCAGCTGCGCGAGCGCGGTGCGCGCGAGCTGCGCGAGGCGGCACGCGCCTTCAACACCATGCAGGACCGCCTGCGGCGCTACCTCGACAGTCGCACCCGGGTGCTGGCCGCGATGTCGCATGACCTGAAGACCCCGCTGACGCGGCTGCGGCTGCAGGTCGAGACACTCGACAATCCGCCCATGCAGGAGCGCATCGGCCGCGAGCTCGACGAGATGGAGGCCATGGTCCGCGAGGCGCTGGCGCTGTTCCGCGGCATCGAGGACGGCGAGCCGCCGGCCGCCCTCGACCTGAACGCGCTGCTCGACAAGGTGCGCGAGGAGTTCACCGACATGGGGCGGCAGGTGACCCTCGCCGGCCACGTCGTGCAGCCCCTGACGGCCAAGCCGCAGGCGCTCAAGCGCTGTCTCACCAATCTGGTGGCCAACGCCACCACCTTCGGCGCGCGCGCCGACATCCTGGTCGAGGATGGGCCGGTGGTCGCGATCCGGGTGCGCGACCGCGGTCCCGGCATTCCCGCGCAGGAGCTGGAACGGGTGTTCGAGCCGTTCTACCGCCTCGAGTCCTCCCGCAACCGCGACAGCGGCGGCACGGGCCTGGGGCTGTCCATCGCCCGCGACATCGCGCAGGCGCACGGCGGATCGCTTAGCCTGTCCAACCTGCCAGGCGGTGGGCTGGAAGCCGCGCTGCTGCTGCCGCGGGAGCGATGAGGGGCAATGGCTTGCACCGCATTTGACGCACGGCTCATCGTAAGCGCGGGCTCCCCTTCACACTCCCTAACGATTGCTCACGGCTACCGCCGCCGCCGGCCCGTTACCGTAGCCACCGCCGTGCGATGTTCGCACCGCCAGGCAAGGAGAGACTCATGAAAGCCACCGTACTCGCACTCACCGCCTTATGGGCCGGCGCACTCATCGCCCAGACCCCGGCCCCGCCGCCGCAACACGCCGCTCACCTGGAGAAGCTCGCCACGCTGCTCGATCTGACGGATGCGCAGAAGACCCAGGTGCAGGCGATCCTGCAGGAGGAGCACGCCAAGATCAGGGCCGCCCACGAGCAGGCCATGGCGTCCGGCACCGAGCCCGATGCACAGCAGATGCAGGCCCTGCACCAGCAGATCAAGCAGGAAACCCTGCAGAAGCTCACACCGGTGCTCTCGCCCGCGCAGCTGAAGAAGTTCCAGACGCTGCAGGAGATGCACGGCGAGATGAGGCACCACTTCGGGCACGGCGCACCCCCGGGCAGCCCCAGCACGCCGCCCCCCGCACAGAACTGACCGCGCCGCGCGCGGAAAGCGCGGGCGCAAGCCGCTCACCGCGGGCGCGGCAGCTCGCGCAGCTGGTATCTGCCGCGCTCGCAGCTCAGGTAGCTCCCCTGCTCGTACCAGGCGCCGAGCACGATGCGCTGTGCCGGACCGCCCTCGGTCTGGATGTCATGCACGCCCGGGCGGTGCGTGTGCCCGTGGATCATGCGCCGCACCCGGGCGGCCCGAAACGCCGCGGCCACCGCGGCGGCATTCACGTCCATGATGTAGGGTACCGTGCGCGCGGTGTGCCGCCGGCTGCCGGCGCGCGCCTCATCCGCCAGCAGCTCGCGGTGCGCGCGCGGCAGGGCGAGGAAGCGCTGCTGCCAGTCGCCGCTGCGCACCAGGCTGCGCAACTCCTGATAGGGATGATCGTCGGTGCACAGCGCATCGCCGTGCGTGAGCAACACCTGCTCGCCATCGAACTGCGCCACCACCGGATCGGTGAGCAGGCGGCAGCCACTGCGCTCGCAGAAACCCTCACCGAGCAGGAAGTCGCGGTTGCCGTGCAGCGCGAAGCAGGCGACACCGCGCCGGGTCAGGGCGCGCAGTGCGCGGCACACGCGGTCTTTCTGCGGGTCCGGGTCGTCATCGCCCACCCACGCCTCGAACAGGTCGCCGAGGATGTAGAGCGCCTCGGCGGCGGCGGCCTCGCTGGCGAGAAAGGCGAGGAACTGCTCGGTGGCCTCGGGCGCGCCGGCATCCAGATGCACGTCCGAGACGAACAGGCGCGCCATGTGCGCTACTTCGGCGAGAGGATCGTGTCCTGCCGCGGCGGGAGCACCGGGGTGAGCTCCGGAGCCGCGCGGGTGGCGCCGGCGGCGACGATCTCCATCTTCTCGATGATGACCGGCTTCAGCGGCGCATCCGACTTGAAGGGCCCGGCTGCGCCGGTGGGCGTCTCGCCGATGTGATCGATGACGTCCATCCCCTGCAGGATGCGGCCGAAGACCGTGTAGCCCCAGCGGGTCGGCACCGGGTCCAGATCCGGATTGTCGACCAGGTCGACGTAGAACTGTGCGTTGCCGGAGTGCGGCCCCTCCCCGCGCGCCAGACCGACGGCGCCGCGCTTGTTCTGCAGGCCGTTGCCGGACTCGTTGACGACGTTTTCGTGCGTCGCCTTGAGAGCGTAGCTCGCGGCATCGTGCCCGCCGCCCTGGATGACGAAGTTCGCCACCACGCGGTGGATCAGGGTGCCGGAGTAGAAGCCCTCGCGCACGTAACGCAGGAAGTTCGCCGCGGTGAGGGGGGAGCGGTCCTGGCGCACTTCGATGACGAACTCGCCCATATTGGTCGTGACCTTCACCTGCGGATTCGGCTCCTCGGCGCGCGCCTCACCGTGCGGCAGCATGACGGCGAGCAGCAGCGTCGCGAGGGCGCCGCTGCGGGTGCGGGGCGAAATGGACATCGAATCCTCCGGGGTTGGACACGCGCCGGCCGCGAATTCTATAGCAGGCGGCAGGGGCGCGGCGCTTTGTTGAGATTCGTGCGTTTCCCGTACCATGGACCAATGAGCGCGAGCGCGATGTCACCTCCGGGCGGGCAGCCGCAGCCGGTCACCCGCTTCGCCCCGAGCCCGACCGGCGAGCTGCACCTGGGGAACGCGCGCACCGCGCTGTTCAACCTGCTGCTGGCGCGCCGCGGCGGGGGGCGTTTCCTGCTGCGCATCGAGGACACCGACACCGAGCGCAGCCGCGAGGCGCACACCACCGCGCTCATGGCGGACCTGCGCTGGCTCGGCATCGACTGGGACGCGGGCCCGGATCGGGAGGATGACAGCGGGCCCTACCGCCAGTCGCAGCGCGGTGCGCTGTACGCGCGGCAGTTCGCGCTGCTGGAAGCTCGCAGGATGGTCTACCCATGCTTTTGCACGGCGCTGGAACTGGAGCTGTCGCGCCGCGCGCAGCTCGCCGCGGGCAAGCCGCCGCGCTACGCCGGCACCTGCCGCGACCTCACCCTGGATGAGCGCGTGCGTCGTCAGGCACAGGGGCTCGCGGCCACGCTGCGCTTTCGCGTGCCGCGCGGGGAGCGCGTGACGTTCGAGGACTTCGTGCACGGTCCGCAGAGCTTCCCGACCGATGACATCGGCGATTTCGTGGTGCGGCGCGCCGACGGCTCGGCGGCTTTTTTCTTCTCTAACGCGGTGGACGATGCCAGCATGGGAGTGACGCAGGCGTTGCGTGGCGAGGATCACCTCACCAACACTCCGCGGCAGCTGCTGATTCTCGCGGCCCTGGGGCTCGCGGCGCCGGCCTACGGCCACGTGGCGCTCATCGTGGGCGCCGACGGCGCGCCGCTGTCCAAGCGCCACGCGGCGGTGAGCGTGCGCGAATATCGCGAGCGCGGCTACCAGCCGCTCGCCCTCGCCAATCACCTGTTCCGGCTCGGGCACTCGAGCCCGCTCCATGGGCTGCTCGGTCCCGAGGAGATGGCGCGCGCATTCGATGCGGCGCACCTGGGGCGCGCGCCGGCGCGCTTCGACGAGCAGCAGCTGCTGGTGTGGCAGAAGGATGCCGTGCATGCGCTCTCGCCGCAGGCCGCGCGCGCCTGGCTCGCCCCGCTCCTGCCCGCGGGGCTCGACGCGCACGCCACCGAGGCCTTCATCGCCGCGCTGCTGCCCAACGTGGTGTTGCCCGAGGACGCGCGGCCGTGGGTGGATATCGTATTCGGCGGGCCGCCGCCCCTGGGTGCGGCCGGCGAGCAGGTGGTGCGCGAGGCCGGCGCGGGCTACTTCGCCGCCGCCGCCGCCGCCGCGGCTGCGAGCGGCAACGATCTGCCGGCCATCGCCGGCGCGGTGCGCGCGGCGACCGGGCGCAAGGGCGCGGCGCTGTACATGCCGCTGCGCGTGGCGCTCACCGGGCGCGAGCACGGACCGGAGCTCGCGCCGCTCCTCAAGGCGATGCCCGCCGGCAAGGCGCGCGAGCGGCTGGCGCGTTTCGCATGATCCGCATCCACAACTCCCTCAGCGGCGAGAAGCAGGAGCTCAGGCCCATCACGCCCGGGAGCTTACGCATGTACGTGTGCGGCCTCACGGTGTACGACTACGTGCACATCGGCCACGCGCGCATGCTGCTCGTGTTCGACGTCGTGAGCCGCTATCTGCGCCATCGCGGCTACCGCCTCACCTACGTGCGCAACATCACCGACATAGACGACAAGATCATCCGGCGCGCCGCCGAGAATGGCGAGCCGACGGGCAAGCTCACCGAACGCTTCATCGCGGCCATGAATGAGGATTGCGGGCGGCTCGGCATCGAGCGCCCGGATCATGAGCCGCGCGCCACGCAATACGTGCCGCAGATCATCGCCATGGTGGCGCAGCTGCTGGCAAAGGATTACGCCTACCTGGCCGCCAACGGGGATGTCATGTACGCGGTGGCGCGCTTCGCCGGCTACGGCCGGCTCTCCGGCAGGCGCCTCGCCGACCTGCGCGCCGGTGCGCGGGTCGAGGTCGACGAAGCCAAGCGCGATCCGCTCGACTTCGTCCTGTGGAAGCACGCCAAGCCCGGCGAGCCGGCGTGGGACTCGCCCTGGGGCGCGGGCCGGCCCGGCTGGCACATCGAGTGCTCCGCCATGTCCACCGCGCTCCTCGGCACGCACTTCGACATTCACGGCGGCGGCATGGACCTCAAGTTCCCGCATCACGAGAACGAGATCGCGCAGTCCTGCGCCGCGAGCGGAGATGCGTTCGTCAACCTGTGGATGCACAACGGCTTCGTCAACGTGGACGAGGAGAAGATGTCGAAGTCGCTCGGCAACTTCTTCACCCTGCGCGAGGTGCTGCCGGCGCTGCGCCACCCGGAGGTGCTGCGCTTCTTCGTTCTCTCGAGCCACTACCGCGGCCCGATCAACTACTCCCTCGAGCAGCTCGAGCAGGCGGATGCCGCCTTGGGGCGGCTCTACACCGCGCTGCGCGACCTGCCGGCGGTGGCGCCCGCGGCCGCCGCGCTCACGACGCGCTTCCTCGAGAGCATGGACGATGATTTCAACACTCCCGAGGCGCTGGCGGTGCTGCAGACCCTCACCCGCGAGGTGAACTCGGCGCGCGACGCGGGCGATGTGGCGCGGGCGGCGCAGCTGGCCGCGGAGCTGCGCTCGCTCGGTGGCGTACTGGGACTACTCGGCGTGGAGCCTGCGCAATGGTTCCGGCTCGCCAAGCCGGGCGTCGGCGGGCGCGCGACCCAGACAGGTGCCGCCGCGGGTGGGGGCGCGGGCCTGTCCGATGAGGAGATCGAGGCGCGCATCGCCGCGCGCTCGGCGGCGCGCCGGGCGAAGCACTGGGCCGAATCGGATCGCATCCGCGACGAGCTGGCCGCGGCCGGGGTACTGCTCGAGGACAAGCCCGGGGGCAAGACCGCCTGGCGGCGTGCGTAGCGACCCAAAGCCCTGCAGGCGCGAACCCGGCGCGGTGCGCCAGGCTCAATAGGCAACAGACGTGATGTCCGTGTGAGTGAAGTCATCCCCTTTGAAAAGCAGCGGCTCACCCGTAACCCTGGCGAGCGCGTAGCTGAAGCAGTCGCCAAAATTCAGCCCAGCGGCATGTCGCCCCTTGCCATAACGACGCCAGGCCTCCCGAGCGACCTCAGCTTGTTGTGGGCTGACCGCTTCGATGGAAAGGCTGGCTTTGGCGATGAGCAGGTCCAGCTCGCGGCCGCCTGCCGAGCCGTAGCGCGCTTCGATCACGAGCCCGGCCTCCACGACCGTCGCCGCCGATACGAGGCGATTGGCGTCCGCTTCCATCGCGGCAGCCAAGCGTGTGGATTCGGGTTCCATGTTAAGGACTGCGATCAAGGCGGAAGTGTCGACAACCACGGTCTCTGCAGCTAGCGAGGCAACCCGTGTTCGTCATAGCCGATGATCTCATCCGCGGATCGCTTGTCTTTCACGGCTAGCCGAGCGCAGCGCCGGCCTATCTTCAACAGCTCCTCGCTAAGGCGAGGTCCGCGCATGCGTCGCACCCGCGCCAGGCGCTCGCGCAACGACTGAACCACGGCGGTGGTCAGGGATTCGCCCGTAGCCTTCGCCACTTCGCGCGCCAGACGATCCGCCTCGGGATCCTTGATGCTCAGTGCCATACAATAGTATATAAAGGTAGAATCTTGTCTATACGTGCATATTAACCCCTGTAATACGCCATGTAAACACGACGAGGTCTCATCGCGGGCTGGCCGCGATGAGCCCATCCATCGCATGAACCGGCCGCCGCAACGACTCGTGCCGCGCCACCATGCGGCCCCATTCATCGGCTACCGCACCGTCCATCGGCAACATCGCCACTCGAGGGCGAGGTGATTTTTGGCCGAAGCAGATCCGCGTGGGCTATTTCGAATTCTTGAGTTCCGCCAACACGCGGCTCAAGAGCGCAGCGTCCATCTGGTCCTTCGGTCGCGCGCCTTGTTTGGTGAGCAACAGGCCCTCGAGACTCAGTAGCGGCAATGGTACGCCGTCCAGATCGATCGTCTCGATATGGCTTTGCATCTGTTTCCACGTGTAGCCGGCAATTGAGGGCATGATGTCGATCGTAATTTCGTCATTGATGCGCAGCGCGTATCGAGCGTTGCTGGCAAACACGTCAGGGTCAGCCGCGAGTTCGCGAGTCGCATGATCGGGCAATTCACTCAATGCGCGCACCCAGCGTCGCGAGTTGTCAGCGTCTGGGTTGACCAGGATGTCGATGTCTTCCGAAAAACGGTTGAAGCCATGCGCAGCGATGGCATAGCCGCCGACGAGCGCGTATTGAACGCCGGCTTCATTGAGCAGACGAGCCAACTTTTTGACGTCCTCCCATGTGGCCGGACGCGTGTATTCAGGCACGTTTGGAATGCCGGGCCACCACAGCTTCGATGGTCCAGCGCTCGCGGTCGCGGATCATTTCGTCGTGGCTCTTGTAAAAGAAGATGCCCTTGGGTGCTCGGCTGACATAGCGTGCATTGGCGGTCATCGCCGCGCGAGCTTCCGGGCTCGGCAATATCCCGGGGGGAGGTGTAACCCGTCTGCCGACGATTCGTTGGATAGGTTGCTGATCCGGCGGGATGTACGCCGTGGTTGCTTTCGGTGGTGAATCGGACATTGACCGGAAGAGTCGCTCAAGAACAGGCGGCGGATCAAGCGCGGCGTACCTGACGGAAAAAAGCCTTGGAGATCAATGGTCGGGGTGACAGGATTTGAACCTGCGACATCTACGTCCCAAACGTAGCGCTCTACCAGTCTGAGCTACACCCCGAAGCAAGGGGGCGTAATTCTACACGCCGGCGGCGGCGCGGCGCGCCGCGGTGCATCAAGCCCTCGGCCCTCTACCCAGCTTCCTTTTGGTGCCTGAAAGCCAACACATACACCGTTTCGGCAGCGGGATCGTGACGGTACAGAGCCACATACCCCGAGTCGCCAAAGGCAATGATCAACTGGCGCAGTTCCGGAAGCTCCGCGAACGGCCTGCCAATTTCCGGGGATTGTTCCAACAGCGCGAAGTGCCGTTCAATCGCTTGACCGGCTCGCCTGGACGCTTGCGGATTCTTCGTTGCCAGGAACCGGCGGCAGCGCTCAAGCCCCTGCCCCGCCCCGGCGGCAACGATTACTCGTGGCACTCAGGGAGCTCGGCTTCCGCTTCCGTCCCCCAGCTGTTCAGCCACGCGCGCACTTCCGGGCCGGTCAGATGCCGGCCAGTTTCCTGATATGCGGTCCACGACGCCAAGGCTTCTTTCTTGAAGCTCTCGCGGGCCTCCTCGCGCTCGACGTACTGCTGAATCGCTTCCTGCATGATCCAGTGCGCCGACCGCAGTGTCCCGCGATCTACCGTGCATGCGAGAAGCGAGCGCGTAAAGCGTAAAGGATTCGACCACGATTGAGTCTCACCTGCCCCGGCAATGAAAGCCTTGACAAATACAGCCTAGGCA
>Ga0209474_10005485_pt1 | contig 10804 bp, 8 predicted proteins | sample GraSoiAngelo_145_FD_185902 | JGI IMG/M metagenome (GOLD analysis project Ga0209474, IMG submission 185902) | Grasslands soil microbial communities from the Angelo Coastal Reserve, California, USA - 14_1009_05_20cm (SPAdes) (version 2) | ecosystem: Environmental > Terrestrial > Soil > Grasslands ... | reverse complement strand
ATGACGCCCTTCGGCGCGCACACCACGTTCAGCCCCCCCGGCCGCGCCAAGCGCATCATTCACACGCGCTGGAAGAAGAACATGGCCGGCATGATGGCGGCGGGCCACCCGGAGTGCCGCTACGTGGCCACCGTCTGCGCGTCCTACGCGGTGGAGATGATGAACAAGGTGCGCCGCGCGCTGACGATCGGCGGGCCGACCTTCATCCACTCGCTCGATCCGTGCCCGAAGGGCTGGGACTACGACCCGATGCTCTCCCACGAGCTCGGCGAGCTCGCGATCGAGACCGGGCTCTTCCCGCTCTACGAGGTCGAGGACGGGGTCGTGAAGTACTACGGCAAGACCCGGGCGATCGTCGAGGGCCGCGCGCGGAAGCCGGTGCGCGAGTACCTGCTCAAGCAGGGGCGGTTCGCCCACTTCACCGAGGAGGACCTCGAGTACTTCCAGAAGAAGGTGGACGAGACGTGGGAGAAGTGGGAGATCCCGGCCGTGATCCCGTTCCGGCGCCTCGATGCCACCAGGGCCGCGCTCGACACCAAGTAGCGCAGCGCGTGGATCGCGTGGCCGTCGCATAGACGCGGCGCGGGCCGGACCCCGGAACCCGGGGCTCCGGCCCGACGTTTCTCACCCGCCGTCGACCGTCAGTCGGCACCGGACGTCGAAGAGCATCGGGAGACACTGCGGCCTCGCGCCGCAAGGAGTCGGGCCATGAAGCTCGCGACCGCTCTCGCGCTGTGCCTCGTGGCGTCGGCGGGGACGGGCGGCGGCGCCGACCAGATGGCGCGCCTGATCTCCGGCATCGCCGAGAAGCACAAGCTGTCGCCTCGACCGATCATCGTCGTCAACAAGGCGGGCGGCGCCGGCGCGGAGGGCTTCCTGGACGTCAAGGGCAAGAAGGGCGACGCCCACACCATCATCATCACGCTCTCCAACCTCTTCACGACGCCGTTCCACACGGGCATCCCGTTCGGCTGGCGCGACCTCACGCCGATCGCCCGGATGGCGCTCGACCAGTTCATCCTCTGGGTGAACGCCGACATGCCGTCGAAGGAGAAGCCCTACAAGACGGCCAAGGAGTACGTCACCGCGGTCAAGGACAAGCCCACCTCGTTCAAGATGGGCGGCACCGGCTCCGCCCAGGAGGATCAGATCCTGACCATCCAGCTCGAGCAGGCGCTGGGGCTCAAGTTCATCTACGTGCCGTTCAAGGGCGGCGGCGAGGTGTGCGTGAACCTCGTCGGCAACCACGTGGACTCGACCGTGAACAATCCGATCGAGTGCGCGAGCCACTGGAAGGCCGGCCGCGTCCGCCCGCTCGCCGTGTTCGACACCCAGCGGATCCCGGTCGCCGAGTGGAAGGACATTCCGACCGTGAAGGAGGCGCTCGGCGCGGACGTGCACTACCTGATGCTCCGCGGGATCTTCGGCCCCCCGAGCATGCCCAAGGGAGCGGTGGACTGGTATGTCGCGTTCCTCAAGAAGGTGTACGACACGCCCGACTTCCAGAAGTACCTGACGGATGGCGCGCTGAAGCCCGCGTTCGCCACGGGCGCCGAGTACGTCAAGTGGGTGGAGGAAAACGAGCAGCTCCACAAAGAGCTCATGGCGAAGGGAGGGCTCCTGAAGCAGTAACGCCGCCCCATGCGCATCGCGGATATCGTCACCGCGTCCTTCCTGATGCTGCTGGGCGCCATCGTCGTCTTCGACGCCTCCCGGCTCGGCGTCGGCTGGGGCACCGATGGTCCCAAGAGCGGGTTCTTCCCGTTCTGGCTCGGTGTGCTCCTCATGGCCAGCTGCGCCGTCATCCTCGTCCAGGCGGCCCGCCGCACGGGCACGGAGCCCTTCGTCACGCGGGCGCAGGCCGGACCGGTGCTGAAGGTGCTCTGGCCGGCGGTGGCGCTCGTCGTCCTCACGCAGTGGCTCGGGCTGTACGCCTCCGCGGGGCTCTACACGGGATTCTACATGCGCTGGATCGGCCGCCACTCGTGGCTCGCCGTGCTCGCCCTCGCGATCCTGTTCCCGCTGGCGACGTTCTTCATCTTCGAGAAGTGGTTCCTGGTGCCGATGCCCAAGGGCCCGCTCGAGGCGTGGCTCGGCCAGTAAGCGATGGGGATCGAGAACCTCCTCCTCGGCTTCCACGTCGCGATCACCCCGTACAACCTGTTCGTCGCCGTCGTCGGCATCACCCTCGGAACGATCATCGGGGTGCTTCCGGGCCTGGGCGGCGCCAACGGCGTCGCGATCCTGCTGCCGCTCACGTTCACGATGCCGCCGACCTCGGCGATCATCCTCCTGACGTCGTTGTACTGGGGGGCGCTGTTCGGCGGAGCGATCACCTCGGTGCTGTTCAACATCCCGGGCGAGCCGTGGTCGGTCGCGACCACCTTCGATGGCTACCCGCTCGCGCGGCAGGGCCTCGGGGGCCAGGCGCTCACCGCCGCGTTCACGTCGTCGTTCGTCGGCGCCTTCTTCTCGATCGTGCTGATTACGTTCTTCGCGCCGCTGCTCGCCGAGATCGCGCTCAAGTTCGGCCCGCCGGAGTTCTTCGCGATCCAGCTCCTGACCTTCTCGAGCTTCGTCGGACTCGGGGGCGGCAGCCCGCTCAAGTCGCTCGTCTCGATCCTGCTCGGGTTCATCCTCGCGGCGGTCGGCCTCGACATCGTCACCGGGCAGCTCAGGATGACCTTCGGTCTCGTGGACCTCATGAAGGGCTTCGACTTCATCATCGCCGTCATCGGCCTGTTCGGCATCGGCGAGATCCTCCTCTCCGTGGAAGAGGGTCTCTCGTTCCGCAGCGCCCGCACGGGCATGAACCTCCGGGTCGTCCTCGACACGTGGAGGATCCTGCCGCGCTACGCGCGCACCTTCGTGCGCGGCTCGTTCATCGGCTTCTGGATGGGCTTCAAGCCGGGTGGCGCCACGCCCGCCTCCTTCATGAGCTACGCGTTCGCCAAGCGGTTCTCGAAGCACCCGGAGCGGTTCGGGCACGGCGAGCTCGAGGGCGTCGTGGCGCCCGAGACCGCCGCCCACGCCGCCGGCGTGGCGGCGATGCTGCCGATGCTGACGCTCGGCATCCCAGGCTCGCCGACCGCGGCGGTGATGCTGGGAGGTCTCATCATCTGGGGTCTCCAGCCGGGGCCTCTGCTCTTCAAGGAGCGGCCTGAGTTCGTGTGGGGGCTCATCGCGAGCATGTACACGGGGAACATCCTCGGCGTGCTGATGGTGCTCGCCTTCGTGCCCTTCTTCGCGGCTATCCTGAGGATACCGTTCGCGATCCTGACGCCCGTGATCGTGGTGGTGTGTGCGGTGGGTTCGTACGCGGTGCACAGCAACATGATCGACATCTGGTACATGGTGATCTTCGGCCTCGTCGGCTACGTGTTCAAGAAACTCGACTACCCGCTCGCGCCGCTCGTCCTGGCGCTCGTCCTCGGCGACCTCGCCGAGAACGCGCTCCGTCAGAGCCTCATCATGTCCCAGGGCTCACTCGCGATCTTCGTGACGCGCCCGATCGCGGGGGCGATCACCGCGGTGGCGGTCCTGTTCTTCTTGCTTCCGGTGCTGACGCCCGGGTGGCGCCGGCTGCGCGGTGCCGTCGTCCCGGCGCAGGGCGCGTCATGACGGTCCTCGCCGATCTCGAGTTCTGGATCCGACTCTTGGGGATCTCGCTCCTGAACCTCGTCCTCTCCGGCGACAACGCCCTCGTCATCGCGCTCGCGGTCCGCGCGCTGCCGAGGCGCAAGCGCGTGCTCGGCCAGATCTGGGGCGCGGCCGGCGCGGTCGCGCTCCGACTGGTCTTCGTCGGGCTGGTGAGCCTTCTCCTCAAGGTGCCGCTCCTCCAGCTCGTCGGCGGTCTCCTCCTCGTGTGGATTGCGGCCCGGCTCATGCGGCCGGAGGGGGAGGGCGCGGGTGAGGTTCGCCACGGCACGTCGCTCTGGGAGGCGATCTGGATCATCATCATCGCCGACGTGACGATGAGCCTCGACAATGTGCTGGCGATCGCGGCCGCGGCGCACGGCGACCTCTTGCTGGTGATGTTCGGCGTCGGTCTCTCGCTGCCCATCGTGGTCTGGGGCGCCGGCCTCCTGGCGTACCTGATGAACCGCCACGTGTGGATCGTCTGGCTCGGTGGCGGGCTGCTAGGTTACGTCGCGGGGCAGATGATCCTCGAGGACGCGTTCGTCCACCGGTGGCTCGGTGATGCGGCCGGCGCGCTCCACCTGCCCGTGCCCCTGGCGCTCGGCGCCGCCGTCACGGCCCTCGGCTGGTGGCTCGCCCGCGGGCTGCGCCCTCGTCGCGTGGGCGTCCCGGAGAAACTCGGATGACCACCGAGGGGCCGAAGCGGGGGGGCGAGCGGGCGGTGGACCTCGCGCCGATCAAGTCGACGCGCATCTACGAGGAGATCGTCCGCCAGGTCAAGCAGATGATCACCGAGGGCCGCCTGAAGAGCGGCGACCAGCTCCCGCCCGAGCGGGACCTGGCCGAGAAGTTCGTCGTCAGCCGCACCTCGGTCCGCGAGGCGCTGCGCGCGCTCGAGAGCCTCGGCCTCATCGAGATCCGGCCGGGGGAAGGGACGTTTGTCCGCGAGGTCTCCATCGACGCGCTGGTGGGGCCGCTGGCGCTGCTCTTGACGTCGCACCGCGAGGCGATCGTCGAGCTGTTCGAAGCCCGCCGGCTCCTCGAGCCCGCCCTCGCGGCGCTCGCCGCCGCGCGCGCGACCCGTGACGAGATCCAGGAGATGGAGCGGATCCTCGAGGAGCAGGCGAAGGAGATCGCCGCGGGCAAGACGGGCCTCGCCCAGGACGCCGCCTTCCACACGGCGATCGGGGCCGCGGCCCACAACCGGGCGATCACGCGGATCGCCCACGCGATCATGGACCTGCTGACGCAGAGCCGCGAGGAGTCGCTCAACACGCCCGGCCGCCCGACGCGGTCGCACCAGGATCACCGGCGCATCCTCACGGCGATCACGGCACGCGACGAGCGCGCGGCCCGGCAGGCGATGCTGGACCACGTCGAGGCCGTGGAGGTGCTCGTGCTCGGCCGGGAGAGGCAGCGCCAGCGGGGGAAGGGAAGGCGCTCTGTCGTTGACAAGTGAGCGCGCGCCCCGTATCCTGGTCTCACCATGACGTCGATCACTTCGCGGGTGCTGTCGCCGGAGATTCTTCTCCTGGCGCTGCCGGGCCTGCCCGGAGCATCCGCGCAGTAACGCGACATCGGATGCCACGGGCAGGAGACGGGCCCGTGGAAATGGACACTCTGGGGCCACGGGTGAAACGACCCGTGGCCGTTTTTGTTTCACGCTGTCGCTGGAGTGGAGAAGGTGTGAGAAAGATTGACGTGAGTGCATTCCATCCTGTAGTCTTAAAAGACTTTTTCGGCCTATGACCAAGTACGTCTACTTTTTCGGGTCGGGCAAGGCCGAGGGCTCCTCCCTCATGCGTAACCTGTTGGGCGGAAAGGGATGCGAGCTCGCGGAGATGACCAACCTCGGCATTCCGGTGCCGCCCGGCTTCACGATTACCACGCAGGCCTGGTCGCACTACAACAAGGCGGGCCGCACGCCGCCCGAAGGGCTCTGGGAGCAGGTGAAGGAGCACCTCGGCCAGCTCGAGACCACCAGCGGATTGAAGTTCGGGGACGTGAAGCGTCCGCTCCTCGTCTCCGTTCGTTCGGGCGCGCGCGCCTCCATGCCGGGCATGATGGAGACGGTCCTCAACCTCGGCCTCACCGACGAGACGGTGCGCGGGCTCGCCGCGTGGACGAAGAACGAGCGCTTCGCCTGGGACTGCTACCGCCGCTTCGTCACGATGTTCTCGAGCGTGGTGCTCGGCATCCGCCGCGAGGCCTTCGACGCCGAGCTCGACGCCGTGAAGACGCGCCTCGGCGTCAGGACCGACCCCGAGATCCCCGCCGACGAGCTCCGCAAGCTGACCCAGACGTTCAAGGACATCGTGAGCGCCCGCACCGGTGCGCCGTTTCCCCAGGATCCGCGAGAGCAGTTGCGCCTGGCGATCGCCGCCGTCTTCGACTCGTGGTTCGCCAAGAAGGCGGCCGAGTACCGCCGGATCCACGGCATCCCCGCGGACTGGGGGACCGCCGTCACGGTGATGGCGATGGTGTTCGGCAATCTGGGCGCGACGTCGGGGACGGGGGTCGGCTTCACGCGCGACCCGCGGACGGGCGAGCGTAGCTTCTACGCCGAGTTCCTCGCGAACGCCCAGGGCGAGGACGTCGTGGCCGGCATCCGGACGCCCGAGCACATCGACGACCTCAAGCGGCGGATGCCGACGATCTACGACGAGCTGCTGGCGATCGCCGATCGCCTTGAGCGGCACTACAAGGACATGCAGGACCTCGAGTTCACCGTCCAGGAAGGGAAGCTCTACCTCCTGCAGACGCGCGCCGGCAAGCGCTCGGCCGCCGCCGCCGTCCGCGTCGCGGTGGCCCTGGTGCGCGAGAGCGTGATCGACCAGCACACGGCCCTGCTCCGCGTCCCGCCCCGCGAGCTCGGGAAGCTGTTCCTGCCGGTCCTCGATCCGAGTGACAAGGAGCGCGCGCTCGCCGACGGGCGCCTGCTGGCGCGCGGTCTGCCCGCCGCGCCGGGCGGCGCGGTGGGGCACGTGGTCTTCAACGCCGACCGGGCGGTCGAAGCGGCCCGGAACGACCAGCGGGTGATCCTGGTGCGTCCGGAAACGTCGCCCGAGGACGTGGCCGGCATGTACTCGTCCGAGGGCATCGTCACCGCGCGCGGCGGGCGCACCTCGCACGCGGCCGTCGTCGCCGTCGGCATGGGCAAGTGCTGTGTCGTCGGCGCGAGCGACATCGTGGTGAACGAGGAGCGGCGGGTGTTCGAGGCGGGCGGCCGCACGATCCGTGAGGGCGACCTGATCGCCATCGACGGCGACACGGGCGAGGTCATCGTCGACGCCGTGAAGCTCATCCCGCCGCAGCTCACCGTGGAGGTCAAGGAGTTCCTCGGCTGGGCGGACAGGATCCGGACGCTTGGCGTCCGGGCCAACGCCGACACGCCGGAGGACGCGAAGAAGGCGCGGGAGTTCGGCGCCGAGGGCATCGGGCTCGTCCGGACCGAGCACATGTTCTTCGCCGCCGACCGGATCCCCATCGTCCGCGAGATGATCATGGCGAGCGACGCGACCGCGCGGCACGCGGCGGTGAAGCGGCTCCTGCCGTTCCAGCGCGAGGACTTCGTCGGCATCTTCCGCGCGATGGACGGCCTGCCCGTGACGATCCGCCTCCTGGATCCGCCGCTCCACGAGTTCCTGCCGAAGTACACGGACCTCCTCGAGGAGTACACGCGCCTGGACGCGCGCCACATGGGACGGGAGCGTCTCGAGGCGACGATGGCGAAGGTCCGCTCGCTCCAGGAGGCGAACCCGATGCTGGGTCACCGCGGCTGCCGGCTCGGGATTACGTATCCAGAGATCTACGGCATGCAGGTGCGCGCGATCATGGAGGCGGCGTGCTCGGTGGCGGCCGAGGGCGTGCACGTCGAGCCCGAGATCATGATCCCGCTGACGGGCACCGTGGGCGAGATGCAGCTCACCTACGAGCAGACGAAGAAGGTGGCCGACGGGATCGTCGCGGAGATGGGCGTGCCGGTGAAGTACCTGATCGGCACGATGATCGAGGTGCCGCGCGCGGCGCTGATCGCCGATAAGATCGCGAAGACCGCCGAGTTCTTCTCGTTCGGGACCAACGACCTCACGCAGATGACGTACGGCTATAGCCGGGACGACGTGGCGAAGTTCCTGCCGGAGTACCTGCAGAAGAACCTCCTGCCGTCCGACCCCTTCTCCGTGCTCGACCAGGAGGGCGTCGGTGAGCTGGTCAAGATCGGCATCGAGCGCGGCCGGCGGGCGCGGCCCGACCTCAAGATCGGCATCTGCGGCGAGCACGGCGGCGAGCCCTCGTCGGTCGAGTTCTGTCACGAGGTGGGCATGACCTACGTGTCGTGCTCGCCGTTCATGATCCCCATCGCGCGGCTCAGCGCTGCGCAGGCCCGCATCAAGGAGTGGCAGGCATCGGAGGGGGCCTCCCATGCGTGACCTCGAAGGCGTCTTCGTTCCCGTGACGACGCCGTTCCGCGGCGACGACGTCGCGGTGGAGGGGCTCCAGGCGAACCTCCGGAAGTGGAACGCGACGGCGCTCGCCGGCTACGTCGTGCTCGGCTCGACCGGGGAGTTCCCGATGCTCTGCGAGGCCGAACGCGACCAGGTTCTCGTGGCCGCCCGCGAGGCCATTCCAAGGGACAAGGCGTTCATCGCGGGGACCGGGGCCAACTCGACGCTCCACTCGATCCGCCAGACGAAGCGCGCGGCCGAGCTCGGCGCCGACCTGGCCATCGTCATCACCCCGCACTACTTCACGAAGGGCTTCTCCCAGGCGCAGGCACAGGTACGCCACTATCTGGCCGTGGCCGAGGCGTCGCCCATTCCCGTCGTGATCTACAACTTTCCGCTCAACACCGGGATCAATCTCGAGGCGGACACGGTCGCGAAGATCGCGCAGCATCCGAACGTCTGCGGCATCAAGGACTCCTCGGGGAGCATCCCGCAGGCCGCGCAGATCCTCGACCAGACGCCGAAGAGCTTCCACGTGCTCGTCGGCGCGGCGTCGGCGCTCCTGCCCTCGCTGGCCATCGGCTCGTCGGGCGGCATCCTCGCGCTCGGCCTCGTCGCGGCGCGCGAGTTCTGCGACGTCTACCGGCTCGCGCGCGGCGGGCGCTGGGACGAAGCGCGCGAGATCGCGGCGCGGATGATGCCGACCGACCGCGTCGTCTCCGGGCGGTACGGGATCGGTGGGCTCAAGGCGGCGCTCGATCTCCAGGGTTTCTACGGCGGGCCGTGTCGGCCGCCACTCGGAACGCCCGACGGGGACGCCATCGAGGACATCAAGGAAGCCCTGGCGACGGCTGGGCTGCTCTAGGAGGAGCGTGCGGTGAAAATGTCGGGGGCGCGGATCGTGCTGGAATGCATCAAGCGCGCGGGGGTCGACGTCGTGTTCGGTCTCCCGGGCGGCGCCGTGCTGCCGATCTACGACGTCCTATACGACTTCCAGGGGCTCCGCCACGTCCTCGTGCGCCAGGAGGCGGCCGCGGGCCACGCCGCCGAGGGCTACGCGCGGGCGACGGGCAAGGTCGGCGTGTGCCTCGTGACGTCCGGGCCGGCGGCGACGAACCTCGTCACGGCCCTCCAGGACGCGTACATGGACTCGATCCCGATCGTCGCATTCACCGGCCAGGTGCCGACGCACCTCATCGGCAACGACGCGTTCCAGGAGGCGGACAACGTCGGGATCACCCGATCGTGCACGAAGCACAACTTCCTCGTGAAGGACGGCAAGGACCTCGGCCCGACGATCCGCGAGGCGTTCCACATCGCGGCCACGGGACGGCCCGGCCCAGTCCACGTGGACCTCCCGAAGGACGTCCTGGTGAAGGAGGCGGAGCTCGTCTGGCCGGACCGCGTCCAGATGCGCTCGTACAACCCGAACTACGACGGGCATCCGGGTCAGATCAAGCGCGCGGCCAAGCTGCTCGTGCGCGCCCGCAAACCCGTGCTCTACGTCGGCGGCGGCGTGATCTCGTCCGACGCACACGTGGAGCTCCGCGAGCTTGCCGAGCTGACCCAGATCCCGGTGACCCAGACCCTCATGGGCCTCGGGGCGTTCCCCTTGGAGCACCCGCTCTCGCTCGACATGCTCGGCATGCATGGAAGCTACTACGCGAACATGGCCGTCCACGACGCGGACGTGCTGATCGCGGTCGGCGCGCGCTTCGACGACCGGGTCACGGGCCGTGTCGACGCCTTCGCGCCGAACGCCGAGATCATCCACGTCGACATCGACCCGTCGTCGATCTCGAAGAACATCAAGGTGGACATCCCCATCGTCGGCGACTGCCGACGGGTGCTCCGCGCCCTCCTCGAGGCCGTGCGCGAGGAGATGCGTGAGGACACGCCCTCCCTCGCGCGGGAGGCGCGCAAGCAGTGGCTCGCGCAGCTCGCGGTGTGGAAGCGCCAGCACCCGTTCCACTACGACTGGGACGACGACGTCATCAAGCCCCAGCACGTCATCCAGGAGATCTCGAACCTCACGCGCGGCGAGGCGATGATCGTGACGGGCGTCGGCCAGCACCAGATGTGGGCCGCGCAGTACTACAAGTTCAAGCACCCGCGCCGCTGGTTCACCTCGGGTGGGCTCGGCACGATGGGCTACGGCCTGCCGACCGCCATGGGCGTCGCCGCGGCGTTCCCGGACCGGCTCGTCGTCAACATCGATGGCGACGGCTCGTTCGCGATGAACAGCCAGGAGCTGGCGACCTGCCACGACAACGACCTGGCGGTGAAGACCGTCATCATCAACAACGGCGGCCACGGCATGGTCCGCCAGTGGCAGGGAATCATCTACAAGGGGCGCTTTTGCGCGATCGACCTCGGGCCGAGCCCCGACTTCGTCAAGCTCGCCGACGCGTACGGCTGCGTCGGGATCCGGGCGACCAAGCCCTCCGAGGTCGTGCCCGCTCTCGAGAAGGCCTTCGCGACCCCCGGGCCCGTCGTCGTCGACGTGTGGGTGGACAAGTGGGAGTACGTCTTCCCCATGGTGCCGGCGGGTGGCGCGAACACGGACATGATCCTCGAGAACCCGAACCAGTCCACGAAGGAGAAAGCCGCACGTGCACAGACGGGGTTCTAGTTCCGAGCGCCGGCTCCGCCGGCGCGCTCCCCGGGGGGGGAGGCGGACGGGGGGCACAGCCCCCCTCCGAGCGACTTGATGCAGAACG
>Ga0209474_10005481_pt1 | contig 10812 bp, 9 predicted proteins | sample GraSoiAngelo_145_FD_185902 | JGI IMG/M metagenome (GOLD analysis project Ga0209474, IMG submission 185902) | Grasslands soil microbial communities from the Angelo Coastal Reserve, California, USA - 14_1009_05_20cm (SPAdes) (version 2) | ecosystem: Environmental > Terrestrial > Soil > Grasslands ... | reverse complement strand
CGCAATGGCAGAATCGCGAATTTGGCGGCGCCCTGAAGAACTGGAGCAGCACCATTGGAGAATTATCCCACGTCTCGTTAGGGAATCCGATTTGGTTCAACTGGTGCGGCTGGCTGCTTTTGCTCGTGCCGCTTCTGTTTTGGCCAAAACGGGACCGAAGTATGCCGTGGTTTTTGAAAGCACTGTTAATCGCGACCTTCGGGCTGACCATCTGGCAGGCGCGCTGGGCTTACTTCTTTGTAATGATTTTCGCGATGGCGGTTCCGGAACTCTTGTTGGCGTTGCGTAAGCCAATATTCGCGGCCGCATTTTTTATCATCGCGTTATTTCCTATCGCGCAATCGTGGGATGGGATGTTTACCGATGAAGAATTGGCGCGACGCGCGGAGAACCACGTCGAAATGGTCGAGGTACACGCGATTGCTTCGCAATGCGACGGGCCATTCCTGGCGCCGTGGTGGTTTTCGCCCGCGCTGAGTTATTGGTCGCGCCAAGCGGGAGTTGGCGGCAGCTCACACGAGAGCATTGCAGGGGTGGTTGAAAGCGCCAAATTTTTTGCAACGCAAAATGCTGAAGAAGTGGCGCAAATATTAGAAAGACATAATGTTAGATGGGTCATTGCATACGATGCAGATCGTGTCGCGCGAAATTCTGCGCAGATTCTGGGACACCCAATTTCTCAAAACGCCTTTTGTTACTTGTTCGATCATCGACCCAGTGAAGTGCCGCCATTTTTGCGGCTGGTCGCGCAAACCGGGCGTTTCAAACTTTTCCGCGTCTTAAATCCATAAAAAATGTAATTTTCCAAGGTAACAGTTTGACAGAGCGGAAGGGAGTCACAATACTGTCGGGTGTTAAAGAAATTCATCCCGCAAAGGTCCATGCCGTCGATCGGCGAGGGCTCGCTAAACGCGGGCGGTGAGGAAAACAATCGGATCGCCCACCGCGAGGAAAGCAGAAAATCAACGTTAACCGAGCATTCAAAACTTATGGCAGAACACAGTGGCAAAGACGTTCTTTCGAGCGACGTCGAAATCAAAGGCTCAATTAAGTTTCAGAAGGAACTTCTGATCGACGGAAAGGTGGAGGGCGAGATTAATTCCGATGGCGTCCTGACCATCGGTGAGAACGCCGACATCCGCGGCGAAATCAAAACCAAGTCGATCACGGTTTACGGTAAAGTGCAGGGCAATATTACCGTAGGCGAACGCTGCGAGCTAAAGTCGCGGTGCACGTTGCAGGGCGATTTGAAAGCGGCGCGTCTCGTGATCGAGGAAGGGGCGACCTTCATTGGGAAGTCGGAAGTTACCAGTGGCACCAGCATTGGCGGCAACTCCCAAGGCACCAAGCCCGCGCACACGCGTCCGGATGTGATTCGTCACGAGGAGCCGGTAAAGACGGCAGCGTTCGGGGCACGGGCATAAATTAAGCTTTTTTAAGCGAGACCGTGGCAAAGTCGTCGCCTGCTAAAGTCAGTGTGGAATGTCCACATTGCGGCTTTAAACAGAATGAGTATGCCGCCGCGAAAAGCACGATGTGCCGCCAGTGCGGCTCGCACTTTTCGCCCTCTGCTCCCAAGCCCGCGCTGAACGTAACGCCACGGCCACGGCTCGACCCCAGGCCTCAGCCGACGGCTTCTGCGGCCGCCTCGCTAATCCAGCGGTTTGACAGACTGTGGAAAAGCAAACGTATCAGTGTCATCGAGTGCTTTGATTGCCATCGAAAACAGGAGGTGAGCGGCGCAGCGACCTCGACGATTTGCCCGTCGTGCAGCACTCACATCGACCTGAGCGATTACAAAATCACGACCAGCTTTAGCCGTTCCATCCGAACAACAGGCGAAGTACATGTCACCGCCAAGGGCGATTTAAGCAGCAGCAGTGTTCGCTGTAGCCGCGCCGTCATCGAAGGAAGATTGCGCGGCAATTTGGATTCCGCCGGACCGATTATCATTAATACTTCGGGGAAATTTCCGGGGAAAATTTCCGCTGCTGAGATGGTCATCGAAAAGCGGGCCGAGGTGCAATTTTTCCGAAGAGTCCGGGTTGGGAGCATTGAGATCCGTGGCCGGATGTCGGCAGAAATTGTGGCGGATGGAATGGTGACGATTCGTAAGCACGGCGCGCTGGAAGGCCACGTCACAGCCAAGGCGATTAATGTAGAGAAGGGCGGCGCTTTTTCCGGTCAGCTTGTCATCGGCAAGGGAGATTTACAGCAAGCGGAATTGCTCCCCACTGGAAAAGCGGCGGGTGCGAAAGAGCCTGAAGACGCAATCGGTCTTGCGGAGCCCCTGCCTGCGACGTAGATCGCTTCATGCAGAAGCTGCGCCCCCGCAGTCCGTACGAAAAACTTGGCGGCTATGTGCACTTGCCGCGCTTGATTGATAAGGCACGGCTGCATCGCAAGGGTTTGCTCAACGGTTACAACTACAAAACCGTCGGGTTCGACAAACATTTTCTCGCATTTCTTAAACTTAACGGCGACGACTTTGAAGAAATGGCTAACCGTTTTGATGACGACAGCGAGATACTTGACTGGGTCGACAAAAACGGGACGAAACATTCACCCGAAGAAATTGAGCATTGGAACCAGGAAATGATTTCACGTCACCCCGATACCGCGGCGAAACGCGCGCGCTTTAATCATTTTCTCAAAGAGGCGGGCGGCGGCGGACGCAAAGATATTAAGACCTACTTCGATCTCATCGAATTCGACGAAGGGCGGATGAAGTAGCCAGCCACGCAGATGGAACATAGACTTGAAAGCCTGTGTGCCGCACAGCTCTTTAGACCTGTGTTCCTTGCTGACGCCCGCCGTATAAAACCTGGCGGACATTATTTTTAATTGTAGGGCAGGCATTCCTGCCTCGCGGCAAGCGGGAGCGCACCTCGCCCATTATCGTAAACTGCTTAGAGTGGTAAAACTTTAATTTGCAATTTGAGAACCATGTTGCGCTTATTGCAAAAGGGAGATCCGCGGAGTGCACGTGGATGCGACCTCGCCGTCTTCTTCGCAATCCCATTTGGACCAGCTTCTGCCGTCGCGGACAGTGGCAGCGACAACGCACTATTTTAGGTCGCCCGAGAAAACTTTATTCGCCTCCTCCAAGGTCGCTTTGCTGCCGATGTCGAGCCACTGGCCAGTAATTTCAAATGTCTTGACCGGTTTCCGCGGGTAGAGCCATTGCAAAAAAAGACCGGGTTGATCGGGATTATTTCCCGCAGCGATGTAGGTCGTAAAAAGCGGCAGGATGTCCTTCGAATAAAAATATAAGGCGATCGCCGCGAGATTGCTTTTCGGCTCCTTGGGTTTTTCTTCGAAATTCGTGATGACTCCATCAGCGTCGACTGTGACAACGCCGTATTTCTTGATTGCGTCGGCATCAGTGATCTCGTGCACGCCGACGGTCGCTTCTGTTTTCTTCGCGTAATCGATAAACTGCTTCAGCGATTCGCGAAATAAATTATCGCCCGCTATTACGAGCAAGTCAGAGTTGCCCACGTTCTCGCGCGTGAGCACGAGGTTGATGTCGCCAATTGCGCCAAGTTTGTTGTTGTCGTCGGTCGAGCCGTCATTGACCACCTTGAATCGAAGCTTCGGGTTCTTGCGCTGATAATTTTTCGCCCACGATTCGAAGTCGGCGGCAAACTTTGCGTTTGTGACGATGTAAACAGTTTTAATTCCAGCGACGCCGCGGAGGTTATCGACGACCCATGCGAGCATTGGTTTTCCCGCTACAGCCAGAAGCGGTTTGGCCTTGTCCAGGGTGAGAGGGTAAAGGCGGGTGGCATAACCGGCGGCGAGAATCAGAACATTCATCACGGTCGGACTGTAAACGGCGAAGAACTGCGCGCCAGTGAATGGTCAGCTGCCCAATGCCGCCGCGTGCAGCTCCTGGTGGAGGGTATTCATTCGCTGGGTCCCCGTGAGCTTGCTGTGCGAGTGACGGTCGGTGATATAAAACGTGTCGATCGCCGCCCCGCTCTCCGTGCTGATGCGGGCGAGGGCGATATCGATTTCATTGCGGCTGAAGCATTGTAACAAGTCGTGCAGGAGTCCGATTCGATCCGGCGTTTGGATTTCGATTAAAGTGAAGTACGGATCGGCTTGATTGTCGATGCTCACACGCGAGGGGAATTCCAAATCTGCGACCGGCGAGCGTCGTCCTTTTTTCCTGGCTTGCGCGAGCAACGGGTTCAGGTCGGTCCCGTCGGGCTCGAGTGCTTTGCGCAAGGTTGATTCAACCAGCGCCATCTCCCGCTCATTCACGACCGCGCCGCCGCGTAGATCACTCACGCGAAAAACATCGAGCGCAACGTGATCGCCGCGGGTGTAGATATCAGCGCTCAGGATGTTCAGCGGCACGAGCGAAATCGAGCCCGCGATTTTTGAAAGCAGTTGCTGACGATCCCAGCCGCAGAGCGTCAAAACGGTGTGACCTTGATCGGGCATCGGCTCCCAACTGAACACCGGAGCGAGCGGCGTTTCTCCAAAGCAGGTGGAATCGTAAAAGCGCCGGAACAATTCCACGTGCGCGACAATGTCAGCGACTTTGAAGGCGCGGAAATAATGGTCCGGCATGAAATCAAAATGCGCCTCGATTTCTTCCTCGTAATCCGGCCCGAGGCGCACCTGAACCAAAGTTTCGCGCGCTTCCCGGGCAGTTTTGGCGCGATCATAAAAAGAATGTCGGTCCGCGAGGTATTGGGTGGTGGCGTGATATAGCTGCCAAACCAGCGTTTCCTTCCAATCCGACCAATTTACGTCGCTCGTCCCCTGGCCGTCAGCCAGCGTTAGTAACATCAGAGCATCGAGGTTGTTCTGGTCTTTCACGATGGCGGCGAACTCGCTCACCGTGACTGGATCGTCGATGTTGCGACGTTGCGCGATGTTCGAAAGGGTGACGTGGTGGTCCACTAGCAGGATCAGCATCTTGCGTTCGCGCGGATCGAGTTGAAGGCGACGCGCGACGCGTTGCGCAAAAACCGCGCTCGCTTCTGAATGCGGGCGAGCGCCAACCGCTTTGCCGGTGTCATGCAACAGCAAAGCCAGGTAAAGCACGAAGGGATCGGTCAATTTCTCGAAAAGCTTCCGGTACTCGATCAGCTTGCGATTTTCCGTGCGCGCCAGCGCATCCAGTTTGTCGATGCAGACCAAAGTGTGTTCGTCCGCAGTGTAGCGGTGGAAAAATTCGTGTTGCACCAGACAGGTGAGCTGCCCGAACTCGGGAATGTATTGCCCGAGAAAATCCAATCGGTGCATCAAGCGTAAGGCGCGCCCAACTTCTCCTTTGCGCGATAGAATCCGGCGAAACATCTCACGCGGTTCCCTGGCGTAGCGGAACGGATGCGTGATCAATCCAATTTTTCTGCTCAACATGTCGGCAAGCTCGGGACTGGGTTCGAGTTGCTTCTCTTGCGCGATCTCAATCGCACGCATCATTTCCACCGGGTCCTTGCTGAAGAGATCCTTTCGTTCAATGTCCAGCTGACGATCGTGAATGAGAAACCCGTTGACGTGTTCGGCGGCAGGTTTGGCGCGCGGTAGAAATCCGAAGAGCGAACGCGTTTTCGCCGAAGAATACCCGCTCGCAAATTGCGCCGTGATCCGTTCCGTCACGCGGAAGATGTTTCGGCTGTGTCCGTAAACATCTTTCATCAACGTTTCGCTGCGGAGTAACCCGCGGACCTGCGGGTAACCCAACCGCTGCGCCATCGTCTCCTGCATGTTGAGATGCAAAACGTCCGTCGCGCGATGGTGCAAATAATGCAGCTCCGTGCGGACGCGCAGAAGAAAATCGTAGGCCGCTTCGATGCGACGCCGATCCGGTTCGCTCAACCAATCTTTGCCGACGAGGTGCGTTGTGGTCAGACTGCCTTCCTTGAAGAAGGTCATCCACAGTAAATTCTGATAGTCGCGCAGACTGCCACAACCGCTCTTCAAGTTCGGTTCCTGCAGATAAACACTGTTGCCAAATTTGGCGTGGCGCGCCTGCTGATCGCGCATGCGCATTTCGATGTATTCGCGTTCGTAACCAGCCACGCATTTTGCCCGAAACTGTTGCCGAAACGTTTGCTCGAGTTCTCGATCGCCTGTGACCAGACGTGACTCCAGCATCGCCGTCTTCGTCACCATGTCGGCATTGGCGGCGGCAATTGCTTCTTTGATCGTGCGAGTGGAGTGGCCAACCTTGAATCCGATATCCCACAGCAGATACAGGACTTGCTCGATGACCTGACTCGTCTCTTTCGATATGCCCCGGCCTTGTTCGCGATGCAAAAACATGACATCGACATCGCTACAAGGGTTCAATTCGCGTCGGCCGTAGCCACCGAGAGCGACAAGAGCAAGCGGCGAATTACCGTTTCGGTTATTCACGACATGATTGGCCGCCGCAAAAACGTGGCGCAACAACACGTCGATTAGATCGACCCGGCGCGCGCAAACTTCGCGGCCACCGTCACCGGCGCGCTGGCGTAAGCGCAAGCGGTGCTCTTCGAGTTTTAAAAATTTGCGATAAACTGGGAGAACATCGGTCGGACGTTGCGCACCGGCAGCGGCTAGTTCCCGCTCTGCATGGGCCAGGATTTGTTCGAGATGCCGCGACATCACAGGTAGTTTACTCACGGCGATATTTCCTGCCACCGCTCTAGTCTTTTGTGGTTGTAGCTGCCGCGAAAGCTTTCGGGGCAGAATTTTTTCTGTCGCGGCGGTCTATGACCGCCGAAGCCGATCAGGTGCAAAAATCGTCGGCGGTCATAGACCGCCGCTACAGCTACACCTCGATCGCATAACGCTTCATCTTGTTATAAAGCGTCGGTCGCTGGATACCGAGGAGCTCGGCGGCTTTCTTTTTATTACCATGTGTTTGCGCCAGTGCCTGAAGAATGGTCTCCCGCTCTACATTATCCAGGCTCGCGACCCCGCTGCGGCGGCCCGGGGCAGGAGTTGTTTGCAGCACCGGCGGCAATTGAATTTCCGCCGGCAATTCCTTGATTCCAATGACATCATTCCGCGCCAGCACGACCGCGTATTCCATCGCGTTCTGCAATTCACGGACATTTCCCGGCCACGAATAATCCAGCAGCTTCTGAAACGCTTCGGGTGCTATCGTCGGCTCTGGTTTTCCCAACTGGGCGGCGAAGCGCTGCGCGAAAGTGCTAACGAGAGGTGGAATATCTTCCTTCCGTTCGCGGAGCGGCGGGACTTCAATTTGGAAGGTATTAATTCGGTAATACAAATCGGAGCGAAGCCGATTTTCCGCCAGCGCTTGCGCAATCGGTCGATTGGTCGCGGTGATGACACGAAAATCCGCTTTCTGCATGCGCGTGCTGCCGAGCGAGCGATATTCCCGTTCCTGCAAGACCCGTAGAAAACGTGTCTGCAAATCCGCCGGCATTTCCGAAATCTCATCGAGAAAAAGCGTGCCGCCGCGCGCCTCTGCAATCATGCCCGGGAAATTGTTCATCGCGCCGGTAAAGGCTCCCTTCACGTAACCGAATAGTTCGCTCTCAATCATTGTCTGTGGGAATGCGGCGCAATTCAATTTCACCAGCGGTTTGCCGGCGCGCCGGCTCTTCGAGTGAATGACATTGGCAACCACTTCCTTTCCGACGCCACTTTCGCCAGTGATAAGCACATTGGCATCGGAGGGCGCCATGGCGCTGATCAACTCCTCCATTTCCTGCATCACCTTGCTTTTGAAGACCGGCGCCAGCCGTGTCTCCGCCAACTCCAGCCGTTTTTCCAGCTCCTCCGCTTTTTCTCGCAGCGCCTGCGTTTCGTGCAAAAGCGATCGTTTCTCCAACGCTTTTTCCGCGAGACTCAACAATTCCTCGGGCGCATACGGTTTGCTGATGAAATGAAATGCACCGCGCTTGATCGATTCGATCGCGTTGTTCAATGAATCGTGGGCCGTTAAAATGATGACCTGCGAATCGCCGAAATCCTTCTTTAACCGGTCGAGCATTTCCAGGCCGTCAGCATCGGGCAATTGCAAGTCGAGCAATACGAGAGCGGCCGGGTGCGCCTTCATCGCACGCAAACCAAGGGTGGCTGTTGCCGCCGTTTCCGTTTGATAACCGTGACGGTTCAGTAACGCTTCCAGGGTCATCAAGATCGGCCGCTCATCGTCGATGATGAGAATCCGCCGCGATTCGGAATTCGTTCTCACACCTGCTCCCATGATACCTCGCGCGCAGGCTATGGAGAAGCGCTCATCCTAATTTTCTCACAGGTGCAACATGTGCTGTCGCCAGTGCACACCTGCCTCGAGATCCGCTGGAGCCAGCGGACCCGACACCGTCGAGCCCTTGTTTGCGGTGCTGGTTCGAGTTTTTCAAAAGCCCGCTACGAGGTTTCCATGGAACAAGGGAGGGTAATCGTGCTGATCAGCATTCGTGAAGCCGGATCAAACCTGGCCATTAGCTCGCCTCCGTGAGCCGCAATGATACTGCGCGCCCGGCGCAACCCCAAACTATAGTGACCGTGCGATACTTTCTGCAACGGTTGCATCCATTGGGTCGGATCAATTTCGCCCGCCTTCGGTTCGCGAATACAAAAGGTAAACGATCGGTCGGCGACGGAAGTCTTTACGTGCAATTCATCGCCAGCCACGTCGTGCCGGAAAGCATTCCGGAATAATTCCACTGCCGCCCACTCTGTTAATTGCGGATCGATGTTTAGTGTCGCCCCGGGCGACGATATATCCCATTTCACCGCCGGCCCTTTCTCGGGAAATTCGTGACCAATTTTCTTTTGTAAATCGGTAACGAAATCCTGCACGGTGTAGGGTAACAATGTCGGGCGCGGTTCCGCCACCGATGACGACAAGCCCTGCAGCGTGATGCCGAGCTGCGAAATCAGTTCCCGTAGCCGGCGCGTTTCTGATTTCAATTCCTCATCAATCGTTAACTCACCGATCAAGGCCGATTGCAGCTCGGCCGCATTCAATTGATTGCGCAGATCGTGACTAAGCTGGCGCACGAACTTTATGAAATTTTCCCACGGAATATCCTGATTTGTTCCGCTTGCGGCTGATTTTTCTTCGTTTTTCACGCCAGGAAAAATTTGTCCGCGGCCGCTTCTTCTTCCTGGGCGGATTGGACTAACGGATCGTTCGCGCGCAGGTGGACCAGGACATGATAGACCGACTCGGGATCGGCACCGATGGCACGCGCGATATCGTCGGCAGTTCGCGGACTTTTATTCAAATTTGCTCGCACTTTGGCCTGCAATTGCAGCAATTCCGTTGCCGCTTTCTTTCCTGCTTCAACGCCCGGCTGGTTATAAGCATTGACGCTTACTAACGAGCCGTAGAAGCCGACGGCGCGCTCGTAAAGCGCAATGAGCGCACCGACAGAAAATGCCGTCACCTCTGAGATAGCGATGGTGATCGATTCGCGGCCTTTGTCGAACAAGGCCTTGCGCGTTCCGCGCAAGAATCCATGCAAATAATCGCCGCTGGTAAAATCGTCTTCCACCTTTACTAGCGCGGCCGCGCGATCCTTTTGCACTTCAATGAAAGTGACAAAAAAATTCGGGACCCCATCGCGCAGCTGCTGCACATAAGCATGCTGATCCGTCGATCCTTTGTTGCCATAAACCGCGATTCCCTGGTGCACGATTTTTCCGTCTCGATCCACCTCTTTTCCCAACGATTCCATTACCAGTTGCTGCAAATATTTGCTGAATAAGGCAAGCCGGTCCTTGTAGGGCAAAATCACCATATCCTTTGCCCCTCGGCCTTCGCCCGCATAAAACCACATTAGCGCCAGAAGCATCGCCGCATTTTGCTCTACTACATCCTTTCGTGTCGCTTGATCCATGGCTGCGGCGCCGGCGAGAAATCGATCGATTTCAAAACCGAGCAGCGCCATCGGTAACAAGCCGACCGCACTCGTTACCGATGTCCGGCCGCCGACCCAGTCATGCATCGGGAAACGTGCGAGCCAGCCCTTTTCTTCTGCGTATCGATCAAGTTGACTACCACCGCCGGTGACAGCGACCGCGTGTCTGGCGAAGTCCAGGCCGGCAGCGCGATAATGGGTTTCCGCTTCCACCATTCCATTACGGGTCTCCTTTGTTCCGCCCGATTTTGAAATGATGATTACGAGCGTTTCATTGAGCGCGCCATCCAACCTTGCCCACACTCGATCGAAACCATCTGGATCGGTATTGTCGAAAAAGACTACGTCCATCGGGTCATGAGCAGTTCCCAGAGCGTCGGCGACGAATTGCGGGCCGAGGGCGGAGCCGCCAATGCCAACGAGCAAAAGGTGGCGAAATTTTCCTTGCGCAGGAGCGATGTCGCCGGCATGCACATCTGCAGCGAACTTTTTGATCCGGGCGTTGGTTTCTTCGATGTCCCAGCGCAGAGCCGCAGTCGGCGCCAATGCGGGATCGCGTAGCCAGTAATGACCAACCATGCGGCGTTCATCGGGATTGGCGATTGCGCCGGATTCCAATTGCCGCATCTCCGAGAACGCCTTTTGCGCGCGCGCACTCATCGATCGCAGGAAATCGTCGCCGAAGCGCATCCGGCTGATATCGATCGTGAAACCAATCTCGGGGTAGCGGACAAAATGTTTCTGGAAGCGCTGCCACAGCGAATTCATCAGCCGGAGCTAACAATTGAAATGACGAATGTCGAATGACGAATGAAATCCGAATGAACCAATGGCAAAGTGCTGGATAGTTCGTTACGACGATTCACGATTCACGATTCACGAATTCGGCATTCCTTCCAGCTTGGTCATTTCGCTTAGGACTCACTTTCGTCTCATCAGAGAGAGAGTATGAACACGAGGCGCT
>Ga0209474_10005479_pt1 | contig 10812 bp, 10 predicted proteins | sample GraSoiAngelo_145_FD_185902 | JGI IMG/M metagenome (GOLD analysis project Ga0209474, IMG submission 185902) | Grasslands soil microbial communities from the Angelo Coastal Reserve, California, USA - 14_1009_05_20cm (SPAdes) (version 2) | ecosystem: Environmental > Terrestrial > Soil > Grasslands... | reverse complement strand
CGACCACCACACCTGTCCTGCATGGGGGTACGCCCGGCGGGTGGCCCAGTGGCGGAGTGTTCAGCGAGAGCAGTGCTGCCGCCGACCTTCACACCGGGCGTACTCCGGCGCTCCGGCCGGATGTCTGAGCACCCGACCGGTGCGCTCTACCAGTACCCTTCCGGGCGAGCCAGGTCGACTGCCTCGGCCGGGGCTTGCAGGTACGTGGCTTGATGCGGCGGTCGAGGTACCGCTGAGTCCGGAGGAGATCGCCCGCCTGGAGGAGCCCTGCCGGCCGCACCCGGTCGCCGGGCACGCGTAGTCCCGGGTCTGCACGGTAACCAGGTGATCTGAACTTTGGTAATGGTCGCGTCAACGATTGCCGGTTAGCCTCCTGACGCGATTTCGAGGTGTATCGGGGGAGTCCGCGGCAGCCGCTCGCGGGCTCACGGAAGTCACGTCACGGGGGAAGTCATGCGAAAGCTCATTCTCGGCCTGGTTGCGGCGGTTGTGGCCACGTTCGGATCGGTTGTCGCGTCAGCCACGCCGGCACACGCCGTCGCGTGCTGGACCACCTTCGACCCGCCCGCGCCACAGGGCGGCGCGATGAATCAGACCTACAAGAACTGCAACGGGTACAGCGTCTGGGTGACGCCGTACTACCGCACGTCGACCGGCAGCTACGTCGTCTACCAGTCAAGCTGCGCCTACGTGGCCAACGGCGGTTCGTGGCTGTGGCACTTCAGCAGCACGGTGTCGGGCGTCAACTACGGCACCGCGTTCTGCCAGCCGCCGTACCCGCCGTACAACCAGCCGGAGCAGAGCTCTGCGACGCGGTGCTGGACATACTTCGATCCTCCCGCACCCCAGGGCGGACCCATGACGCAGGACTACTACGACTGCGGCTTCACGAACAGCTGGTTCACGCCGGCGTACACCACGTCGAACGGCTCCCTGTGGGCCTACGCGGGCAACTGCCAGAAGAGCGGTCCGCCGGACCCGACCTACGTCTTCGCCACCGATCTGCAGTGGTACTTCCCGCAGACCAACCACAACGTGACCTACACGACCGTCTTCTGCGCCGGCGAAGCCCGGTAGGTCCCCGACGGGCTCACATCTAGCCACGCCGGATCCCGCGGTCGACGCCGGCCCGCCAGCCGGCGTCGACCGCGTCCGGGCGCAGCGCCGCGAGGCCGGCCAGCGCGCCGCCGACCAGCGCGGCCCAGTCGAACCGGTCACCCTGGCCCTTCTGCATCAGGAACGCGACGCCGTTGGAGTCGCTGACCGCCCAGCCGGGTAATCGGGGCAGCCGGTGGGTGGCCCGCCCGCCGTGGTCGCTGACCAGCTGCACATGGAAGGGGTACCGGACGGCGCCGCCGAACTTGGTCACCGCGATGCGCGCCTGTTCGGGCAGCCCGTCGTCGAGTACCCGGCCGAGCCAGCCGCGCCCGGGCGCCTCGATGACGACCTCGACGCCGTCGCCGTGCTCGCCCGGGTCGGCGGCTTCGGCGACCCGGCGCACCAACCCGACCACGGCGGTCGCGTCGGTGCGCCGGAACTCCAGCCAGTCCGTTTACGTCTCCCCGCCGGTTTCGCCGACCGGTGCCGCGAGCACGTCCTCGATGGCGTACTTCTGCGCGGCCTCGGCGGGTACCCCTTCGGCGACCGCACCGCGCCGGGCGAGCTGCCGCAGCGTGGCCACGGCGATGGTCTCCCCGTCGACGTGGAAGTGCCGACGCAGCGCGTGCCGGGTGTCGGACATGCCGAACCCGTCGGTGCCCAGCGAGGTGTAGTCGCCGGGTACCCAGCGGCTGATCAGGTCGGGTACCGCTGACCGCCACCACCGGCCCGGGCTGGTCGGCGAGCGTGGCGGTCACGAACGGTACCCGCGGCTGGTCGCCGGGGTGCAGCAGGTTGTGCTCCTCCGCCTCGACCGCGTCGCGGCGCAGCTCGGTCCACGAGGTGGCCGACCAGACGTCGGCGGCCACGCCCCAGTCCTGGGCGAGCAGCGTCTGCGCCTTGAGCGCCCACTGCATGCCGCTGCCGCTGGCCAGCAGTTGCGCGCGCGGCGCGTGGTCACCGAGCGACCGGGCGGGGGAGTACCGGTACAGCCCGCGCAGCAGCCCGTCGACGTCGAGCCCGGACGGTTCGGCCGGCTGCACGATCGGCTCGTTGTAGACGGTCAGGTAGTAGTAGATGTCCTCCGGCCGCTCGCCGTACATGCGGCGCAGCCCGTCTTCGACGATGTGTGCGATCTCGAAGGCGAACGCCGGGTCGTAGGCGATGACCGCCGGGTTGGTGGCGGCGATCAGGTGCGAGTGGCCGTCCTCGTGTTGCAGCCCCTCGCCGTTGAGCGTGGTGCGGCCGGCGGTGGCGCCGAGCAGGAAGCCGCGCGCCATCTGGTCGGCCGCCGCCCACAGGCCGTCGGCGGTGCGCTGGAAGCCGAACATCGAGTAGAAGATGTACAGCGGGATCATCGGCTCGCCGTGGGTGGCGAACGAGCTGCCGGCGGCCGTGAACGACGCGACCGACCCGGCCTCGTTGATGCCCTCGTGCAGGATCTGCCCGGTGACCGCCTCCTTGTAGGACAGGAACAGCTCCCGGTCGACCGGGGTGTAGTTCTGCCCGTGCGGCGAGTAGATCTTCGCGGTGGGGAACAGCGAGTCCATGCCGAAGGTGCGCGCCTCGTCCGGGATGATCGGCACCCAGCGCTTGCCGAACTCCTTGTCCTTCATCAGGTCTTTGAGCAGCCGGACGAAGGCCATCGTGCTGGCCACCTTCTGCTTGCCGGAGCCGCGCTTGACGTCGGCGTAGGCGGAGCTGGGCGGCAGCGCCACCGAGGGGAACGTGGTCCGCCGGGACGGCAGGTACCCGCCGAGGGCCCGGCGCCGCTCCTGCAGGTACTGGATCTCGTCGTTGTCGGTGCCCGGGTGGTAGTACGGCGGCAGGTACGGGTTCTCCTCCAGCGCCGAGTCGGGGATGTCGAGGTACAGCCGGTCCCGGAAGCCCTTGAGGTCGTCCAGGGTCAGCTTCTTCATCTGGTGGGTGGCGTTGCGCCCCTCGAAGTGCGAGCCCAGCGTCCAGCCCTTGACCGTCTTGGCGAGGATCACCGTGGGCTGGCCGGTGTGGTTGACCGCCGCGTGGTATGCCGCGTAGAGCTTGCGGTAGTCGTGCCCGCCGCGCTTGAGGTTCCAGATCTCGTCGTCGGACATGTGCTCGACCATCCTGCGGGTGCGCTGGTCGCGGCCGAAGAAGTGCTCGCGCACGTAGGCGCCGGACTCCGCCTTGTAGGTCTGGTAGTCGCCGTCCGGCGTCACGTTCATCAGGTTGACCAGCGCGCCGTCGCTGTCGGCGGCGAGCAGCGGGTCCCACTCGCGGCCCCAGATCACCTTGATGACGTTCCAGCCGGCACCGCGGAAGAACGACTCCAGCTGCTGGATGATCTTCCCGTTACCCCGTACCGGCCCGTCCAGCCGCTGCAGGTTGCAGTTGATCACGAAGGTGAGGTTGTCCAGCTCCTCGCGGGCCGCCAGGCCGATCGCGCTCATCGACTCGGGCTCGTCCATCTCGCCGTCGCCGAGGAACGCCCACACCCGCTGGTCGGAGGTGTCCTTGATGCCGCGGTTGTGCAGGTACCGGTTGAACCGCGCCTGGTAGAGCGCGTTGATCCCGCCGAGGCCCATGGACACGGTGGGGAACTCCCAGAAGTCCGGCATCAGCCGCGGATGCGGGTAGCTGGGCAGGCCGCCGCCCGGGTGGGACAGCTCCTGCCGGAACCCGTCGAGCTGCTGCTCGGTCAGCCGGCCCTCCAGGTATGCCCGCGCGTACATGCCGGGGGAGGCGTGCCCCTGGAAGAAGATCTGGTCTCCGCCGCCCGGGTGGCTCTTGCCGCGGAAGAAGTGGTTCATGCCCACCTCATAGAGGCTGGCCGAGCTGGCGTAGGTGGAGATGTGCCCGCCGACGCCGATGCCGGGCCGCTGGGCCCGGTGTACCAGCATCGCGGCGTTCCACCGGATGTATGCCCGGATCCGCCGCTCGACGTGCTCGTCGCCGGGGAACCACGGTTCCCGCTCCGGGGTGATCGTGTTGATGTAGTCGGTGGTGGTCAGGGGCGGGACCCCGACCTGGCGCTCCCGGGCGCGCTCCAACAGGCGCAGCATGATGTACCGGGCGCGCTTGGCACCCCGCTCGTCGATCACGCCGTCGAACGACTCGATCCACTCGGTGGTTTCCTCGGGATCGATGTCGGGCAGCTGGCTCGGTAGGCCGTCGCTGATGACCGGGCGCTTGCGTTCCGTGGCCACGGGCGTTCCTTCGAATTGTGGGTCCGCGTGTTCTCCTTGGGGTCAATCCTGCCCGTCGGGTACGCCCCGCGTCACGCCGACCCGGGCCCAACCAGCGAGTAACAAGTGACAGGAGGGCAAAGTGCGTTCGGAAGTCATCACGGTGCGTACCGGCGACCGGCCGGCCGTCCGCGACATCACCGGTACCGCGATGGAGTTCGTGGCCGGCGAGGGCGACGGCCTGCTGCACGTGTTCGTACCGCACGCCACCGCCGGGGTCGCCCTGATCGAGACCGGGGCCGGCTCCGACGAGGATCTGCTCCGGGCGCTGGACGATCTCCTGCCGGCCGACGACCGCTGGCGGCACCGGCACGGTTCGCGGGGACACGGCCGGGACCATCTGCTGCCCGCCTTCGTCGCGCCCTATGTCACCGTGCCGGTGCTCGGTGGCCGGCTGGCTCTCGGTACCTGGCAGTCGATCGCCCTGGTGGACCCCAACGGCGACAATCCCACCCGCCAGGTGCGGCTGTCCTTTCTAAACGGCTAGGTCTCTAAACGGCTAGGTCCCGCCGGCGGAACCGGACCAGGCCGGCGGCGGCGAGCACCACCGCGACCGCGAGCAGGACCGCGCAGCCGGCCAGGTCCAGGCCGTTCACCAGCGGCTTGCCGGCCAGGTACCAGTAGAACGGGGACAGCCGCTGCACCCAGCCCAGGCCGTGCACCTGCGGCGCCAGGTTGTTGCCGAAGTAGCCGAAGACCACCACGACCACGCCGGCCCCGACCGCCGCGGAGCGGCGGCCGGTCGCCGCGCCGACGCCCAGCGTCAGCGCGCCGAACAGCATCCCGAACAGGGCGAGCTGCACGGTCATCGCCGCGAGGTGGCCGGCGCCGACCGCGGACGTCTTCGTCGGTCCGGCGATCGCCAGCAGCAGCAGGTAGACCACCGCGCAGGCGAACAGCACCGCGGTCGCCAGGCCGGCCAGCCGCGACAGCAGCAGCCGGGGCCGGCTCACCGGGTGGGCCAGGACCAGGTCGAGGGTACCGGCCTCCTCGTCGCCCGCGATCGCCCGCGAGCCAAATATGATCATGAACACCGCCAGGAGTACCGGCACCAGCAGCCCGAAGACATACGAGCCGAGGTACCCGGCCGGGCTGGTCATGTCCTGGATGTTGAATGCCTTCTTCAGCCCCTCGGGGTAGTTCTGCAGCGCGCTGGCGAACGCGGGCTTGCTGATCGACGGGTAGAACGCGGTGTACATCACCGCGACGTAGCCGATGCCCATACCCCAGCCGAGGATCGCCCGGCGGGCGTCCCACAGCGCCTTGGTGAACGGGTTACGCAGCATCATCGGGGGCTCCCCGGTAGTAGGTGACGAACAGTTCTTCCAGGTCGGGCTCCTCGGAGAGCAGGCCGATCACGGTGTGCTTGGCGGCGGCCTTGACCAGCGGGTCGGCCCGGCCGTCCAGCCGGCAGCGCAGCACGTCGGCGGTCAGCGTGACGTCGCTGACCCCGGGCAGGCCGGCGAACTCCTCGACGGTGACCGGGTCCTCGAAGTGGATCTCGACCCGGCGTACCCCACGCTCGCGCAGGTCCTCGACCCGCTCGACGGCGACGAGGACACCCTCGCGGACGATGCCGACCCGGTCGGCGGTCTGCTGCACCTCGCTCATCACGTGCGAGGACATGAACACCGTCTGGCCGGCGGTGCGGGCCTGGCGCACCATGTCGAGGAAGGTCTGCTGCAGCAGCGGGTCCAGCCCGCTGGTCGGCTCGTCGAGGATGAGCAGTTCCGGCTGGTGCATGAACGCCTGCACCACGCCGACCTTCTGCCGGTTGCCCTTGGACAGGCTGCGGATCTTCGCGGACAGGTCGAGGTCGAGCCGCCCGGCCAGCGTGGTGACCCGCTCGCGGGGTATCCCGCCGCGCAGGTTGCCCAGGTAGGTCAGCAGCTCGGTGACGGTCTGCTTCCCGTCGACGATGAAGTCGCCCGGCAGGTACCCGATCCGCCGGCGCAGCGCCACGCCGTCCCGGCGCGGGTCGCCGCCGAGCAGCTCGACCCGGCCGGAGGTGGGCCGGATCAGGTCGAGCAGGATGCGGATCGTGGTGGTCTTGCCGGCACCGTTGGGCCCGAGGAAGCCGTAGACCTCGCCGGTGTCGACGGACAGGTCAAGGCCGGCCAGGCCGCGTCGCTTCCCGTACATCTTGGTCAGTTGTTCCGTGTGGATGGCCAGGTCAGCCATTGCCACCCTCCCCGTACTCGGCGTGGAACCGCTTGATCAGAGCGGGGATCTCCCGTTCCATGAACGCGTAGAAGTCCCGGGTCCGGCGCAGCCGGTCGGCGCGGGGTGCGTCCTCGTCGCCGACGACGTCGATGCCCTGCTCCATGAGTTGCCGGAAGGTCCGGATGCGGTCGTCCTGGCTGGCCAGGATCAGCCCGTCCGGGCTCATCTCGTAGACCTTGCCGCGCTGCCCGGGTACCGCGACCCGGCGGATCAGCCGGGAGTTCTCCAGCAGGCGGGTGCCGGTGCTGACCGAGCCGGCGGACAGGTCCAGGGCTTCGGCCAGCTCCGCGCTGGACTGCTGCGGCGGGTCGCACACGAGCAGCCAGGCGAGCAGCTTGCCGTGGGCGCGGGCCAGGCCCATCGACTCCAGGATCAGCGCCGCGTCCTCGGCGTACTGCCGTTCAGGTGAGATCATAATCTCTGAACTTTCAGTAGGTTCTGAATGAAGAGTAGGGGTAGCATGGCCGGCGTGCAAGCCCCCTCCCCAGATCTGGCCGGCGAGATCACCGGGCAGCTGCTCGACATCGGGTACGCGCTGCGGCAGCGGTTGGACGCGGAGGTCGCCCGGCTCGGGCTGACCCCGGCCACCGCCCGCGCGCTGTCCGAGCTCGACCCGGACCGGCCCTCGCCCGCCCGCGACCTCGCCCTCCAGCTCGACTGTGACCGGTCCAACGTGACGCCCCTGGTGGACCGGCTGGAAGAGGCCAGGCTCGTCGAGCGGCGGGTGGACCCCGAGGACCGGCGCGTCAAGACCCTCGTGGTGACCGAGGCCGGCCGCCGCATGCAGGCCCGGCTGCACCGGGTACTGGCCGAATGCGGCGCGATCCTCGGCGACCTGGACGAGGCGGAGCTGCGGGTACTGCGCGACGCCCTGGCCAAGGTCGCGATCCCGCAGTAACCACGGGTGGCACGCGGGCGCCCGGTTCGGTAATGCTTTCGATCGTGACCTCCCCTCAGGATCTGGACGAACGCTTCCGTACCGCCCTCGGGGAACTGACCCCGCCGGCCGAACCGCGCGAGGCGCACGCGCCGGTACGCGACGGCAGCCGGCTCACCGGCGCGCAGGCCAACGCGCTGTTCGACGCCCAACTCGCCAGCCGGCACCTGGACCTCGCGGCGCGCTGGCTGCGCAGCTTCGGGGAGGGGTACTACACGATCGGCTCGGCCGGGCACGAGGGCAACGCCGCGGTCGCCGCCGCGCTGCGGCCGACCGACCCGGCGCTGCTGCACTACCGGTCCGGCGCGTTCTACTGCGCCCGCGCCGGCCAGGTCGACAACACCGACCCGATCCGCGACGTGCTGCGCGGGCTGGTGGCCTCGGCCGAGGAACCCATCGCGGGCGGCCGGCACAAGGTCTTCGGCCATCCGGACCTGCAGATCATCCCGGTCACCTCGACGATCGCCTCGCACCTGCCGCGGGCGGTCGGGCTGGGCTTCGCGGTCGAGCGCGGCCGGCGGCTGGGTGCCGAGGTGGCCTGGCCGGCGGACGCCATCGCGGTCTGCTCGTTCGGGGACGGCTCGGTCAACCACGCGAGCGCCGTCGCCGCGCTCAACACGGCCGGCTGGTGCGACCACTCCGGGCTGCGGATCCCGGTGCTGTTCGTGTGCGAGGACAACGGGATCGGGCTGTCCGTGCGCTCGCCCGAAGGCTGGGTCGCGATGGTGCTGCGGGCCAAGCCGGGGCTGCGGTACCTCGCCGCGGACGGCTGCGACCTGGCCGCCACCTACGACGCCGCGAGCGAGGCCGCGGGCTGGGTGCGGCGGTACCGGCGGCCGGCGGTGCTGCACCTGACGACGGTACGGCTGATGGGGCACGCGGGTGCCGACGCCGAGGTCGCCTACCGCAGCCCCGCCGAGCTCGCCCGGGACCTTGCGCGCGATCCGCTGGTGGCGGCCGCGACGCTGCTCGTCGAATCGGGGCAGGCGACGCCGGAGGAGCTGCTCAAGCGGTACGACGAGGCGGGCTGGCAGGTCCGCAAGGTGGCCGAGGAGGTGCTGCGGGAGCCGAAGCTCGCCGACGCGGCCGAGGTCGTGGCACCGCTGGCCCCGCGCCGGCCGGTGCGCGTCGCCAGGGTGGTCGCGGATGCGGGTACCACCGTCGGGGGCAGGAGCGAGGCGTTCGGTGGGCGCCTTCCCGAAGATGGCCCACCGATGACGCTGGCGCAGTCTGTCAACGCGGCCTTGACCGACGCGATGGTCACCTGGCCGCAGGCGTTCGTCTGCGGCGAGGACGTGGCGGTCAAGGGCGGGGTGTACGGCGTGACCAAGGGCCTGCGCGAGCGCTTCGGCGCCGGCCGGGTCTTCGACACGTTGCTCGACGAGACCTCGGTGCTCGGCTTCGGGCTCGGCGCGGGGCTGGGCGGGATGCTGCCGATCCCGGAGATCCAGTACCTCGCCTACCTGCACAACGCCGAGGACCAGCTGCGCGGTGAGGCGGCCACGATGTCGTTCTTCTCCCGCGGGCAGTACCGCAACCCGATGGTCGTCCGCGTCGCGGGCCTGGCCTACCAGGAGGGCTTCGGCGGGCACTTCCACAACGACAACGCGGTCGGGGTGCTGCGTGACATCCCCGGCCTGGTGGTCGCCTGCCCGGCCCGGCCGGACGACGGCGCGGCGCTGCTGCGCACGTGCCTGGCCGCCGCGGTCGTCGACGGTACCGTGTCGGTGTTCCTCGAACCGATCGCCCTGTACCACACCCGCGACCTGCACGCCGACGGCGACGGGCAGTGGGCCGTTCCCTATGCGGCGCCGGGCGGGTGGGGCGACGCGCACGTGCCGATCGGCCGCGCCCGCGTCGACGTGCTCGGATCCGGCGAGGAGCTGACCATCATCACGTTCGGCAACGGGGTACGGATGTCGCTGCGGGTGGCCGCCCGCCTGGCCGAGGCCGGGGTCGGCTGTCGGGTCGTGGACCTGCGCTGGCTGGCACCGCTGCCGGTCGCCGACATCATCCGCGAGTCCTCGGCCACCGGCCGGGTCCTGGTCGTGGACGAGACCCGCAGGTCCGGCGGGGTCGGCGAGGGGGTACTGGCGGCGCTGGTCGACGGCGGGTACGTCGGCGTGGCCCGCCGGGTCGCCTCGGTCGACTCCTTCATTCCGCTCGGCCCCGCTGCCGCACACGTGCTGGTCAGCGAGGATTCGATCATTCAGGGCGCGCGTTCGCTCTTGGAGCGCTGAGCGCCCGTCGAGGCCGTATCTTTTGCGTTGTGTCCGGTGCGCCACTTGCGCGCGGCGCCCGGACTGTGTGGACTACGCGCTATCGGCGTTGACCTGGCGCCGGAGACGAGTTGAGGAGGCACGCGACAGTGAGCGCGACCGCTGGTCAGGCCGCCGACGGCGTACGGAGCCTGGCGGACCGGTTCGGCATCGAGCCGGGGATGGTCGTCATGGAGATGGGGTACGACGACGACGTCGACGAAGATTTCCGCGACGCGCTGATCGACCGCTGCGGCGAACTGGTCGACGAGGACACCGACGAGGTGGTCGACGTCGTTCTGCTCTGGTGGCGGGACGGCGACGGCGACCTGGTCGACACGCTCGTCGACGCGATCGCCCCGCTGGCCGACAACGGCGCCGTCTGGCTACTGACGCCCAAGGCCGGCCGGGCCGGGCACGTCGAGCCGAGCGAGATCACCGAGTCGGCGCCCACCGCCGGGCTCCAGCAGACCTCGATCATCAGCGCCGGCAAGGATTGGAGCGCAGCCCGCCTGGTGGCTCCGCGGGCCGCCCGGTCCAAGCGCTGACATTGCCGGAATGGCATCCTCGTAGTTGAGAACGGGTCAACTACGAGGAGCATCCATGCCCATCGCCGTCGGCGCGACCGCGCCCGACTTCGTGCTCAAGGACCAGAACAACCAGGAGGTCCGGCTGTCCGACTTCCGGGGCCGCCGCGCCGTCCTGCTGGTGTTCTACCCGCTGGCCTTCACCGGTACCTGCCAGGGTGAGCTGTGCCAGGTGCGGGACAACCTGTCCGACTTCGTGAACGACGACGTGCAACTGCTGACCGTGAGCGTGGACAGCCCGTACAGCCACAAGGTGTGGGCGGAGCGGGAAGGGTACGAGTTCCCGCTGTTGTCTGACTTCTGGCCACACGGGGCGGTGGCTCAGGCGTACGGGGTGTTCAACTCCGAGCGCGGGTTCGCCAATCGGGGTACGTTCCTGATCGACCGGTCCGGCGTCGTACGGTTCGCCGAACTGCTGTCGCCGGGGGAGCGGCGCGACCAGGACGGGTGGCGCAAGGCGGTGGCCGCACTGGCCGCCTGACCCG
>Ga0209474_10005477_pt1 | contig 10815 bp, 9 predicted proteins | sample GraSoiAngelo_145_FD_185902 | JGI IMG/M metagenome (GOLD analysis project Ga0209474, IMG submission 185902) | Grasslands soil microbial communities from the Angelo Coastal Reserve, California, USA - 14_1009_05_20cm (SPAdes) (version 2) | ecosystem: Environmental > Terrestrial > Soil > Grasslands ... | reverse complement strand
GCGCACGCAATTTCGTGAGCGGTCCTTCCTGTTCTCGTGGAAAATGAGCGTAGAGATATTCTGTTATGACAAGCTGGAGGACAGCATCGCCCAAAAATTCCAAGCGCTGATTATCCTCGTGATAGCGCTGTTTTTCGTGACCGAGACTGGGATGAGTCAGAGCCGCTTTGAGCAAGGCTGGATTGCGAAACCGGTAGCCGAGACGTTGCTCGAGCGTTTCCACGTTAATGTTTTTGAAAAACCGCCAGTGAGGTAATCACGTCCACTGCACGCTGCAACACTGCGTCATGCAGATTTTCGTCGGGATTGCGCCGCTGCTGCCGGATATCGAGCTCGGGATTGGTGCCGGCGATGAGCGCGGCTTCGTTAAAATGCGGACGTTCGGGTTCGAATACAAAAGTCGTTAGACTGCGTTGCATGCTTAGGGCAAAGATTTGATGCTTTTGCACAGGCAATAATTCTACCGGCAAATCCGGTTTCACCCCACCGGGAAAAAGTGATTGCCCATTTGGTCCGATGACTTCAGCGACGGCGATGCGCAGAATTTTTCCACTCGAAAGTGGAAAGTCCGAATATTCCACTGCGCGCCCCGCGCTGGGTTGCCCGATCAACATTGCTTGCCCGTGCGCTTTCAGCGCCGCTGCTATCGCTTCCGCCGAACCGGAAGTTTCGCCGTCGATCAACACCATAAAGGTTCCCTGAAAGACCGGATCGCGCTCGTTCGTAAATGTACGGTCCTGACGCCCCGCCGTTTTGCGCAGCGTCCATAACGTTTTGCCCTTGGCCGTGAAACGTTTCGTCGTTTCAGCCGCGATATCGAAATCGTTAGAACCACTGGCACGCAAATCAATCACCAGCGCGTCCACCTTTTTCGAGGTAAAATCTGCCACGGCTTTGTCCATAGAGTGCAGGTTGTCACCGGTGAGCGATCCGATCCGGATGTAGCCAATATGATCTCCGAGAACTTCGCTATAAAAAGGCGCAGGCGTCTCCGGGTTCGTGGTTTTGCCGAGCAAAAGCATTGCGCCATCGCGCAAACGCGTCAGCAAACCTTCCAGCGTCGCCCGATTGATTTCCTGGTCCTTGAGCGCATTCGGATCAACGAAATTGGATTTCAGTGCTCGAATTGTTTCGTCGATTTCCGCTGGGGCGAGAGAATCGATCGTTGTTTTTGTGTCAGCCGACGCGCTCGGTTGCGCCGACGGACTCGGTGTTTGGGCAAAAACTGCAGACGCGATGTCGGCCAGTAGCACGCCAGCTACAATTGTTTTTGTCTTCATCCGACGGGCGCAGACTCTATGTGTGAGCGGATCGCAGGGCAATATCGCGCCGGAAATGGCAACCATCGAAATGAATTTGGTTAATGACAGTGTAGGCGCGCTGGCGTGCTTGTGTGACAGAGTCACCCAGCGCTGTGATTGCCAGTACCCGACCGCCGGATGTCACGGTCTTTCCATCCTGCCGTTTCGTTCCCGCGTGAAAAATCTGCACGTCCGCTGACTGCCCAGCATTTTCCAATCCTGCGATTGGCTTTCCGGTTTCATATTTTCCCGGATAGCCGCTCGAAGCCAGAATCACCGTTACCGCAACTCGCGAATCGAATTTAATTGCCACATTTTCGAGCCCGCCTTCAATCGTCGCGATTAATAATGGGAGCAGATCCGATTTCATTCGCGGCAAGATGGCCTGCGTTTCCGGATCGCCAAATCGGCAATTGAATTCAAGTACGCGCAACTCCTCCGGCGTGACCATCAATCCCGGGAAAAGAAGACCGCGAAATATTGTTCGATTTCTCGTTAGCCCTTCCAGCAATGGCTGCATGATCGAGCCGGCGAATTCGCTTTCACGCGCCGCGTTCCAATTCTCCGCCGGACTGACTGCACCCATGCCGCCGGTGTTCGGACCCAGGTCGTCATCGAGTGCGCGCTTGTGATCGCGCGCAGTTGCGAGCATGCGAAACGATTTTCCGCTGACGAGCGTGTGCACTGAGCACTCGCTTCCGCGCAAACATTCTTCGATGATGATGCGCCGGCCGGCTTCCCCAAAAGCGCGCTCTTCCATCATTGAGCGAACCGCGTGGCCCGCTTCCGCACGGTCGTGCGCGATGATTACGCCTTTACCAAGCGCTAGTCCGTCCGCCTTGATTACGATAGGAAGCGTGACCTCGTCACAGTAATTCAGAGCCTCCGCGCTGGACGAAAACGTGCGCGCCTGTGCAGTCGGAATTTTTTCTGCGCTCATCAATTCCTTAGCGAAAATCTTCGAAGCTTCCAACTGCGCCGCCTTTTTGTTCGGGCCGAAAACATTCAGCCCTTCGGCCTCGAACAAATCGACAATCCCGGCCGCGAGCTGGTCGTCCGGTCCGACAACGGTGAGATCAATCCGGTTTTCTTTGGCAAAACGCGCCAGCTTCGGCAAATCGTTTGGGGGGATCAAAACGTTCTCGCCAATTTCTTGCGTGCCGGCATTTCCGGGCGCGCAAAAAATACGATCGGCCCCGGGCGATTGCGCCAGTTTCCACGCCAGGGCGTGCTCGCGACCTCCGCTCCCGACGACGAGAATTTTCACAGGGGCGAGCGTGCGTCAGCTGGGAGCGAAAAACAAGTTCGCCAGGAGTTTCGAGAAGGACTTTGTGTGCCCGCTTGCGGCTCCGCAGAGCGTCGCCCTACCAGTGAGGCCTTCGCCAACGCACATTGGTAGGGCGAGACTGCGTCGAGCCGTGACAGACCCGGCGCTTCAATCAAAATCAGCGCGCTCGCAACGCCGGCATCTCCGCCGGCGTAACATAGATCGTTACCTTTTCGGTGCCTCGAAGGACCGTCAGCTTGCAGGGCGTACCGATCCGGTCGCCGACAAGTTTCTTGTGCAAATCGTGCACGTTCGCGATCGGTTCGTCGTTGAAGGCGACAATCACGTCATCGGGCCGTATGCGGGATTGTTCCGCTGGACTCCCTTTTTCAACCGAGACCACCATTGCACCACTCTCCTTCGCCAGTTGATAAAAGCGCGCCACTCGGCGATGCAGTGGCGAAGTCTGCCCAGCCACGCCGATGTAACCGCGACGGATCCGCCCCTCCTTGATCAGCCAGCCGGCAATGAATTTGGCGGTGTTGCTCGCGATCGCGAAACAAATTCCCTGGGCCGGTCGAATCACCGCTGTGTTGACTCCGATCACTTCGCCCGCGGAATTCGCGAGCGGCCCACCGGAGTTGCCGGGATTTAACGCGGCGTCGGTTTGAATGATGTTGTCGATCAGTCGGCCCGATTGCGCATGCATCGAGCGACCGAGCGCACTAATCACTCCGGCGGTCACGCTCGCTTGAAAACCGAGCGGGTTACCAATGGCGATTGCGATCTGACCGACGCGCAATGTTTCCGAATCAGCCAGCCGCACGTGGGAAAGTTGGGTCGCATCAATGCGAATCACGGCGAGATCGGTATCGGGGTCGTCTCCCACAGGCTGGGCGCGAGATTCACGGCCATCTGAAAGGTTGACTACAATTTCGCGCGCACCATGCACGACGTGGCTGTTGGTCAGAATAAAACCGTCCGGCGCGATGATGAATCCCGAGCCGCTGCCGCCGCGCGAGCCGTTGGCCCGCGATTCAATGTTCACCACTGAAGGCGTGACCCGGTCAACCGCACTGACGATGGTGCGCGAATATTCGTCGAGCAAAGCAATATCATCCTTCGCCGGGGCTAACGACACCGGCGGTTGTTTGTTTCCCACCGTTTCAGCCGCCGCTAAAATATGAGGGCGACGGACGCGATTAACATTAATCATATAGTGAATTTAGGATTCTGAGCGCGCCGTCGCAACCAGCGCGGGCCCGATGCTGTCGACTGGGCAGCCTCTGCCCGATGGGTTTTCCCTCGCACCGCGGGTCCCCAGAACCGGGGTGTCCGCGCCCGACGGGTTGACTGCCGGCTCGCACGCAGCTCTTCTGCAGATAACTCCGCGTGGAAGAAATCAAACCAAACCGCATCTTTCTGCTTTCGCCCGCCTACGCAGGCGGGGAGCGCGCGCGCATGATTTTGAGCCAGCGCGCGCAGTTTGATCTGGCCCGGCGATTGCGCAGCCGCGAACGGGCGACTTTGGGTGAGGTCTTCGCCTTTCTCAGCGGACTTTATTTTCGCGGCAAACTTGCTTACGCCAATACCTTCGCCCGCACGGTGGAGGGAATTTGCGGTGTGCTCGTTATCACGCCGACGCGCGGGTTGGTCGATGCCGCAACCAGAGTAAGTTTGCGCGATCTGCGCGAATTCGCCGAAGTCGACATTCATGAAAGCGACCCGCGTTACCGGGAACCTCTTGCGCGGGATGCGCAGCGGCTTGCGAAAAGATTAAACGCGGAATGCGAAGTTGTTTTGCTCGGCAGCATCGCCACCGGCAAGTACGTCGACGTCTTACTGGAGAATTTTCAACATCGTTTGCGTTTCCCAGCCGATTTCGTCGGACGCGGCGACATGAGTCGCGGTGGGCTGCTGTTGCGTTGCGCGGTGGATAAGACAGAGCTGACTTACATTTCCGTGATGGGCGCTGTTCGCAGCGGCAAGCGCCCACCGAAACTGACGCCGCGGCGCTACATGAAGGCTTCGCCGATATGATTGTCATCCCAAGCCGCGAAGACGGCGAGGGACCTCGCCAATTTCAATTTCGCCACCCAACATAGCTTGTGTGCTCAAATCGTGTTGGTGAGATCCTTTACTTTGTTCAGGACGACAGCGCGTTTGTTGCCGCGGGCGTCTGATCGAACACTACGATGTCAACCGTGATCACGCCTCCGCTGCTGCCGATGGAAGCAAAGTCGGTTGATGAAATTCCGGTCGGCACCGGTTGGCAATATGAACCGAAATGGGACGGCTTTCGCTGCCTCGCGTTTCGCCGTGGAAAGGACGTCTATCTGCAATCGAAATCCGGCCAGCCGCTCGCACGCTATTTCCCGGACATCGTTGTCGCGCTTACACATCTGCCCGCCAAGAAATTTGTCCTCGACGGCGAACTTGTCATCGATGTTGCTGGCCGTTTTTCTTTCGACGAGTTGCAATTGCGCCTCCATCCCGCCGCCAGTCGGGTGCAAAAACTGGCGGCAGCTCATCCTGCAAGCTTCATCGTTTTTGATCTGCTCGAAAGCGATGCTGGCAAACCACTGCTCCATGTTCCGCTGCGCAGACGGCGGATTGCGCTGGAGAAATTTGCGGCAAAAAATCTGAAATCAGCCGTCGCGGTTAAACTTTCGCCGGCAAATACTTCACTCGCTCAAGCCAAAAAATGGTTCGACAAAGCCGGTGGCAATCTCGACGGCATCATTGCCAAACGTCTTGATACCGCCTACGCCTCGGGGGAACGCACTGCGATGGTGAAAGTGAAAAACATTCGCACCGCCGATTGCGTGGTGGGCGGGTTTCGCTACGCCAGCGGATCGAAATTGATCGGATCGCTCTTGCTCGGCCTATACGACGATGGCGGTTTGTTACATCACGTCGGGTTCACTTCCGCTTTCAAGACCACGGACAGGCGCGCCTTGAAGAAGAAATTCGAGGCCTTGCGCAAACCACCGGGTTTCACCGGAAACGCTCCCGGCGGGCCAAGTCGGTGGAGCACGGAACGCAGCGGCGAATGGGAGCCGGTCGATCCAAAAGTAGTGGTGGAAGTAACTTACGATCACTTCACTGGCGATCGTTTTCGTCATGGCACAAAAATCGTTAGGTGGCGAAAAGACAAAGCGCCGCGGCAGTGTACGCTCGCCCAGGTCGCGCACCGTGAAGGTCGCGCGATTGCGTTGCTGTAGGGTAGCGCGCGTTCTGAGCGCTCGGTTCCGCATTTTGCGGAGCACCCCTTCAGTGGCGACAAACAACGGGAAGAAAGTGTCGGAGAGAATCTCCGACATAGCGCGCAGAATGCGCGCGCTACCCTACTTCGAATTTAATGCGAAATTGATGTTCACATCGTAGTACTCGCCACTCCCTATCCCGGGCGGAGGCGCATCCACTCGCGTCACTTTTTTTCCAACGGCTTCGACCGACTCATCGACCACCACATTCCCGGACGACCGCACAATCTTGAAATTGGAAATGCGGCCATCTTTTTCGATTCGAATTTTTGCCAATGCCGAAAGCTTTGCTCCGCTGGCGACCACGGTGGTTGGCTGCTCCCATTCGCGATAAAAGCGATCGTGCAACATGTTGCCGTACCAACTTGCGTTGACCGAATTGGCAGCAGCGCCGATTTTTCCGCTGAGGCTGCCGTTTCCGGTCGTCGCAGTTTTTTTGCTCGATTCCTTTGCGGATCTGTTAGAGGCCGTTTTGTCCTTCTTATCCGTTGTTTTTTTCGCTGTTTCTTTTTTCTTCGCTGGCGTCGTTTCAGGGTGTGATTTCTTTTTCTCTGGGGTAGCGCTGGGTTTTGGTGAGGCCTTTTTCCTGGGACTGGGTTTGGGCGAAGGTTTTGGCGACGGTTTCGGGACCGCGCTTGGTGACGGAGTTGGATGAGGAGTAGCAGCAGGGATTTGGATCTCGCTTTTTGCCGGCGTCGCGGCTGATTGATTTTCTTTCGGGGGAGACGACTTGCTTTCCGGCTCGGGCGGCGGCGTTTCCTCTTTTGCAACCTCAGCCGTCGCAGTCGGTTCGCCGCCAGTATTCAACCACGTGATCTCCTGCGCGCTGGCGATTTTCGAAGAGCCTGCCCAGCGCAAGAGTGCAATCAATACCCCGAGGTGGACGAGCGCAATCAAGGTGACGTTTCGCCAGAAACGTGCGTTGCGTCGCATTCCTATTTCCAGTCCGCTTTTGTCGCGATACCGACTTTCGTGATTTGGGCGCGTTGCAACGAATCCATCAGCGTTACTAATTTCTGCACCGGTAATTCACGGTCGGGCCGAATCACGATGGCAACATCGGGATTCGCACGCTTCAACTCCAACAGCCGAGCCGTTAACGAATCGGAATCCACAATTTCGTTGTTTATCCTAATGGTCTCCTCGCGATCGATCGAAATCGTCTGGACTTGCGTCTTGCTAATGGGCGCGTTAGCCGCGCTGCTCGAAGGAATGACCAGATTCATGCTATTTTCGAGCAATGGCGTTGTGATCATAAAGATAATCAGCAGCACAAAAGCGAGATCGAGCAACGGGGTGACGTTGATTTCGCTTAGCGTGGAAAAATTGCTGCGATTGGAGTAACGCTTCACCTTTGATCCCCTCATCCTGACCGGAATCGTAGAATCCCGTTGAAGTTACCTTTAAGGTGTCGACGCGATTCTTCGATCACGCTTTGCTTCACTCGGGATGATGTCATCGCGAAAACTCGCCAACGCGGGCATTGTGCTCGACGTATTTGTGCTCGAACTCGGACGCGAGTTCGGCAGCGAAGTTATCCATTTGCACGATCATTCCGCGAATGCTCGTGACCAAAAAATTGTAGCCGAACATCGCCGGGATTGCGACGCAGAGGGCGGTCACGGTGGTGATAAGCGCTCCCGAAACGCCCGGCGCCATCGTCGCCAGATTCGGCGAACCGGCGACGGCGACATCGGTGAAGGTGTCCATCACGCCCCAAACCGTGCCGAGCAAACCGAGAAAAGGCGCCCCACTAACAGCCGTCGCCAGCAGAATCATTTGCGATTCAAGCTCGAGTGCAGTTTCTCCGACGGCGCGCTCCATCGCGGCGCGGACCGCATTCATTTGCGCCGGGGTTATTTTGTCGGCGACGCCGAGACGGGCGCGAAAAGTTTCATCCACTTCGGCCGAGCCAAGCAGATGAAACGCGAGTTCCTGACAACCAGCCCGGTAAACATTAAAGATGGGTGCGCCGACAAAACGCGCATTTCGCTCGAACAGGCGCAAGGGCTGGCGGTCTTGGCGGAATGCTTCGAGAAAGCGCGCCGTCTGTTTTCGCGCGAATCGGATCACGCGCATTTTTGTGATCATGACCGACCAGCTAAAGATCGAGCCGATGGCGAGAGTCAGGAGAACGATCTTTCCGGCGACGGTGGAATGTTCAAAAGCGAAAAGGAGCCCTCCGCTCGCGAGGAATTTCGAGAACAGAATCGACGACAAGTTGAACTAATTAATAGTGCGTTTTCTGAAAAGCGAAAGTGCTGCGCGTCTGGTCCGTCATTCCGAGCGAAGTCGAGGGATCCCGCCGCAAAGCTTTAAAGTAACTTCACCGGGATCCCTCGGCTTACGCTCGGGATGACGAATGGCGTATTGGAGATGTAGGACGCATTTTCGCGACAACGACAAACGCGATTCCGATCGCGATCAGGAAAAAGGAAAAAAATTGTCCACGGGTGAAAGCGCCAACGAGCGGCGCATCCGGTTCGCGAAAATTTTCGCAAATGATGCGGAAGATCGCATAAAAAATAAAGAATAACCCAGTGAGGACGCCATTGGGCTGTCGCATTCGCGTGCGCACGAACCACAAGATCGCGAAAAGGATAATCCCTTCGAGGAAGGCTTCATAAAGCTGCGAGGGATGACGCGGCGTCAGAATTCTCCGAAGTGCATCCTTCAATTGCGAATTATGGCGCGCTGCCTCGATAATTTGTTCCGGGGCGATCAATGACGAATCAACGTTTTGCGCGACAGCAACTGCCCGGTCTCCCAGCGCTCTGTTTTCAATGAGCTCTTTTGGGAACTGCATTGCCCACGAAACGCTTGTGGCGCGTCCGTAGAGTTCGCCGTTAATGAAGTTCGCGCAGCGCCCAAAAAACAAACCGATCGGCGCAGCGACCACGAGTGCGTCCCCCAGATTTGTCCAGGTAAGCTTGTGTCGGCGCGCGAAATAAAAAGTGAGCGCGAGGATACCGATCATGCCACCGTGGCTGGCCATGCCGCCTTCCCATACCCGCAGGATCGACAGTGGCTCACGCAGCATTTCCGGTTTATAAAAAAGGACGTAACCAATTCGCCCTCCAAGCAACACGCCGAAGAGCGCCGTCCAGGTAATGAAATCGCTGACCCGATCCGGTGGCAGGTCGCAGTAGCCGCGCTTTGAGAGTAGGCGAACGATGAAATAGGCGGAAATAAACGCGAGGATATAAGCAAATCCGTACCAGCGCGGCCCAACGTTATCCCAGAGCCGGAAGATGAAGGGGTCGAAATTATCGACGAAATACGCAAGCATAGCCGCGAATCTTCGTCGTCATCCCGAACGAAGTCGAGGGACCAGTGGCGTCACCGCTAAGCTATATTCGACGGGATCCCTCGACTTCGCTGCGCTTCGGTCGGGATGACAGCGCAGGTCGCAGACGGAGACTGAGCCCGGCGCGGCGACATCGTGAGATTTTTCCATTCGGCTTGCCACCACCGTCGCAGACCCTGGCCAATTTGTTTGCGCAAGCGAAAATCGGGAACGAAGCCATCGTAGAGCTCGCGCCAGCCGGAGTTCACCTCACGGAGATGTCCGGCGGCAGCGCGATTTTTGGCGAGGGCGACAAGACGCCGCTGATAAAGTTTCATCATCGACGCAGCAATACGCCCCGGCCTGCCCTCAAACGGCAACCGGGCAAACGCGCATTCGGGATCACGATAAACCGGACGAACAAGCCCGATGTAATAACTGGCAACATCAAGTAACAACGCAGCCGACATCAAGTCCGCTTCGCCCATATAAAAATACTTGTCCTGATAAAGCGACTCGAACCATCTGCGATACGTCACGGGGTATTGCGCGTTGTAGTAATCAAGCAAAGCGCTGACGTTTTCGCCCGCCAGACTGCGCGAAAGGAAGTTCGCGACATAGTAGCTGGTGAAAGAACAATAATCGAGACCTGGACTATAGAGTGGATCGATGAAGCCGGTCGCGTCACCAACCGCAGCCCAACCATCGCCACAAACTTTTTCGCTCCAATACGGCAGCGCGGAAAAAGCGTGGACGTCACCTTCGATCGCCTGCGCCTCGCCGAAGATGGCACGCCCGACTGGATGCGAAACCAGGTGATTATGCAAACGCTGAGCTAGAGTCGCCCCCGCGGGGAGATCGAAAATCCGGCTATCGTAAACGATCCCAGCACTGACATCGCCGCCGCGCAGCGGAATGATCCAACACCACCAGCCGCACCCCATGAGATGGTTGGTAGCCCATTCCCGGCTAGTGCGGCAGGCGTTCGCCATTTCCGGGAATTTTTCGCGCCATTCGTAGCTGTCCCATTTCTTTACCCCGGTAAAACGCGCCCACACCGCATTAATCGGATGCTCGAGATTTGGCCGAAAATGACCGAGCTTGCGTGCAATCATGGCGGCCCTTCCGGTCGCGTCTACGACCCAACGCGCGCAGATTGTTCGCGGCTCATTCTGAAAATCGAGTGTGATAACTTGTTCACCGCCGTCATGTAATTGGAGCGACGTCACCTTGGCCGGCCGCATTAGCTCGCAGCCGGCTTTGATCGCTTCCTCGAGGAGATGCGTGTCGAGCGTGGAGCGATCGACTTGAAAACCCGCGAGGCGCGCTCCGTAACGCGCGCCCAGCTCTACACAATCATCAAACGATTGCTCGGGATGTTGCGAAAACCACAAGCGCAATCCTTGTTTTGGCAAATGATAGTGTCCGAGGTGATGAGTCAATCCGAGGATCCGCGTCATATAGCAACTGCTGACCTCGGTGGTCGATTCGCCCACTTTGCGATCAAACTCGGTTGTCTTCTCGATAATCAGGACTCTGGCGTTCGGACAGCGACGTTTGAGCACCATCGCCGTCGCGGCGCCGGAAAACGCGCCGCCAATGATCGCTACATCGTAATCCATGGAGAGAAAATGATGCGCGTTCTAGCGGGGAAAGGCAACTTGCGCGATTCGACTCAAAATGAAGCTACCTTTA
>Ga0209474_10005476_pt1 | contig 10816 bp, 9 predicted proteins | sample GraSoiAngelo_145_FD_185902 | JGI IMG/M metagenome (GOLD analysis project Ga0209474, IMG submission 185902) | Grasslands soil microbial communities from the Angelo Coastal Reserve, California, USA - 14_1009_05_20cm (SPAdes) (version 2) | ecosystem: Environmental > Terrestrial > Soil > Grasslands ... | reverse complement strand
TCGCCATGAAGGGAATGACAAAGCAGGGCCAACGCCTCCGCACCAAATCAAAGTAGTATCCAATCCGAAGCAGATGGCTCCTATCCGGCTCAAAGATTTGGTCGTCGAAATTTACCTTCTGTAGCATTCATTATTCCCAGTTGATTGCGGCCGGGCGCTCTAATGAATATACCACCGTTTCATGCATAAAATAGCACCAAACAAATAAATAGTATTAAATGTTGCAGAACCTCGGCTGGGGCCAATTCTCGGGTTCCTTATGCTGCGTTTGGATCCCGGGGCAGCTAAGCGTGGGCTAAATTTATGAAAACATTCGCAAATTTTTCTTGTTCTGGATTCAATCGAGGAAGGGTTTGATGTACGAGGCCTTCTACCAGTTGCGGGAGAAACCGTTTTCGATTCTACCCGATCCAGATTTAATTTATTGGGGGCGGATGCACAGCCTAGCGTTTACCATGCTGGAGTTCGGGGTCATGAATAACGCCGGCTTCAGTGTCATAACCGGTGAGATTGGATCGGGAAAGACGACGCTGGTTCGACACCTGCTAAAAAAAATCAGCCCGAACATCACGACGGGGCTCATTTCCAATTCGCCGCAGGGCCGCCAGGAACTACTGCAGTGGATCCTGATGTCGTTCGAACAGCCCTTTGACGGTGATTATCCGAACCTATTCAAACGGCTCGAGGAGTACCTGTACGGCCAATTTTCGGCGGGACGCCGAACCATTCTGATCATCGATGAAGCTCAAAATCTGGAAGCCGAAGCACTTGAGCATTTACGCATGCTGTCCAATATCAACTCGGATAAGTATCAGATTTTGCAAATCATTCTGGTAGGTCAGCCGCAACTTCGCGATCTACTGTTGGCCCCGCAACTGCGTCAGTTTGCCCAACGAATATCCTCGGATTTTCATCTGAGGCCGCTTAGTATTGAGGACGTCGCCAATTACATCGCATTTCGGGTGCGGGCGGTCGGTGCAACACGCCCACTCTTCACGCCAGAGGCTTGCGACACAATCGGGGCCGCGAGTGGCGGGATTCCTCGTATGATCAACATCCTTTGCGACACCGCCTTGGTTTACGGCTTTGCAGCCGGAAAACAGACGATCGGGGTGGAATTGGTTCGCGAAGTTATTGCCGATAAGCAACAGTACAGCATTTTTCCAGTTGCGATCGCTGTGGCGACCTCCTAGGCGGTTGTTGAATCACGCATTTCGATCTAGATGTTCATCCAGTGGGATTGGACAGTCCCTGTGACTCGTGCCGAACAGCCCTTCCGGTCTGTTTTATCGATCCAAGGGGATTCAAAATGCGCTTTTTGATGGTCATTTTGGGCTTGTGGATGTCGGTCTCCTTCGCGGGTGCCCAAACCCTTAAGCCAGGCGACAACTTGAGCATTTCAGTCCTGCAAGACCCCAAACTCGACCGCCAGGTGACGGTTGATCCAAGTGGTCAAATCGCCTTTCCGCTGGCTGGCCACATTCGGGCAAGCGGTCTAACGCCTCAAGCGCTCGAAAACATCCTGAAGTCCAAATTGGCAAGCAATTACAGGGACGAAAACCTGGATGTCACTGTTGCTTTGTTAACCGCCGCAAGGCCGGAAGCCCCGGAAGAGGATCTTAAGCCCAAGGTGTTCGTAACTGGTGAGGTTGTAAGGCCAGGATCCTATGTGGTTCGGCAAAGAACAACCCTAATGCAGGCGATATCACTCGCAGGCGGTACTGGGCCCTTTGCAGCAAAGAGCCGTATCCAGGTCCGTCGGCGCGACGGAATGGGCGAACAGATATTTATGTTTAACTATCGCGCCTATGAGGCAGGCCAGGATGTCGAGGGCAACGTCGTTCTCCGCCCCGGCGACGTCATCATGGTTCCGGAACGGGGTCTGTTTGAATAAAAGTTTGTGGGATGGCTCAAGGACCAGCCACGGTGAGGACGGCGATCTCGGGGGCCTCGCTTTGCTTTTGCTTGAGCACTTTGCCAACCGCTGCATTTGGCGCGGACTGGGCCGTTAACTCCACCCTCAGCGAAACTGTCGAGCTTAACACCAATCAATTCCTGCGCTCACCGCCTGCAGGCGGAACGCTAGGTTCGTACACCACGATAACAACCAATGCTGAAGCGCGGACGCCGACCTCGCGCTTCAATTTCGATGGCGACATAACCTACCAAAAATACTGGGGGCCCGGAATAGAAGGACTGCCGTCGGAATTTCGGCAAGACGGTGTGAAGGCGCGCTACGAAACGACGGGGAAGAGCCCCCGTGATTTGAGCTATGTTGAACTAGGTTGGAGAGAATCAAGCACTGCGCTCGCCATTCTGAGCACTCTTGGCGTCGCCACAAACGCTCAAGGCTTTCTCGATACTTCGACCATCAAAGGTGGAATCGAACGCGATTTAAGTCCTCTCGATTTCGCGACAGTTTCGGCTCGATCAACTTACACCAACTTTGATCCTCCAGGCGGCGGTACACCCTTCACGGACAGTGCGGGCCTCGGAACGTGGCGACATCGGCTAAATTCTATTGTCGCCCTTACCGCGTCATCCGAATTAGAGTCGGTAAATTTTGCCAATTCCTCGAATCTAACGTTCATGATTTTGCGAGAGATGGCTGGCGTAGATGCCACGCTGTCCCCGGTGCTGAACTTTCGGGGCATGGCTGGCATCGGATACGTCAAAGCGGATCACACGGCTGCTGCCGTTCCGCCACCGCCCTTGATTGCGTCCGGTCCGTCCGGATCGCTCGCTGTTTTCATCGCCGATATGCTGATGAGCTATCGCGCGCTCAAAGACACGACCGTTACCCTTTCCGGAACGCGCACCATTGGCCCCAACGTCCTCGGCGCGTTAACCGAGCTAACAACGGTTGGAGCCGGACTAACTCAGGTTATCAATGACAGATCGAGCTTGATCTTTGCCGCATACGGAAGCCAGCAGATAACAGAAAGCACAGTGAACTTTTATTCGGGATCGGTTACCTACAGCTACCAGCTAGCGCGCGAATGGAATACGCAGATCACCTACCGGCATCTTCACCGCACCGCATCTACTCCAACGCTGAACCCGATTTTTAATCCTGTAAACGGAATTCCGGTTATTTCCGGCATTGGTCCCGCCAACTCGGACAGTCTTACGTTCGTACTCTCGCGCAGTTTCACCGTGTTACCACACGGGAACTGATCGCGATCATTTGCCGCGCCAACAGCCATTTTTTTCGCTTCCCGACAAAAGGTCCGGGGCAAGCTCACGGGCTGGCTGGGCTAACGCTGCCTATCGAACTCTGTTGATGTCATCGTGGATCGTATTTCTGCTGGTGAAAAAAAGCGCGGCACCGAGAAACCTCAGAACGTCTGAAACGCTTTGCGGAGAACAGTTCTTTGTCCTAACAATGACCGATGAATTAAAGGCAACATTGCTTCGAGCTGGCGCGTGGACCGCAGGAGCGTACTCAGTTGAGCTGGTAGTCAGACTTGTTTCAAATCTGATTCTTACCCGGCTCCTCTTTCCAGAGGCATTTGGCGTTGTAGCGGCTTCCAGTTCTATTTTGATAGGGCTGGAGCTGATTAGTGACTTCGGTGTTCGAGCAGCCATAATTCAAAATCCGCGCGGCGACAGCGACACGTTCCTGAGATCGGCTTGGACATTTCAAATATCGCGCGGCATCATCCTGTGGTTGGTTGTTATTGTGATATGCGGCTGTTTAGCCCTTCCGTTCACTCGAGCAGTCATCCCAGCGCAGAGCGTATTTTCGAGTACCATGGTGGCTGGCCTGACTATGCTGCTGGGTTTTCAGTTCGTGATCGCGGGGTTTGAATCTACCGCAATCCCTCTCAACTACCGTCGAATGAACTACAAGCCAGTCGTCCTCCTGGATTTAACCAGCAAAATAGCTCCCGTACCGCTCACAATACTCTGTGCATGGCTCTATCCGAGCCCGTTCGCGCTTGCGGCGGGTCCGCTGACCGCAAGCACTCTGCGCGTGGTCCTGTCGCACACAATTATTCCTGGCCCGATGATGCGATGGGAGTGGGACACCGGCTGTATCCAGCAGCTTGTTCACTTCGGCAAATGGATAACGGTTTCGTCCATCGCAACCTTCGGTGTTTCTCAAAGCGACGTCATCTTTTTTGGTTTCCTTCTACCCGCATCTTTTCTCGGCGTTTATTTCATCGCCAGAACGCTGGTGGATGCTGCGGAAGGCTTGATGGAAAGACTAAACGCAACCCTGACCTTATCGGTGCTGGGCGAGGTTTTACGGCAAAACCCCCTCAACCTGCGAGACCGCTTTTACCGATTCAGGCTTCCGATAGATTTTGTCGCCGCGACGTCGGGAGGGTTTTTGGTCTCAGCTGGAACGGCGATAATCGGGATTCTTTACGATCCAAGATACATCCAAGCTGGTTCAGTTTTGGAGGTTCTGGGGCTTGGCCTGGCCATTTATCCGGTTCAACTCATTCGAAGCGCGTTCACGGCTGTCGGTCAGACTCATGTCGTCGCCACAGTATCGGTCATCCAGGCGTTTGCCGTGGTTTCTTTTCTGATCACCGGATTTTTGATTTCTGGACCAATGGGCGCCGTAGTCGGGTTAGTTCTAAGCAGGCTTGTCCCGTCAGCGATTCTGTTTCTGCTCGGGCGCAGGAAGAACTGGACAAGTGGATGGCATGAGCTGCGACTGATCCCTCTGTTTATTTCAGGCTTGTTACTTGGATGGCTATTTCTGGTCTTGTTACAGAAGTTCGAACATGGTTCCGTTTTGCTCACTGATCGCGGTGCTTGGGAAAGTCCCCTAACCGCGTCCGTGAATCTCCTCTCAAGCGGGAGCTGCCGGCTTTTGCAAGGTCGTGGCACTTGAATGCAACTTCTGCAAACACCGCCAGTCGTCCACCGTTCATCCTGAGCCGACAATCGTTCTCCCCCTGCGACATGGAAAGAATCAACGAGCAACGAGAGGGCCTTCCACCTTCCGCGCCCGACAAATGCAAGATCCAACCGAACCTATTGAGCATTTAGTGCTTCGATTCGAGAACCGTGAGCGAGTGAAGGAATGCGTTTGAAAAGCGCAATCGGTTCATTGCCCCCAATCGCTATCGCGCAGACAAGGGTCCGCCGGTCTTGGGCAATCACCATCCGCTAACTTTCCGTTTCAAGGGGATTGGCGGGGGTAAAAACTTGGGATAGCGTCAAAGTGTGCTAAACCAAGACAAGCTGATTAGTCTTCTGGCCTGCCCTGACTGTAAGGCCGAACTACAGTCACTGAGCAATTGCGATGCGTGCGCAATCATATTCCAGTCTTCGGACGGAACGCCGGCGCTCTTTCCCCAGAAGGCAAATCGAACGGTCTCATTTCAATTCACACCAGATAGGTCCACTCCCAGTGACGTCTTCCGCGCGGCTCTGTCATACCCGATCCGGCGTGGGGCTGCAGCATCTGGCGATCCTTACCATCTTGACCTCGCACACATCGACATTCTCAAGAGTCTACCTACCGGTTCGTCCGTCCTCGAAATTGGATGCGGCGGCGGACAAATGCGACGATGGATTGTTGACAAAGGCCACAGCTACATCGGAACCGACATCTCAACGTCTCGCATCTACGATTTTCTCAAAGAGCATGGCGGGCCGGACGTACTTTGTGACGCTCATTTTTTGCCGTTCCGTGACGGAAAATTCGACGTCGTTTATTCGGCTGCAGTGACAGAGCATCTCGCATGCCCGTTTCTCGTCGCTCAGGAAGTCGAGCGCGTCCTAAAGCCCGGTGGTTATTACCTCGGCAATGTGTCTTTCCTGGAGCCGTGGCACGACGATAGCTATTTTCATATGTCGCCCCTGGGCGTCTTTGAGAACCTGACGCAGGCCAGGTTCGAAGCAAAGAATATTTGGCCCGGTCAGGGGTATAGTGGATTCCACGCCGTCATGGCTATGGGAAACAAAGTGACTAAGCCCCTCGCCTTTCTTGGTGACCTTATGTATTTCGCATATCGAAGCGGAAACACGCTTCGCAATCTCGCTAAGCGGCGCCCAAACTGGTCAATCGACAGGATTGAAGACGCAGCGCGCGTCTCCGGCGCCACTGACTGGATCGCTCAAAAGCCACTACGCGGCTAAGCAAGCCGCCTGTTCCAGCCACATGGGACGGTTGTCGGATCAAGGTCTCGTTTGAGCAGGAAAAGCAACACTGGTTGTCCTGCCAGACACCCGCCTCGTGACACACTAGCTACTGAGATTCCTAGTCCGCTAGAGCAGCACCAAGTACCGAAAACGTTTCAATCGCCAACGCCCGAAAGCGATCAACAGGAAATTCTCCAAGGTTCGCGGAGAAGTGTCCCAAGGCGGCAAGTAGAAAAATTCTGGTGTCCTGTTCTGAGGCCTCCAAGGACTTGGCATGGTATGCGAGTTCGGCCCTCAGAAGGGCCGGAGGCAAATTCAATGATCCCGCCAGCCGAATGAGGTCATAGATGGGGAAGCCTTGCACCAAGGAGCCCCGCCAATCGATTACTACCAATGGTGTGTTCTTCGAAGTCAGAATGTTTTCTAGCCCGAAGTCGCCGTGCATGGGAACAAAGCAAGGGTTCGCTTCTTTGGCAGATATTTTTGCAATGGAAGCTTTTGCGGCTGATCGGATATCGTGCGGAAGCACATCCCTCCCCGCCAGGTGATGGAGTGCTGCAACGAATTTGTCTGCGGCTTGGGTTGAGGCTGGTTCAGCCAGATCCACAAGGCCGCGCAGCCATCGAAGAGCCAGCGGCCGGACGGCTGTTCGCTGCCAAGCAAGCACAAGTTTGTTTTTACTCATTGGCCGACAGCGCGGCAAAGCCATGAAGCTTCGCCCATCGAGTTCACCCGCCAGGATTACATCAAGTATCACTGATCCAAGTTCGGGCCCCAGCCGGCGCTTGGCAGCCTCCATGGCGAGCACTTCATCAGATGCAACGTCAGGAAAAGACCTTGGCGATAGATGCAGTATAAATTTCCCCTCGACGAGAAAGAGAGCAGTGCCATCTGCAACAGATGATTTTTCGCGGAGAAGTTCGAGTGCAACTTGCCGGTGCTCTTCTGCCATTCCCAATTTTGAACGGTACGCCGAAAGCTTGAGGGCAAGCCGATCTAATAAGGGGCGTGAAATGTTCATGAAATTGTTTGAAGGCGATTACAAAGCCGAACCGCTCGATCACAGGCGCACTTAGCTTATATCAATAGTAGATCAATGCAATACTCGGCGCCCGGAGTTAGCTGCGAATGTTACTTAATAGCGCTCACGAGGCGCTGTAGTTTAACCTAGGCCCTACCAGGCCCGCTTCGGCTCCCCGTTTCAAGCCCATCCGAAATTAACCTGCTTTGCTGCCTGCTTAAATATTGCTCGATCGGTATAGCGCGGCGATTGTTCTCACAACGCAGAGCTGACCCAATGGACGCGCCAAGACAAAGAACTGGAAGCGCGACAATCGATTTCGATAAGAGCCGAACGCCGATCGCCTTACCTATATCCGAGGCGCCCGTTGGACAACTGTCTATGTCAGCGAGCCAAGCCTTAGCTGAGAGGCGCCCTGGAAACTCACGGGTTTGATAGACAGATCACGCCGCCTCAAGAGGGCGTCAAGGATCTGGATCGATGCACTGCCGTCGCCGAATTTGCCAGACAATGCTTGTTTTTTTGACGTTTTGTTTGCGTCATTCAGAAAGCGGGATCCCACTTCAACAATTTTTGCGGGGTCAGTTCCGACAAGGATCGCCACGTCAGGATCCAGGGCTTCGGGACGTTCAGTGTGTTCGCGCATAACCAGCATCGGTTTGCCAAGAACCGCACATTCCTCCTGCACGCCGCCGGAGTCGGTCAGTACCAGTACCGACGCATTAAGAACCTTGACGAATTCGGTGTAGCCCAGTGGTTCAGTAAGCGTAATGCGATCATGCGCGCCCAAGCGGGAGACCAAAACATCTCGAACATTGGGATTAGGATGCATTGGGAGGATCGCCCGAACATCGCGAAAACGCGTCAATAGTCTCCTTAAAGCCTCGCAGATCTCGAGTAGCGCTGGACCATGGTTTTCCCGGCGATGTGCGGTGACAAGGATGTATCTGGATTTTGACGGCGCTTCGACTTGAATACGGCTCAGCGTATGTAACAAAGCGTCTACTACAGTATTGCCGGTAACCAAAATTTCTTCACTGGAAATTCCTTCGCGCAATAAATTACGGCGGGCGAGCTCCGTCGGCGCAAAATGTATATCCGCCAAACGTGTGGTCAAAGCTCGATTGATCTCCTCGGGGAATGGGCTGTGGCGGTCCCCAGTGCGAAGGCCGGCTTCAACGTGCCCTACCCGTCCACAGTTATAGAATCCGGCAAGAGCCCCGGCTAGGGTGGTGGTCGTGTCGCCTTGCACAAGGACCCAGTCCGGGTTTTCTCTGGCAAATAATTGTGAAAGTCCGCGCACGCTTTCAGCCAGGACATAGCTCAAATCCTGGTTCGGCTGCATGACGTTCAAATTGGCATCGGCCTTGATGCCAAATTCCAGCATTAGCTGATCAACCAGCTCCCGATGTTGACCGGTTTGCACGACCTTAACTTCAAACAGGTGGGAACGCTCGCGAGCGGCAAGAATAACCGGGACCAGTTTGATCGCCTCCGGTCGGGTGCCGATAACTGCAACTATGCGAATTTTGCCCATATTCAATTTGTCGTTCTCCACCCCATCCACCGGACCATGGTGGCATTGGCCATGAGCAGACAAAATTTTGAATTGTTGATAACGTAACGAGGAAACAGACGTCTTGGCTCTTGCAATAGTCGAAACAACCACTCGAGCCCGGCGCTCCTCATCCACAAGGGAGCTCTAAAGCGCGCGCCTGCCAAAACGTCGAAGCTGCCTCCGACGCCGATCGCAAGCCCAACCCCAAGGTTTCCCCATTGCCCGTGGATAAAGTCCTCTTGGCGCGGGCTTCCCATTCCGACAAATAGTAGATGTGCCCCGCTGGATCGTATTTGATGGGCTCGGAGTTCTGCGCTCTGAGCCGAAAAATAGCCATCGGAGCTGTCGATCTGCAATTTCGGATATCGGGTCTGAAGGACCGCTATCGCCTTCTTGAGCAAATCGTCGGACGCCCCCAACAAATATACGCCTTTCCTTTCCTGCTCTGCTCTCTTGCAGAGCAAATCAACCAAATCGATTCCTGTTACACGCTCCGGCAACCGGTGACCAAAAAGCGGCGCACACCAAACAAGTGGCTGCCCGTCGGCAACCACCAGCGAGGCCCTGTCGACAAAGGATTGGAGTTTGGGATCGTTCCTCATCATCATGAGCGTGGTGACGTTCACGGTGCATAGCCATCCGCGCTGACCTGATTCAAGTACACGAAAAACCGCATCGACCGCTTGGGTCGCGGTCAATGGGTCGAACCGTCCATTCAGGATCGAAACTCGCTGCACTGTTCCATTCCCTTTCGCAACCACATCGCGTCGATGAAAAATTTGGTGGCCCAATTTGGAAAAGACATTGGCGCATAGCGCGCCCAAATCGGATGCGAACCCTTGATGGCGCCACGCACATCCGGATCGTCGGTGGTGATATTTTGGGTCGACATCACGTAGTCCAATGCTCGCACTACGCCCGTTCGATACGATTCACCGTGGCCGTGAGCAAAAAGACGAGCCCACACGATTGCGAACTGACAATTACCTGTAAGGCAGCAAGCATCGGAAACAGCTTTTCCGGCCGTCGATATTGCTAACGGAAGGTGGCCATCACCGCGCAGATGGAGCAGCATTGCGTCTGCACAACGCTGCGCCGCCTCGATGTATTTACGATCGTTTAGAAGCAGTCCCGACTCCAACAGCCCCCGCGCCGTATACGCGATGGTATGGGTAAAAGGCGTCTCTCCGGGTTTGAACGAGCAATGCTGAAAGAACCCGTTTGCTCCCTGCTCTGCAACCGCCCAGTCCAGATTCTTGCGCGCAACGGCCTCCCGCGAAGCATCGAATTCTATCTGGTTCATTCTCAAAAGCGCCCACGCGGTACGAGTGTTATAGACGTGGGGGGTGTTGAGATGCTCGCTTCTAGTCCAGCGCATATCGACATCAGCAACGCTAGTGAGCCATCCCGCAGCGCGCCGAGCACTTCGCAGCAGATCAAAATCACCCGTAGCTTCGTAGCCCTTGACAAGCCCGAACAGGACTTGACCAGTGTCGAAGACGATCCCCTGCCTGCCGTAGCGCGGGTTTGAGAATGATCCGTCAGCGTTCTGAATGCTGCGGAGCCAACGGAGTATGTTAACCGCGCGGTTCCGGTAGCTTGGGTCGCGATCATTCGCCATCCGGAAGAAGGTCGTTGCTATATATCCGGAAGTTTCCGGATAAGACGGTCGCCAGCCGCCGAACAATGAATAGCCGTAGCTAACGCCACCGTCCGGGGAGGCATCTTGGGCGCGGCACAGCCAGGATTCTGCCTCCAACAAATGCCTTTCCGCGGAACTGAAAGCCGCCGGGCGGCGAGACACACCGTCTCTGAACATGGCGCCGCTGAACGTCTTAACTTGTTTAAGCATTTGAATTTTCAGGCGCCTCAACAACTCAGCGTTTACACTTAAATATGCACCCCATATAACTCGAAATCGTCACGTCATTCAATACTCAGTCAACCCCGTCTTCTAATCAGATAACCCAGTTAAATGGCGTTTGCTGGCGAAGTTCCGCGATGTGTCACCCTGCTGTGTTTGCGGGTTTTTCCGGGCCGGAAGCAACACGCTCCCGCGGTAAACCACCGGGCTGGCAGTGATTTTAACTGAATTTGGAGAAACGGCGCTGAATTAAATATTCCGCAAATCG
>Ga0209474_10005473_pt1 | contig 10822 bp, 9 predicted proteins | sample GraSoiAngelo_145_FD_185902 | JGI IMG/M metagenome (GOLD analysis project Ga0209474, IMG submission 185902) | Grasslands soil microbial communities from the Angelo Coastal Reserve, California, USA - 14_1009_05_20cm (SPAdes) (version 2) | ecosystem: Environmental > Terrestrial > Soil > Grasslands ... | reverse complement strand
TCTTTCACGGCGTCACGCCGATCGAACCGCTTGACCCGGCGCGCCCCGGCCACCGCGACGTCCTCGTCGTAACCTTCCGCCGCGAGTAAGAGCCGCCGCGTCCCGGCTCTCGATCGCTGCAAGCAATCTGCTGCTTCAGCAAGATGCGTCCTTCGACTGCTCGCTTCGCTCGCGCTCAGGATGAGGTCCATTAGTTGAAGCCAGAAAAAAACATCCTCATCCTGAGGAGGCCGCAAAGCGGCCGTCTCGAAGGACGCCGGGTGGCATTGTAGCCTCTCTTCGGATTTTCCGACGAGTGGCAGGGCGCCTATTCGGTCCAGCGGGCGAGCGCCGCCAGGGCGGGCGCCTCGCCGCCGCCCTCCCAGGCGCTCAGATGACCGGCGCCTTCGACCTCGATCATCGATTTCGGCTCGCGCGCGGCGGCATAAAGGCGGCGCGCCTCCTCGACCGGCACATTGGGATCCGCGGTGCCGTGCAGGATCATGACCGGGACGCCGACCGTGCCGATCAGCGCCTCGGAATCGAACCGGTCGATCAGCAGCCAGCGATAGGGGATCGGCGGACCGCGCAGCTCAAACAATCGCCGCACCGAGGCGTAGGGCGCGTTGAGCAGAATCCCGGTGACCGGCCGGTCATGCGCCAGCGCGACCGCCGGGCTGGTGCCGAAACTTTCGCCGAACACCGCGATGCGCGATTCCGGCGCCGCGCGGCGGATGAAATCGAAGCCGGCCCGCGCATCGGCGCGCACCCCTAACTCGGTCGGCTGACCGGTCGAGCCGCCATAACCGCGCCAGTCGATCGCCAGGATGCCGAGCCCGCTGTGCTTCAATTGCGCGAAGCGCCAGGTGTGCTCCGGCACCGTGCCGGGCGTGCCGTGCAGGAACAGGACGACGCCGCGCCCGGCCGGCGGCGCCAGCCACCAGCCGTCGAGCCGCTCGCCATCCTCGGTCGGAACCTTGACCTCGGTGAAGCCCGCCGCCGCGGCTGCTTCGGGTGTCGAGCGGGTGCCGCCCAGCGTGTACTGGAACGCCCGTTGGTGCATGACAAAGAACAGGCAGACGCACAGATACGCGAAGCCACTGAGCAGCAGCACGGCCGAGGCGACGAACCGGCAGCGCACGGCCAGGCTGCGGGTATTTGCTGATACCGACGTGTCGCCCGGCACCGGCGGCATCGCGAATGCGAGCTTCATCGCCGAGACGCTGCCCGGCGATGGTTACGATCCGATTACCGCCGCGGTTGGTTATCGAGCGGCTCTGAGGCTAGCGCCCCGTGCCCGGCCCGAGTCTTTGATTAACCGGGCCGGGCACCCACGTCTTAAAAGCGGCTCAAAACTAAAGGCGTGGGTGGCCGGGCTAAACCCGGCCACGGGGTTATAGAGATCAGTGCTGGACCTTCGCCTGCTGGATCATCCCGGCATAGGGCTGCGTAGTCTCGTTCTTGGTCCACAGCACGTCCGGCCGGTTTCTCGGCGGCGGCATCACCGGCACCCGCACGATACCGGGAGAACTCCACCCGGTATTTGTCCCGGTATTCGGCTCCGGCCCGCAATTGCCCGAGCTGTGCGTCACCACCCGCGGCGGCGCGCCATTGCCGGTCGAGGTGATCTCGGCGCTGCGCGCGCAGGCGCCGTTGCTCGACAGCGTCGAGACATATGAAAAGCCGGGAATTATGCAGGTGTGTGACCCAACTTGCGATTAACGCAGGTTAAGGACTGTTTGTGCCTTTAGGAGCATGAGGGTCAGCGAGGCCGATGCCCATATCGGTCTCCCCTACCTTATCCCCCGCTTCGGCGGGGGGTTCTTTAATGTCCCCAAATCGCCCAGGGCCGCGCTGCTTTTTCGGGATCGTCTAGGCGTTACACCCGATCCTCGGGCGCATCACCATCAAGATCATACTTAAACCGCTTCTCCGCAGCTTTGCGCTTCGCCTTGCGTAAAAAGCGTTGGAGATACGTTTCAAGATCCTCGTAGCTTGCGAGAGACAGTTCCTCTGGATAGCTGATAACCAGATCGCCCTCATCCAAAGCAAAAACCTCGCGGCGTAGTCCCGGCTGATCAGCGGCAGCTTTGTCTTCTGGCAAGCGGGGCGGAGCCGCTGAAGACAGGCTGCCTCAATAATATACAACCGGCTCGCCGCTCGCGTAACGCGCGCATGGTCGCACAACAGCGGTTTCACAAGGCCGCAACAAAGGAGACCGCGTGTCAACACAGTCTTGCACCCAAAATGGGCGCGCGGTATTCTTCACGTATGCGAATTATCGCCCGGCGGACGCTTCGGGAATTTGTCGAATCCCGCGCCGGGCACCGAGATCAGCAGGCACTCAAGGCGGCGCTCGATGCCTGGTTTGCCGAAGTGCGGAGGGCGAATTGGAAGAACACCACCGATGTCAGCCGGCTCTACGCCTCAGCGAGCATCATCTCGCGTGACCGGGTCGTGTTCAATATACGAGGCAACACCTATCGATTGGTGGTGGCGGTTGATTTTGAGAAACGCATCGTCTGGATCAAATGGCTAGGCACCCATCGCGATTACGATCGCATCGACGCGGGAGAGGTTGATCGTGACTGAAATCAAGCCAATCCGCTCCGAGGCCGATTACGAGGAAGCCTTGCGCGACATCGAGCGGTTGTGGGGCGCACCTTCGGGTACCGCGGAAGGGGATCGGCTCGATGTCTTGGCGACCCTGATCGACGCCTATGAGGATGAGCACCATCCAATCGATTCCCCAGATCCGATCGAGGCCATAAAATTTCGGATGGAGCAACAGGGCCTCACCCGCAAGGATCTGGAGGGCATTATCGGGACGCGGACGCGCGTCGCCGAGATTCTGAACCGGCGACGGGGCCTGTCGATCACAATGATCCGCCGTCTGCATGAAGAATTGGGTATTCCGGCCGAGGTCTTGATCAGGCCGTCACGCGTTCATCGCGCGGCATAGGCCCGGAGAGAAAATCTCCGGCGAGGGTTTGGCTTCAGGCCTTGTTCGCCTCTTTAGCCCGCCCGATCGCCGCCAGCACGCGGGCGGGGGTCAGCGGCGTCTCGTTCACTTCCGCCCCGGTCGCCGCCAGGGCGTCGTGCACCGCGTTGGCGATCGCCGCCGGCGGCGCGACGGCGCCGCCTTCGCCCATCCCCTTCATGCCGTATTCGGTGGCCGAGGCCGGGGTATGCATATGGCCGATCTTGATCGCCGGCAGTTCGGCGGCGCCCGGCATCAGGTAATCGGCAAAAGTGACCGCCAGCGGCTGGCCCTGCGCATCGTACGGGATCTCTTCGTAAAGCGCGGTGCCGATCCCCTGTACGACGCCGCCGCGGATCTGGCCCTCGACGATCATCGGGTTGACCATCGTGCCGCAATCCTCGGCGACCGCGAAATCGAGGAGCTCGATAAACCCGGTCTCGGGATCGACCGCGACGACCGCGCCATGCGTCGCATAGGAGAACACGCCGGTGCTGATCTGCGGCTCATAGGTCGCGGTCATGTCGAGCAGCGGATCGACCCCGGGCGGCAGCCCATCCATCCGCAGATGCGCCACCTTGGCGATCTCGGCGATCGTCACCGAGCCCTGCGGCCCGTGCACCGCGCCGCCCTCGCAGCGCACCGCCGCTGGGTCGCATTGCAGCAGGTGCGCGCCGATCCGGCACAGTTTGTCGCGCAACATCCGGCTGGCGCGCGCCACCGCGCCGCCGGACATGACCATGCTGCGCGAGGCAAAGGTGCCAAAGCCGAAGGCGGTGCTCTCGGTGTCGCCGTGGCGCACCGAGATACGATCGGGATCGATGCCGAGCTCGTGACAGGCGATCTGCGACAGTGTTGTTTCGAGCCCCTGGCCGTGCGACTGGATGCCGACATGCAGCACGAGGCTGCCATCGGCCAGGATACGCGCGGTGCAGCTCTCGAAACCGGGGATGATCGAGGCGCCGCGCGAGGCGAATTCGGCGGCGCCATGCGCGGTCTGCTCGGTGAACGAGGCAAAGCCGATGCCGATCAGCCGCCCATCCGCCTCGCCTTGCCTCTGACGAGCGCGGACCGCCGGCATATCCAGAAGCTCGGCGCAGAGCCGCACGCTCGCCGGATAGTCGCCGGTATCGTAGCGCATGCCGGCGATCGAGGCGTACGGCATCTGCTCCGAGCGGATCATGTTCTCGATGCGCACCTCGACCGGATCGCGCCCGACCGCGCGCGCCACCTCGTCGATCGTCCGCTCGATCGCAAAGCAGGCGCCCGGCCGGCCGACCCCGCGATAGGGGCCGAGCGGCGTCTTGTTGGTCGCGACCGTATAGGTGCGGGCGCGGTAGTTCGCGATCGTGTAAGGACCGGGCAGGGCGCGGCCCGCCATGTTGGCTTCCTGGTACGGCCCCTGCGGCCACAGCCCATAGGCGCCGGCATCGACGATGATCTCGGTGTCGACCCCGAGCACCTTGCCCTGCCGGTCGGCATAGGCGGTGACCTTGTAATGATGGTCGCGGGTATGGGCGCAGGTCAGCAGATGCTCGCTGCGGTCCTCGATCCAGCGCACCGGGTGATCGAGTTCGAGCGCCAGCGCCGCGAGGATGATCTCTTCCGGGTAAAGCCGCGCCTTCGGGCCGAACCCGCCGCCGACATCGGGCGCGACGACCCGGATGCGGCGCTGCTCGATATCGAGGATTTCGCCGAGCGCGACGCGGATCGTATGCGGCGTCTGCGTCGAGGCATAGACCACCACCTCGTCGAGCCGGTGGTCGCGATAGGCGAGCACGGCACGCCCCTCGAGTGGCGCGCCCGATTGCCGGTTCATGCGGTATTCGCGGGTGACCGTGATTTCGGCGGCGCGGGCTGCGGCTTCGATGTCGCCGCCCTCGATCGTGCGTTCGAGGTAGAGGTTGTCGCCCCAGCTCTCATGGATCAGATGGCGGCTGCCGCGCCACACCTGCGGCGCATCGACCGCCGCCTCCAGCACCTCGAAATCAATCTCGATGCTGTTGGCGAGGTCTTCCGCCTCGCCGCGGCTTGGTGCGATGCACACCGCAATTGCCTCGCCGACATAGCGCACCTTGTCGGTCGCGAGCGGCGGCCAGGGCGGCGACTTGGCGCCGGCCGCCTGGTTGAAGACGCGGATCGGCTTAATCCGCGGCAGATCGGCGGCGGTGAAGACGCGGCCCTTGGCTCCCGGCGGCACCGAGATCGAGCGAATACGGGCATGGGCGTGCGGACTGCGCAGAAACGCGACATCGCGAGTGCCCGGCAGGCGGATATCCGGCACGAACTCGCCGCGGCCGTCGAGATGCCGCGCATCCTCCCGCCGCAAGACCGAGGCGCCGATGCCGCGGTCCGTCGTGGTGTCAGCCGCCTTCATGCCGCTTTCCCCTGCGCGGCAACCGTCTGCGCCGCCTCGGCGATCGCGCTGACGATGTTGGTGTAGCCGGTACAGCGGCACAGATTGCCGGCGAGCCCGGCGCGGATCTCGGCCTCGGAGCCGGCGCGGCCGCGCTGGATCAGATCGCGCGCGCTGATCAGCATGCCGGGCGTGCAGAAGCCGCACTGCACCGCGTGCCGCCGGTGGAAGCTGTCGCGGAGCGCGGCGATGACCGGGTCGTCGCGCAAGCCTTCGAGCGAGTGGATCTGGCGGTCGTCGCAGGCCGCGGCCAGCATCAGGCAGGCGCGCGCCGGCATGCCGTCAACGAGGACGGTACAGGCGCCGCACACGCCATGCTCGCAGCCGAGATGCGTCGCGGTCAGATTGTGCCGTTCGCGCAGCAGATCGGCGAGCGACAGGCGCGGCGCGACATCCTCGGCGAAATCGGCATCGTTGAGGCGAAAGCGGATCGCGGTCATGCGGCGGCCTCCGTCGCCTGTGTCAGGGCGCGCAATGCGGCCGTGGCGTGAAGGCTGTGCCGGAACGCATCGAACTGCCGGTCGGCGGCGCGTGCCAGATCGGCGGCGACGGCTTCGCGCGCCGCTGCAGGCTCCGCTCTGCCGCGGCCACACAGCCGCGAGGTGGCCTCGAGGATCAGCGGCGGTCCATCGGTGGCGCCGAGCACGACCCGGGCATAACCGCGCGCCGGGTCGCGCACCGCGACCACCAGCGACAATGCGAACTCGCCCGATTTGCGCGCCAGCTTGACGTAACCCCAGCGCGCTTCGGGCGACAGCTTCGGGACCCAGATCGCGGTCAGGATCTCGCCGGCGGCAAGCCGCGTCTCGTAGATCCCGGTCACGAAATCCCGGCAGGCGACCGCCTTCTTGCCGTTCCACCCCTCGATGATGGCGGTGGCGTCGAGCGCGGCGAGAACGCATGGCCATTCCGCCGCCGGATCGGCCAATGCCAGGCTGCCGCCGATCGTCCCGCGATTGCGCACCGCGCGGTAGGCAAGCGTCTCGGCGACCTTCGGCATCAGCCCGTTCGACGGGTCCGGGCCGATGCGGTCCTCGATCATCGCATGCGTGACGCAGGCGCCGTAAAAGACCGTGCTGTCCTCTTCGGTCGCCGATCCGAGATCGGGCAGGCGCGCGATATCGACGAGCAATCCCGGCGAGGCGACCCGCAAATTCATCATCGCGACGAGCGACTGGCCGCCGGCGATGACCCGCGCATCGACATTGGGGCGCGCCAGCAATTCGAGCGCCTCCGACAGGCTGCGCGGCCTCGCGTAGTCGAATGCGGCGGGCTTCATGACGTCAGCATGACCCGGCGCACGCCGCAGGACAATACCGATCGATCCTGAGGAGGTTGCCTTGACAGCGCGCGATACCGCTCGCTACCGTTTTCGCCCCGCCATGCCGGTTTGCCGCTGAATGAGCGTGATCCTGTTGTTTCTGATTGTCGCAGCCTCTGTCGCCGCATTCATGCTGTTCGCACGCCGATTGCTGCTGGCATGGTATCTGCGCGAGCTCCGCGGTCTCGATGTCCCGCCGGCTCCGGACGACGCGATCATCACCTACCCGCTCGCGTAACAGGGCTGCGGTGTCGCTGCGGCAGTATCGCCTGCATCTGATCTACTGGCTGCTCGCGCCATTGAAGCTGGCGCGCCGGTGGCGCCGGCGCCGGTCGGGATGGATTGCCGCGGATGGCGAGCGCTGACATGCTGGCGATGGGGATCTCGTGTTATTACCACGACAGCGCCGTCGCGGTGCTCGATGAACACGACGTAAAATTCGCCATCCACGAAGAGCGGCTGAGCCGGGTTAAGCACGACGCTCGGTTTCCGGTCCTGGCGATTGGGCATGCGCTCGCATTCTGCGGGATCGGCATCAACGACGTTGACCGGATCGTGTTTTACGAGGACCCCGCGCTGAAACTGCGCCGGTTGTGGGATCAGGTGATCGACGGCTGGCCGCGGTCGCGCCGCATGTTCACAGAGGACATTCCGCGCTTCGTTCACCACAAGCTGCCGATTGACGCGCAAATCCGCGAGCATCTTGGCTTCCGCGGGGCGATCGAACACTCCGGGCATCACCGCTCGCACGCTGCCTCGGCATTTTTTACCTCGCCCTTCGAGCGCGCGATCGTTGTGACGCTCGACGGGGTCGGGGAATACGAGACCGCCACCGTTCATCTCGGCGAAGGCAACCGGCTGACGAAGCTGCGCTCGATCCATTTCCCGCATTCGCTCGGTCTGTTCTACTCCGTCTTCACCGATTACCTCGGCTTCGAAGTTAACGAAGGCGAATACAAGGTCATGGGCTTGGCGCCGTACGGCCGCCCGGGCCACATCGACAAACTGATCGGTCCGATCCTGCAGCTGCGGCAAGACGGCGCCTTCTCGATCAATCAGCGGTTTGTCGACTTCTGCTCGCACCAGCGGCATTATGCCCCAAGCCTGGTCGAGCACCTTGGCATCGCGCCGCGCGAGCCGGGCGGAGCCATTACCGAACAGCATCATGACCTTGCCGCTTCGGTGCAGCGGGCGCTGGAACTGGCACTCGCAAATCTGCTGCCGCCCTTGATCCGCGAGTATGGAACGCGCGATTTTTGCTTCGCCGGTGGTGTCGCGCTCAATTGCACGGCGAATTCGCGAATGGTCCGCGAACTCGGAATTCGGTCCTGGATCCAGCCGGCCGCCGGCGATGCCGGCGGCGCGATGGGCGGGGCGCTGCAATCGGTGATGCGGCAATACGAGGGCGCGTCCTGCCGGCGGCACAAGCTGTCGCCCTATCTCGGCTTGGCGTATTCCGAGCCGGTGATCAGAGCCTCATTGGAGCTGAGCCGGATCGGCTTTCGGCAATGCGCCGCGATTGCCGAGGAGATCGCGGATCGACTCGCGGCAGGCCAAGTGGTGGCGATCCTGCAGGGCCGCGACGAATGGGGCCCGCGGGCGCTTGGTGCACGCTCGATCCTGGCCGATCCGCGCCCCGCCGAGATGCGCGACCGGCTTAATGCGAAGATCAAATTTCGCGAGCAATTCCGCCCGTTCGCCCCGGTCGTCAAACAGCAGGCTTACGGCGAGTGGTTCGAGACGCTGGGCATGACGGAAAGCCCCTTCATGCTCTACACGCACAAAGCCCTGCGTCCCGAATTGACGGCGGCCGTCACCCATGTCGACGGCACCAGCCGGGTGCAGACTGTATCGGCCGAGCAAAACCCGTATCTCTACCGCATCCTCGACGCGTTTGAGCGCCGCACCGGGGTGCCGGTGCTGATCAATACCTCATTCAACCTGCGCGGGGAGCCGATCGTTTCGAGCCCGTCCGATGCGCTGCAAACGTTTTTTGCCTCGGGCATCGATACCCTCGCGATCGAGGATTTTCTGGTCGACAAAGAGCCGGCGTGATGAGCATTGATCCGGCCGCTCCGCTCAAAACCGTGCACCTGGTCCCGGAAGATTCGGCGATCAAGCGGCTCTGCTTCGACGAGGCGACCAGAACATTGCGGCCGAACCTTGTCCTGGTCGATCGCCAGGGAGCCGTTGTTTTTGAAATCAACGAGCTTGGACTGAAAGGCGACTCCCGCGACCAGACCCGGAAATTGGTGGTGGTGTGGGGCGACTCGGTGGTGTTCGGGGTTCGCCGGAGTTGGCCGTGCCTGCTCGATGCCCTCGCTTGCGGGTACCAGTTTCTGAACGGCGGCATCGAGGCCGATCCCTATGGCAACATTCTGCGCCGCGCCGCTGGATTCAATCGGTCGCATTCGGTTGCATTGAACCTGGTGATGCTCGGCTGGCATCCATGGCGGCTGCCCTCGACACTGGCGCCGCGGCAGGCCGGTCCAGGTTTGTTACAGCGCCTCCGTCTACGGCGCACGGCAAGAACCCTGCGCAGGAACGGCGCGAGCGATCCAGACCTGTGGCCGGTGCATCAGCAGCTTCGCGACGAGCTCAACGCTTTCCTGCAAACCGTGCCGAACACGGTGCTCGTCACGATGCCGACTGCGCTCAACCGCGGCATCCTCGACCGTGACCTGTCATCGTGGTTTCGGGGCGGCGACCGCGACGCGGTGTTCACCTTCGCCGGCGATCTCCCTTATTCGGTTGAAGTGCAGCGCCACATGTTCGAGCACATCACCGAGCGCAACGCGATCGTGCGCGAGGTGGCGCAGGCGACCGGTCATCCCCTCGTCGATCTTGCCACCGTGTTCGACACTGCGCGGCTCACCGATTTCCGCGAGGATTTTTTCGACGTGCTGCACCTGCGGCTGCGCGCCTATCCAAAGACAGCCGCCGCGATCCACGCCGGCATCAAGGATCTGTTGTAACGAGCTCTCCGCGCGTCAGTCGAGCAGCGCGAGGTCGATCGCATCGCCCATATGGCAATAGCCGCTGTCGCTCTGATGCAAGCCGTCGCCGCAATCCCATTTCGCCGCCATCTGGGTCGGAATCTCCGGGTCCCGCACCGCCGCGTCAAAATCGGCGACCCCGTCGAAGGCGCCGCTGTTGCGGATCCACTCATTGACCGTGACGCGGTGCCTCTCCCGCGTCGGGTTCCAGGCGTTGGCCATGAAGGTCTCGTTGCCGAACGGGGTCAGCGTCGCGCCGATGATCTTGATGCCGGCGGTACGGGCGCGCACCGCCATCTGCTGCAGCCCGGCGATCATCTGCTCGCCGGTGACCTCCTCCTCGGGCTTGGCCCAGCGGTTGCGCAGATCGTTGGTGCCGAGCATGACGATGACATGCGTGACCCCGGGCGCCGCCAGCACGTCGCGGTCGAAGCGCCGCACGCCGCTGTCGCCGCGGATGTCGTGCAGGATGCGGTTGCCGCCGAGCCCCTGGTTCATGACACCCATCGGCCGGCCGCGCCGTTCGGTGAGACGGCGGGCCAGCTGGTCGGGCCAGCGGCAGAACGCGTCGATCGTCGAGATGTTGCCGTCGGTTAGCGAGTCGCCGAGCGCGACGACCCCGCCGGCATTATCGGGTGCGACGACATCGACGCCGCTGACGAAAAACCACTGGTCGGTGAGATTGCCGACCGGCATCACCGTCGCGTCGGCGAAATTGCCGGCGGGCGAGATGTAGTTGGTCTGCCGCGCATAGCGCCCGGTGATCGCAAAATTCGCCAGCACTTCGCCGGGCAGGTAGATACTGACCGCGAGATCGGCGAGCGGCGGCGCGTTGAGCTGCACCGGGTCGCTGACGATCAGCGCGCCGGCCGCGATGACCCCGCTGTCATTGCCGCCGAAGGTCAGCGTCTTGTTCGAGCCCGGCACGATCCCGGGACCCTTGTCGCGCAAACCGATCCGCGCCGCGCCGATGACCAGCGGGCGCGCGCCATAGGCGTTCGAGATCCGCACCCGCAGCGTATCGCCGCCGAGCGAGAGGCGCGGCATCATCCGCAGCGTGTGATTGTTGAAGCCGACAACACCCTCCGCCGGAGCCGGCGCCGCCGCCCAGCTGCCGACCCAATGCCTGC
>Ga0209474_10005472_pt1 | contig 10822 bp, 8 predicted proteins | sample GraSoiAngelo_145_FD_185902 | JGI IMG/M metagenome (GOLD analysis project Ga0209474, IMG submission 185902) | Grasslands soil microbial communities from the Angelo Coastal Reserve, California, USA - 14_1009_05_20cm (SPAdes) (version 2) | ecosystem: Environmental > Terrestrial > Soil > Grasslands ... | reverse complement strand
CCTGATCTCTCAAGGCGCGAAAGTTCTGATCATCCTCGCGCAGGACGGAACGGCTATCAAGCCGGCCGTCGCGAAGTCGATCCAGAACGGCGTCCCGGTCATCGCGTATGACCGGCTCATCGAGGATCCGAAGGCTCTCTACATCACGTTCGACAACGTTCTCGTAGGCAAGCTCGAGGCGCAGGCCGTCTTTGCGGCGAAGCCGAAGGGCAACTACGCGATCATCAAGGGCAACAAGGCCGACGCGAACGCCGACTTCCTCCGTGGCGGTTACGACCAGGTCATCAGCGCCGCCGTGAAGTCAGGCGATATCAAGATCGTCGGCGAGACCTACACCGACAACTGGGATCCGGCAAAAGCGCAGACCAACATGGAGCAGATCCTCACGCAGAACCAGAACAAGGTCGACGCGGTTCTCTCTGAGAACGACGGCATGGCCGGTGGCGTGATCGCCGCGCTTACCGCGCAAGGCCTCGCGGGCAAGGTGCCGGTGTCCGGCCAGGACGGCGACAAAGCCGCCCTGAACCGCGTCGCGCTCGGCACGCAAACGGTCGACGTGTGGAAGGACGCGCGGTTGCTCGGCAAGACCGCCGGCGACGCCGCGGTCCAGCTGTGCAAGAACGCCGACCCGAGCAAGGTCACGGGGACGGCCAAGTTCACGACGCCAGGCAACAACAGCCTGAGCTCGATCCTTTTGACGCCGAACCCGATCACGACCGCCAACCTGAACGACGTGCTCACCGCTGGCTGGATCACCAAGGCCGATCTGTGCCAAGGCGTACCGGCCGGTAAAGTCACCGCCTGCAATTGACGCGCTCGCGACCCACGTGACGAAAAGCGCCCCGCCCTCGCTCACGCGGGGCGGGGCGCTTCTTTACCCACGCGTATGACGGAGGTCGAAGCAGCGAGCTGATGGGAGTTTCCGTTCCCGGCGAGGCGACCACGCAGGGCCAACCCGCCCCGCCGGTCCGCTCGTTCGCCGATGCGCTTCGCTCCGTGTTCGCACCCGTTGCCGGCCTGTTGCGTCCCCTCGAGGTCGATACGCGGATGCTTGGGCTGGTCGGGGCGCTCGCCGTGATCTGGATCGCCTTCGACGTGCTGTCGGGCGGAACCTTCCTCAGCCCCCGGAATCTTTGGAACCTGTCGGTGCAAAGCGCGTCGATCGGGATCATGGCGACCGGGATGGTCTTGATCATCGTCTCTCGCAATATCGACCTGTCGGTCGGATCGATGCTCGGGTTTCTCGGGTACACGATGGCGATGCTCCAAGCCGTCTGGATCCCGCAGAGCCTCGGGCTCGGATTCGAAAAGCCCTACACGTGGATCGTCGCGCTCGTCGTTGGCATCGCGCTCGGAGCGTTGCTCGGTGGACTGCAGGGCTTCATCGTCGCGTTCGGCGGTGTCCCCTCGTTCATCGTCACGCTCGGCGGCCTCCTCGTCTGGCGGGGCCTGATCTTCCGATACGCGCAGGGGCAGACGATCGCCCCGCTCGACACGACCTTTCAGATGCTCGGCGGTGGCGTAGTGGGCACGCGTGTCGGCGCGCTCGGCGAATGGCCGAGCTGGGGTCTCGGCGCCGTCATCTGCGTGGCGATCGTCCTTCTGCAGATCGCCGCGCGCCGCCGCCGCCGGCGCTACGGCTTTCCGGTGCGCCCGATGTGGGCGGAGGTCCTCGTCGGCGCGGTGACGTGCGGCGTCGTGCTCGGAACCGTCTGGGTCGCCAACAGCTATCCCCTCCCTATCAACGTGGCCGAGCTGGTCGCGGCGGAGAAGGGGATCCCGGTGCCGCAGGGCGGCATTCCGACCGGCGTCGCGTTCCCGGTCGTGATCATGCTCATCGTCACGCTCGTCGTGACGTTCCTCGCCACTCGTCGGCGCTTCGGGAGGTACGTGTACGCGATCGGTGGCAACCCCGACGCGGCAGCCCTCGCCGGAATCAACGTGCGGCGGACGATCATGCTCACCTTCGCGCTCATGGGAAGCCTCGCCGCGGTCAGCGCCGCGGTGCAGACCGCTCGTCTCGACGCCGCGGTGACGAACCTTGGTGTCCAGAACGAGCTCGATGTCATCTCGGCCGCGGTCATCGGGGGAACGTCGTTCTCGGGCGGCATCGGGACAGTCCCCGGCGCCATCCTGGGTGCCGTCGTGATGCAATCGCTACGCTCAGGGATGGTGCTTCTGCTCGTCGACTCGCCGACCCAGGACATCGTCGTTGGGGTCGTTCTCGTTGTGGCGGTCGGCCTCGACACGCTCTTCCGCCGCCGCGTGACCTGATGATCACTCCGACCGAGACGCCGACCCAGCCGGTGCAGCGCGTTCCGATCGTGGAGATGCGGAACATCCAAGTCGCCTTCGGCGGCGTCCGCGCCGTCGCCGGAGTGACCATCGATCTCCATCCCGGCGAGGTGGTCGGCGTCGTCGGCGGTAACGGCGCCGGAAAGACCACGCTCATGCGCACGCTCTCGGGAGCACGCCCTCCCGACGCGGGGCAGATCCTGGTCAACGGTCAGCCGGTCGCGATCGGGAACCCGCGCGACGCGAAGGCGCTCGGCATCGAGACGATCTACCAGACCCTGGCCCTTGCGGACAACCTCGATGCGCCGGCGAACGTCTTCCTCGGCCGCGAGCTGACCGGAGGAGCCACGCTCAACGATGCGGCGATGGAGTCGGCGACGCGGAAGGTCATCGGACGACTCAATCCAAACTTCAAGAATTTCAAGTCGCCGGTCCTCCGCCTTTCCGGAGGCCAACGCCAGGCGGTCGCGATCGCTCGTGCGATTCACTTCAACGCTCGCGCCTTGATCATGGATGAGCCGACGGCCGCACTCGGGCCGGCGGAAACGGCGCAGGTGCACAACCTCATCAAGCAGCTGAAGAGCGAGGGCATCGGGATCTTCCTCGTGAGCCACGACATCCACGACGTGTTCGACCTGTCCGAGCGCATCAGCGTCATGTACCACGGCAGGCTCGTCGGCACCGTGAACAAGAACGACGTGACGACCGACGAAGTCCTCGGGATGATCATCCTGGGCAAACCGCCGACGAAGCTCACGCAGCAGGAGCTCGCCGAGCTACACGGCTAGCCCGGAGGTCTCAGCGCGCGGGCTTGGTCGCGGGCTCGCGCGAGCGGTCGACGGCCCAGATCCGCCGGTTCACCGAACCCTCGAGGAGCTCCTGCTGTCCGGACCTGGGTAAAGGTTCGATCTCGCCGGCTGCGACGCGACGCTCGAGGTCGGCGAGGGTCTGCGAACCCGAGAGGATCGCCTTACCGAGCTCGTTCGACCAATCCGCGTAGCGCTTTTTCCTGGGCGCGGCGAGCGTGTCGTGCTCGACCATGTCGACGGCCGCGAGCAGAGCCCGCGCGAGGGTGTCGATGCCGGCGATGTGGGCATGGAACAGGTCCGTTCGGCTCACGCTCTGCCGCCGGAGCTTCGCGTCGAAGTTGAACCCGCCGGACGTGAATCCGCCCGCGGCGATTATTTCGTGGATTGCGAGCGCCAGCTCATCGACCGAATTCGGGAACTGGTCCGTGTCCCAGCCATTCTGGTAGTCGCCGCGGTTGACGTCGATGCTGCCGAAGCCGCCGAGCGCGATGGCGCTCGCGACCTCGTGGTGAAAGCTGTGACCCGCGAGGGTCGCATGGTTGGCCTCGAGGTTTAGGCGGTACTCGCCGGCAAGATCGTGCCGCTGAAGGAAGCCCATGACGGTCGCGGCGTCGTAGTCGTACTGGTGCTTCGTCGGCTCCTGCGGCTTCGGCTCGATGAGGAGCGCCCCGGAGAACCCGATCCGGTGCTTGTGCTCCGCGACCATCGACAGGAAGCGCGCGAGCTGTGCCTCTTCCCGCGCGAGATCGGTGTTGAGGAGCGTTTCGTAACCTTCGCGCCCGCCCCACAGCACGTAGTTCGCTCCTTTTAGTCGGTGGGTGACCTCGAGCATCGTCTTGACCTGCGCGGCGGCGTACGCGAACACCGCGGGATCGGGATTCGTCGCGGCGCCCGCCGCGTAGCGCGGGTGACTGAAGAGGTTCGCGGTGCCCCAGAGAAGCCGCGCTCGCGTTCGCGCCATGTGCTTTTCGATCCGGTCCACGCTCGCATCGAGGTTCGCACGCGTTTCGGCATACGTTCGGCCTTCGGGCGCGACGTCCCGATCGTGGAACGCGAAGAACGGAACGCCGAGCTTGTCGATGAACTCGAACGCCGCATCGAGCTTCGCTTGCGCGGCGGTCTTCGGATCCGCGCTGGGCGCGAGCCACGGGCGATCGAACGTGCCGACCCCGAAGACATCGGAGCCCGGCCAGTTGAACGAGTGCCAGAGACACACCGCGATCCGAAGCTGATCCTCCATGCGCTTTCCCATCACGAGGCGATCGGGTTGGTAGACGGCGTAGGCCAGCGGATCGGAAGAGTCGGGCCCGCCGTATCCGACGCGTTCACGAACCTCGGCGAAGAAGTCGCTGCTCATGCCGCCCTCCAGCTCCATCGTTCGCTGACGCGAAGAGTCTCGCCTGACGCGAGCGTGCGCAAACCGGTGCCGGTCACGCCGCGGGCGGCGAGTACCGGGGCGTTCGGCCACATCGTCTGCGGCTCCACGCAGATCCCCTCGGCCGGCGTGTGGACCACGACGGTATTCAGGCTTTCGTCGAACTCGAGGCGTAACTCCAGGTCGGGCCACCGGACCAGCGCCGGACCCTTGACCCCGACGTAGACGTGATCGAGCCGGCGGTCCCCGAGCGCCGGTCCCGAACGCAGGTCCTCCTCTCCGGCGACTCCCCGGAGTTCGCCGGTGGGCACAAGGTCCGCATCGACCACGAGCACCTGGCGCGCATCGAGCCGCACCACCATGTCACCCGCTCGCGGCCGCGCGAACCACGGATGCCAGCCGAGGCCTGCGGGTCCTGGCCGCAGGTACTGGCCGACCTCGAGCTCGAGATCGAGGCCTGTGGCGCTGAGCCGGAGGGTCTGCCGGGCCCGGCCACCGAAGGGCCAGCCCCGACCGCGCATGTCACACGCCATGGTGATCTCCGTAGGGCTCCCCTCGAGAACGTCCCATGGCAGCTCGAAACCAAGTCCGTGGATCGCCGATGGCGGAAGGTTGGGTTCGAGACGCACCTCGCCGTCGCTTGTCGGGATGCGGCCATTCGCAAGACGACCAGCCCACGGGACCATCGGGTAACACCCCCAATAGAGAGGAGGCGACGCAGCGCGTGCTTTCGTCCTGGGAAGGATTCGCTCAACACCGCTCACGCTCAACGACACGATCCTGCCGCCGCCCGCTGCATCGATCCTGAGGACAACCTCGCCGCAGCTGAGCTCGATCAAGCCGCTGCGGCGCCTTGCGCCACCGCCGGATGGGGATGCGTCGCGGCCACGCGCACGCCGATGACGATCACCATCGCGTAGACCGCGATGACTACAGGGGTCGGCCCCATCCGCGCGATGCTATGGCCGGCGACGATGGCTCGGGTTGGTAGCCCGCCCGCTTTCACATCGCCCGCGCGAACTTCATCGCAGGCCGTGTGGTATCTAGGCAAGATGCCGGTCGAATCGGCGAGACGCGCTCCGAGCCACCGGCTCCGCTCGATCGATCCGTGGCTCGTCGTGGGGATCGCCGCCTTCTTCGCGCTGATCGTGGTCGCCCTCTTCGGCGAGCGCCTCGCGCCGAACGAACCGATCTACTTCGTCGTCGAGCACGGTCGCGACCCCCGTCCGTATGACCCGGGCATCGTGTTCCCGTTCGGCTCGGATGTGCTTGGGCGCGATCTCTTCAGCCTCGTCTTGGCGGGCGCGCGTGCGACGCTAACGATCGTTCTCGTCGCAGGCCTTGCCCGCGTCGTCGCCGGTGTTCTCGTCGCCGCCCTTGGCAGCTGGTCCCGGCCGACGCGTCTGCTCACCGAGACAGTCGCGGACTTTGCCGCGGCGATCCCCGCGACCCTGGTGGCCGTGTTGCTCGTCAAGGCTTTCGTCGGGACGTACACGAGCGTCCCCATCCTCGTCGGCGCCGTCCTCGTCATCGGATGGGCCGGTCCTTACCGCGTGATCCGAGCGGAGGTGGATCGGCTGACCCGCGCGCCGTTCAGCGAAGGCGCGCGAGCCATGGGTGCGACACGGTGGCGGCTCTTTTGGCGGCACCAGCTCCCGCATCTCCTGCCGGTGATCGCGACGAACTTCAGTCAACAAGTGGTGGCGTCTTTGGTCCTCGTCGCAGAGCTCGGCGTGCTTGGAGTCCTCGTCAGTGCGGTGCGGTCGCTGGACGTCGTGGAGTCCCTGTCGGTCGTCCGCATCGGCCCGCCGAACTTTGCACTCGTGCCGGACGTACCGGAGTGGGGCGCGATGCTGTCCAGCGCGCGGACGACCGAGATCCTGTGGGCCACGCGCTGGGTCATCTTTGTCCCAGGCGCCGCATTCGCACTCACGGCGATGGCCGTCGCGCTCGTCGGCTTCGCCCTCGCCCGCCGCTATGCGCGACGCGACATATTCCAGGACCTGCGCGCCGGGTCCGTCGTCGGGCTGGCCGTCGTAGCGCTTTTCGTCTTCTCGGCGCTGATCCCTGAGCGCTATGCCGATGCGCGCGAATGGGCCACGAGCGCGCGCGGATCGGTGCGATCGGAACCGAGTCCCGCAGCCGCATTCGCAGAGGCCGGACTCACGACCTCTTCGGTCGAGCGGCGGACCAAGATGGTCGTGCGTACCGGCCCGGCATCGGCGACGGTCGGTAGCGTCACGGTCCAGGAGCTCTTTCCGCAGCCGGAGGTGTTAGCGCGAGACTTCGATTCAAACGCGACGCCGTCGCCGATCCACCTGCGCTCGGTGGTGAGCGAGGGCCTGGGCGGTGGCGGTGTGGTCGATGGGCCGCTCGTGTTCGCGGCACGGGGCGTCGTTCCAGCGGAAATCCCGCATCCACTTGCGTATGCGGCGGCGCGGAGGCTGCCCGACCTCGCGACCCTCGTGAAGGACTATCCCGACGACTATGCCGGCATCGATGTGCGCGGGAAGATCGTCTTGCTCGTTCGTTTCATGGGCGTCGACACCGGAACCCGCGGAGTGGTTGAGGGTTTCTCCGTCGGGACCGCCGTCAATGATGCGATCAAGCGCGGCGCGACGGGAGTCATCGTGGTTGATCCGGTCGTCGGAAATCCAGGTTCGTCCCCTGATCCACGCTCGTTGCTGGCTCTGAACGCGTACGTTCAGATCGAGCAGCTCTTCCCTCCACTGACCGCTTCGGGCGTGCCGGTGGTCGTCGTCGATCGAGACGTGGCCCAGAGACTTGTCGGGTCGCTCGGCATCGACGTCGATCCACTCCTGGGCTTGGATGCCGCCGGAAAGAAATGGGACCGGTCGTTCTCACGCGATCTCGGTGTCAGCGCCCGGATCGCGGTGCCGCTTCGCGAAGACGTGACCTCGGTGACGAGCACCGTCGCGGAGGTGCCTGGTTTCTCGGCCGAGACGGGCCGCGTCGTCGTCTGGGCCGAGCACAAACTAGGTACGACGCGCACCGAAGCGAACCGGCGTGACGTGCTCGCGTCCCTGGCTCGGTTCGCGTCGGCGAGGCGCGCTCCGTTCATCTTCGTGGACTTCGATCTGCGCGCGGACGCGCGAGCCGTTCGCGATTTTTTGCAGAGCCGTCGCGTCCTGGTCCTGATCGTCCTCGGCCAGCTCGATGGCAGCGTGCTCTATTTCACGACGGCGAACGGTGATCTCATTCCGGCCTTCGATCTCTACGCCGAGAAGGCCGGCGCATCTCACGACACCACTCGAAAGACTTTCACCGTCAGCCAGGTCGGCTCGCCGATCCCCGATTTGAAGACGGTCGTGATCGGCAGCAGCGGCACGGGGCCGGACGCGCGCGGCAACGCGGCGGCGCTGGTCGGCTACCTCGCCGGCCGGCTCGTTCTCGGCGCACCGGAGCTCGGCCGATGAACCCAACGGTGGTGCGCCTGCTGCGCGTGCCTTTGACGATCGCGATGATCTGGGCGGTACTCGCCGTGGCCGTGCCTCCGCTCATGGCGCGGTACTCGACATACGTCACGCGACCGGGCTTCGACTGCGCCAGGACGGCCATCCAGTTCGCGCGGACGCAGGGTCTGCCAGCGGGTGCCTGCCAGAGTCTTTCGGACCTCTACGGTCAGCCGTTCCTCGCGCTCTTCGTCGACTCGGCTTTCCGAAGCCTCGCGCTCCTCGTGGGCGCGGCGGTGCTGGCCCTCGTGATCGGAACTCTGCTCGGCGTCGCTGCGGCGCTCTGGCGGCGGCGGGCGATCGCGGGCGGCATCATCGTCGGCGGCACCACGATGCTGGCCGCGGTCCCTGCGTTCTTCGTCGCGTACTTCCTGCAGATCGTGGTGATCACGATCGGGGCGTCGGCGACGAGCAGGGATCGACTCCTCCCGGTCTACGGCTTCGGGTACGACGAGCACCTCGTCCTTCCGCTCCTTTCGATCTCGCTCCCGGCCATCGCGTTCACCGCTCAGCTCACGGCGACGCGGATGATCGACGTCCTGAGCTCCGACTTCATCACCGCCGCGCAAGCGAAGGGTCTCCGCATGCGCTGGATCGTCGCCGTACACGTGCTGCCCCACGTTCGGCCGGCGCTGATCGAGGCGCTCGGCAGCGGACTCCGTGTCTCGGTGGCGAGCCTCCCGATCGTCGAGTACCTGTTCCAGTGGCGCGGGATCGGCCAGCTCGCGCTCGAAGCCGTCGGGATCCACGACGCCACCGGTTTCATCTTCAGCGCCGTCGTCCTTGCGAGCCTCTTCGCATCGCTCTCCGCGTTGGCCGACCTGTCTCGGCCCCGCGCGCTATTTCGTTTCAGTTAGCGTCCGTCCGCGTCGACCCCCCGGGCCACTCGCACGATATCTGCGATCCGCTTCGCGCGCGTCGATGGCCTCTTCGCCGTCACCAGAGTGCGCAGATGTTCCTTCCTCCGGCCGGGCGTGAGCGCGCCGAACTTGCGCATGCCCGCACCGCCCAGCGCCCTTCGCAGATCGTCGGGGACCTCGAGGGCCTCCACGCTGTCGAGGAGCGTCCAGGACCCGTCGCGCTTCGCGGCGGTGATCTTCGCGAGCCCTGCCGCCTCCATTCGCCCGTTCTTGAGAAGACGCGCGATCCGCTCCTTGTTCGTGCGCGACCATCCGCTGCCGGTCTTTCGTGGTGTGAAGAGCAGGGCCGTGCGCTCGTCGTCGAGCGGTTTGTTCAGGCTGTCGATCCATCCGAAGCAGAGCGCGTCCGGTATCGAGTCCTCGTAAGCGAGCCGGGTCTTCCCGGTGGCGGCCTTGTACATCACGAGCCAGACGCCCTGTGCTTTGTCATGATTGTCGCGTAGCCAACGCCGCCACTCGGCTGTCGTCTTCGGATGGATACGCGGGTAATTCGCTGCGCTCATTGTCGGGCTGGGGAGGGTGGATTCGAACCACCGATTACCTGATCCAGAGTTTCCGAACGCACTAACGCTCCGAGAACTTCTGAGCGCGAATAGGCCGGCGAGCGCTCCCGGACCGACAGTACTTAGTTACTCCAATCAAGCGCGTTATCGTGCGCGAACATTCGCTGACTATCGGACGCGCCGGCGTCACACGACCAATGATGGAGGACGGAGATGCGCTCAGTGCTGGCGGCGTTTGCGGCGGTTTGGTTCCTCGACAACGCACTAACGTTCATTCCCCAAGGCTCTGCGCTGATTCTCAACCCGGCCCAGCGTGGTGGAATTGACGGGGATCCTGGGGCTGTAGCTGTAACTTGGGCAGCTCGGACTCTGTTCGCCGGATTGGTTTTGTTATCACTCGCTGTCGTTGAGTGGGAGACGATCTTCGCAGCTCTCTCGCGGAGACAGTCTTCGTCGTCGGTCGCGGAATCCGGCAACTAACTTGGATTTCAGGCAGCGCGTACGACGCGTTCGTGTAAGGTCGGGGGCCTTCCAACCATGACGAGCAGCGAGACGCCTCACTCGGCGAGGATCGGGCGCAATGCCTCGAACCAGCGTTCGATCTCGGCGAGCTCGATGGAAACCCACTCGGCGCCTTCGTGCAGCCACGCCATGGCGGCCCAGGACACCCGGTTGGCGAAGCGTGCGTACTCCGCAGTCTCGAACAGCACGTTGAGCTCGTGTTCCGAAGGGAGTTGCAGACCGGCCCGGCATAACGTGTCTCGGTAGCGATCGAGGATCCACGGCCGCTCGGCCGCGGGAAACCTCATCAGGAAGGTCGAAAGATCGTAGGCGAGCGGTCCTACGCCGACGTGATCCCAGTCGATGAGCTGGACGTGTACGGCGCCCGCGGCAACCGTCGCGAATGCGTTGTGTCGCCACAGATCGCCGTGCAGGATGGTGTCCGGTCCGCCCGCGTCCTTCAGCACTTGCGCCCTGTTCGACATGTCGACCGCCAACGGATACATCCGCCGGAGGAGACGATCGCCGAGCGACCGAAGCTCGGCTGGCGTCTCTTCGCCGCCGAGTCGCTCGAGCCCACGAATAGCATCGCCGACGTTCCCCGCGAAGAACGCGAGGCCAAGGTCCTTGCCGTACTGGCGGACCTCTGGGAGCAATGCGTGTCCGGCGCCCCGCCCGTGCAGCTCGGCGATGAGGTCCGTCGTCGCGCCGACGCGAAGCCGGTCAGACTGGCGCTCCAGCGTGTCCACGCCGAGATCCTCGTAGATCTGCCAGTACCACCGGCCCTGCCGATCCGCGGCAGTGGCAAGCAGAGCGGCGCAGTGATCGCCGAGTCGCAACGCGGGAAGCCACCGCTCGGCGACCAGCCGATTGAGCTGGGCGATCGCAGGTTCACTGCGCTTGAGGATGACCGAATGCGCTCGGCTCTCGTTCAGATGCAGCCGGT
>Ga0209474_10005469_pt1 | contig 10823 bp, 7 predicted proteins | sample GraSoiAngelo_145_FD_185902 | JGI IMG/M metagenome (GOLD analysis project Ga0209474, IMG submission 185902) | Grasslands soil microbial communities from the Angelo Coastal Reserve, California, USA - 14_1009_05_20cm (SPAdes) (version 2) | ecosystem: Environmental > Terrestrial > Soil > Grasslands ... | reverse complement strand
GTCGTCGGGCTGGGCCATCGCCCGGATCCGGGACTTGATCTCGTTGGTGACGTGCGGGATGACCTGTACCGTGTCGCCGAGGTACTCGCCGCGGCGCTCCTTGGCGATCACCTCCGAGTAGATCTGGCCGGTGGTGACGTTGGCCTTGGCGGACAGGTCCCGGTCGAGGAACCGCTCGTAGTGGCCCACGTCGAGATCGGTCTCCGCGCCGTCCTCGGTAACGAACACCTCACCGTGCTGGAACGGGTTCATCGTGCCCGGATCGACGTTGAGGTACGGGTCGAGCTTCTGCATCACCACGCGCAGTCCGCGCGCGGTCAGCAGGTTGCCGAGACTGGAGGCGGTGAGGCCCTTGCCGAGCGAGGAGGCGACGCCCCCGGTGACGAAGATGTGCCTGGTCGTCCGTGCCGAAGGGGTCAAGGCCTGCTCCCGGGGATCGTGTCGCCGCTGCTGGAGGAAGCGCGATGGAGATCACGCGACCCACGGGATTTCACGGTAACACGTCACCTCCGCCGCCGGCCGGTGGACACACCGCCGGTGGGACGGCCGGACCGTCGGCCGCCGCCGCCCCGTTGGCAGCCGCGGGCACACCGTCCGCGACGGCCGCGTTGGGCGCGGCACCGTTGGCGGCCACATTCGAGGCGGCGCCGTTCGACGCCGCGGGCACCGCAGGGACCACCGGGGCGACCCGCCCGCGGCCGCGCAGCCGCCAGGCGGTGCGGCTCCAGGCGGTGCGGCTCCAGGCCGTGCGGCTCCAGGCCGTGCGGGTCCAGGCGGCGCGGGGCCGGCGCCGGGCCGGTCGCGGTACCCGGGCCGGGCTGTCGCTGGTCTGCTCGGCGAGTACCGCGGCGGTCGCCTCGGCCTCCTCCCCGGTACGGGCCGGTCCGCCGGTACGGTCGTCGGCCCGGTCCAGTACCCGCAGCGCGGCCAGGCAGGCCAGCGGCATCGCGGTCGCGGCCGCGGCGCCGGCGACCACGAACGCGGCCCCGTCCAGCAGCCCGGCCAGCAACCCGGCGACGCCGACCCCGATGAACACGGCGCGCACCGCCGGGTACAGGCCGAACAGCCGCTTGAGCCCGCCCCAGGGGCGCAGCAGCACCAGCATGAGCATCACGCCGCTGGCGATCACCACCAGGGTCAGCGGGCTGGCCAGGGCGGCGGCGGTGGCGGCGCCGGTACGGTGGATCGCCGCGGCACCGGTACCGTTCTGCGCCTCGGTCAGGATCCGGCCCAGGCTTCCCCGATCGCCGGGCGGCCGGAGCAGGTCGAGCAGCGCGAAGCCGGTCGTGACGAGAAGGCCGGTCAGCACCGCCCAGGCCAGTCGCGCGAAGGTGAGGAAGCCGCCGGTGCAGATCGCGACCGCCACGCAGGTACCGGCGGTCAGCGCCACCGCACCGCCCGCGTTCGCGCCCAGGTACGGGCTGCCGACGAGTACCACGCCGATCCCGCCGACCACGGCGATGACCACCGGCCGCCACCGTCGCCGGAACCGCTGTCCGAGCCAGCCGGCCAGCAGCAGGATGCTGGCCAGCAGCAGGCCGAGCCCGACGGTACCCAGCCCGGCGTACCGGCCACCTTCCAGCGCCGAGTACCCGGCCACCCCGTTGAGCTGCAAGCGCGCGCCGGTCAGCACGTCGACGCCGACGATCGTGGCGACGATACCGGCGACCGCGCCGAGCGGCCCGAGCGCGCCGCGCCGCCACGGGCCGAGGGTCACCGCGCAGGTCAGCGCCGCCACCACGGCAACGGTCACCGCGCTGAAGATCGCCCCGGCCGCGTCGGTCCGCCACCACGGCACCGCGTCGGCCACCAGCGCGGCGGGCAGCGTCAGGGACGCCGCGACCAGCAGCACCTCAAGGGTCAGCACGAGCCGGGGCGGCATCGGCCGGGGGCCGCGTGGCCCGGCGTACCGGCGCGCCCGGCGCAGGAACGGCACCAGCGCGGCGAACAGCACCAGCTGCGCAACCGCGAGCACGGTGAGGAACCCGCCGGTGACCCGCCGCTGCGCTCCGGCCTCCCGGTCGGCGTCGGCGAGCCGGGAGACCGCGGTCGCCAGGTCGCTCGGCCGGCCGGCGATGGACACCGCCGGCTGCCCGGCGAACAGCTTCTCCGGTACCGGTCGGTTCAGCGCCGTGAGCGCGGTCGGTGCCAGGTCGGTCAGCTGCAGGTACCCCGGCCGGGAGGTGCTCGACGAGGTGAGCCAGCCGGCCGGGTACCCGGGACCGTCGGCGATGGCCACGTGCAGCCGGGAGGTCCGGTCGGTGTCGGACAGGCCGGCGACGAGCACCAGCGACCGGGCCGGCCGGGCGGCCAGTACCCGGGCCAGCGCCTGGTCGGCCTGCCGCGCGGCGACCTGGCGGAGCTGCGGCGAGGTGCCCATGATCGTGCCGAGGTCGACGATCGACAGGATGCAGGTGTCCAGCAGCGCCTGGGGACGGTCGGGCAGCGCCGCCTGGTACCGGTCGACCCGCCCGGACGCCCGCGCGGCCGCGACCGCCGCTCCCGGCCCGACCGCGGCGGTGCACCGGACCGCCTCGGCCAGCGCGCCGGGCTGGGCACCGTAGGCCTGCCGGTCGTTCACACCGTTGACCTTGGGGTCCACGTCCGGCAGGAACGCGCCGATCCCGTCCGGCGACCGGATGTCGGGCGTCTTCGTCGGGCAGTCCGGGTTCACCACCTCGTCGTCCGACCAGAGCGCGAAGTTGCCCGCGCCCAGGCTGAGCCAGCCGTCCACCGGGCAGGTCGGCGTGTGCGCGGAGGTCACCGACAGCGCGCCGACCGCGCCGTTCTGCGCCAGCTGCCACAGCGTCGGGGTGTCCACCGCGTTCACGTCGTCCCAGCGCAGCCCGGCAGCGCCCGCGATGATCACGTAGTCGGCGTGCTCGCCGGGCGCGCCGGGCGCCGGCCGCGAGACGAAGCCGAGGGTGCTGGTCAGCGCGACCGCCGCGGCGATCAGGTACGGGGTGAGCCGGCGCAGCATCAGCGCTCCGCCGGCTGGCCGGTCAGCTCCGCGTACACCGCCTGGACGTGGTCCACCGTCTGCTCCTCGGTGGGCCAGGTGGCGGCCTGCTCGCGGCCGCGGGCGGCCAGCGCCGCCCGGCGCGCGGGGTCGTCCAGCAACGAGGTGACCGCGGCGTCGACCGCGTCCACATCTTTCGGGGGTACCAGGACCGCCGCCTCGCCGACCAGTTCCGGCAGCCCGCCGACGGAGGTCGCCACCAGCGGTACCCCCGCCCGCAGCGCCTCCTGCGCGAACAGTTGCCGGGCCTCCCAGATGCTCGTCACGACCGCGAGATCGGCGGCGCCGAGCAGGTCGGACACGTCGTCGCGGTACCCGAGCAGCAGCACCGGCGCCCGGGCGGCCGAGGCGTGTGCGGCCAGCCCCAGGTACACCGGCCCGGTGCCGGCGACGGCGACCACCGGGGACGGCGTGCGGCCACGCCAGCGGGCGGCCGCGTCGATCAGGACGTCGTAGCCCTTCTGCGGGTGCAGCCGCCCGACGGACAGCAGCAGCGGCTGCCCCTCGGCCACCCCCAGCTCGTCGCGTACCTCGGCGGCGGGCCGGGACGGCGGCGGAAGCACCGGTGCGGCGACGGCGCCCGGCCGCACGTCGCGCCCGCCGGCGGCCAGGGCCCGGGCGACCAGGTCGGTCGAGGCGCCCAGGGTGACGTCGGCGAGCCGGGCGACCCGGCGCTCCAGCATCCGGTGCACGACGCCGCGCACCCCGCTGGCCAGCACCGAGTTGTGCCAGGTCACGACCAGCGGCACCCGGTCCGGCCGGGCGAGCCCGGCGACCAGGCCGGCGCGCAGCCCGTGCGCGTGGATCACGTCCGGGCGTACCCTCGCCAGCGCGCGCCGCAGCGCCGGTGCCGCCCGCGGGCCGGCGTCGATCCGTACCGCGACGAACGGGGCGCCGAAGTCGAAGCGCTCCCCGGTCGCGGCCGGCCCGAACACCGTGACGTCGGCGCCGCGCGCGACGAGCCCGGTGGCGAGCGAGGCCACGTGCCGCCCGATCCCGCCGGTGCTGGCACCGAGGACGAGGGCCACGCGCGGGCTCAACCCATCGCCTCGCTGCCGCTCGGCGAAGGGCTTCGCCCCGACGCTGCGCCAGCCGGTCGCTCGCTGCGCTCGCTCATGCCCTACCTCCTCTCAGCCGACCCAGCAGGGCGCCCGCGTCGCGGCGGTCCACCAGGAGGGCGACACCGGCGAACACCACCGCGACCACAATGCCGGACAACAGGGCCGTGCCGGCGACCGCTATCCAGCCGGTGGCGGCCGGAAGCGCCGCCCGGACGGCGATCCCGGCCAGCGTTGCCAGGGTACCGGCGAGCAGCGCGGCCGCGCCGGCCCGGCCCACCCCCGCCAGGGCACCGGTACCGCACCGGCGCGCGACGAACCCGAGCATTACCGCACCGAGCACCAGCATGCCGGCCGAGTTCGCCGCGGCGACGGCGGCCACCCGCACGCTCACCGGCAGGGTCAGCGCGAGGATCGTGGCCAGCACCGCCACCGCACCCCAGCCGAGCACGGTGGCCTGGGCGCCGGTGCGCGTACAGCGCGCGCGAGTGCAGCGCGAACAGCCCGTACCCGAGCAGGCCGGGAGCGAACGCCGCGATACCGGCGGCGAGCCCGGACGCCTGGCCGGGACTGTGCGCGACCCTGGCGTAGGTCCACGCGAACGGCCAGGCCAGCGCGGCCAGCGCGGCGGCGCCGAGGCCGGACAGCAGCAGTACCCCGCGGGTGGCCCCGGCGAGTGTCCGGCGGAACCGGTCCAGGTCGCCGGCCGCGGATGCGCTGGCCAGCGCCGGGTACGCCGACGTCGCGACGGGTACCGCGAGCACCGCCCAGGGCAGCAGGTACACCGTCTGCGCCTGGTTGAACTGGATCAGCGCGCCGCCGCCGGTACGCCAGTTGACCAGCGCGATCGTCAGCGCGGTGGTCAGTTGCTGGGCGGCCACGGTCAGTACCCCGACCCAGACCAGCTCCCGGACGGCGCGCCGCTGCCCGTCGGCCAGCCGCAGCGTGGGCCGCCACGGCAGGCCGAGCCGGCGCACCGCGGGTACCAGGCACAGCGACAGCACGACGACACCGACCGTGCGGCCGACGGCGGGAATGTCCGGCTGGTGCGGCTCGACCGCGCCGTAGGTCAGGTAGGCACCGATCACGGTCAGGCTGGACAGCAGCGGTGCGAGCACCGGCCAGGCGAACCGGCGGTGTGCCTGCAGGACACCGGTGAGCACGATGCCCACCCCGTACAGCGGCAGCTGCGGGGCGAAGATGCGCAGCATGCCGGCCCCGACGGCCTGCTGGTCGGCGGACCGGCCGGGCGCGAGCAGCGCCATCACCGGGTCGGCGAGGACGACGACGAGCAACGCGACCGGTACCAGCACGACGAGTACCCAGCTCAGCAGCGCCGATGCCGTGGCACCGACCGCGGCCCGGTCGTCCCGGTCCAGATCGCCGGTGAGCAGCGGCACGACCAGGGCGGCCAGCGCTCCACCGGCGACGATCTCGAAGACGATGTTCGGGATCGTGTTGGCCGTCTGGTACATGTCGGCCAGGTGGGTGTACCCCACGGTCTCGCCGAGGACCAGCGTGCGCGCGAACCCGGCGACCCGGCTGACCAGCGTGAGTACCGCGATGAGCGCGGCGGCGTGCGCGATCCGGCTCCCCCGGGGTCGGGCGGCGGCGCGCTCGGTGGTCACGGTCAAGCGCGCCGCCGGCCGAGCGCGTCGAGTTCGCGCAGGCCCGGCGTGCTCTCGATGACCCGGGTGAAGCTGACCCGCTCGCTGGCCGCGGTGAGCCCGGCAAGGCCGGCGAGCAGGACGGCCCGCCCGGCGGTACCGGTGCGTGCGGCGAGAGCCACGCCGAGCAGCGCGCCGAGCGCGTTGGCACCCGCGTCGCCGAGCATGATCTCCTCGCCCAGGTCGGCGGGCAGCAACGCGGCGGCCGCCCCGACCGGCCCGGCGGTCAGGCCGCCCCCGAGCAGCGGCGTACCGACGATCAGTCCGGCCTTCAACGCCCGGCCGGGTCGCAGATCGAGCAGGTTGACGAGGTTGGCGGTACCGGCGATCACCCCGGCCCCGAGCAGCACGTCGACGACGCCGCGGCGACGAGGCAGCAGGGACGCCGCCGCGAGGCCCGCCGCCCCGACCCCCACGATCTTGGCCAGGCCGCTGGTGACCCTGCCCTCCCGCAGCGCGCGCAGGTGTCCCCGGAAGCCCTTGGCCTGGTGCTCCGGCCGGCTGCCGACCCGGTCGTCGTAGAACCCGACGGCGCCGGCACCCAGCCCGGCGATCGCCGCAGCCGCGGCCACCGACGGGGTACCCGCACCGAGCGCGGCGGTCGCGGTGGCGGACACCGCCAGCGCCGGCCCACCGGCGAGGTTCACCGTGCGGCCGCGGAAGTTGGTCCGGTCCAGCCCGGCCGGCCGACGGACGCCGGCCAGCGCGGCCCGGGCGGCCACCGCACCCGCGGCGACCAGCGCCGCCCTGGCGAGCCCGCTCACGTCACCGGTTTCTGCTTCGGCAGCATGGCGCTGGCGCCCGCCGCGACCCCGTAGTGCCCCGGCTTGGTCGTGGTCAGGTACTCGGCCAGCGCCAGCGGTACCGCGACCTGCCCGTCCGGCGTCGTCACGTTGTCGACGGAGGCGATCGACTTGGACAGGGTCGGGTCGCCACGGACCGCACTGATCACGTTGCCCGGCCCGGCCGCGCCGCTCGCCGCCACCACGACCGGGCTCGGGGCGGCCCCGGCGCCGGTCGCGGTCGGGTTGGCGAACTGGTCGACCATCGTCACCACGTTGGTGTTCTTGGGCCCCGCGTCGCTGTCGTTGTACGGGTCACCGACCAGCAGCACGACCGCGTCGGCCGCGGCGGTGAAGTCGCCGGTCGGGACGATGAAGTTGTCCTCCTTGAACGCGGTCAGCACGGTCTTGGCCGCATCGGTGGACAGCGACACCGCCGGGTGCCGGGTGACCAGCACCGAGGCGAGCAGGAAGCTGGACGTCTCCACGCCGTTGCTGTTCGCCGGTACCCCGGTCAGGCCGGTCGGCTGGGCCGCGATGTTGGCGGTGTCCAGCAGCGACGCCTTGCTGGCCGGGTCGAAGAACTTGTCCTGGATCTCCACCTGGCCGGTGACCATCGCGCCGGCCAGGTGCAGCATGTCCAGCGCCTTCGACACCTGCGGCCGGGCCTGCGGCATCGACACCAGCAGGACCCGCCGGCCGGTCAGCTTGCCGGCCAGCATGATCGGCGCGGCCTCCTGGGTGAACTGCTCCTGTTTGCCGGTCTCGGTCTCCAGCTGGTTGATCTGGTCGCGGTAGGCCTGCGTCTGCTTGGTCAGCGAGTCGACGCGGTTCTTCAGGGCGTCGGACAGCGGCCCGTTCAACGCCGCCGTACCGACGACCAGCCCGATCGCCAGCGCGAGGAACACCGCCGTCAGCGAGACGACGTGGTACCGAAAGTTGATCACTGCGGAAAGCCCATCAGAACAGCCGTTGGATCTGGAAGAGGAGGTTGTCCCACCATTCGGAGACCAGGCCCAGGTAGGCCTTGCCCACGGTGGACACGGCGATCGCGGAGGTCATCGCGGCGATCGCGGACAGGATCAGCAGCAGCAGCGAGGATCCGGAGATGTTCTGCCGGTACAGCTTGCTGACCCCCTTGGCATCGACGAGCTTGCCGCCGATCTTCAGCCGGGTGAGGAAGGTGGAGGCCATCCCGCCCCGCCCCTTGTCGAGGAACTCGCCGAGCGTGGCATGGGTACCGACGGCGACGATCAGCGTCGCGCCCTTCCCGTCGGCCAGCAGCATCGCGATGTCCTCGCTGGTCGCCGCGGCCGGGAACGGCGTCGCCGCCACGCCCAGGTCGTTGCACCGGGTCACGCCCGGCGCCCGGCCGTCCGGGTAGGCGTGCACGATCACCTCGGCGCCGCAGCGCAGCACGTCGTCGGAGACGGAGTCCATGTCGCCGATGATGATGTCGGGGCTGTAGCCGCCCTCGACCAGCGCGTCGGCGCCGCCGTCCACCCCGATCAGCACCGGCTTGAACTCCCGGATGTAGGGCCGCAGCACCTCCAGGTCGTCCTGGTAGTCGTACCCGCGCACCACGATCAGCACGTGCCGGCCGGCGATCTTGGTCGCCACGTCGGGTACCCCGACGCCGTCGAGCAGCAGGTCGCGCTCCTGCAGCAGGTACTCCATGGTGTTCGCGGCGAACGCCTCGAGCTGGACGGACAGGCCCTCCCGCGCGTCGACCATCGCCTTGGCGACCGTCTCGGCGTCCTGCCGGGTACCGCTGGCGACCGGCTCGCCGTTGAGGTAGACGGTGTCCGCCTCGACCCGCACGACGTCACCCTCGCGCAGCCCCTCGAACAGCGCCTCGCCGAGATCGTCCAGCAGCGGGATGCCGGCCTGGACGAGTACCTCCGGGCCCAGGTTCGGGTACCGCCCGGAGATGGACGGCTTCGCGTTGAGCACCCCGGCCACACCGACGGCGACGAGCGAGTCGGCGGCGACCCGGTCCAGGTCGACGTGGTCGATGACCGCGATCTCGCCCGGCCGAAGCCGTCCGACCAGGCGTTTGGTCCGCCGATCAAGCCGTACGGTGCCGGTGACGACCCCCGGTTCGGCGCCCCGGGACCGGCGCAAGACTGGTAAACGCATCGTGACCCATCCTGTCACGGCCGGCGTCGCCGGTTGGTACGCGACATGCCTACCCCACCGACCCCGTCGCTATCCGGACTTTTCCCGCTCGGCCACGGCCAGCAGTTCCTCGGCGTGCGCGATGCCCAGATCGGAGTCGGGCAGCCCGGCCAGCATCCGGGCCAGTTCCCGGGCCCGTTCGGTGTCCTCCACCACCCGTACCCCGCTCGTGGTGACCGCCCCACCGGTGTCCTTCGCGACCACCAGGTGCCGGTCGGCGAACGCGGCGACCTGGGGCAGGTGCGTCACCACCAGTACCTGATGCGCCCGCGCCAACCGGGCCAGCCGCCGCCCGATCTCCACCGCGGCCCGCCCGCCGACCCCGGCGTCGACCTCGTCGAAGACCAGGGTGGGCGGCCCGCCCGCGCCGGCGAAGACGACCTCGATCGCGAGCATCACCCGGGACAGCTCCCCGCCGGACGCGCCCTTCTGCAGCGGCAGCGCCGGCGCACCCGGATGGGCGACCAGCTTGAGCTCGATCTCGTCGGCGCCGTCGGGGCCGATGCCGCACTCGGCACCGGCCACGGTCAGCGTCGGCTCGCCGCGCCCGGGTGTCCGCGGTGTGACCTCGACATCCACCCGGGCGTGCGGCATCGCCAGGCCGGTCAGCTCCACGGTGACGGCGGCGGCGAACCGGCCGGCGGCCTCCTGCCGGGCCACCCGTACCCGTGCCGCCAGGTCGGCCACCTCGCCGGCCAGCCGCTGCCGTTCCCGGTCGAGCTCCTCCAGCAGCTCGTCGGACGTGTCGAGCTCGGCGAGGCGGCTCTGCGCGTGTTGCGCCCAGGCGATCACCCCGTCGACGTCCTCGGCGTACTTGCGGGTCAACGCCCGCAAAGCCGCCCGCCGCTCGTAGATCTCCTGCAGCCGGGCCGGGTCGGCGTCCAGCGATTCGAGGTAGCCACCCAGCTCGACGGCCACGTCGCCGACCAGCGTCGCCGCCTCGGTCAGCCGGGCGGCCAGCTCGCCCAGCGCCGGGTCGAGCGTGGCCTGCGTCTCCAGGGTGCGCCGGGCCAACGCCAGCAGCCCCGTCGCGTCGGGCGTGTCACCCGCGCCGTCGCCCGGGCCGGCCAGTGCCGCGTGCGCGGTGTCCGCGGCGGTGCGCAACCCTTCGGAGTGCTCCAACCGCTGCGCCTCCGCCCGCAACGTGTCGTCCTCCCCCGGCTGCGGGTCCACCCGGGTGATCTCGTCGAGCCCCAGGCGCAGCAGGTCGGCCTCCTGGCTGCGCTCCCGCGCGTGCCGGCGCCGGTCGTCCAGGTCGTCGCAGACCGCCCGCCACTGGGTGTACCGCTCGCGTAGCTCGGCGAGCAGCTTGTCGTGCTCGGGCCCGGCGAAGCGGTCCAGCGCGGCCCGCTGCTCGGCCGGCCGCAGGAGGCGCAGCTGGTCGGACTGCCCGTGTACCGCGACCACCTGCTCGCCCAGCTCACCGAGCACCGCGACAGGAACCGCCCGGCCGCCCACGTGCGCGCGCGACCGGCCTTCCGCGTTGACCGTGCGCGCCAGCAGCACGCTGCCGTCCTCGTCCGGCTCCGAGCCCGCGTCGACGACGCGCTCGGTGACGCTGGCCGCGACGGTGCCGGACAGCCGCAGCCGGCCCTCCACCACCGCGCGCCCCGGGTCGGCCCGGACCCGGGCGGCATCGGCCCGGCCTCCGAAGAGCAACCCGAGGCCGGTGACCACCATCGTCTTGCCCGCGCCCGTCTCGCCGGTGATGACGTTCATCCCCCCGGCCAGCGGGAGGGTCGTGTCGACGATGACCCCGAGCCCGGTGATGCGCAGCTCCTCCAGCACGACCCGACAGTAGCGGGGCGGTCCGACAGTCGCTACCGCGCAGCCACTAGCCGCCGCCCCGGCGCCGCGCGAGCGGAGCGAGCGCCAACAAATCAGCGCGCCCCGCGCCACCCGTCCACCGGCAGCGCGAACTTCTCCACCAGCCGGTCGGTGAACGGGCTCGGCCGCAGCCGCACCACGCGGACCGGCAGGTCCCCCCGGCGTACCGTCACCACCGCGCCCGGCCCCACGTCGAACACCCGCCGGCCGTCGCAGCACACCACCGCCGAGGACGTGTACGGGTCCACGGTCACCCGGATGGTCGACGTGGGCGCGGTCACCAGTGGCCGGT
>Ga0209474_10005466_pt1 | contig 10826 bp, 9 predicted proteins | sample GraSoiAngelo_145_FD_185902 | JGI IMG/M metagenome (GOLD analysis project Ga0209474, IMG submission 185902) | Grasslands soil microbial communities from the Angelo Coastal Reserve, California, USA - 14_1009_05_20cm (SPAdes) (version 2) | ecosystem: Environmental > Terrestrial > Soil > Grasslands ... | reverse complement strand
CGGTCAATGCCAGCCGCCCGGAGGTGGCGACCTTGTTCTCATCGAAGGGATGCCAGGAGAGGACCACGTCAGTGTTCCTGAACGCACCGGCCATCAGCATGAAGGTCTTGCCGATGAGGATCTCTTCGGCGGGGCTGCCGAAGACCTGGATCGTCCCGGGAAGCTTTCTCTCCATGCGCTCGCGGTTCGCCGAAACGGCCGCCGCAACGGCCGCGGTGCCGAGGACATTGTGCTCGCAGCCGTGGCCTGGAGCGCCTTTCACGACCGGGTCTTTCTGCGTCTCGCCTGCTTTCTGCGACAGCCCCGGCAGCGCGTCGTATTCGGCCAGGATCGCGACCACGGGTGCACCCGAGCCGGCGGTGGCGACGAACGCCGTCGGCAGCGGGCCGATCGCCCGCTGGACCTGGAAACCTTCCTTCTCCAGGACGGACGAAAGCAGCTCGGCAGACTTCTTTTCCTGCAGCGAGGGTTCCGCGAACTCCCAGACCTGACGGGCGACCTGCTCCCAGTGCATCCTCGTCTGGTCGAGGTACTGGTCGGTGGTCGCAAGCAGCATTGCGCACAGGAGCATCGGCATGGGCGCCTCCTGGAGGGCCTTCTAGCAGAACTAGCGGCACGGGGACGGCGATCCCCTGCGCGGCCAGTGCATGGCACCGCCGCGGGCTAGTCTGCTACGCTCGGTCCAGTGGAGGGAAGAAAGCGTCGAGTTCGCAGGACAGCGGTTATCGTTCGTATGGCTCGCGGTCATCGTTCCTAGGGCTCCGGCAGAGGTAGTGGTCCTGCCGCGTGGTAGTGATTCTGCCGCGTTCTACTAGGCTGGACACGAGGAGACTAGGACGAGCGCGAGGGCCACAGAACCGCTGCTTATCCCTCCTTTCTGTCCAGTGGGGCCTGCTCCATAATGGAACCGCGCGGGGCGGGCACACTAGGAAGCTGCGGTCGCAGCTTCCACGATCGGCGTGGCCGTTCGCGACAGCAGGTCGTCCACGGGCGGGGGGAACGAATGCGTGTCCTGGCGGCGAGTATGTGCTGCTTCTTCGTTGCAGCGCTGGCCCAGGAAGGCGCCGAGCCGCGCCACCTCGATCCCGAGTTGCTCGCGCTCTGCCGCAGCACCGATCCCGGGGCGCGCTCGTATTGTCTGCACGCCGTCGCGGCGCACGGAGATCCGCGCGGCCAAGCGATGGAAACCATCGCGGCAATGGCCGATCAAGATCCCGTCCTGCGCGACGAGGCCGCGGAAACGTATGCGCGTCTGTACGGGAGAGCACCGTCTTCGCGGCCGCTCCCCAAGCCTCCGCTGACGACGGCATCAGGCGACCCGATGCGCGTGATCCTCGCCCCGACCGCATTCACGCGCCCGCAGGGCACGAGCTCGTTCAACGCTTTCGAGCTCGGGACGCTGACCTTCGATCACGGAATCACGCCCAATATCGCCCTCGGCCTACATACCGCTATTCCCATCGGCGCGTTCGTGTTCGGCCCGACTGTGCGAATCAGCCTTCCTTTCGAGGGTGGCGCTGTCGGGTTGGAGGTCGACGCGCTTCTTTTCGCCCCGTTCGTCGGCAGCACGTCGAGCTACTTCGTTGCAGGAGGCGGGCCCGTCCTGACCCTGGGCAATTCCGAGCGCTACCTGAATCTGGGCGTGCTGTCGTACTTCGTCACCTCGAACGGAGACGGCGTGATCATTCCCCATGCCGGATTCTCCGTGCTGGCGACCCGAGGCGTCCGCATCGGCGCCGAGGTCTGGATTCCCGGTGCATACGGCCGCGACGTGAGCAGCACCGGGCTCGGCAAGATCGGCGTCGTGCTCTGGGGCGTCCGCCTCTTCGGCCAATCTGTCTGGGGCGACATCGCGCTCGCGGACCTGATCTGCGACGGGTGCGGCAGCCTGTACCGCGTGCTCCCGCTCGGCATTCCCTTCTTGAACCTCGGCGTCGGCTGGTGACCGCTAAGGCCGCCCGCGCCGCAGAAATCCGAACCGAACGACCTGGACATCTTCATCGAGCCTTCGATCGCCGCGCTCGCACGCTTGGGCATCTGGCCGTTCGCACCGCGCTATGTGAGCGGACTCACCGTGGTCGAGATTTTCCGCGAGCGTACTACTTCCAAGCTGATGGTACGCCGGGTGATTGGCGCAGTCCGACTCGGTTTACGAAATTGCTCGCGCACCACGGCGTCGTTCGCCTCTCGGGAACCCCGCAACCGAGCGCGCCTCCCGCGAGCACAATTGTCAAGCGTGCCTTAACAGGCTTTCAGGCTGGAACGCCGGTGCTTCCCCCGGCCTCGCGCATCCTTATCGGCGTCGGTTGAACGGAAGCTTTCGTAAACCGATGCGCCGGATCAGGTCCGGCACAAAAAAGGAGACCGCAAATGACCTCGAAGCTGACACTCTCTCTCGCCATCGCACTCGCCCTCACCGCGGCAGGCGGCAGCGCGCGCGCGAACCCGATGCCGACCAGCACGGACGAAGCCCGCACGCTCGCCGGACAGGACACGAGCAAGCTGTCCATCGACCAGACGGCCCAGGCGAACGCCCAGGTCACCAGCACGGACGACGCCCGCGCCTTGGCCGGCGACCAGACGGCCCCGCCGATCAGCCGGTCGATGGAAGCATTGATCGCGAGGGATAACGGCGAAGGGCGCGCCGCCGTTTTCGCCGGCGATCAGGAAACCGCCGGACAGCAGTCGGTGGCCGTGGCACCTACGGGCAGCGGTACGGCTGAGCAGGGCAACTGACCGCCGCGAACGACCACTGTGAACGGACGAGCGTTGCGCCGCGCGACCCCCGCCGAGACATGGCCCGCCTGCATCGACTTCTTCCTGACGCGTGGGCCATGGCCGCCCCGTACTGCCGGTCCGAGGAGCGGTGGGTCGCGCGAGCGCTGCTTGTCTCCGCCGTCGGGCTCAATCTGGGGATGTCTACCTCAACGTCCTGCTCAACCAGCGGAACAATGCGCTGCAGGACAAGAACTACGCGGTGTTGGTCCAGCAGCTCGTCCGCGGCGCGACATGAAGGCGGGCATCACGGAGCAGTCGAACTTCGATACGTATCGACTGGTGCGGATGCCGGACGCGCCGCGCCACTGCACGTCGAGCTCCTCGACACCGACGCGCCGCCCGGCGGCATCGGAGAGCCGGGCGTACCGCGCGTCGCGCCCGCCATCGCCAACGCGATCTTCGTCCTCACCGGCCAGCGCATCCGCACCCTCCCGCTGATGCTGGCGGGCGTCGTCTAATACAGCGGCTGCGCGGCGCGGCAACCGCCGGCGATCATTTCACCGCGCGGACGGCAAGCTCCCGCGCCGCTTCGATGAAGAGACGCAGCGGCGCGGAACTGCGCGCGCGGCTCGGAAAGTAGAGGAAGAAACCGGGGACGAGAGGCGCGTACCGCTCGAGCACGACTTTCAGCCGTCCCTCGCGCAACCACTCCAAGACCATCGGCTCGGGCGCGTAAGCGAGGCCCATCCCCAGCTCCGCCAGCGAAGCGCAAAGCAGGCCGTCGTTGCTGACGACGCCGCCACGGACCGGAACGCGCCAGGTCCTCCGTCCGCGCTCCAGCTCCCAGGCGTAGAGAGCTCCCGTTGTGTGCGAACGAAACGTGATGCACTCATGGCTCAACAGGTCCTCGGGTCGCTCGGGCGTCCCGCGGCGCGCAAAGTAAGAAGGCGCACCGACGACGACGTAGCGAAACGCGTCGGTGAGCCGCACCTGCACCATGTCGCGCTCGATCAATTCGCTGAGGCGGACGCCGGCGTCGTACCCTTCTGCGACGATGTCAATCCTTCGTTCCTGAACCGCAATCTCAACTTCGACGCGCGGATGGCGTGCGCGAAACGTTGGCAGCACCGGCTCGATCACGAAGGGCAGTGCGGATCGCGGCACGGAGAGACGCAGCCGGCCCACGGGCTCGCCGGGCTGGGCCGAGACCTCTTTCAGCGTGGCGAGCGCCTGTCCCATCGCGGGGCCAGCTCCGTCCAAGAGTCGCCTGCCCGCTTCCGTCAGCGACACGCTGCGCGTCGTGCGGGCGAGGAGGACGACGCGGAGCTCTTCCTCGAGCTGTCGGACGGACTGGCTGACGGCTGATCTCGACACGCCGAGCTCGCGGGCAGCGCCGCTGAAGCTGCGGTGCCGCGCCACCGCGACGAATGCATGAACTTGCTGAAAAGGGGCCGTGTTCATGCAATCGAACACGCCTGCTTTCGAGGCCCATTGTCAAGTGGGGCTTAACGGGCCGTCCGCGAATGCCGTCTAGTGCTTCGCTGAACGGAGAGTGAGCAATGAAGGGAAGCGCCATCGCAATTGCGGTTGCCGTGACTGCTCTTCAGACCAGTCACCGTTCCGATGCAGCCTTGTCCGGGACTGCGGCCAATGGCGTTCGAGGCGCCACCCCGATGAAGATCCAGATCAAAGTCAAAGACGCAGTGCTGCGCGCCACGCTTCTCGACAGCGAAGCCGCGCGCGATTTCGCATCGCTGTTGCCGCTGTCGCTGCCGATGAACGACCTTTTCCGCAGGGAGAAGTATGGAGGGTTGCCGAGAGCGATCTCGGAAGGCGGTAAGCGGACCCACACGTACGAAGTCGGGGACATCGCGTACTGGCGGCCCGGACCTGACGTCGCGATCTACTATCGCAACGACGGCCAGCGCATCCCAGAGCCTGGCATCGTCGTCCTAGGCCGGATCGAGTCCGGCGTTGAGGCCCTCGATCGCCCTGGCTCCATGAATGTGACGATCGAGTTGCTCCGTGACGCTCAGGGAAGGAGATAAACCATGCGCGGAGCTGTTCTGTACCGTCCGCGAGACGTGCGTTTCGAAGAACGCGAGCTCCCGAGGATCACCCAGCCCACGGACGCCGTTATCCGGCTCTCGGCCACTTGCATCTGCGGCTCTGACCTGTGGCCATACCGCGGCATCAATCCGGTTCCCCAGCCAACTCCGATGGGGCACGAGTACTGCGGAATCGTGGAGGAGGTCGGCCGCGCGGTCACGAAGATCAAGCCGGGGCAGTTCGTCATCGGGTCGTTCTTCGCGTCCGACAACACATGTCCCAACTGCCAGGCCGGCTATCAGACGTCCTGCCAGCACCGCGAGTTCGTCAGCACAGCGCAGGCTCCGGTGCTGCGGGTCCCGCTCGCGGACGGCACTCTAGTTTCCACGCGGGATGTTCCGTCAGCCGATCTGATCCCCAGCCTGCTGACGCTCTCGGACGTCATGGGCACCGCGTGGTTCGCTGCCGACGCTGCGGCGGTGAAGCCCGGCAAGACCGTCGTGGTCGTCGGCGACGGCGCGGTCGGGCTCCTCGGCGTTCTCTCTGCGAGGCAGGTGGGCGCCGAGCGCATCATCGCGATGAGCCGTCATGAAGCGCGTCAGAAGCTCGCCCTTGAATTCGGCGCCACTGACATCGTGACCGAACGCGGTGACCACGGCATATCGCGCGTCAAGGAGCTGACCGACGGGATCGGCGCCGACTCGGTGCTCGAGTGCGTCGGTACCCAGGAGTCGATGATGCAGGCGATCCGTTCCACACGCCCCGGCGGGTCCGTGGGCTACGTCGGCGTCCCGCACGGGGTCGCGCTCGATGGCGAGGAGTTGTTCTTCGCGCACATCCATCTCCACGGCGGCCCCGCTCCGGTGCGCCGTTACTTGCCCGAGCTGATCGACCTGGTGTGGAACCGGAAGATCAACCCCGGCAAGGTCTTCGACCTAACGCTGCCCCTCGCCCAGGTGGCGGAGGGCTACCGCGCGATGGACGAGCGCCGCGCGATCAAGACACTCCTGCGCCCGTAAAACAACAACGCAAGAGGAAGCAGAGAATGGCTACGACGAATGAGAACGGAACATTCGCGGGGAAGGCGGCGTTCGTCACCGGCGCGGCGACCGGCATCGGCCGCGCGGCGGCGCTGGCGTTTGCCCGCGAGGGCGCGAGCGTGGTGGTGGGTGATGTTTCCGAACGGGGGAATCAGGAAACGGCCCGCATGATCGAAGAACTCGGCGGGCGCGCGCTCGCCGTCAGGTGCGACGTGACGCGGACCGAGGACGTGCGGGCTGCTCTCAACAAGGCGATCGAGGCATTCGGGCGCCTCGACTTCGCCTTCAACAACGCCGGCGTCGAACAGCCGATCACGGCTACGGCCGATCTCACCGAGGAGGAGTGGGACCGGATCGTCGGCATCAACCTCCGCGGCGTGTTCCTGTGCATGAAGTACGAAATCCCGCTGATGCTCAGGCAAGGGGGCGGCGCGATCGTGAACGCCTCCTCGGGCGCCGGCGTCAAAGGCTTCGCGGGTCAAGCCGCGTACGCGGCCGCGAAACACGGCGTCGTCGGCCTCACGAGGTCGGCGGCTCTCGACTATGCGAAGTCGAATATCCGCGTGAATGCCGTGTGCCCGGGGATCATCGACACGCCGATGATGCAGCGGTTCAGCGGCGGCACTCCGGAGGGACGCAAGGGCGTGATCGCTCAGGAGCCGATCGGACGGATGGGTAAGCCCGAGGAGATCGGCGCGACCGTCGTTTGGCTATGTTCTGACGCTGCCGCCTTCGTCATCGGGCACGCCATGGTCGTCGATGGCGGCCAAACGGTGTAGCGCGGCCACCGGCGGCCAGTCCTCGAGACGACGCACAGGGATCATGTCGTCCCGTCTGTGGTCCAAGGAGGTTCCGAAGCCATGAAGCGCGTTAAGGAGGGTGGGAATTCCAGACGTTCAGGAGGACAGGTCGACAGGAGAGCGACGATGACGCGCTTCGCTCCGACGCGGAGAGAGCTGTTGAAGCTCGGAGCGGTGACTGGTAGCGCTCTGGTCATGGGAGACGCTTGGCCTGCGCCCGCGGACGCGCCTCAAGCCGCAACGGCGGCGGCTTCGCAAAGCGCCGAGCCAGCGTCCGCGCCCATAAACGTTTTACTGCGCGTGAACGGACGCGAGCACCGCCTGGCGCTCGATCCGCGCACGACGCTACTCGACGCGCTGCGCGAGCACCTGCACCTCACAGGCTCGAAGAAAGGCTGCGGCCTCGGGCAGTGCGGCGCGTGCACGGTGCTCATGGACGGCAAGCGGGTGAAATCGTGCCTGTCGCTCGCTGCACTCGTGGAGGGGCGCGAGATCACGACGATCGAGGGCCTCGCGCGAGGCGACGAGCTGCATCCGCTGCAGAAGGCTTTCATCGAGCGCGATGGTTTTCAGTGCGGCTATTGCACGCCGGGACAGATCATGTCCGGCGTCGCCTGCATCAGCGAGGGCCACGCGGGCTCGGCACTGCAAATCCGCGACTGGATGAGCGGCAACATATGCCGGTGCGGAGCCTACGACAACATCGTCGCGGCGATTCAGGATGCCGCTCGCGCCACGCGTTCCACGAGGAAAGGTTGAGCCATGCATCCCTTCACGCTCGAACGTCCGCCCGATCTCGCCGCCGCCCTCACTTGGCGCGCGCAGGCCGGCCGTAACGACGCACCCGCCGAGTACATCGCCGGCGGCACCGATATGATTCAGCTCCTGCAAGAGCATGTGCGCCGGCCAGAGCGGCTGGTCACCCTCGCAGGCCTTCTCGACAGGCGCATCGAGATCGGACGGCAGGGCCTGCGGCTCGGCGCTGCGGCAACAATGGCGGAGGTGGCGGCGCACCCGGGCGTCGTCCAGCAGTTTCCCGTCATCGCGGAAGCGCTGCTGAACTCGGCGAGTCCGCAGGTGCGTAACCAAGCCACCATGGGCGGCAATCTTCTGCAGCGCACCCGCTGTCCGTACTTCCGTGATGTCGGTTACGGTGCCTGCAACAAGCGCGCGCCGGGCTCCGGCTGCGCCGCGATTGCGGGCGAGAACCGTTGGCATGCGGTGTTCGGCACGAGCTCGAACTGCATTGCCGCCCACGCCTCGGATCTCGCCGTCGCCTTGGTTGCGCTCGACGCGGCGGTCGAGGTGCGTGCGCCTCAGGGGCGACGCACCGTACCGCTCAACGATCTCTATCGCCTTCCTGCCGATACGCCGCACATCGAGACCGTGCTCGAGCCGGGCGAGGTGATCACCGCGATCACCGTGCCCGCGAGCCCGGCGGCACGGCGGTCGCATTACCTGAAGGTGCGCGACCGTGCTTCGTTCGAGTTTGCGCTCGTATCGGCGGCGGTGGCGCTCGACATGAAAGGGCCTCGCATTCGCCCCACGCGCGGAACGCGCCACGGCGTCGGCACCAAGCCGTGGCGCGTTCCGCGCGTGGAGCAAGCGCTGGCCGGAGCGACCCTTGATCCTGCCGCGCTTCGCCGCGCCGCGGCCCTCGCCGCCGAGGGGGCGCAAGGATTCGGGCACAACGATTTCAAAATCGTACTCATGCAGCGCGCGATCGTACGCGCGATCGAAACGCTGGGAGCTCGCGCATGACCACCGCTTTCATCGGAAAACCCATCAGCCGGGTCGACGGCCGCCAGAAGGTAACCGGCGCCGCGCGGTACGCCGCCGAGTTCGAGGTTCCGAACGTGGCGTACGGCGCGATCGTGCGCAGCACGATCGCGAGCGGCCGCATCACGTCGATCGACGGCGCGCCTGCGGAACAGGCGCCCGGCGTCATCGTCGTCTTGACGCACCGGAATGCGCCCAGGCTCGCCTATCGTGAACACAAGGCCGTGGTCGATCCATCGGTTGGCGAGCGCCTGCACGTGCTGCAGGACGATCGGGTCAACCACCAAGGCCAGCCGATCGCCCTCGTGGTCGCAGAAACGCTGGAACAAGCCAGCCACGCCGCGACATTGGTCCGCGTCACCTACGCACCCGCGACGCCGATCACGGACATCAGTCACGTCGAGCCGCTTTTGCCGACGCAGCAGAAGACCGATCAGGGGTCGAAGCAGCCGCCGGAGACACGGCGTGGCGATCCCGAAGAAGCGCTCGCCAAGGCCGAGGTGAAGGTCGATCAGACGTACGTGATCCCGCGTGAGAACCACAATCCGATGGAGACGCACGCCACCATCGCGGCCTGGGACGGCGATCACCTGACTCTCTGGGACAAGACGCAGTGGGTACACAATGTGGCAGACGAGATCGCCGCCGTATTCGGCATCCCTGCGCAGAACATCCGGGTCGTCTGCCCCTTCGTCGGTGGCGCGTTCGGGTCGGGGCTGCGGGCCTGGCCGCACGTGACGCTGGCGGCGCTCGGCGCTCGCGTCGCGGGCCGGCCCGTCAAGGTGATGCTGTCGCGGCGTGAGATGTATTACGGCGTCGGCTTCCGCCCGCACACGGTCCAGCGCGTCGCCATCGGCGCATCGCGGGACGGCCGCCTCGCCGCCATCGTGCACGATGGCTACCAGGAGACCTCCACCTACGAAGAATTTATCGAGGCGCTCCTTAACCCGACCCGGTTCCTGCATTCGTGCCCGAACGTCTACACGCGCCATCGCCTTGCGCCCATGAACGTGCACACGCCGACATTCATGCGCGCTCCCGGCGAGGTGAGCGGAATCTTCGCGCTCGAATCTGCCATGGACGAGCTCGCCGTGGCGTTGAACATCGATCCGGTGGAGCTGCGACTGCGCAACGAGCCGGAACAGGACGAATTCAAGAAGCTGCCGTTCTCGAGCCGCTCGTCGCGGGAATGCTACCGGGTCGCCGCCGAGCGCTTCGGCTGGAGCCGGCGCAACCCCAAGCCGCGCTCGATGCGCGATGGGCGCTGGCTGATCGGCTGGGGCATGACGAGCGCCACCTATCCAATGAACTATGCACCCGCCTCCGCCAGCGCGCGTCTCCTGACCGATGGCACGGCGGAAGTCACGAGCGCGTCGAGCGACATGGGGCCGGGGACCTGGACATCGATGACGCAGGTGGCGGCTGAGGCTCTCGGCCTGCCGATCGAGCGGGTCAAATTCGTTCTCGGCGACACCCGGCTGCCGAGGGCACCGGTGCACGGCGGCTCGATGACCATGGCGAGCGTCGGCAGCGCCGTGCAGGCCGCCTGCCGCAAGGCGCGCGAGGACGCGCTCGCACGCTCTGGCGCCAGTGACCTCACGGATGCCATGCGCCGCCTCGGCCAGCCCGTCGAGGCCACCGCTGACGTGAAACCGGGAGACGCAAGTCAGCGATTCTCCATGCATGCCTTTGGCGCCGTTTTCGTGGAAGTTGCGGTCGATCCGGATCTCGGGGAGACGCGCGTGCGGCGCATCGTCGGCGCCTACGGGGCCGGCCGTATCGTCAACCCGAAAACGAGCCGCAGCCAATGCATCGGTGGCATGATCGGCGGTATCGGCATGGCGCTCATGGAGCATTCGGTGGTGGACGCCCGCAGCGGGCGCGTTCCGAACGCCAACCTCGCCGAATACGCGGTGCCGGTCCACGCTGACAGTCCACCGGTGATGGACGTGATCTTCGTCGAGGAGCACGACCCGCACGTCAACCCGCTCGGGGTGAAGGGGCTTGGCGAGATCGCGATCGTCGGAGTCGCATCGGCGATTACCGGCGCAATCTTCCATGCCACCGGCAGGCGCATCCGCGAACTGCCTGTCACGCCCGACAAGCTGCTCTGAAGACGGGGCAGGCCGAGGCAAAGGACATGACCATGGTCGCCGCAGCAACGGTCGTCTCGCTCTCCATTGCTCGCGCGGGCACGCAGGCCTCGCAGAAGGGGCCCGCCGAGTACTTCACGGGATCGGTGCGCATCGATCCGCTGTTCCAGGCGAAGGACTCGACGCAAGCGTCGGGCGCCTACGTCACTTTCGAGCCCGGCGCGCGCACGGCATGGCACACGCATCCGCGCGGACAGACGCTCATTGTGACCGCCGGCGTCGGCCGGGTGCAGATCGAAGGCGGTCCGATCGAGGAGATCCGGCCCGGCGATGTGGTCTGGATTCCC
>Ga0209474_10005465_pt1 | contig 10827 bp, 8 predicted proteins | sample GraSoiAngelo_145_FD_185902 | JGI IMG/M metagenome (GOLD analysis project Ga0209474, IMG submission 185902) | Grasslands soil microbial communities from the Angelo Coastal Reserve, California, USA - 14_1009_05_20cm (SPAdes) (version 2) | ecosystem: Environmental > Terrestrial > Soil > Grasslands ... | reverse complement strand
CTCCGCGTCATTCATCTGACCACTGACCACTGACCACTGACCACTGACGCTTTCAATCGTGCATTCCCAATTCGATCTCGTCACATCGACCGGCCACACCTTCAATCCATGCCTCTGCGCATCCTTGATAATCGTGAACGGCTGATAAAAACCCATCGGCTGGTTGTTGAGCGTCGCCGCGGTAAACGCCGCCAGGTAATGACACTTGAGATAGGCGCTGGCGTAAGCAATCAAAGCAAAGCTGGCGGCGTGTGATTCGGGAAAGCCGTAAAGCGCGAACGAAGTGATTGACTGTACGATCTCGTCCTGGGCCTTCGGGCTGATGCCATTGCGCGTCATACCCTGCCGCAGCTTTACTTCGACTTCTTTCATGCGGGCTTCGGATCGTTTGAAGCCGAACGCACGCCGCAGATCATCGCCATCTTGAGCAATTGTTCTTGAAAGAGAGGCACACCCAACGTGCGCTTCAACACGGGTTCAAGCGAAGGATGCGAATACTTGACCGGCTCGCGTCCCAGCCGGCGATTCAAGTAAGGATGGACCATGTTGCCGACAATCGGACCGGGCCGAATGATCGCAACTTGCACTACGATATCGTAAAACTTCTGCGGCCGCAGTCGCGGGAGACAAGACATCTGCGCCCGGCTTTCGATTTGAAACATCCCAATCGTGTCTGCCTGTTGCAGCGCTGAGTAGACCGCTTGGTCGTCGGGTGGCAAATGGGCCAAATCAACTTCTTCACCGTAATCTTTGCTAATAATTTGAATCGTCTCTTCCAGCACCGCCATCATTCCCAGACCCAGCAGATCGACTTTGATAATTCCCAAATCCGCGCAATCTTCTTTGTCCCATTGCACGACGACGCGGCCAGGCATCGCCGCCGGCTCGAGCGGTACAACTGAATTGAGTTGTCCCTGACAAATCACCATGCCGCCTGAGTGCTGGCCCAGGTGCCGCGGCAGATCCTGCACCGCGAGATAAAGCTGAAAGAATTTCTTGATGCGCCGGTCACGTAGATCCAAGCCGGCATCTTTGAACTGTCGCTCAGTCGTATCTTTCGGGTCTTTCCATTCCCAAGTATGGACCAGACTCGATAATCGCCCCAGCGTTTCATCGTCAAAGCCCAGCACTTTGCCAACCTCGCGCGCCGCCGAACGGCCGCGATAAGTAATTACATTCGCCGTCATCGCGGCGCCCAGTTTGCCGTACCGCTCGTAAACATATTGAATCGTGCGCTCGCGCTGATCGCCGCTGGGCAAATCGAGATCGATGTCCGGCCATTCGCCGCGCTCTTCGGAAAGAAAACGCTCGAACAGAAGTTCCATGCCAACTGGATCGACCGCGGTGATGCCCAATGAATAACAAACTGCGCTGTTCGCCGCCGAGCCTCGACCCTGAACGAGGATGCCGTGGTGTTTGCAGAACTGAATGATGTCCCAAACGATCAGAAAATAACCTTCGAGTTTTAACTTCTCGATCAGTGCCAACTCATGCTCGATCTGCTTTTGCGCGCGCTCAAATGTGGGCGAGCCATTGCGCCCGTCGTAGCGCCGCCGCGCGCCTTCGTACGTTCGCTGGCGCAAAAACGAAGTCATAGTCTCGCCCGGTGGCACTGGATATTTAGGGAATTCGTAACCCAGATCTTGCAGAGTGAATTCGAGACGCGATGAAAGTTCCGTCGTATTGGCGATCGCTTCCGGCAAGTCAGCGAATAGTTGAGCCATTTCTTTAGGAGATTTCACAAACCGTTCTGAATTCATCGAGAGCAAACGTCCGGCAGTTTCCAAACGCACGTGATTGCGAATGCAGGTGAACACCTCCGCGACTTGTCTCTGCCTGCGAGTCGCGTAACAAACTCCATTCGTCGCCAGCAGCGGCAGTTTCAAGCTGCGCGCAACTTTGATTACCGCATGATTGCGCGCTTCTTCATCGCGATTGAAGTGGCGTTGCAGCTCAGCATAAACATTTCCTCTGCCAAAGACATCAATCAGCCACTCCGCGTTTCTCTGTGCACCTCTGTGTCCTCTGTCGTGAAAATCCTTCGCCAGCAGCCCATCGCTTCCTCCAGTCAAGCAAACCAACCCTTCCGCACGCTCCGCCAATTCATTTGGCGTCACTGTACATTCGCCGGGCTTTGCATGCTTCGGCACGCGCATTTTCATCAAAGTGATCAGACGACAAAGATTTTGATAGCCGGTACGATTGCGAACGAGTAATGGAATTGAGACTATCTCTTTCGGTCTTTGGTCTTCGGACGTTGGTCTTTGAACACTGACTTCGGCGCCGATGTGGGCCTTGATTCTGATTTTCTTGGCCGCTAAATGAAACCGCGCCGCGCCATATACGCCATCGCGATCCAACAGCGCCATTGCCGGCATCTCTAATTCAGAGCAAGCCCCAATCAATTCTTCCGGCGTCGAAGCGCCTTCAAGAAAACTGAATGCTGACCGCGCGTGAAGCTCGATGTAATCAGTCATAGCAGCCTTCCACGAACCACTCTTCGCTCGCCAGATCGCGATAGATGCGACAAAGCACGTCGCTTTGTCCGCGATTAGAATCCGCGATTGCTACATCCCATTCATCTCTGGCCCAAACATCCGCACCCCACCAATCACCGGAAGAGCGCCATGGCCCGGAGGCACAGACAATCTTCCCGCGCATCGCACTCGACGCATCCATGCTTCGCGCCGCGATGCGTACCGGTTCGCCGTCGAGGGTTTGCACCTCCGCCCGCCACGATGGCCGAAACATTCTGAAACCCATCAAGCATTGCGAATTGCGAATTGCGGATTGCGGATTTGAATTTCCTTTCTTGTGCCTGACTGTGAGATTGAACCGCTTCATCCGAAAAGCATCAGGCCGATGAGTATCTAAAAGTTCGGGCGAACCGACGTTGTTAGCGCCGACTAATTTCGCCAATCGCGCCAGAGTCACTTCCAATTTCTCCGGCTCAGGCGCCAGCGGAATAAACAAACCGGTCTGCGATATGCGAGGCTTTACCGGCTCGGCTGCGATCCTTACGGCGGTGATTGCCGCTTGCGGGGGCTTTGCTTCGATATCAAACAAGAGCAGCCGCAAAAAAGTTTTCGGATTGCGCATCGGTACGGGCAGGGTGATGGTTCGTTCATGTGTTACTCGGTCATTGGCAGCGTAGGATCCGGTCGCTACCGCTTCCGGTTCTGTAACGAGGCGCAGCCTCAATTCGTTTGTCGCCAGTGCCTGCGCATTCAGATTTGCGCAAAGTTGATTAAGCAAACGCGAGAGAATGAATGAGAGCGGCTCGCGTTCCGCAATCGGATGCTCTAATTCAAGTGACTGCTCAAAACCAATCGGCGGTTGAACCAAAACCAGTTGGCGCTCGCTTTTCCCCTGGGCAAGCTTTTGCAGCCGTACGCCTTCCTGTCCGAGTCTTTGCGCCACGCCAGCCGGCGGCAGCTCCGCAAAATCGATGAACGTGCGAATGCCCCAAAGCGCCAAGGTCTCACCAATCTCCTCCGCTTTCTTCTGGTCAATTCCAGCAAGGGAATAATCAAGCAGCTTTATAGACAGGTGACCGAGTTGCGAAAGTTCTGCTCCGGCCGCAACAACAGTTACTCCTTTGAAAGCTCGCGCGGCATGAATCGCCACATCAGGATTCGCGGCTACGGACACATTTACTTTCAAACCCGACTCAGCCGCGCGCCGCGCAATTTCATCGCCGAGGCTGCGTGTCCAATTAACCTCAGCCTGGCTCTGCAAACTAAACAGCAACTCGTCGCCTGAGATATCCAGCACCACGGTGTCAACAAACGTTCGCTCTACAAAGGGCGAAAAAGTGAACGCCAGATCGATCAGCAACGCCTGTCTACCATCGTCGCTTGATCCGCTTTTGGGGGAAACTTGTCCATAAATGCAGGCAAACATAAGCATTCACCATGCAAAAGCTTGAATTAGGGAAGCTGCTTTCCGGGTTATCGAAGATTACCGAATATATCCGAATAGTGTCAAGGGCCAATACGCTTCAGCTTGTCGGCGATGAAAGTTTACGACAAGCTAAAAAGCTTATCGAACACTTTCAAACTGGGCATGTCGGCCAGTCCATGCGATAGGCCTTTCACGATTTAATTGAACGCGAATTCTCTCAAGTAAACGTGCGTGGGTTAGAGTGGAAGAGTAAGTTCCGGCCTGACGGCTTGAATCTCCGACCAGCGAAAGGTGCGATCCTTTCTTCATCGTTACTCTTGCGTCATGGTTATCTAAAACTAATGACACAGTGCTGGGCCAGACTATGTTTTCGTTCATTGACTCCAAAACCAACGTGGCGCATGAGCGGATGCAAGGCACTGGCGTAATCACAATGAGGGCGGTCGGCGTGTTTTCCAACGCGCGGCGGAAACGAAACCACCACGACGAAATTATTCGGCGCGCGTTTCTTGTCGGCACGTCGGCCAGATTAAGCGCGACTAGACCAAAGCCGCCGCTGTGCAGCAAAAGATCCGTCGCCTTAAAAGCGCGCTCCAGATTGCCACTGCAACGGACCCATAACAAGCGATCAAAATCCACTCGAGCCTTCGCTGCCGATGAAGGATCAAAAGTGTCGCTGCAATCGATCAGGGCGCACGTCTCTTCCTTCTCGGTCGCAAAGGCCAGCGCCGAGAGCAACAAACTCATTCGCCCTGACGATGCCGCTCCATGGATTTCTGTAATCGCTCCACGTGGGAATCCATTCAAGAGGGCATCGATTTCCGGCACGCCCGTAGGCAGAATTTCTGCGGGATGCTTTTCATGTCGCTCAAAAATAGCCCCAAAGCGATTGGCCAGTGCTGATTCGATCTCTTTTTTCGCAACTGCCGTTTTCATATTGTTCAGGTAGAACGGTCTGCCGTTCTACATTTCCAGAGGAGAATTCCTTCTGTGAGTGAAAGCAAATATGATCTCAGATCTCACAAATCTGAGAATTTCAATAAATCAACTAAATCAAAAGACACCGAAGATTTCTTTCCCGATCGGAAAACACTGCCGGCACTTCGGGCAGCTGCAGCCGATTGCCAGGCTTGCGATCTCTATAAGCGCGGCACGCAAACCGTCTTTGGCGCGGGCACTCGCAATGCCGAAGTCCTCTTCGTTGGTGAGCAGCCCGGCAACGATGAAGACCTCGAAGGCGAACCTTTTGTTGGTCCAGCCGGCAAACTGCTCGACAAAGCCCTTGAAGAAGCCGGCATTGATCGTCAAAAAGCTTATGTCACCAACGTCGTCAAACACTTCAAGTGGGAACCGCGCGGCAAGCGCCGCATCCATAAAAAGCCAAACGCGAAAGAAATTGCCGCGTGCCGTCCCTGGCTGGAAGCCGAAATTGAGATCGTCAAGCCGAAAGTGATCGTCTGCCTCGGCGCGACCGCTGCGCAGGCACTGCTAGGATCACAATTCAGGGTCAGCAAGGACGGCGGCAAGTTCATCGAATCGGACCTCGCGCCTTATATCATCGCTACCGTACATCCATCTGCGATTCTACGCGCCCCGGACGATGAAACTCGTCACGAGCAGAAGCGGCGTTTCATTGACGATCTAAAGAAAGTCGCGGATGTTCTTTCAAAGAGCTGATCGGACCGAAGATCTTCCGATCTAAATCTTAATGCTGAATCTGAGATCTCAAATCTGAGATCCGAAATAATCTGAAATCTATTCGTACTTGCGAATCACTCCCACCACGACACCTTGAATCTGTACGCGTTCCGACGGCCGAATCACTATTGGCTTATAACGCGGATTTGCTGCCTCGAGTCGTACTTGATTTCGGCTGCCATAAAACCGTTTCACAGTAGCGTCGCTGCCATCAATCAAAGCAACAACTGTCTTTCCATTTTCCGCCGTCTGCTGTGACTGAAGAATGATGAAATCGTCTTCACGAATCTGCTCGTCAATCATTGAGTCGCCGCGCACACGCAGAGCAAACATCCGTCCCGACCTCAACATGTCGCGCGGAATACAAACCGTTTCGTAATTTAAGATCGCTTCGATTGGCGCGCCCGCCGCTACTACTCCCAGCAACGGAATTTCATAGTTGGCCTCGGCGGATTCTTCCTTCACTAGTTCAATGCCGCGACTGACATTCGGAATCCGTCGAATTAATCCCTCCCTTTCCAGGATCGAAACCACATGATGGGCGCTAGCCGAGGAGCTCATGCCGAACTCTTTGCCAATCTCGGCTATGGTTGGCGGTTCCCCATGCACCTCGAAATAACGCTTGATGTAATCCAACACTCTTCGTTGTCTCGCAGTGATTGGCATCTGTCTCCTCCCTGCTGATGTTCGAATCAGTGGCGAATATTATCGAATATTGACAAAGACTTTGTCCAGCACGAAATCACACGACCTGCCAACCAGTGCTTTTGAGAGATTTTATTGAATTCCAAAACCGAAAGTCTCTGAAATCTTTTGTTGACAGTTCTCATCGTTCAACGCTAGAATCGCCATTGCAACGGTGTTTAGCGTCGTTGCCTGTCCCGCAAGGCTCACTTTCGAGCCCAATTTGGGCCGGATCCCACCATCCTTTTGCATAAGCCGGAAAACTAAGAACCCCAGAAATGTCAGCAAAACTCGGCGAAATTCTCGTCCGCGAGAACCTTATTAGCCCGCAGCACTTGCGTCAAGCGTTGGATTATCAGCGCGAGCATGGCGGTCGACTTGGCTACAACCTCGTCAAACTCGGGCTGGTCTCCGATGACACGATTACTGCCATACTGTCGCGCCAATACGGCATCCCATCCGTTAATCTCGAACTATTTGACATTGACGACTCAGTCCTTCGTCTCATTCCCCAGGAAGTCGCCCAGAAATACTCCGTCCTCCCGTTGTCACGCGTAGGCGCCACCCTCACGCTCGCCATGGTCGATCCTACGAACGTCTTCGCGATGGACGACATAAAGTTCATGACCGGACTCAACGTAGAGCCGGTGGTCGTCGCCGAAGCTAGCGTGCAGGCGTCGATCGCGAGGTATTACAGCAGCTCCCGCGAGATCGAACTTGCTCACGTGGCGCCGGATTTTGCAGTTGAAGGCGCTAACGGAAACGGCTTCTCTGATGCGGATCTTGTGTCACTCGACAACCTCGAGTTCGATCAAGAGTCAGTTGATGGCGAGGTCGATGTCCTGGAAGACAACGAAGAGATTGACCTTTCCAGTCTGGCCAGGATGAGCGAGGACGCTCCAGTCGTACGCCTGGTCAATGTCCTGTTGGTTGATGCGCTCAGACGGGGCGCCTCTGACATTCACGTCGAGCCTTACGAAAAAGAGTTGCGCATTCGCTTTCGCATTGATGGCGTGCTCTACGACGTAATGCACCCGCCTTTGAAGATGCGCGATGCGCTAATCTCCCGCATCAAGATCATGTCCAAGTTAGATATCTCAGAGAAGCGCCTGCCTCAGGACGGCCGCATCAAGGTCCGCGTTAAGGTCGATTCGCGATCGCGCGAACTCGATTTTCGCGTATCGACACTGCCCACGCTCTTCGGTGAGAAGGTGGTGCTCCGTCTGCTGGATAAAGAGAAGCTCATGCTCGACATGACTAACCTCGGGTTTGAGCCTGAGTCTCTCGTGAAGTTCCAGCGCAACATCTCGAAGCCTTACGGCATGGTTCTGGTTACCGGACCGACAGGCAGCGGCAAGACCAACACTCTCTATTCCGCGCTGCAATCTCTGAACACAGTCGACACGAACATTATGACGGCCGAGGATCCTGTCGAATTCAATTTACCGGGCGTTAATCAGGTGCAAATGAAAGAACAGATTGGCCTGAACTTTGCCGCGGCCTTACGGTCCTTTCTGCGACAGGATCCGAACATTGTCCTGGTCGGCGAGATTCGTGACTTTGAAACTGCGGAGATTGCGATTAAGGCCGCGCTCACGGGCCACTTAGTTCTCTCAACCCTCCATACGAATGATGCTCCTTCAACCATCTCGAGGCTCATGAACATGGGAATCGAGCCCTTCCTGGTCGCCACGAGCGTAAATCTCATACAGGCTCAGCGACTAATCCGGCGCGTTTGCAAAGACTGCAAAAAAGAACATCCCACACCCGTCGAAGCGCTGGTCGAAATCGGCTTTCTGCCGGAAGAAGCGAAAAAGCTAAAGACATATAAGGGCAAAGGTTGCCCGAGTTGTAACGACACCGGCTACAAAGGCCGGATCGGACTCTATGAGGTAATGGAGATGACCGATGAAGTTCGCGAATTAATTCTGATCGGGGCGTCGGCTCTGGAGTTAAGAAAGAAGTCGATTGAAGACGGAATGATCACGCTTCGCGAATCCGGTCTGCAAAAAATAAGAAATGGCGTTACCACCATCGAAGAAGTTCTTCGCGAGACGGTGGCATGAAAGGGGTGAAAGTATGTGGCGTCGAATTGTTCTATCGTTAAGTTTACTCGTTTCCATCGTGGTCCTGCTGCCGTTTGCGATTTCTACGGCGCATAACCTGAGATCTCAAGTGGCCGCGCGCTCACAACGCTTCCATCACCACTCAAGAGCGTGGTGGCGGCGGCATCGCGCGTTGATGCGCCGGCGGCAAGCTCTGCTTGCGAGAAGGCGAGCGTTGGCTGCCGAGGCACGGAGTCGCGTTACGTCGCCTGGATCGAAAGGCGTCGCAGACAATCACACGGCAATTCCCTCGTTGGCGTTGCCCGAAGGGCTTTACAAAGATGGCGCGTTTACCATGTCGCTTCCGAGCGGATGGTCGGCCGAGTCGGCGACTAAAGGCACGACAAGTTTTCGCATTGCCTCCAGTGGAACGCCCACTCAGGCGACACTCGCAGTCGTGGCCGCCGCACCTGCCAATGCAAATCAACTCGTCGGCCGTGAGCAAAGAAACAATCTGGCCGGGCTTCCGTTCTCGGATCTCAGACGCACGGTGATTGACAGGATGATCAGCGCCGGCGGTTGGGTCGTCAATGATCGACAGCGCGAGATCGCCGGCCATCGTGTGTTTGAGGTGATTGCGCAAACGCCCGCGAACAGTGAGAAGCCTGAACAGGTTTGGAAATTCTATTTCACCGAGGTCAATGGCCGAGTCTATTCGCTTACGACTCATTCGGCCATTGGACTGACCGAGAAACTGGCTGCTGACGCCGAGAAATTTCTTGGAAGCTTCCGCCCGATGGATGCAAACCGAACTGCTATGAAATAACCCGGAGCTTCATCAGCAAGAAAACTCGATTGGCTAAAGGAAAAACGGACATGGAAAACCCACCCCAAGTTTCACTCTCGGAACTCCTTCACCGGCTGTCAGAACTGGGCGGCTCAGATCTGCACGTCACCACGGGCACGCCGCCTCTGGTTCGCGTACACGGCGAGATTCGCCCTTTGGATGGATACCACCCCTTGACCTCTTCAGAGACGAAGCAGTTGGCCTACTCGGTGCTAACTGACGCGCAGAAGCATCGTTTTGAAGAAAATCTCGAGCTTGACTTCAGTTTCGGCGTCAAAGGCCTGTCGCGTTTTCGCGCGAACATCTTCAATCAACGAGGAGCCGTCGGCGCCGTTTTCCGCGCCATTCCTTACGAGATCAAAACCTTCGAAGAGTTAGGTCTTCCACCCATAGTCAAAGAATTATGTAACAAACCTCGAGGCCTGGTGCTAGTGACTGGACCAACCGGGTCGGGAAAATCGACGACGCTGGCAGCCGTAATCGACAAAATAAATAAGGAGCGTCACGAACACATTCTCACGATAGAAGACCCGATCGAGTTTCTTCACAATCACAAGAGCTGTATCGTGAATCAACGCGAGGTCAATGCTGACACCAAGGGTTTTGCTCAGGCGCTGCGTACGGCTCTGCGACAGGATCCCGACGTCGTACTGGTCGGCGAAATGCGCGATCTTGAAACGATCGAATCGGCCCTGCGTATCGCCGAAACGGGTCACCTGACTTTCGCGACGCTGCACACCAACTCAGCAGTCTCAACCATCAACCGCATCATCGATGTGTTCCCTTCCATGCAACAGGCGCAAGTGCGCGCCCAATTGTCTCTGACCCTCGAAGGCATTCTTTGCCAATCATTGCTGCCGCGCGCCGACGGACGAAGTCGAGTATTAGCGATGGAGATCCTAATTCCCAATTCGGCAATTAGAAACCTCATTCGCGAGGACAAGGTGCATCAGATCTATTCGATGATGCAAACGGGACAGGACATCCACGGTATGCAAACATTCAATCAGTCCCTGGCGTCGCTTTTTCACAAGCGCCAAATCACCAGAGAGACCGCGATGCAGCGCACGTCGAACATCAACGAACTGCGCGATCTTATCGATCGGGGTCTGGGCCTAAATGGCGGCAATGGCTCACCGTCAAAGCCGGGAATGCCGGCTGGTTATGGGCAGACGAGTCGAATCGTCTCACGCAAGTAAGTTCGCGCGGTTTCGCCAAACCCGGAAGCCATAATTAAAGAAAGAACAGAACAATCAAACAGAAACGGAGTGCCGAGAAATGCCAACCTACGTTTTTAAGGGCCGCAATCGCTTGAACGAGGTCGTAATGGGTGAACGCGTCGCAGACAATCGCGACGCCCTACGACAGGTTCTACGCCGCGAACAAGTAACGCTGACATCGGTAAAAGAAAAGGGCCGAGAAATCGGCATCCCCAAACTTGCCGGCCGAAAGAAAGTTAAATCGAAAGACCTGGCGATTTTCACCCGCCAGTTTTCAGTCATGATCGATGCCGGTTTGCCGCTAGTCCAGTGCCTCGACATTCTTTCACAGCAACAGCAGAACAAGTACTTCCAGCAAGTCCTGGCTCAAGTTCGTCAGGACGTTGAGGAAGGTTCGACTTTGGCAGCCGCGATGGCCAGACATTCCAGA
>Ga0209474_10005462_pt1 | contig 10831 bp, 6 predicted proteins | sample GraSoiAngelo_145_FD_185902 | JGI IMG/M metagenome (GOLD analysis project Ga0209474, IMG submission 185902) | Grasslands soil microbial communities from the Angelo Coastal Reserve, California, USA - 14_1009_05_20cm (SPAdes) (version 2) | ecosystem: Environmental > Terrestrial > Soil > Grasslands ... | reverse complement strand
AAAGCGACGTGGATTCTGAACTATTCGTGGGATGGCGACAAGAAAATTGCTGCTCCGGAGCCGATGAAAAATCTTGCCATGTCACAAATTATGGCAGGGGCAAATTTCTGGGACGCGCCGGGACATTCGATGGCGGGGTCCAACGATTATGCGATGCGGCGGAAGATATTCGCATGGATCAAGGCGCATGAGAATACTTTCTACCAGCCCCGGACGCCGATCTCGCCGATTGGAGTGTACTTTTCTCCGCAGACGCGCAATTACTTCGCCGATGAGTTCATCGCTTCATATCGCGGAATATTGATTCTGCTGATGCAAGCGCATTTGGAATTTCAAGTGGTCACGCCGCGAACGCTGGCGGGTTTTCAGGGCAGGACGTTAGTGCTTCCCGACGTGCGCGTGATGAGCGATGGGGAGAAATCATTGTTGCGACAATATGCGGGCAGCGGACGGACGCTGGTGATCACGGGAGAAAATGATGCGCAGTTGGGAGACGCGCAAAACGTGGTTCGCATCGGCGAGCGCGTCGGAGCGGAATATTTTGCGGCGCTACAAAAGAATTTCGGTGCGGCAACGCCGGATCAGGCAAAGGAATTCCTGGGCAAATTGAAGGATGAGAGCCATGTGCGTGTGTTTGCCTCACCGTTGATGGCGACATCGATAGCGCAGGTTGAGGGCAAGCCACATGTATTTTTCGCCAATTTTGCGGGGCTGAAAGGTGGGGTCAATCCGATGCAAACTCCGCAGACCGGAGTACGGGTTGCGGTCACGGGGGTCAGCAAGCCGCGCGGATTCTTTCTCCCTTTTATGGGAGAGGTATCGAGTGTGGATGGGGTTGCGGGAAGTGACGGAGTCACATTCACTTTGCCGCCGATTGAGAAGGGCGCAGTGTTCTGGTGGGAGTAGCGGAACGAGAGGATCTGAAGAATAAAGCGCGAAGATTCAAGGAGTTCAGGAACTTGAACGAGCTTTCACGATTGTTGGCATTGCCGGATGCGGAAAAAGCAAAGCGCGGCCTGGTCCACACGCCGGCCGAGATTGCCCACCAGCCCGAGACGTGGGACCGAACTCTGGAGCTCTTCCGCGGCAAACAAGTGGAGATCCAAACATTTATTTCAGCTGTGGGGATAGCGGGCACGCCAGGTTGTGATGTGGTTGTTTTCTTAGTAGGCGCAGGCACGTCTGACTACACCGGGCAAGCGATCAGCCAATTGCTGAGGAAGCTGTGGGGTTGCGACGTACTCGCGGTGCCGAGCACGGACCTGCTCACGCAAATGGATGAGCTTATCCTGCCGGGGCGCAAATATTTATGGATTTCGTTTTCGCGGTCGGGCGACAGCTCCGAGGGAGTGGCGGTGCTGGCGAGGGCGCGCGAAAAATACCCGGATATTCATCACATCGTGATTTCCTGCAACCCGAACGGCCGCATGCTGAGAGAAAGTGCCGGTAAGCCAAAAAGCCTTGGCATTTGCATGATCGATGAGGCGAACGACCGGGGACTGGCGATGACCAGCTCGTTCTCAAACATGGTTGTCTTCGGGCAATGCATGGCCCACGTCGCAAGCCTTGAAGGTTACGAACCGGTATTACGGAAATTGGTCGCGGCCGGAAAAAGCTTGCTGCCGCGGGCGGCGGATTGCGCTGCGGCGCTGGCAAAACAGGGATACACAAAAGCATTCTTCGTTGGTTCGGGTCCGCTAAGGGCGGTTGCGAAGGAATCCGCGCTCAAAGTTCTGGAATTGACGGCGGGCAAGACGCTGACCATGATGGAATCCGCGTTGGGCCTGCGCCACGGACCTATGGCGGCGCTGGACGCACAAAGTCTTTTTGTTTGCTTTCTCTCCGGCGACAAGCGGGTCCAGGGATTCGAACGAGATCTGTTGCGAGAGATTGGTGCAAAAAAGATCGCAAGACGCCGGATTGTAGTCGGCGGGAGTGAACTGGCCAGCGATTCCTACGCTGAAGACTATCTTGCGCCAGAGGGGACGAGCGGCGTGGCCGACGAATATCGCGCGCCAGTGGATGTGATGTTCGGGCAGTTGCTGGGACTGTTCAGTTCAATTCGATGGAACCTAATGCCGGATTCACCCAGCCCAGACGGGGTGATCAACCGGGTAGTGGAGAACGTGAATATTTACTCGTAGATTGCGGGAATAGTGCCGGTCGCAGGTCGCGCAGAAGAATGGAGTCACCATGAAGAATCCGAAAATATTTCGTTTCATTTTGGTTGTGTGCCTGTTTGCAGGCTCTGCAGTTTTCCTTGTTGCCCAGGGAAGTTATCGGGCGCAAATCCGCGGAGTTGTTGCGGACGCGAGCGGCGCGGTGGTGCGCGATGCGAAGGTGACTATCACTGACGTGGGCACGAATATTGCGAGTTCGTCCCGCACAAATGATAAGGGCGAATATTTCTTTACGGGATTGCGGCCTTCGACGTATTCCCTCAAGGTCGAGGCCCAGGGATTTCGTCCCGAAGAACGAACCGGCGTGGTGTTAGCAGTTGACCAGCAAACTAGCCTCAATTTCGCGATGTCGCCGGGTGCATTAGCGACTACCGTGGAAGTGAACACGGCATCGCCACTACTTGATACAGAGAGCCCAACGCTCGGGACGGAAGTCACAAGCCAGTACATCAAAAACATTCCTCTTCCTGGACGCGATTTCTTCGGCCTTACGTTCCTTTCTGGCGGAGTGACTGAGACGACTGGGTCCGGTACTCAGGACAACTATCCAACCGGGACAAATTTCGTTTCCAACGGCCAGCGCAACGCGACGGCTGAGGTGCGAATTGATGGCTCGTTAATCAGTGCACCCGAGCAAGGAGAAGGCGCAACCAGCAACATATATTACGAGCCTTCGGTGGAAGTTATTCAGGAATTCAAGATCCAGAACAACAGTTTTTCCGCCGAATTCGGAAACAACGGCGGGACGGTCGTGAACATGGCGTTGAAGAGCGGCACAAATAAGTTCCACGGCAGCGGCTGGTGGTTTGGGCAACGTGCCGGTACTGACGCTCGAGACTTCTTCAACCCAGAGTCCGTTGGATCGAAACCCAACCATAAGCGGGATCAGTATGGATTTGCAGTGGGCGGGCCCATTCGGAAAGATAAAACGTTCTTTTTCGCTGATGTGGAGAAAGTCCGTAACGATGGCGCTCTCAACATCGTGGCGAGCGTCCCTACTCTCGAGGAGCGCACCGGGGATTTCCGCAACACGGTAAATCCAATTTACGATCCGATCATCTGCTCGCCAGATTGTTCGAGCAGGACGCAGGTGATCTCCAATGGGAACCTCAACGTAATTCCCTCGAACGAGATCGACCCTGTTGGCCAGAAGATCATCAATCTATACCCCAAACCGAATCTTCCAGGAGAGTTCAACAATTTTCGGTTTAACACAATTGTCCACGCCCCTGACCACCAGTTCGATATCAAACTCGATCACCAGCTCACCGATAAGCATCGACTCAGCGGCCGCTACAGCCGCCTTAGCAGCCGCTTTTCTGCGCCGACAATTTTAGGTGATGGCGATACCGCCAATGAGGGAATCGCGATTGATCCGGTAAAGGCACAAAACGCCTCACTCGAATATGCCTGGACAATTACTCCCAAAGTGGTTTGGACCAGCCACTTTGCCGTGGACCGGGTGAATGAGGCGGAGAAGGAAAATTATCCCGACCTGACCAGCGTGGGATTCCCTGCGTATCTCGCGCAAAACGGGCTTCATCGCATGCCCACTATTCAAATGACTAGTAATTCTGGTTCCAACTCGTGGAGCAACCTGTTCGACCAGTGCTGCACTGACACTACGTTCGCGCACACACTCTACAGCTATTCCTCACAGCTCCTCATTGCCAAGGGGTCACATTTACTAAAGTTCGGCGGGGAGCAGCGGATGTTTTTCAACAACTTCTTCCAGCCACCAAACCCCACAGGGCTTTTCAACTTTAGCGACGACGTTACGTCCGACTCGCCCAACAGTGGTGCCGAAGGTGGCACACAGGGAAATCCTTTTGCCACTCTTCTGTTTGGATATCCGGACAACGTCAGCACTATCAATATCTTCCCTGCAGTCGCGAATAAGTCGAAGGAAACCGGCTTATATTTCCAGGATGATTGGAAGGTCAGTTCTCGACTCACGTTGAACCTAGGCCTGCGGTACGAATGGAGCACGCCTTATACCGAGCGTTTCAACCGCACCCAATTCAGCGATTTCACGGGTGACAGCGGCATGAACATTGATCTGAGCAGTGGCAATCACGCGGCGCTAGATGCAAATGGAAACGCGCTTAACTTCGGCTTGCAAGCTCTCGGCTTAGGTCCCAAGCAACTGATTGGAACTACCCTTTTCCCCAATACGTTTCACAGGAGAAGTGTTCCAGTTGATCGCAACAATTGGGGACCGCGCCTGGGTTTCGCCTATCAACTTGACCAGAACACGGTGCTCCGGGGAGGCGTAGGCCTGTATTACGGAATGAGCGTTGCGACTAATTTCCAGTATCCAGGCACGGCGTTCCGCAAGAGCGCGACGATGTTCTTTACTAACGATAACTTCAACACGCGCGCGGCAACTTTGGCCAATCCATTTCCTAACAGCAACGGTCAGGGACCAACCCCGCCACAAGACGAGAACTATGGCAAGCTCGCTGAGTGGGGTTTTGCCAATGGCAACGACCTGGGCACCTCTGAGGCGCAAAATGCGGATCTGTATCAGTGGAATCTCGGGGTTCAGCGGCTGCTACCAAGCCAGATCGTAATCGGTGTGGACTACTCCGCCAACCATAGCAACCACCTTCCGTTCGGCGGATATTCCAGCACGCGCAACCGTGATTTCATCTCATCTGCCCTCCTCGCCAAACTGATTCAGGACCCGCAGTTTCTCTCGATTGGAGGAACCGGCTCTCCATCGGATTCTTTGTCCACGCCTGAACCGAACCCGTTTTGCTCGTTATTCACTGGATCGAACTGTCCTGGTACCATGTTCAACGAACCTGATTCGCAATACGGCAACACAACTCTGCCGCTGGCCAATCTGCTTCGCCCCTACCCACAGTTCGATGGCGACTTCGAGGGACTGCCGCGCCTAGTGGCAAACTCCTGGTACAACTCGATGCAGATTCGCTTCCAGAAACGCACTACCCATCACATCAGCTTCGAGGGCAGCTACACGATTTCGAAGTTGACCGACAACTCTTCGACAGGCGCCAACGCTTTTGTTGGCACCCTGAACAACGGCAACCCGCAACAATTGGACAACTTGAGAGCTGAACACAGTATCAGCGCCAACGACACTCCGCAGCGGCTCGCGGCGGCCGTAGTTTTTGACTTACCGGTGGGACGCGATCGCTGGATCGGGAGCGGCATGAACCGAATTCTTGACGCTATCATTGGGGGATGGTCGGTATCCACTCTGATAACCGAGCAATCAGGGCAGCCGATGTCAATTTACATGTCCGACTCGCGTTTATTGGACGGAAATCAGCGGCCAAATGTTCTCTGTGGCGGGAGGACGGGAGTCAGCGCGAACACCGCTGCAATTCAGCAGGTTCCGTTTTTGAATGCAAACTGCTTCGCCGATCCCGGCGACCAGGTTCCGGGCAACGCCCCGCGTTATTTCTCAGGCCTCAGGACAGACGGCATTCACAACCTCGATTCGAACCTTTTCAAAGAGTTTGTGCCGAGGGAAGGAATGACTCTGCAGCTACGCGCCGAGGTATTCAATACGTTTAATACGCCGCGCTTCGCGACGCCCGATACGTTTGTTGGAGACAGCTCATTCGGCATCGTTAACTCCACGGCCCCGGGATACACGCCGCGCGGAATTCAGTGGGGTGTACGATTTGAGTTCTAGCGCGGCAGGTCAAGAATTCTCCTTGGTATTCGTGAAGGCCGTTTGCTAAATACACCTTAGAATGTTTGGGTGCGAATACTGATTTCGGCGGGCGAAGCGTCCGGGGAAATGTATGGGGCGCAGCTGATTGAAGCGCTGCGGAGTTCACCACTTTCCGCGGGCGAGGGCGCCCGCGCCACACATTCAGAAATTGAGTTTTTCGGCGTGGGTGGGGAGAAGATGCGCGCCGCCGGGTGCGACATTGTCGTCGATGCCAAAGAGCTTTCAGTTGTGGGCATCACGGAAATTCTGAGTCATCTCTCAAAAATCTGGGGACTGTTTCACAAATTAATCGCTGAGGCGGATAGACGACGGCCTGACTTGGCCGTGGTCATTGATTCGCCGGCGTTCAACTGGCGTGTGGCGCGGCAGATGAAGAAGCGCGGGATTCCAGTCGTGTATTACGTTTGCCCGCAGTTCTGGGCGTGGCGGCAGGGACGGGTGCGGCTGCTGCGCAAGTATGTGGATAAAGCTCTGGTGATTTTTCCATTCGAAGAGAAATTTTATAGAGATCGCGGAGTCGATGCGGAGTTCGTCGGACATCCGCTGGCAGAGCTTCCCCGACCCACGATATCGCGCGATGAGTATGCGGCGAAGCACGGGTTGGTGCCTTCGAAACCGTGGATCACACTGATGCCGGGAAGCCGGACCAAGGAGATTCAAATGAATCTACCAGCGATGTTGTGGGTCGCGGAATTCCTTGGCACTGATTACAACTTCATACTCCCCGTTGCACCTACGGTTTCGAAGACGCTCATTAGCGAGTTGATGTGTTTTGATGACAGCGCAACCGCATCCATCGCGTTAACATCCGAAGCGCTTCCTGCACTGGCTCATTCACGGGCGGGAATCGTTGCCAGTGGCACGGCAACGGTTGAAGCCGCAATGATGGAAACTCCATTCGTGATGGTGTACCGGGTTACTGCGCTGACGTATCTGCTAGGCCGGTGGACGGTGAAGGTGCCGCATTTTGCCATGGTGAACTTGATCGCTGGGGAAGAGGTTGTACCGGAACTGGTGCAGCAGGATTTCACGGCGGAAACAGTCGTAGCGGAATTAAAGCGGATTATTCCTGACGGAGCGCCTCGGGACAAAATGATCCAGGGATTGCGAAGAGTGAAGCAGTTGCTGCGGGGAGATATGGAAGGGCAAGCTGCGGATCATGCGGCAAAGGCAATTCTCGAGTTGTTGCAGAGTCGGATCTCCAGATTCAGCACGGGCGAGGGCGCCCGTTGCTCCACCTCTCATAATTAATTGTCTACTAGCACGGGCGAGGGCGCCCGTTGCTCCACCTCTCATAAATTAATTGTCTATCAGCACGGGCGAGGGCGCCCGTTGCTCCACCTCTCACAATTAATTGTCCAATGATACGGCGAGGCCGCCCGTGGCTCTAATACGGATGAACTAGTAGAATTCCCTGCAAATAGCTGAATACCAGCATCTTTTAGTTTCCGGTTTTCATCATAGAATAAGAAGCATTGGCGAAACCGCACGTAGGAGATCCCCAAAAATGTGTTTTTTAGCTCGGCTGCGACGTCGAGGATTTACCGCGTTTGTGCTACTTACCTTGTGGGTGGCTTCCCTGCCCGCATGGGCAGCCGAGAGGTCCCGGTTCCATGTCGATGATTATCAGATCGATGCGGTACTGAACCCGCACGACCACAAGATCACCGCCCGGGCTAAGGTGAAGATCACGGCTCAGGAAGACCTGAACGTCGCGACGTTCAATCTGCACAATGATCTCCGGCTAAGCAGGGTGACGGATTCGGCCGGCAAGCCCCTGACCGCTGAGCGCGTGCCCCAGGATTCAAGCGTTCGGATATCACTGGATAAGACTGTTTCCAAGGGCAGCGACGCGACATTGACCTTCGAGTACGAGGGTGTGCTGGATTCCGCCGACGATTCGCCGGTGCCGGGGCTAAAGCTAACCACAATCAACGACGACACGACGTATTTGCTTTATGCGGGTGACTGGTTCCCGGTCAGCGCGTTTGGAATTGACCGATTTACGTCCACAATTAATGTAACTGTGCCGGCACACATGATGGTGATTGGGAGCGGCACCGTTAGTCCGGGAACGGCTCCGACATTGAAAGGCGCGTCAACCGGTAGCGCCGAGAGCAAGACGTACTCGCTGAAGTACGACAAGGCGAGTTTTCCAGGGACGGTTATCGCAGGAGACTTTGGCGACTACGCCAGCACCGAAGCGGGCATAGATCTGCACGTCTACTTCAAACCCACGCACAAAGATCTGGCTACAGCCTATGCAGAAACGGCGGTGAAGGAATTCACCTACTTCATCACGTTATACGGGCCGCCGGCTTCGAACGTGCTGCGCGTGGTTGAGTTGCCGGATGACACAGTGCCATCCACGTGGGCGCCCGAGGTGGCGGCGATGGCCTCGAGAGGGATTACGCAGAGGACGAATTATCGACTGCTGGGAAATGCGATCGCGCATCAGTGGTGGGGAGTTTCGCTGAGTCCGGCTTCGCGGGATGACTGGTGGCTGCAAGATGGATTCGCGCGCTATTCCGAGGCGCGATATGTGGAGAGCGCGGCCGGAGCGGGGGGACTACAGGAGATGGTGAAGGACATGTCGGTGGGAGCGCTTTCCTACGACACGGTTCCAATGTCGCAAGCTGGCAAGCTGGATTTGTACTCGCCGGAATTCCAGTCTCTAGCGACTGACAAAGGCGCGATGATTCTGCACATGCTGCGCTGGGTGGTTGGCGACCAGAAGTTCGATCAGACAATGCGCGACTTTGCTTCGCAGTACGCCGGAAAAAGTGTTACGGCGGATGAGTTCAGGAGCATTGCGGAGAAGGCTTATGGCGACAAGCTGACATGGTTTTTCTCGCAGTGGCTGGATTCAACCGGAGCGCCTGAGTTCAAGAGCAAATACACGATTTATCGCCTGGGGAGCAACAAGGGGTTCCGCAGCGTGGGGCAGATCACGCAGGACCTGGATTTGTTTCGCATGCCGGTCCAACTGAAGATCGATACCGACGGCAAAACGGAAGAGAAGCGAATCGACGTAGTGGGAACTGACTCAGCGTTCACCGTGGACACATTCGGACGGCCGCGACGGATTACTCTCGATCCGAATAACAATTTGCTCAAGAACTCTTCCGACATCAAGTTGCGGGCGGCTATTCAGCGGGGTGTAGGGCTGGTCCAACAGGGAGACCTGGCAGGCGCGCTTGCGGAATTCAACAAGGCGCTGGAGATCAATAAGAACAGCTCATTGGCGCATTACCGCATTGCGGAAGTTTTCTTCTTGCAGCACAACTATCAGGCTTCCGCGAACGCTTATCGGGATTGTTTGAATGGAGATGACGATCCTCGCTGGACTGAGGTTTGGAGCCATATTCAGCTGGGAAAGATTTTCGACATCACCGGGCAGCGGGAGCGCGCAACGAACGAATACCGGCAGGCGCTGCAGACGAATGACAACACTCAGGGCGCGCTGGATGAGGCGAGACGCTATCTCCAGAAACCCTACGAACAACCTAAGGGTGGGACGGCCAATGGAATGCAGTAAGGCGAAGGCAGAAGTAAGAAGGCAGAAGAAAAAAGGAAATGCAGAAGTAAGAAGTCAGAATGCAGAAGTAGGAAGTCAGAAGTAAAAAGGAAATGCAGAAGTAAGAAGGAAGAATGCAGAAGTAAGAAAGCAGAAGGCAGAATTCAGAATTAAGAGCAGAGCTCAGAATTCAGCCTTGCGGACTTTTGCGGCGGCTCTCGCATCATTACCTTCGCGAACCAATCTACAATTAGAGCGTGGCGACAAAACCCAAGCTGCGGCTGAAGTGTCCGATTTGCAAGAAGCCGGTGCAGAGCACGGGCGAGGACTTCCCTTTTTGCAGCGAGCGCTGCCGACTTATTGATTTAGGCAAATGGGCAAGCGGCCAATATGTTGTGCCCTCTCCGGTGACAGACATTTCCGACGAGGCCGACCTGCAGAATCTACCCAGGCAGGAAGATGAAGACTGAACTCCCTCCGGCGGAAGCTGAGGTTGCGGAAAATCGGGCACCGCTTTGGGCAACAGTGGCCGCAACCTTCTTTGGAATCGGGCGATTGCGCCCAGGCCCGGGAACATGGGCATCGTTAGCAGCGGTGCTGATTTGGTTGGGAATGAGTCGTTTCATCCAGCCGGCATGGCAGACGTTAGATTTGGCAGTAATGGCGCTTGTTGCAATCGTGATCGGGATTCCAGCGGCCACTGCGACGGCGAAAGCCTCCGGCGTGAAAGATCCGCAGTTCGTCGTGATAGACGAAGTTGCCGGACAGTGGATCACGCTTTTGTGGGCTCCGGTAGGATGGAAAACGCTGCTGGCGGGCTTTATACTTTTCCGGGGCTTCGATATTGTGAAGCCGCCTCCGGTGCGGCAATTGGAAAAATTGCCGTGGGGCTTGGGGATTGTTCTAGACGATGTTGCGGCTGGATGTTGTGCGTTGGCGATGATGCAACTCCTGCTGCATTTAGGGATTCTTTCCTCTTAGGGTTTTTGAAGTAAGGGCGCGGATGTCAATTTCCAACCGAATCTTGGGAAAGAAAAACGTAAACGGCCACCCTCATATTGAGGCCGTAACGCCGGCGGCAGCTTTGCCTGGAGGCGAAGTGCGCATCCTGGGAAGTGGCTTTCGAACGCCCGAATTGCGGCGTCCACAAGTTCGATTCGGCGAAAAGGAAGGCTCAATTGTCATCAGTGCTGATGATTTCGTAGTTGCGCGAGTGCCCGACGGTGCGGCCTCGGGTTCGGTAGTCATCTCGGCTAACGGAAATTCGAGCAATCCGCAGCCTATTAAAGTCGCGACCGAAATTGCTGAGAACCTGCATCCGGTAACGAATCCTGCGCTCGATCTTGAAGGAAATATCTACGTCACGTTTTCCGGATCGCGCGGGCAGAAGGTGCCAGTTTCGATTTTCAAAATCGATACCAACTA
>Ga0209474_10005461_pt1 | contig 10831 bp, 10 predicted proteins | sample GraSoiAngelo_145_FD_185902 | JGI IMG/M metagenome (GOLD analysis project Ga0209474, IMG submission 185902) | Grasslands soil microbial communities from the Angelo Coastal Reserve, California, USA - 14_1009_05_20cm (SPAdes) (version 2) | ecosystem: Environmental > Terrestrial > Soil > Grasslands... | reverse complement strand
GCAATTTTGTCGATCTCTGCGTCGGCCCGCATCTGCCGTCGACCGGCCGACTCGGGCAGGCGTTCAAGCTGATGAACGTCGCGGGCGCCTATTGGCGCGGCGATCCGAATAACGCCCAGCTGCAGCGCGTCTATGGCACCGCTTGGCCGAGTCAGAAAGACCTCGACCAGTACCTTTTCCGGCTAGAGGAAGCCGAGCGTCGCGACCACCGCAAGCTCGGGCGCGAGCTAGACCTGTTCCATCTGCAGGAAGAGGCGGTCGGCAGCGTCTTCTGGCACCCCAAGGGCTGGAAGCTGTTCCGCATCATCGAGGATTACATGCGCCGCCGGCTCGACGCGGCCGGTTACCAGGAGGTGAAGGGACCGCTGCTGCTCGACCGTAGCCTGTGGGAAGCCTCCGGACATTGGGAGAACTTCCGCGAAAACATGTTCACCGCCGAAAGCCGCGACCAGCGGGTGCTCGCGGTCAAGCCGATGAACTGCCCTGGCCATGTGTTGATCTTCCGCAACCGGCGGCGCAGCTATCGTGAATTGCCGTTGCGGCTCGCCGAATTCGGCAGCTGTCATCGCAACGAACCCTCCGGCGCGCTGCACGGCATCATGCGGGTGCGCGGCTTCACGCAGGACGACGCGCACATCTTCTGCACCGAGGCCCAGGTAAAGGATGAGGCGATTGCGTTCTGCGGTCTGCTGCTATCGATCTATCGCGATTTCGGCTTTGATGACGTCGCGATCAAATTCGCCGACCGCCCGCCGGTGCGGGCCGGCAGCGACGCTATCTGGGACCGCGCCGAGAAGGATCTGCGGGATGCGGTCGAAGCCGCCGGGCTGTCCTATACGCTGAACCCCGGCGAAGGCGCCTTCTATGGTCCCAAGCTCGAATTCGTGTTGCGCGATGCGCTTGGCCGCGATTGGCAATGCGGCACCTTGCAGCTCGATTTCAACATGCCCGAGCGGCTCGGCGCGACCTATGTCGGCGAGGATGGCGGCCGCCACACGCCGGTCATGCTGCACCGCGCGATCCTCGGCTCGGTCGAGCGTTTTACCGGCATTCTGATCGAGCATTATGCCGGGAATTTTCCGCTGTGGTTGGCGCCGGTCCAGGCCGTCGTCGCCTCGATCACCGAAGAAGCGTCCGGCTATGCCGAGGAGGTCGCGCGGGAACTCATCAATGCCGGACTCCGGGCAGTCGCGGATACCGGCAACGAAAAGATCAGCTACAAGGTGCGCGAGCACAGCCTGGCCAAGGTGCCGCTGATCCTGGCCGTCGGCAGGCGCGAGGCTGAACAGCGTTCAGTTTCGCTGCGCCGGCTGGGCAGTCCCGCGCAGGAAGCACTTGCGCTCGGCGAAGCGATTGCTAGATTGAAAGTAGAGGCAGTCCCACCGGGCTCGCACTAGCATTCGAGGCGAGCGGCGTCCGGCCCTGCTTAACTATTGCAAGGAGATGCTACATAGCCAGACCACCCTTTAACGTCACCCCCACCCGCGAGGGACCCCGCATCAACGACGAGATCAGCGTGATGCGTGTGCGCCTGGTCGACGAGCACGGCGAGATGGTGGGAATTGTCGGGCGCAACGAAGCGATCGAGATGGCGGTCGAGGCCGGCCTTGATCTGGTCGAGGTGGCGCCCAACGCAGATCCGCCGGTCTGCAAGATCCTCGATTACGGCAAGTTCAAATACGAAGAACAGAAAAAGAAGAACGAAGCTCGCAAGAAGCAGAAGATCATCGAAGTCAAGGAAATCAAGCTGCGCCCGAGCATCGATGACCACGATTATCAGGTCAAGATGCGCAGCATGAACAAGTTCATCGAAGAAGGCGACAAGGTCAAAGTGACGATGCGGTTCCGCGGGCGCGAGTTGGCGCACCAGGAGCTCGGCATGAATGTGCTGATGCGCGTCAAGGAAGATCTCGACGAGATCGCCAAGGTCGAGCAGTTCCCGCGCATGGAAGGGCGCCAGATGACGATGGTGGTGTCGCCGAAGTAGGATACCTCCCGCATTTCTCGGGAGGTATCGCGATGCCCACGATCGAACCCTATGCTGCCCGCGATGTCTGGGACCCGCCGATGTATTCGCAGGCGGTCAAGGTCTCGGGCGCGCAGACGATCCTCTACATCGCCGGCCAGGTCGCCTACGGTCGGGACGGCACTCCCGCCCATGCCGGCGATTTCAAGGCGCAGGCGCGCGCCGCCTTGCAATGCCTGAAGGCGCAGGTCGAGGCCGGCGGCGGCACGATGGCCAACATCGTCAAAATCAATACTTATCTGACCGACATCCGCCACCGCGCCGATTACGGCCCGATCCGTGAGGAATTCTTCGGCAAGAAGATGCCGGCGCATACCCTCGTCGCGGTCGCGGCGCTCGCCGCCCCCGAATTCCTGATCGAGATCGAAGCCGTCGCGGTGCTGTAGACTCACTCGCATAAGACGAACTCCGCTTGCGCCGATGCGGTTCGCAGTATACTTTAAAACACAAAGTACACTGCGAACCGGAGAGAGGCGTGATCGAGGAGGACCGGGCGCGCGAGGACATCGCCTTTATCCGCCGCGCCATTGAAGAAGGCGGCGCCTACGCCACCGCCTGCAGCCCGGACATGCTGGTCTGGGGCGTCGCGATCGCGGTCGGGTACATCGGCGCCTATGCCTTTATCCGCGGCTGGTCGCCGGTCCCGCCGAACGGAGTCTGGGCCGTCTGCATCGGCCTGGCTTGGCTCTATTCGTTGCGCCGTCAGTTCGCCCGTCTGTTTGGCGGTTCACCGCCGCCGCGCGGGCCAATGGCGCAAGCACTCGGCATGCTGTGGCTGGGCTGCGGCATCTTTCTGACGATCATGGGCTTCGCCGCCGCATGGACCGGCGCCATCCGCGAGGGCTGGTTCGACGCGGTCGTCGCCGGGGTCATGGGGATCGCGTTCTTCGCCAGCGCCCGCCTCACCAACCTCTCATGGCTACGCTGGGTCGCGCTTGCCTGGTGGCTCGGCGAGCTCGCGATCTTCTCGCTCCGGCATCATGTCGAGAGACTGCCGTTGTCGGCCGCTTTGATGCTCCTGCTCCTCGCCGGTCCCGGGTTGATCCTGCTGCAGCGGGGTGCCCGGATCTGGCGATGACCGATTACGACCATGCCGCGATCGACGAGCTCCTGCACAGCCGGGTACGGCTCGCTATCGTCGCATTTCTCGCCGGCGCCAAATCAGCCGATTTTTCGGCGGTGCGCGATGCCACGAAGACGACCGACGGCAATGCCAGCATCCATCTGCGCAAGCTCGAAGACGCAGGCTACATCGCGGTGAAGAAGCGCTTTGTCGCACGGCGTCCACAGACGCTCTATTCGCTGACCGAGCATGGCCGCCGGGCACTGCTTGCCTATGTCGCCCACCTCGAAAGCTTGTTGCCGCCGGCCGGCGACATCGGCCGATCGGGGCCGGAGGGAGAACCGCAATGAAGCAGGCTCTGGGGCAGCTCCTCAGCGATTTCTTGTCGGCGCTTCTATTTCTCGCGACCTATCTGCTTTCGGGGAACATAACCGTCGCGGCCGCGATTGCGATCGCAGTCGGGTTGGTTCAGTTGCGCGTCCTGAGGTTTCCCGGCCGGCCGATCGAGCCGATGCAGTGGATGAGTCTCGGTCTCGTCGTGGTCCTCAGCGGCGCGACGATCCTGACCCAAAGCCCGCGTTTCGTGATGCTGAAGCCGAGCATCGTCCATTTCGCAATCGCTGCTGTCATGTTGCGGCGCGGCTGGATGCTCCGCTATCTGCCGGAGATCGCTCGTCAGAACCTGCCGGAGCGCGTCGCGGTCGCCGCGGGATATGCCTGGGCCGGGTTGATGGCGGCGCTTGGCCTCGCCAATTTGGCGATCGCCGGCTATGGCGATTTGACGATTTGGGCGTGGTTCATCTCGGTTGTGGCGGTCGGTGCGAAAATCGTCGCCTTCCTGCTGCAATACGCCGTCTTCCGCGCGATTGTCCGCCGCAACCTGGAAAGGACCCGCGTGACGGAAGCGAGCGGTGTTGCGCTCCACCCATCATCGACGTTGCCAATCATCATCGGGGGTCTGATCCTTTTCGGAACGCCGGGCGTCGCGGGGGCGGTCGGTTTCCAGCAAGTCACGGTTCCCGACCCGGAAGATCAGCCCTTCCAGCTTGCCATCTGGTATCCAAGCGAGGCGCCGGCGGCGGTCCACCGGCTCGGCCCGTTTCGGCAGAGCGTGGCGACTGACGGCGCAGTCTCAGGCTCGCCGCTGCCGCTTGTCGTCATCTCGCATGGCACCGGCGGCACCGCCGCGATCCACTACGATACGGCTCTCGCCCTTGCCGAGGCGGGATTTGTCGCCGCCGCGATCGAGCACACCGGCGACAACTGGCGCGACCGTCGCTACAGCTTCACCGAACGGAATTTCAGGGACCGGCCGCGGCATGTGAAGCTCGCGATCGATTACCTGCTGACCGTGTGGTCGGGCCGGGACCACATCGCCGCGCCGCGGATCGGCGCCTTAGGTCATTCGGCGGGCGCGGCCGCCGTGCTGGTCGCGATCGGAGGCGAGCCGGACTTCACTCTTGCGGCTGCATTCTGCAAGGAGCACGCAGAAGACTGGGGTTGCGCCCGGGCGCGCGCCGTTCAGGCCGGCACCGGGGCGCCGGCCGAGCCGCCTGCAGTCCCGAATTGGGTTCATGATCGACGCATCAAGGCCGCGGCAATTGCGGCGCCCGCGCTGGGCCACGCCTTCACTCGCGCCGGTCTCGCCGGGGTGACGGTGCCGGTGCAGCTTTGGCAGGCCGAAGACGATCGGATCGCGGTTGCCCGCTGGAGCACGGACATGATCAAGGCGAACCTAAGGTCGCTGCCGGCGACGCATATTGTGCCGCTGGCCGGCCACTTTGCCTTTCTTGCGCCGTGCAGCCCGGATTTGGCCACGGCGGCGCCGGAGATCTGCAGCGATCTCCTGGGTTTCGACCGAACCGCGTTTCACCGCGATTTCAACGCCGCGATCGTCGCGTGCTTCCATAAGCAATTGGAGGCCGAATAGAAGCGGCCACGGCCCTGCCTTGCATTCGCGGGGGTCCATCGCTATAACCCGCGCCTTCAACCGACGGCAGGCCGCGCTTTTTAGCGTCCAAGGGCATGCCTTGCCGCCGCAACCTCGAACAAGGACGGAAAATGCCCAAGATGAAAACCAAGAGCGGCGCGAAAAAGCGCTTCGGCGTCACCGCGACCGGCAAGGTCAAGCGCAACTGGGGCAACAAGCGCCATCGGCTGATCAGCAAGTCGAAGCCGGGCAAGCGCCTGCGCCGCGGCACGACGACAATGGAGAAGGGCGACTCCAAGCTCGTGCTGACGTATATGCCCTATATGCGGGGCTGAGCCATGGCCAGGGTCAAACGCGGCGTCACGACGCATGCCCGCCACAAGAAGGTGCTGGAGCTGGCCAAGGGCTATCGCGGCCGCAACAGCACCGCCTATCGGATCGCGCTCGAAAAGGTCGAGAAGGCGCTGCGCTATGCTTATCGCGACCGGCGCAACCGCAAGCGCGATTTCCGCGGGCTATGGATCCAGCGCATCAACGCCGCCGCTCGCGAGCATGGCCTGACCTACTCGCAATTCATGCACGGTTTGAAGCTCGCCGGGCTCGAGCTCGACCGCAAGGTGCTGTCGGACATCGCAATCCGCGAGCCGGAGGCGTTCACCGCGATCGTCTCCGCGGTGCAGGCCGCGCTCGAGCAACCGCAATTAGCAGCCGCTTAGCATGCAGCATACATTGCCCCTCACCCCAACCCTCTCCCCGCGCGCGGGGAGAGGGAGTTCTTACGGCGCCCTTCAAATCCCTCGCCCCGCTTGCGGGGAGAGGGTGGCCGAGGCGAAGCCGAGGACGGGTGAGGGGGAGCTTGCCGCGAGGACGGTCGTCTGCCGATTTACCGGGGCGTGGTTGCGCTGAGGCCCCGCGAGAGGCGTTGCTGAAAAGGGGCCGCGTGACGGCCCCTTTGTTTTTTGGATTTCCGTTTTTGGATTGCCTGGGATGGAAGAACTGGATCGATTGCGCAACGACATCCTGCGCGAGATCAGCGAGGCAGGCTCGCCGGAGGCTCTCGAGGCAATCCGGGTCGCCGCGCTCGGCCGGCGCGGACGGCTGACCGAGCTGATGCGCGGCCTCGGCGCGCTCGCGCCTGAAGCGCGGCGCGAGGCTGGCGCCGCATTGAATGCCGCGAAGGATGAGATTGCGGCGGCCCTTGCCGAGGCCGGCGAACGGCTCGGCCGCGCCGCGCGCGCCGAGCGTCTCGCCGGCGAGCGCGCCGATGTCACATTGCCGGTATTGACCGGTGACACCGGGCGCATCCACCCGATCAGTCAGACCGTCGACGAGATCGTCGCGATCTTTGGCGAGATGGGGTTCGTCGTCGCCGAAGGTCCCCATATCGAAGAGGATTTCTACAACTTCACGGCGCTGAACATCCCGCCCGAGCACCCGGCCCGACAGGAGCACGACACCTTCTATTTGCCGCCCCGGTCAGATGGCTCGCGCCTCGTGCTGCGCACCCATACCTCGCCGGTGCAGATCCGCACGATGCTGGCGCAGAAGCCGCCCCTGCGGATCATCGTGCCGGGCCGCACCTTCCGCGCCGATCATGACGCGACCCACTCGCCGATGTTCCACCAAGTCGAGGGTCTGGTGATCGACCGCACGACCCATATGGGCCACCTGAAAGGCTGCCTGATCGAGTTCTGCCGCGCTTTTTTTGATGTCGATGATTTGCCGGTGCGGTTCCGCCCGAGCTATTTCCCGTTCACCGAACCGTCCGCCGAGGTCGATATCGGCTGCTCGCGCCGCGGCGGTGAATTAAAGATCGGCGCGGGCGGTGATTGGCTCGAGATACTCGGCAGCGGCATGGTCCATCCGCAGGTGCTGCGCAATTGCGGCATCGATCCTGACGAATATCAGGGCTTTGCTTTCGGGATGGGGATCGAGCGGGTGGCGATGCTGAAATACGGCATCCCCGATCTGCGCACGTTCTATGACTCCGATCTGCGCTGGCTCAGGCATTACGGGTTTTTGCCGCTCGACATTCCCTCGCCGGTGCGCGGCGCGCTGACGGCAAGCGCGGCATGAAGACGACGCTGTCCTGGCTGAAGACGCATCTCGCGACAAACGCGCCGCTCGGCGCGCTCGTCGATCGCCTGACGATGCTCGGCCATGAAGTCGAGCGGATCGACGATCGCGCCGCGGCCCTGTCCGGCTTTGTCGTCGCGCGCGTTATCTCGGCCGAGCCGCATCCCAATGCCGACCGGCTGCGCGTCTGCGTGGTGGACGCCGGTGACGGCGAGGTGCAGGTCGTGTGCGGCGCGCCGAATGCTCGCACCGGCATGAAAGGCGTGTTCGGCCCGACCGGCGTCATGATCCCGAAGACCGGAACGCAGCTGCAGGAATCGACGATCCGCGGCGTCGCCTCGCGCGGCATGCTGATGTCGGCCGCCGAGCTAGCGCTCAGCGACGATCATTCCGGCATCATCGAATTGCCGCCCGATGCGCAGGTCGGCGCGTCCTATGCGAGCCTGTTGGGGCTCGACGATCCGGTTCTCGACGTCAAGGTGACGCCGAACCGCGCCGATTGCCTCGGCGTGCGCGGCATCGCCCGCGACCTCGCGGCCGCCTCAATGGGCCAGCTGACGCCGCTCGACACGACACCCGTCGAGGGCCGCTTCCGCTCGCCGATCGCGATCCATATCGAGGACCGCACAGCCTGCCCGTTGTTTCTCGGGCGCCATATCCGCGGCCTCAAGAACGGCCCGAGCCCGCGCTGGCTGCGCGATCGGCTCGAAGCGATTGGGCTGCGGCCGATTTCGGCATTGGTGGATATCACCAATTTCCTGACCTTCGATCTGAACCGTCCTTTGCACGTCTTTGATGCCGGCAAGCTCAGGGGCGATCTGACCGTGCGCTTCGCGCGTCCGGGCGAAAAGTTGTTGGCGCTCAATGATCGCGAATACGAGCTCGATCCCGAGATCACCGCGATCGCCGACGACGCGGGAGTGCAGAGCCTCGGCGGCGTGATCGGTGGTGAGCCGACCGGCTGCACCGAGGCGACGACCGAGGTGTTCATCGAGGCGGCGTTGTTCGATCCGATCCGCACCGCAGCGACCGGGCGCCGGCTCGAGATCATCAGCGATGCGCGCTACCGCTTCGAGCGCGGCCTCGACCCGGCCTTTGTCGCTCCCGGTCTCGAAATCGCGACGCGGCTGATCCTGGAATTGTGCGGCGGCGAAGCGTCGGAAATCGTCGTTGCCGGCGCCGTCCCGGAGTGGCGCCGCGAATATCTGCTGCGCCCGGAGCGCCTCTCCGGTCTCGGCGGGTTGCATGTGCCGCCGGATGAAAGCCGCGAGATCCTCGAAGCGCTGGGCTGCACGACCGCCGAAGCGGCCGAGCCTGACGGCAGCCTGCGTGTCGCCCCGCCCTCGTGGCGCGGCGACATCATCGGCGCGGCCGATCTCGTCGAGGAGGTGTTGCGGGTCAAGGGCTATGACGAGATCCCGGCGGTGCCGCTGCCGCGCGACACGATCATTTCGCGACCGGCGATCGATGCGCGGCGCCGCCGCGCCGAGCTCGTGCGCCGTACCCTGGCCAGCCGCGGCCTTGTCGAGGCAGTCGCCTTCTCGTTCATCTCCTCGCGCTCGGCCGAATTGTTCGGCGGCGCCAAACCGGAATTGCGCCTCGTTAATCCTATCAGCGCCGATCTCGACGCGATGCGTCCCTCGGCCTTGCCGGGGCTGGTCGAGGCGGCGCGGCGCAACGCCGATCGCGGCTTTCCCGATGTGGCGTTGTTCGAGCTCGGGCCCGCCTACCGCGACGACACGCCGGAGGGGCAGATGACTGTCGCCGCCGGCCTGCGCGCTGGCCGGCTCGCCCCGCGCCATTGGCAACAGCCGCCGAGCGAGCCCGAACTCTACGTCGCGAAGGCCGATGCGCTGGCCGCCCTCGTGGCGATGGGAGCGCCGCCCGACAATATCCAGGCCTCGGCCGAGCCGCCGCCCTGGTTTCATCCTGGCCGCGCCGGCACGTTGCGCCTCGGGCCGACCGTGCTCGGTCATTTCGGCGAACTGCACCCGGACGTGCTCGACGCTTTCGAGGTCAAAGGGCCGGTCGCCGCCTTCGAGGTATTTCTCGACGCCGTCCCTCTGCCGCGCGCCGGCCGTGCCCGACAACCGTTGAGGCTGTCCGTGTTCCAGCCGGTCGAGCGCGATTTCGCGTTTATCGTCGACCGCGATCTGCCGGCAGAAACCCTGTTGCGCGCGGCGCGCGGCGTCGATCGCAAGCTGGTCTCGGAGATCCGCCTGTTCGATGTCTACGAAGGCAAGGGCCTGCCGGAGGGCAAAAAATCGCTGGCGATCTCGGTGGTCTTGCAGCCGCAGGAGGCGACCCTGACCGATCCCGAGATCGAGGCGTTCTCAAAACGCCTCGTCGCCCAGGTGGAAAAAGCCACCGGCGGCACCCTGCGAGGATAGCGTCTACTCGCGCGCCACGTTGTAGACGGCGACCGCCTGGCTGAGACCCTTCAGGGCGAGATCGCCGATTTCTTCCAGCGTTGCGGCGCCTTCGACAGCGGCGGCGACTCGCTTGCTGACGAGGATCTGTCCATCCAGAGCCTGGTCGCAGAGGCGGGAGGCGAGGTTGCACACGGTGCCGATCGCCGTATAGTGGATCCGATCGGCAAAACCGATCTGGCCCAAGGTCGCGTAACCCTGCGCGATCCCGACGCCGAAGCCGATTTCTCGGCCCCGCCGATGCCATCCGAGTTGCAACTGCGTCACCGCTTCGCGCATCTCGACTGCCATCTTCACCGCGCGTTCAGCGGGGTCGGGGCAGGGCAGGGGATCATTGAAGAACACCATGATGCCGTCGCCCGAGAACTGATCGAGCGTGCCTTCCCAGCGAGTGACGATCGGCCCGAGCGCGGCGTGGAACTCGCGTAATAGGTCGCGGACCTCTTCCGGTTCGCCCGTCTCGGCAAATGAAGTAAAGCCGCGTAAATCGCAAAACACGATCACGATGTCACGACGATGCGTTTCGAGGATGTGTTCCTCGCCGCGGGCGATGATCAGCTCGGCAAGCTGCGGTGCGAGAAACCGCTTCAGCGCGCCCATTCGCTCGATCTGGCCAAGCTGCGCCTGAACGCGCGTTTCCAGCTCCTTGTTCCACAGGGCCAGCTCGCCAGCCTGGTCCTCGAGCCGGCGCGCCTGCTCTTGAACCGTATCGTGCAAGGCCTTGATGCGCAGCATCGCTCGTACCCGCGCCATCAGTGCCGCCTGGTCGACCGGCTTTGTCAGATAATCGTCGCCGCCGGCTTCGAGCCCGGCGATGACGTCCTTCGCGTCGGCGCGGGCGGTGACCAGGATCACCGGGATGAACGGCAGGGCGGGGTCGGCCTTCAGCTGCTTGACGGTGGCGATGCCGTCGAGCTTCGGCATCATGATGTCGAGCAGCACGAGGTCCGGCAGCTTGTCGCGGATGATCGCCAGCGCCGCCTCGCCATCCGCGGCGGTGACCACCTCGTAGCCCTGGCTTTCGAGCCGCAATTGCAGGATCTCGACATTGTCGGCCACATCGTCGACGACGAGGATCAGCGCCGGCTCACGCATTCGCCATCTCGAATTAAATTGTTAGCGCAAAGGACGCAATGGACACGCAAAGGACGCGAAGGCCTCGCAGCAGCTGAGACGCCATCGCGCGCTTTGCGAAGCCTTCGCGTCCTTTGCGTTAAATTCTTTTTCAAGGCAGAAATTCGCGCACCTTGGCGAGGAGCTGGCGCGGGCTGAAGGGCTTGGCGACATAGCCGTCGCAGCCGGCCGCC
>Ga0209474_10005460_pt1 | contig 10832 bp, 9 predicted proteins | sample GraSoiAngelo_145_FD_185902 | JGI IMG/M metagenome (GOLD analysis project Ga0209474, IMG submission 185902) | Grasslands soil microbial communities from the Angelo Coastal Reserve, California, USA - 14_1009_05_20cm (SPAdes) (version 2) | ecosystem: Environmental > Terrestrial > Soil > Grasslands ... | reverse complement strand
AGCCGCCGGACTTGAGCTGCGCGGCGCGGTGAATCGCGGCGCGGATGCGCTGATAAGTGCCGCAGCGACAGATGTTGCCGGACATCGCGGCATCGATGTCGGCATCCGAGGGTTGCGGGGTGTGCGCGAGCAGCGCCGCCGCCGACATGATCTGGCCCGACTGGCAGTAGCCGCACTGCGGCACGTCGAGCTCGATCCAGGCCTTCTGCACCGGATGGCTGCGATCGGACGAGAGGCCCTCGATGGTGGTGATCTTGCCGGCTGCGGCGGCGCTCACCGGCGTGCGGCACGAGCGCACCGCCTGCCCATCGAGATGCACCGTGCAGGCGCCGCACAGCGCCGCGCCGCAGCCGTACTTCGTGCCGGTCAGGCCGAGCGTGTCGCGCAGCACCCACAGCAACGGCGTGTCGGAATCGACGTCGACCTCGGTGTCCCTGCCATTGACGTTGAGCTTGATCATGGAGCCCCCTTTCGCCGCCGTCTCCGACCAACACGGGCGGCGCTCGAGCAAGTTGCGCGCAAGGCTCGTGGCGCGCGCCGCGTACTATAAGGCTTAACCGCGCGCGGCGCGCACTCCGGCCCCTGACCGGGGAGGCGTCATGCGCGGGGGCACCGGACCCTCTACAATGCCGGGCCGAACACGCGAGAGCGAAAGCGAGCCTCTTGAGCCAGCTTCCAGGCAGCGCCGCCCCTGCGGCGCCGATCAGCACCGAAGTCGTCGTCGTGGGCGCCGGACCCTGCGGGCTGTTCCAGGTGTTTGAGCTCGGGTTGCTCGGCATCGACGCGCACGTGGTGGATTCGCTGGCGCACCCCGGCGGACAGTGCGCGGAGCTCTATCCCGACAAGCCGATCTACGACATCCCGGCGCTGCCGGTGTGCGGCGCCCAGGAGCTGGTCGATCGGCTGCTGCAGCAGATCAAGCCCTTCAAACCGCAGCTGCATCTCGGCCACGAGGTGGTGGAGTTCGCGCCGCGCGAAGCGGGGCGCTTTCACCTGCGCAGCGCGGGCGGAGTCAGCTTCGACGCCGGTTGCGTGGTGATCGCGGCGGGCGTCGGCTCGTTTCAGCCGCGGCGCATCGCGCTGCCCGGCGCCGAGGCCTTCGAGGGCACGCGCATCCACTATCGGGTGAAGAGCGCGGCCGAGCTCGAGGGCAAGCGCCTGGTGATCTTCGGCGGCGGCGACTCGGCGCTCGACTGGACGCTCGAGCTGCTCGGCAAGGCGGCGAGCCTGACACTGGTGCACCGCCGGCACGAGTTCCGCGCCGCGCCCGCCTCGGTCGCGCGCATGCAGCAGCACGTGGCGGCCGGGCGCATGCGCTGCTTCGAAGCGCTCCCGCACTCGCTGCTCGTCGAGGACGGCGCGCTCCGCGGGGTCAACATCCGCGCCCCGGACGGCACGGTGGAGCCGCTCGAGGCCGAGCAGCTGCTGGTGTTCTTCGGGCTGCACCCGAAGCTCGGACCGATTGCCGAGTGGGGACTGGCGCTCGAGAGGAAGGCGCTCAAGGTCGACACCGAGAAGTTCCAGACCAGCCTCCCCGGGGTCTTTGCGGTCGGCGACATCAACACCTATCCGGGCAAGAAGAAGCTGATCCTGTCCGGATTCCACGAGGCGGCGCTCGCCGCGTTCGCGATCCAGCATCATCTTTATCCGCAGAAGAAGCAGTTCCTGCAGTACACGACCACGAGCCCGCTGATGCACCAGCGTCTGGGAGTGCCGGACTGAAGGGTGCGGCGGGAAGCTTTGCCCCATAAAGATAGTCTTGCCCGATGAAGGAGGAGACGATGAGCCTGATGCGCAACACAATCGCCGCCGCGATGCTCGGTGCACTCGCGCTCGGCACCCACGCCCATGCGGCCGCGGATCCCTGCAAGCTCGAGATCAGCGGCAACGATCTCATGCAGTACGACAAGAGCGAGCTCAGCGCGCCCGCCACCTGCAAGGAGATCACCGTCACGCTGCACCATACGGGCAAGCTGCCCAAGGAGGCCATGGGGCACAACTGGGTGCTGGTCAGCGCCGCGGACCTGGTCGACGTCGCCAACGCCGGCATGACCGCCGGGCTCCCCAACAACTACGTGCCGCCGGGAGACAAGCGAGTGCTCGCGCACACCAATACCATTGGCGGCGGCGACACGACGAGCGTGACGTTCCCGACCTCGAGCCTGAAGAAAGGCGGCGCCTACGCGTACCTGTGTACCTTCCCGGGGCACAACGCGCTGATGCACGGCACCTTCAAGTTCGGCTGACGCCTTCTGCAAGCTCACCACCCATGGACCAGCGGCTCAAGGACCTGCTGGCGCTGCTCGAGCTCGAGCAGCTCGAGGTGAATCTGTTCCGCGGTGAGAGCCGCGACATCGGCGCTCCGCAGGTATTCGGCGGACAGGTGCTCGGGCAGGCCCTGAGCGCCGCGGCCGCCACCGTCGAAGCGCGCGTGGTGCACTCGTTGCACGCGTATTTCCTGCGGCGCGGCGATTGCAACGCCCCCATCGTCTATCAGGTGGATCGCAGCCTCGACGGCCACAGCTTCACGAACCGCCGCGTCGTCGCCATCCAGCACGGCGAGCAGATCTTCAACATGACCGCCTCGTTCCAGGTGAGCGAAGCGGGCTTCGATCATCAGATCGCGATGCCCGCGGTACCGCCGCCGGAGAGCCTGCCGGATCCGCTCGAGGGGCCGCCGGCAGCGCTCCTCGAGCGGCTGCCGGAGCGCGTGCGGCGCTTCTTCGAGCAGCCGCGGCCGTTCGAGTTCCGTCCGGTGCAGGGCATCGACCCGCAGCGCACCGCGCCCGAGCGGCAGATCTGGTTTCGCGCCGTGGGAGCGCTGGCGAACGAGGAAATGCTGCACCGGCGGCTGCTCGCCTACGTGTCGGATTTCTTCCTCCTCGACACGGCGACGCTGCCGCACGGCACGTCGCTCCTCCGGCCCGACCTGGTGATGGCGAGCATCGATCACGCCCTGTGGTTTCACCGCCCGCTGCGCGTCGATGACTGGCTGCTGTACGCCATCGAGAGTCCGAGCGCCTCGGGGGCGCGCGGCTTCGCCCGCGCCAGCGTGTTCGCGCGCGACGGCCGCCTCGTCGCAAGCGCCGCCCAGGAAGGGCTGGTCAGGCAGAGGCAGAGGACTTGAGCGAGCCGGGTTCGGGCCGCGCACTTCGCGCTCAGCGACCCGCGCGTGCGCTCAGGGCTTCGATGTCCTTCAGCAGCAACGGATTGAAGCGCGCCGGCGCTTCCAGCATGAGGAAGTGGCCGGTGTGGTCCAGCACGTCGAGGGTGAAATCGGGGAGCGACCTGCGGATCCGCGCCGCATCGGTCGGCAGCAGATCCGAGTTGATGGCGTACACCGGCACGTGAACGGCGGGCAGCACGGAGGCGAAATCCATCGACAGGAGCGATCGCAGGCTCGCGACGGCGATCGCGGAGGGCTCGAGCGACATGTCGTAGGCCACCTTCTGCACCAGCGCCCGGTCCGCATCACGCGGGAACAGCGACCCGCTCACCATCCGGCGCGTCTCGCCCACGAAGTCGGTGCGGAAGGGAGCGACGCGCTGCTCGATTTCGGCCGGGGCGAGCGGCGGCAGACCCACGGTGCGCAGCGCCTCGACCGCGATCACCCCGCGGAGGCGCGCGCCGATCAGCGGGGCGGCGACGAGCGCGACCGCCGCTCCCATGGAATGTCCCACCACCACCAGGCGCGCGTTCGGAATCTGGCGCGCCACCGCCGCGACGTCCTGGGCGTAGCTGGCGATCGACCAGTCGCTGCGGTTGTTGCCGGAGGCGCCGTGGCCGGCGAGGTTCAGCGCCACCACCGTGTAGCGCGCCTTGAGAACATCGAGCTGGGCGCGCCAGTAGTTGGCGTCGTTCGCCCAGCCGTGCACCAGCAGCACGGCCGGCTCGCCGTGCCCGTAGACGCGATACTCGACGTGCACGTTGTCGGGCGACGTGGCGATGCGCGGACCTTCGTCGGCCCCCGCGTCGCCCGATGTCGTCGCCGCGCCCGGCGAGGGCTGCCGCCCGCAGGCCGTCAGCGCCACGAGCAGCAGTGCGAGCGAGACTCTGCGCCGCTCAGGCATCCGCCGCCGCGGCCTCGCGCCGCAAGACCTTGCCCGGGTTCATGATGCCGTGCGGATCGAAGGCACGTTTCACGGCCCGCATGAGCTCGAGCTCCACCGGGGAGGCGTAGCGCTCGAGCTCGCCGACCTTGAGCACCCCGATACCGTGCTCGGCGCTGAAGCTGCCGCCGAACTCGCGCACCAGGTCGTGCACCGCGCGCCGCACGCCGTCCGCGCGGGCGAGGAAGCGCTCGCGGTCGGCGCCCGGGAGCTGGCTCACGTTGAAATGCAGGTTGCCATCGCCGACGTGGCCGTAGGCGACGAGGCGCCCGTCGGGAACGTTGGCGCTGATCCAGGGCGCGGCGCGCGCCACGAAGTCCGGCAGCGCGGCGACCGGCAGCGAGATGTCGTGCTTGAGACTGGCGCCTTCGTGACGCTGCGCCTCGGGAATGCTCTCGCGCAGCTTCCAGAGCGCCGCGCGCTCGCGCTCACTGCGAGTGAGCACGGCATCGCGGACGGTGCCGCGCTCGAGCGCCGCGCCGAGCGCCTCCTCGAGCAGCGCATCGAGCGGCTCGGCGGCCCGCGATGAGGACAGCTCGCACAGCACGGACCACTCGTTCCCGCCGGGCAGCGGGTCGGTGACCCCCGGAATGTGGCGCGTGGTGAGCTCGATGGCGGCGCGCGGGATGAGCTCGAATGAGCTGATGCGGTCGCCGCTCGCCGCGCGCAGCTCCCCGAGCAGCGTCACGGCGGCGCGCACGTCGGGGAGCGCCGCGAGCGCGGTCGCGCGGACCTGCGGCTGCGGGAACAGCTTGAAGCTCGCGGCGGTGATCACGCCGAGGGTGCCCTCGGCGCCGAGAAACAGCGACTTGATGTCGTAGCCGGTATTGTCCTTGCGCAGCGTCGAGAGCCCCTCGAGCACGCGCCCGCCGGGCAGCGCCACCTCGAGCCCGAGCACCAGGTCGCGCATCATTCCATAGCGCAGCACGTTGACGCCGCCGGCGTTGGTCGAGAGGTTGCCGCCGATCTGACAGCTCCCCTGGGAGCCGATGCTCAGCGGAAAGAAGCGGCCGGCCGCCTCCGCCGCCTGTTGTACCTGCGAGAGGATGCAGCCCGCCTCCGCGACCAGGGAGTAGTTGCCGGCATCGAGGGCGCGGATGCGATTCAGCCGCTTGAGCGACAGGACCAGCTGGCGGCCGGAATCATCGGGGATCCCCCCGCCGCAGTAGCTGGTGTTGCCGGCCTGCGGCACCACGCCGATCCGTTCGGTCTCGCACAGCGCGAGCAGCCGCGAGACCTCCGACACCGTGCGCGGCAATGCCACGGCCAGTGCCCGCCCGCGGCAGCGTCCGAGATGGTCGACCAGGAAGGGCGCGCAGTCGGCGGCTTCCGTCAGCACCCCGTCGGCGCCGAGGATGTCGCCGAGCCTGCGGGCGAGACCTGACGCCGCTGCTGTCAATGGGTGCCGAGTGCGCGCAGCGCCGCGATCCGCTCATCGAGCGGCGGATGGCTCATGAACAGCCGCGCCAGAGCGCCGGCGGCGCTGCCGTCGGCGATGCCGAAGGCGGCGAACTGCGGGGCAGGCAGCGGCTCGTGAACCCGCTTGAGCTCTTCGAGCGCTGCGATCATGTTGGCGGTGCCGGCGAGCTCGGCGCCGCCACGGTCGGCGCGGAACTCGCGCCAGCGGGAGAACCACATGACGATCGGGGTTGCGAGGATGCCGAACGCGATCTGCAGCGCGTAGAAGACCAGAATTGAGGCGAAGCCTCGGCCATCCTCGGACCGGAACACCGCCCGGTCGATGATGTTGCCGACCACGCGCGACAGGAGGAGCACGAAGGTGTTGACCACGCCCTGCACCAGAGTGAGGGTCACCATGTCGCCGTTGGCGACATGTGTCATCTCGTGCCCGAGCACGGCCTCTATTTCCGTGCGGTTCATCTGCCGCAGGAGCCCGCTGCTCACCGCCACCAGCGCGGAGTTACGGTTTGCGCCGGTCGCAAACGCGTTGGGCTCGGGGGAATCGAAGATGCCGACCTCCGGCATACCGACTCCCACCCTGCGGGCGTGATTCTCGACCACCGAGAGCAGCCACTGCTCGGTCGGGTCGGCCGAAGGGCCGATGACCTGCACGCCCATGAACATCCTGGCCTGCATCTTCGACATGGCGAGCGAGATGAAGGCGCCGCCGAAGCCGAACAGCGCAGCCCACACCAGCAGGCCCGAGAGACTGCTGCCGCGTTCGGCGAGCCACACGTCGAGCCCGAGCAGGTGCGCCACGACCGACAGCACCAGCAGCACGGCGAGGTTGGTCGCGAGGAACAACACGATGCGTTTCATGACGGACTTAAAACCTTGAGTGGGATTGAGGGTTGGGGTGAGGGAATTGAAGCCCGACGGCACTCTACCGTCGGGGGCCTACGATTTGCCAGCTTTGGGGGCGGGAAGCGCCTTTTCAAGGGGTGCGATGCGGCCCCGCGAGGCGTGAGCTCAATAGTCCTCGCGCTCCTCGTCGACGTCGTCGTCGTCCTCGTCGTCGTCGTCCTCGTCCCAGTCTTCCTCGTCTTCGTCCTCGTCGGTGTCCTCGTCGGTGTCCTCGTCATCGGATTCCGACCAGCCCTCGGGCTCCTCGATCTTCTCGAGATCCATCTCGTGCCAGGCCTCGAGATCGATCTCCTCGATTTCGCCGTCGAGGTACTCGATCTCTATGAGCTCCGAGTCCTCGTCGATCGACAGAACGCGGAACGAATCCTCTTCTTCGAGATTTTCGTACCACTGGGAGGGCACGGGCTCGTAGTCTCTGCTCACCGCGAAAGCCACCCTTGTCACATTCGCCGCCGACAAGTGTAGGGGCTCTCCTCGGGTTGGGCAACGCAGCTCGATTGCGTATAGTTTTCCTCCATGAACGCCCGGCGTCCGGATTCGGCAGCGCCCTTGACTCAGGCACGGCGAGTCGTCGTGAAGGTGGGCTCGGCGCTGCTGGTCGATGGGGACAGCGGGCGCGTGAATCGTGCCTGGCTCGAGACCCTGGTCGAGGACCTGTTGCGGCTGCGCCGGCGCGGCCAGCGCGTCATCCTGGTGTCATCCGGGGCCATTGCGCTCGGGCGGCGCCGGCTCGGGCTGAAGCACGGCGCGCTGCGCCTGGAGGAGAGCCAGGCGGCGGCGGCGGTCGGGCAGATCCGCCTCGCGCACGCCTACAAGGAGCTGTTCGAGGGCTGCGATGTGACGGTGGCCCAGGTGCTGCTGACACTCGATGACAGCGAGAACCGTCGTCGCTATCTGAACGCGCGCGCGACCCTCGAGGCGCTGCTCGAGCTCGATGCGCTGCCGGTGATCAACGAGAACGACACGGTGGCGACCGCCGAGATCCGCTACGGCGACAACGACCGCTTGGCGGCGCGGGTCGCGCAGATGGCGGGCGCGGACTGCCTGGTGCTGCTCTCGGACGTCGAGGGCCTCTACAGCGCCGACCCGAACCGCGACCCCGCCGCCCGCTTCATTCACGAGGTGCGGCAGATCACCCCGGACATCGAGGCGATGGCGGGGCGCTCGACTTCGGCGGTGGGCTCGGGGGGCATGACGTCCAAGATCCTCGCCGCGCGCATCGCGGTGGCGTCCGGATGCCACATGTGCATCGCGGCCGGGTCTCACCGCCACCCGCTGCGGCGCATCGAGGAGGGGGCGGACTGCACCTGGTTCGTGCCGACGGCGACGCCGGCGGCGGCGCGCAAGCAGTGGATCGCGGGGACGCTGCGCCCGGCAGGCGCCATCAGCATCGACGCCGGCGCCGAGCGCGCACTCCTCGACGGGCGCAGTCTCCTCCCCGCCGGCGTCACCGGGGCCCGCGGCCGCTTCGACCGCGGCGACACGGTGAGCGTGCTCGCCGCGGACGGCGCCGAGATCGCCCGCGGCATCGTGGCCTATTCGGACGTCGACGCCGCCCGCATCATGGGGCGCAAGTCCTCCGAGATCGCCGCGATCCTCGGCTTTCGCGGCCGTGACGAGATGATCCACCGGGACGACCTGGTGCTCATGCGCCCGGAGCTCTCTCAAGCGGCCGCGGCCGAGCCGGCCGCGCAGCCCTCGCCCTGAGGCGCCATGAACGCGGATCAGATCGGCGAGTTGATGGAGGGGCTCGGCAAGGCCGCCACCGCCGCCGCGCAGGTGCTCGCGCTCGCTTCGACCGATCAGAAGAATTCCGCGCTGCGGGCGGCGGCGGCGGCGGTGCGCGCCCGCCGCGCGGCGATCCTCGCCGCCAACGAGCGCGACATGTCGGCGGCGCGCGCGGCGCGGCTCTCCGGACCGCGCCTCGAGCGGCTGCGGCTCGATGAGCGGCGCATCGAGGCGATCGCCGAGAGCATCGACGCGGTAATCGAGCTGCGCGATCCGATCGGATCGGCGAGCGCGGAGTGGGAGCGGCCGAACGGGCTCAGGATCCAGCGCGTGGTCGTGCCACTCGGCGTCATCGGCATCATCTACGAGAGCCGTCCCAACGTCACCGCGGACGCCGGCGCGCTGTGCCTGAAGTCGGGCAACGCGGCGATCCTGCGCGGCGGCTCCGAGAGTCAGCACTCGAGCCGGGCGCTCCACGAGTGTCTCGATGAGGGGCTGCGGGCGGCGGGGCTGCCTCCGGAATGCATTCAGCTGGTGCCGGTGACCGATCGCGCCGCGGTCGGCTACATGCTCGCCGGCATGAGCGAGTATGTCGACGTGATCGTGCCGCGCGGCGGCAAGGCGCTCGTCGAGCGGGTGCAGAAGGAAGCGCGCGTGCCGGTGATCGGACACCTCGAGGGCAACTGCCACGTCTACATCGACCGCGACGCCGACGTGCGCATGGCGCGCACCATCGCGCTCAACGCCAAGATGCGGCGCACGGGGATCTGCGGCGCCGCCGAGACGGTGCTGATCGACCGCGCCTGCGTCGCGACCCATCTCGCCCCCGTGGTGCGGGACCTCCTCGACGCCGGCTGCGAGGTCCGCGGCGACGCCACCGTGCTCGAGGTGGATCCGCGCGTGCGTCCGGCGAGCGAGGACGACTGGTACACCGAATATCTCGACGCGATCATCGCCGCACGCGTCGTCGACGGGGTGGACGCGGCCATCGCGCACATCGCGCGCTACGGCTCGGCGCACACCGAATCGATCGTGACCGAGAACCGGGCCACCGCGGAGCGCTTCCTGCAGCGGGTCGACAGCGCCATCGTGCTGCACAACGCGTCGACCCAGTTCGCGGACGGCGGCGAGTTCGGCATGGGTGCGGAGATCGGCATCTCGACCGACCGCTTTCATGCCCGGGGGCCGGTCGGGGTGGAGCAGCTCACCAGCTACAAGTACGTCGTGCGCGGCGCGGGGCAGGTGCGCCCCTGAAAGAGTGCGTCGGCACGCCGCGCGAGGTGAGTCTCAGCGGCGGTGGCGGCGAGCCTCAGCGGCCGTGCCGGTGCGCGTGTCCGTGCGCCTGCGCGGCGGGCGCTTCCGCCTCGTGGGCCGCCGGGGCGGCGCAGCGTTCGCAGTTCACCCAGTCCGAGTCGCCGCCGGCGTAATGCTCTTTCTTCCAGATCGGCAGGCGGTGCTTCACCTCGTCGATGATGTAGCGGCACGCCTCGAACGCCTCCGCGCGGTGCGGCGAGCTCACCCCCACCCACACGGCGAGCTCGCCGACGGCCAGATCCCCGAGCCGGTGCACGCAGGCCGCGTGCGCCACGCCGAAGCGCGCCATCGCCTCGCCGAGAATGCGCTCGCCCTCGCGCACGGCGAGCGCTTCGAAGGCCTCGTACTCGAGCCGCCGCACGCGCTCGCCGTCGCTCGAATCGCGCACCCAGCCCTCGAAGGAGGCGTATCCGCCACAGGCCGGGTCGGCGAGCTCCCCGCGCAGCGGCTCGGGCTCAATCGCGGTGCGGGTGAAGCGGAACACGGAGCGCGCCCTGCGCGGTTCGCTCAACCGCCGGCGACCGGCGGGATGAACACCACCGCGTCGCCGTCCGCGAGCGGGGTGGACCAGTCGCCGAACTCGGAGTTGATCGCGACCCGCAGCATCTCGGGGCCGAGTGAGAAGGGATAGCGCCGGGAAAGCTCCGCGTACAGCTCGCGCGGCGTGCGCGCACCGCTCTCCAGCGCCTCCTCGCGCCGCCCGGCCTGCTCGCGCAGCAATGCGTAGTACTGCACCGTGAGGCGCTTGACCTCGCCCGAAGGTTGCTGCCTGGGCGCGCCGGAGCTCTGAGGGTTCATGAGGGACATGACGGAGCCATATTCCTGCGGTGTATTGACATTGTCGAGGGCCCGGGGGTTCGGCTCATCGAGCAGCAGCGTATCGCTTTCGGTGAGGAACCGGCGGGGGCATTGCCGGCCGGCGGCCACATACGCGGCGAGCGCCTCGCGGCTCGCCGGCTCGTAGATGGCGCACAGCGGCTCCGGCTCGCCGTCGTGGCTCGAGCGGTAGGCGGTGGCCGCGCGTTCGGGAGCGCGCGATTCGAGAAGGTGAGCGAGCGTCCGCTCATCGAGCAGCGGCAGGTCGCACGCCAGCACCAGCCAGGCGACCTCGGGGTGCTGCGCCTGGGCGGCCAGCAGCCCCGCGATCGGGCCGAGGTTCTCCTCGCGGTCGCGGATCTGGGCAAAGCGCGCGCGCACCGGATCGTCGGCCTGGTCGGAGCGCACCGAAACGAAGGCCCGCGCGACGTGCGGCGCGAGGAGCCGCATGGCGCGCTCGAGCTGCGGCGTGCCGTCCGCGTAGGTGAGCGCGGCCTTGTCGCGGCCCATCCGGGTGCTGCGCCCGCCGGCCAGCACCAG
>Ga0209474_10005459_pt1 | contig 10833 bp, 12 predicted proteins | sample GraSoiAngelo_145_FD_185902 | JGI IMG/M metagenome (GOLD analysis project Ga0209474, IMG submission 185902) | Grasslands soil microbial communities from the Angelo Coastal Reserve, California, USA - 14_1009_05_20cm (SPAdes) (version 2) | ecosystem: Environmental > Terrestrial > Soil > Grasslands... | reverse complement strand
CGCAAACCAACCGCAATTCTTGACGCTTACGATCTTTACCTTCGTGCTTTGTCGCAAGTGCATAGAATGACGCCAGAAACGCTCACGGAGGCAATTTCGCTGTCCAAGATGGCATTGCAACTTGATCCCTCGTATGCGGCCGCAGCGGGATTAGTAGCTTGGTGCCGCGGCATACAAAGAGGTCAAGGCTGGGTCCGCCCGACCGGGCCAGAGGACGAGGACGGCATCCGCCTTGCCAAGTTAGCAATCGAGTTTGGGACCAATGACCCCGATGCTCTCTGGATGGCCGCCTATCTGTTATCCATTGTGGGGGATCAAACGACAGCGCTCTCCGCGCTGGATCGTGCTCTTGCGCTCAATCCAAATTCGGCACACGCTTGGGGGACGAAAGCACTTTGCCAGTCTCTTCGCGGCGCTGCTCATGCGGTGGTTGCTGTCGAAGCTGGTAATCGCGCAATCCGGCTCAGCCCGCTCGATCCACTGTGTTACGTTTATAAATTTTCCGTCGCGTTGGCATATCTGGGTGCTCGCCAGTATCACGATGCCGAAGTCTGGATCGACGACGCGCTGCGCGAGCAACCCAGATTTCATGCATCATTTCGCGTCAAAGTTTCACTTTGCGGGCTTCTCGGCAGGAATGAGGAGGCGCGAGACTGGTTGGTTCGGCTCCTCGATCTTCAGCCCGGCCTGACGATTGCCGCGTGGGCGGCTCACGCAGCGACGTTTCTTGCCCCGGAAACGAAGGCACTGATGATCGAGGGTCTGCGCAAGGCCGGTCTGCCCGAGTGACCATCGTAGCCAAAGGTACTTTGACCCGTCCTGGACATCGGCCAGCACCCCTTGTTGCCGTCGCTAAGTTGGATTCAAGCACTCGTGAGAGCCGATACGATCTGGCTGCTGAGCGAGGATGCGCATGAAGCGACGGGAATTTCTCGGTCTTGTGGGTGGGGCGGCGGCGTCGCCGCTGGCGGCCGTGGCCCAGCCGACAACACGGCGGATAGGCTACGTCTGGGTCGGCGACCGCGAGACGGACACACGCGGAGCTGGATTGCGCCAAGGTCTTGCGGACAAAGGATATGTGATCGGGCGCGATTTGGTCCTGGAAGAACGATACGCTCAGGGAAATGCCGAAAGGATACCGGCGCTGATTGCTGAGCTTTTGGAGCTCAAGGTCGATGTTCTGGCGACTCCGGGCACGCCAATCACCCTTGCCGCGCGGCGCGCGACCTCAACGGTGCCGATCGTCATGTTGACCGGTGATCCCGTTGGTGCTGGCTTGGTGGCAAGCCTCGCACACCCGGGGGCCAACATCACTGGCCTTTCGCTGCTTTCGGGTGACTACAGCGCGAAGTGGCTGGAACTGTTAAACGAGGCTGTGCCGAAGCTCGAGCGCGTCGCGGTGCTATGGAATCCGGATAATCCGCAGATTGTCAGGGTGGTCGAGAAGTTGCGGCAAGTGGCGCTGGCACTCGGCCTCGAAATAGCGGTCTTTCCAGCGAGACCAAGCGACCTGGAGGCCACGTTTGCCGCTATCGCAAATGCTCGCCTCGGAGGCCTCGTTGTGACGGACGATTCGTCCATAGACCTGCTCCTCCCGAGGATTGTGGAGTTCGCTGCAGAGCGTCGTCTGCCCGCGATTTATCCATTCAGCACCGCGGTTCAACGCGGCGGTTTGATGTCGTACTCAGCAGATTTTTTTGAGCTTTGGCGGCGTGCTGCGGGCTACGTCGATCGCATCCTCAAGGGTAGTCGGCCCTCAGACCTTCCCGTTGAGCACGCCACCGCGGTGGCGCTAAAGGTCAATCTCAAGACCGCGAAGCGTCTCGACCTAATCTTGTCGCCAACGCTGCTCGCCCGGGCCGACGAGGTGATCGAATGAGACGGCGCGAGTTCATGACGCTGCTTGCCGGCTCAGTAGCAGCTTGGCCGGCAGTCGCGCGAGCGCAGCAGCCGGAACGGATGCGGCGAATTGGTGTGCTCATGTCCCGTGCGGAAAGCGACCCGGAGGGGCGGAGATACGCCGCAGCATTTCTCCAAGGACTCGCCGCGTTAGGATGGGTGCCGGATCAAAACGTCAAGATCGAGTATCGCTGGCAGGGCGGCGATGCCAATCAGGCGCAGGCGTTCGCAAGAGAGCTGGTCGAGCTTCGCCCGGACGTGCTCGTGGCCAATGCCACACCATCATTGGCCGCGATGCGCCAAGCAACCCGCACTATTCCGATCGTATTCATCGGCGTCGCTGACCCAGTAGGCCAAGGCTTTGTCCCGAGCCTTGCCCGGCCCGGCGGCAATATGACAGGCTTCGGGCTCGAGGAGCCGAGCATGGGAGCAAAGTGGGTCGAGTTACTCAAGGAAATCTCGCCCCGCATGGCACGCGCCGCGATCCTCTTCAATCCTGAAACAGCGCCTTTTGGCCGCATGTTTCTGCCGTCCATGCATGCCGCTGCTGTGTCAAGCGGAATCAGTCTGACCATCGCCCCGGTAAGCAATACGACCGGGATCGAGCAGGCGATCGTGGAGGCTGGACGCGAACCGGACGGCGGCTTGATTGCCTTGCCAGATGCCTTCTTGTTCGGAGCGCGCGAGATGATCGTTGCGCAGGCGGCTAAGCGGAAGGTCCCTGCAGTCTATGCCTACCGGCTTTTTGCCGTGACCGGTGGCCTAGTCGCGTATGGAATCGATCGCGTCGAACTCTTTCGGTTGGCAACGCCCTATGTTGATCGAATCCTTAAAGGGGAAAAGGCGGGCGATTTACCAGTTCAGCTTCCGACCAAATTCGAGTTCGTGATCAATTTAAAGACCGCCAAGGCGCTGGGTCTGGATGTTCCCCAGACGCTGCTCGCCCGTGCCGACGAAGTGATCGAATGAGCACGACGACTTCCGCCTTTGCAGTTTTCGAACCTAACCGACGTGTGTCCGTTGTTAGGAGGGATAGTGTTGCAAAACTCTTTTGCATCGACCAACACAAATTTTCAGGGCCGTACACGCGACGATCTAACAATGATTTGAGGGGTTACACTGTTCTGCGATGAACTCACAGGCGAGTTCGGTAACGGCCTGGCGAAGGCATCGGTCGACGATTTTGGCTTGTTAGGTCCATTTACGGGAAATTGGTCGCACCCCTTTTGGAGTTTTGCAACAATATCGAGGGAAGAGCTGACATAAAAAATTGCGGCCTGAGGCGCGCTTTTGACCCTGATCGGACCTCGCGCTGCTTTAGTTTAGGTATAGGCCTTACAGGACGGCACCGCGCGCAGCATCTTCGGGGCAACTTGTTTGCCTTCGCCCCTTGCGGCTGAAGGCACTTTAGGAAAAGTGGTGGCATGATCAAAGCCCGTGCGGTGCCCGTGCCGTTTGACAGTGTACTGGCGCCGCTTTATGTGGGCGCGGACCTGGTGGATGCGTTCGCGATTCACCTGCCGGCGGGGGCGAGCGACGATCTCGAAGTGCTGGCGCGCGCCCTGTTTGAGCGGCAGGCGTGGTGGATTCGCGCGCTGACCTGGGTGCGCGATGCGGTGATGGCGACGGTCGGCGTCAAATCGTCTCGCGCGATCGGTGCTGCCGCGGCGACGCGGGGGTCGGTGATCGGCTACTTTCCGCTGCTGTCGAAGAGTGCGGGGGAGTTGGTGGTGGGCGAGGACGACCGGCATCTCGACTTCCGAGTCGCGAACCTGCTGCGCACGGGCGCGGCGGGTGGACGCGAGCTAGTCGTGGTGACAGTGGTGCATTGCCATAACCGGCTGGGGCGGACGTACCTCGCGGTGATCGCGCCATTCCACCGCACGATCCTGCGGGCGAATTTGGAACGGGCGGTAAGAGTGATCGAGGGCTAGATCGGTTCGACGGGATGCCGAGGATTGGCGCGGCTTCCGCCGCTCTCTTATCGAGCTTGATTAGGCAAGCTGCATTGAGCAACGACAGCAAGGCGTAGAGGCATTGCCCGAACGAACGCCTAGACTAGCCGGTGCAGAACTAAGTGCCGAAGCTCGCGCATGTCGCCTTTTGGCACTTTTGCGAAGTGGTGGCCGACACCGACTATGTCGGATCATCGGGGTAGATCGGAACTGAAAGGCCGACCGTCAGAACGGCGCTATTGACCCAAAAAGGACTTGCGGCCCCTTCAAGATGCTCATTTCCGCAGCTATGATGATTGCTCCGAATGTGGCGAGAACAATGAGGCGGCGCGATTTCATTCGGCTTGTTGGTGGCCCTCCCGCCTTATGGCTCTTTGCGGCGCAAGCGGCGGGCCGTCCCCTCATTGGATTCCTTGGCCCAAGCTCGTCCTCGGCTTTTTCGCCGTATGTAGGGGCATTTCATCAAAGGTTGAGAGAGGGCGGGTTCATCGAAGGAGAGACCATCGAGATCGAATATCGCTGGGCGAACGATCAGCTTGATCGCTTGCCTGGCCTGGCTGCGGACTTGGTAAGCCATCCGATACAAGTGCTCGTGACAGCTGGCGCAACCGCAGCTGCGCTGGCCGCCAAAGGCGCAACCTCAACAATTCCCGTTGTCTTCTCGCTTGGTTCGGACCCGGTGAAGTTCGGTCTTGTGTCGAGCATGAACCGGCCGGGCGGCAACGTCACTGGCGTGAGCTTTCTGTCGAACTCGCTTGTCCCGAAGCAGCTAGAGTTGCTCGAAGAGCTCGTACCCGCCGCTAGGGTGGTGGGCCTCCTCGCCAATCCCGCCAACCCCAATGCTGAATCCGATATCGCCGAGGCCCGGGCGGCTGCGACAGCTTTGCGGCGACGGCTCCATGTCACAGAAATCCATAGCGAGGACGAACTCGATCAAACCTTTGAGAACTTGCATGCAGCGCACGCCGATGCACTGCTAGTCCTCCCAGATCCCCTGTTCATTCGGGCGCGCAAGCACCTCGCCACCCTCGCAGTCAACTGGAGATTACCAGCAGTATACAGCAATAGCCTTTACGCTCAGGACGGAGGGCTCCTAAGCTACGGCGCGAACGTAGCAGATGCTCACCGACAGGTTGGCCTTTATGTTGCTCGCATTCTAAAGGGAACCAAGCCCGCCGACTTGCCAGTTTTCCAATCGACCAAGCTTGAGCTGGTGATCAACCTTAAGGGCGCGAAGGAAATCAATTTGGATGTTCCGGCAGCACTAATATCTCGTTCCGATGAGGTGATCGAGTGACGCTTGCCACCTTCCGATGATGGGCACTTTTCGCACCTCGCGTGAGGACTGACGTAAGTCCATTGTGCTTTCCGAAGCCGACGTAGCACTGACGAGACACCTAGGACCACGAAGGCTCACTCGAGTCCGCAGGGCGGCTATTGGGTGGTCTCGGGACAGGCCGGAGGCGCGACAGGTGCGGCTGGCTGCGGTCGCTATCGGCTGAATAGCGGCTATCGAGCGGGCATCGCTGAACCGACGCGAACAAATGACCCAAGGCGGTCATGGCGCCTTCTGTCAGCACCGGCGACGGAGGCAGAAACACGGAAGGGCAGCGGCTTCGAGCTGGAAGTGGTGAAGGTGCTGCAGGGCTACGCCATCGAGGCGGTAAAAATCCCGCTGTCGGGATCGGTGCAGGCTTCGCCAGCGACATCGGTGCGGCGCTGACAAGGCAAGATATTTTGACTAACCTTCAATGCGGGCCATCAAGACGGGTAGGACAGGGCCCACGAGAGGTGATCGATGAGCACAGTAAAAAGCGCTCTGGCCCAGAAGCGTGGCGCCTTGACCCATGTTCGTTCCGGCGACATGGTCGTCGAAGCCCTGCGCCAGATGCGCGAAAACCGGGTCCGGTCGGTGCTGGTAATCGACGACGACGTGCTGGTCGGTATCGTGACCCAGGGTGACTGCGCCATCAAAGTGCTGCTGCCCGGGCTCGATGCGAAGCAGACCCCAGTGGGCCAAGTGATGACGGCCAACCCGGTGACGGTCAAGCCGGACGATCGGCTGGAAGGCTGTATGGCAATGATGGCTGCGCGTGGTTTTCGCCATCTGCCAGTGCTGGACGCGGGCAAGGTCGTGGGCGTGATCTCGATCGGAGACGTCGTCAAGGACATCATCCGGGATTTGGAGCACAACGTGGGCGACCTGATGGGCTACATCATGAGGGACGGCCCCGGGGGCTGACAGACGAACCGCGGTGCCGTCGCCCCGTCCGCGATCCTGCGGCGGCCCTAGTTCTTCTACAATTGAAAACCGCTCGCCGAGGTGGTCTAGCCGCCGCCACGCGAAGGGTAGTTTTCTCCTCTCGCGCAACAGACTTTGGTTTCAGCCCGGCCCCTGCGGCCAGTTTTTTTACGTCAGCAATGCGTCAGGCGGTCGCCGCGATCACCCGCTTCACCGTCATCGGCCACCGCCTAGTTAAGTGACCTGCTGAGAAATGACCGCTTGTGGCAGATACTGTTGCAAAACTCTTTTTGTACCAACCAACACAAATTTTCAGGGCCGTACACGCGACGAGCTAATAATGATTTGAGGGGTTACATTGTTTTGCGATGAACTCACAGCTTCCAGAATGCTTGGCTTAGCCGTTACAATGCCTCGTCCCTGAGGCTTGGTGGTCAGCATGAGGCGGCGGACGTTTATCGAGATTGTCGGCGGCGCGGCTGTTACGTGGCCGCTTGCGGCGCGCGCGCAACCATCCGGGAAGGTTTACCGGATCGGCTTCCTCGGCGTGACCTCGCAAGCAGAATACGCACGCTTCGTCGACCCACTGCTAGTGGGCCTTCGCCAACTCGGATACGAGGAGGGCAAGCACATTGTCATCGAGTATCGGTGGGCCGAGGGCAGATACGACCGCCTTGCCGAACTTGCGGCCGAGCTGGTGAAACTCAACGTCGATGTAATCGTAACGCATAGCACACCCGGCTCACGAGCAGCCAAACAAGCGACCTCGACTGTTCCAATTGTGATGGCTGCTGTCAGCGACCCAGTGGACACCGGACTCGTGGTCAGCCTCGCCCGTCCGGGTGGAAATTTGACAGGCCTTGACATTTTTCTTCCCGAGGTCTGCACCAAGCGGGTCGAGTTGATCAGGGAAGCCATTCCGACGCTGATCCAGGCTGCCATTCTCGTTAATCCTGCCAATCCCTCGCATCTGATGGCTCTAGCGGCCGCCCAGCGCGCTGCCAGTGCGTTGGGACTAGAGCTTGTCCCCATTGAAGTGAAGGCGCGCGACGACATTGCTGCTGCGATTACCTCCTTGGCGGCACGGCCAGCTTCGGCGCTCGTAGCTATCGATGACCCGCTGATTATTTCCAATGTCAAACAAATCGCGGGCTTCGCTTTGCAGAACAAATTGCCGCTGATTGGGTTCAAGCCTTTTGCGGAAGCGGGCGCGCTGATGGAGTATGGACCGGATGTTAGAGACCTATTTTATCGTTCGGCGGCTTTCGTAGACAAGATTTTGAAGGGCACGCCGCCGGGAAATTTGCCCATTGAGCGCGCCGTGAAATTCGAGCTCATAGTGAACCAGAAGACCGCCAAGACACTCGACGTCACCGTTCCGCTAACTCTAATCGCCCGCGCCGATCAGGTAATCGACTGAATGGCTAACACTGTCGCGATGTGGCACATTTGAGACATGCCAACCGGCTCTCACGATGTCTGCTTTCAGGGCAGACCGGAAGTGGTCGGCGGGTGGTCAGAACAACACGATTGACCCAACTGAGACATTGGCGCGGGGTCTCTGTCCGGCGTTTTGCGTTAGGACCACGGCGGCTCTTCGCTCGCCCCGGCTGCCTCGTGGTGGATCGTGACACCCGCCGAACGCAACCCGGTCAGCAATACAGTTCTTACAAAGACAGGATCAAATCCAATATCCTTGGCGTTCGGTGGATGTGCCTCGCTGTCCTTCAATCGGAGCGCCAAGTGCAATTGCTCGCAAAGGTGCTGAACGACGAGATTGACCTGATCGTCGGTCATGATGGGCTTCTCCTGCTACCATTTTGCTACCCAACTAGCTAGCACACATGAAAATAGGGCGGTACGCGATTGGACAGCCCCAAGGATCAACCCCACTCGATTGCCCATGGGGGGCATCGTCCGTCTATCGGGGCAGTGTGACTGGCGGCGACTAGAACGACGCTTTTGACCCAACTGCGACATGTACGGAGCAGTTTGTTGCGGCGCACTGCCCACTGCCTCAGTAATGGATATGCTAGAGTGCGGACGTCGACCTTGAGGGCGACTATGAAGCGACGCGAGTTCATCGCCCTGGTCGGAGGCGCGGCGGCGTGGCCAATTGCGGTGCGCGCGCAGCAATCCGCCATGCCCGTGATCGGGCTTCTCACCTCCAGGGCGCCCGGCGACGCTCCGCACTTCATGGCCGCGTTCCGTCAAGGTCTGAAAAGCACAGGCTTTGTCGAGGGGCAGAACGTCTCGATCGAATATCGCTTCGGCGAGGATCGCAACGAACGGCTGCCCGCATTGGCGGCCGATCTGGTTCATCGTCAGGTGACCGTGATTGCTGCACAAGCAACCCCCAGCGGCGCTTGCGGCACAGGCAGCGACCACGACCATTCCGATTGTCTTCGAAATAGGGTCTGATCCAATCAGGCTCGGCCTCGTCGCCAGCTTGAATCGACCTGGCGGCAACGCGACGGGCGTGACCAATTTGATCGTGGAGGTCGCGCCAAAGCGGTTGGAATTGTTGCACGAGCTGCTTCCCACGGCGAGGACCATGGCCCTGCTGGTCAACCCGGCCGATCGCGCTCTGGCCCAAGCCCAATCGCGCGAGGTGCTGTCGGCGTCGCGCGCCCTCGGGCTGGAGCTCCACATCCTCAATGCCAGCACCGAGCGTGATTTCGATGCGGTTTTCGCAAACCTGATCCGGCTGCGGGCGCGGGGGCTCGTGATCGGCGCCGGTTCGATCTTCGTTCGCTGGGTGGAACAGCTAGCCGCCCTGACGGTTCGCCACGCCGTGCCCGCGATCTACCAGGCTCGCGAGTTCCCTGCGGCCGGAGGTCTAATGAGCTACGGATCGGACGTTACGGATTCCTACCGCTTAGCCGGTATCTATACCGGCCGTGTTCTCAATGGCGACAACACCGCCGATCTGCCGGTGCAGAATGCAACCAAATTCGAGCTGTATATCAATCTCAAGACCGCCAAGGCGCTCGGCATCACAGTGCCGCTACCATTGCTTGGTCGCGCTGACGTGGTGATCGAGTAACCTCAGCTCATGTCCGAGTCTGGCAGATAGTGTTGCAAAACTCCAAAAATGGGGTGCGGCCAATTTCCCGCAAATGGACGTAACAAGCCAAAATCGTGCAGCCCCCTTGATAACCCAAGCGTATACGAGCCCATACAGTTATCAACTGATTGGCGTATGTCGCAGGCGCGGTTAAAATCGCCAATGATTGGAGCCAATCTGGCCGCGCAACTCTGAATGGTTTTCCGTATAGGCTAAACAGAGCAAGGAGTGTTTGATTTCCGCTCTTGCTTCAACAGCGGACATTCGCCATGGAGACCTTAACTTCCGCTTTGTGCCAATACTGTTGCAAAACTCTTTGTGTACCAACCAACACAAATTTTCAGGGCCGTACACGCGACGATCTAATAATGATTTACATTGTTTGCGATGAACTCACAGGCGAGTTCGGTAAGGGCCTGGAGAAGGCATCGGTCGATCATGAAACGAGTCGCAATCTATCTTCGCGTTAGCACCAGCGCGGCGAGCTTGAGCTTATTGCCAAGCGCGGAGTGCAACAGGCGTCTGAAAGGCTGGTCCGGCCGTTGATTGCCGACGAAACAACGCGGACCTCCATCGCCTCTTCAGCAATGAGCTCTCTTGGCGATCCGTGGTCGCATCTTTCGCGCTAGATTGACCCTCCGTGCAGCAGCAAGTTACGAGGTTGGCGGCTCCCAACTTGCGCCGCGTGCGCCAGCTTGAAGGGATAGCGGATGCGAAGGCGATTATCGAGTTGAAGCCGTTCCCCGTCACGCTGCGTTTCGCGTGCCGCTTGGCCCCCGATCGGGACCGGGATCCTGGCCGGCGGCGGCTTTCGTCAGCCTGCCGAGGTAATGCGCCCAACCTTTGGCATGGGCATCGCGTAGCGTGGCACTGGGAAGGCCACTATGGGTCATGCGCAGCAGCGTGCCGCCATCCTATTCGATCAAATCGATTTCGATCAGGCTCGATCCCGGCGGCACCTCCTCGTCGGTTTCCCAGCCAAAACTGTAGGCGAGGCGGTGCACCGGTACGACCTCCCGGAATGCGCCACGCGCCGTGGCCCTACCAACGCCTTTCAGGAGGTACAGCCCACCTGGATGCATCTCCGTGGTCGCCTCGGTCCCCATCCATTGCACGATCTTGTCGGGATCGGTCAGGAAGGCGAACACGCTGGCGCGTGGCGCGGCGATGTGGGTCTCCCGCTGGACCACAAACGATTCAGTCATCGAAAACCTCGTTGGCCGTTGGCATGATGCCGACATATGCCCGCGCGAAGATTTACCAAGTGCCGTTGATGACAATGACGCGCCGCTGCCACATGATCGAGCCATGAAACTGTGTTCGACGCTTGCCTGGCTGGTCGATGCGGCCGGCGCTTCGCCGGGCGCTGATTGGTTCCTCGCCGAGCTCGGTGCGCAACTGATCGGGGATGATCTGCCGCTCGCCGGCGGTGCCCTGACCTTCGCCGTCCCGGACCCGATCATTGCCCGCCGCACCTGGCTGTGGCGGGCCGAGAACGGCGTGGTGATCGAGGCGGTGGGATTTGCGTCGGCGGGATTCGCAGGCGCAGGGCAGCACGATTCCTATGGCGATGCTGGTCGCCGGTGGTTGGCCGAACTCTCGGGTGGGGCGGTGCATGAAGACGTCGTGGGTGCGGCATCGGATGGACCGGTGCTCGGCTGGATCGGTCC
>Ga0209474_10005457_pt1 | contig 10834 bp, 12 predicted proteins | sample GraSoiAngelo_145_FD_185902 | JGI IMG/M metagenome (GOLD analysis project Ga0209474, IMG submission 185902) | Grasslands soil microbial communities from the Angelo Coastal Reserve, California, USA - 14_1009_05_20cm (SPAdes) (version 2) | ecosystem: Environmental > Terrestrial > Soil > Grasslands... | reverse complement strand
ACTCGGGGTCTTGCGTTGAGGGGGAGCGCGTGCATGATTCGCGCGCCATTCCGGTGAGGGTGCGATGAAAGCGCTGGTCGCGGTCAAGCGGGTCGTCGACTACAACGTCAAGATCCGCGTCAAGGCGGACAAGACCGGCGTCGAGCTCGCCAACGTCAAGATGTCGATGAACCCGTTCGACGAGATCGCGGTCGAGGAGGCCTTGCGGCTGCGCGAGGCTGGCGTCGTCAGCGAGGTCATCGCCGCCTCGCTCGGCGTACAGCAATGCCAGGAGACGATCCGCACCGCGCTGGCGATGGGCGCCGATCGCGGCGTGCTGGTTCAGACCGATGTCGAATTGCAGCCGCTTGCCGTCGCCAAATTGCTGAAGGCGGTCATCGAGAAAGAGCAGCCGGAGCTCGTCATCATCGGCAAGCAGGCGATCGACGATGATTGCAACCAGACCGGCCAGATGCTGGCGGCCTTGCTTGGCTGGCCGCAGGCGACTTTCGCCTCGAAGATCGTCATCAATGACGGCCGCGCCGAGGTCACGCGCGAGGTCGATGGCGGGCTCGAGACCGTCGCCTTCAAACTGCCCGCGGTGGTGACCACCGATCTGCGATTGAACGAGCCGCGCTACGCCTCGCTGCCCAACATCATGAAGGCCAAGAAGAAGCCGATCGACGTCATGACGCCGGAGCAGCTCGGGGTCGATCCGACACCGCGGCTGGTGACCCTGAAGGTCGAGGAGCCGGCGAAACGGCAGGGCGGGGTCAAGGTCGGCTCGGTCGCCGAGCTGGTCGCCAAGCTCAAGGACGAGGCGCGGGTGATCTGATGTCTGTTCTCGTCGTCGCCGAACACGACAACCGGGCATTGAAGCCCGCGACCCTCAACGCGATGACCGCCGCATCGGAGGTCGCGAAAGCGGCGGGCAGCGATGTGCACATCCTGGTGGCGGGCACCGCGTGCCGGCCGGTCGCCGAGGCGGCGGCGCAGATCGCCGGCGCCGCCAAGGTGCTGCTGGCCGACGATGCCGCCTATGATCATGGCATCGCCGAGAATTGGGCGCCGCTGATCGTCAAGCTCGTTGGTAGCTCCTCTGGCGGGTACAGCCACGTGCTGGCGCCGGCGACGACGTCAGGCAAGAATTTGATGCCGCGGATCGCGGCCTTGCTCGACGTTATGCAGATCTCCGACATCAGCGCGGTCGAGACGGCGGACACTTTCGTGCGACCGATCTATGCCGGCAACGCGCTGGCGACGGTGCAGTCGAAGGACCCGATCAAGATCATCACCGTGCGCGGCACCGCCTTCGCGCCGGCGGCGGCGACCGGCGGCAACGCGCCGATCGAGAACGCCGAGGCGACCGGCTCGGCGGGCTTGAGCGAATTCGTGCGCGCCGAATTGTCGAAATCGGAGCGGCCCGAATTGACCAGCGCGCGCGTTATCATCTCGGGCGGGCGTGGCATGCAGTCCGGCGACAATTTCCATCTGTTGGAGAAGGTCGCCGACAAGCTCGGCGCGGCGGTCGGCGCGTCGCGCGCCGCGGTCGATGCCGGGTTCGTGCCAAACGATTACCAGGTCGGGCAGACCGGCAAGATCGTCGCGCCCGAGCTCTATGTCGCGGTCGGCATCTCCGGCGCGATCCAGCACCTCGCGGGGATGAAGGACTCCAAGGTCATCGTCGCGATCAACAAGGATGAGGAGGCGCCGATCTTCCAGATCGCCGATTACGGTCTGGTCGGCGATCTGTTCAAAATCCTGCCCGAACTCGACGAGGAGCTTGGGAAGCGACAATCGTGAGTGACGCGGCGCCCGCCACCATCCGCCGCGTCGGGATCATCGGCGCCGGGCAGATGGGGCGCGGCATCGCGCATGTCTGCGCGCTGGCCGGGCTCGACGTCGTGCTCAGCGATGTCAGCGCCGCGGCGTTGGCGCAGGGGCGCGAGACGATCGACCGCAATCTGGCGCAGCAGCGCCGGGAGTTATGCGGCCTTCGGCGATTGCGACATGGTCATCGAGGCGGCCACCGAGAAGGAAGCGGTCAAGCGCGAGATTTTCAAGGAGCTGGTGCCGGCGCTGAAGCCCGAGGCGCTGATCGCCAGCAACACCTCGTCGATTTCGATCACCCGGCTGGCCTCGGCGACGGACCGCCCGGCCAAATTCATCGGCATGCATTTCATGAACCCGGTTCCGGTGATGAGCCTGGTCGAGTTGATCCGCGGCATCGCGACCGACGAGGCGACCTTCGCGGCGACCCGCGATCTGGCGGTGAAGCTTGGCAAGACGCCGGTCGCGGCCGAGGATTTCCCCGCCTTTATCGTCAACCGCATCCTGCTGCCGCTGATCAACGAGGCGGTCTATACGCTGTATGAGGGCGTGGGATCCGTCGCGTCGATCGACACCGCGATGAAGCTCGGCGCCAACCACCCGATGGGCCCGTTGGAACTGGCCGATTTCATCGGGCTCGACACCTGCCTATCGATCATGCAGGTGCTGTATGAGGGGCTGGCCGACAGCAAGTACCGGCCCTGCCCGCTCCTCGTGAAATACGTCGAAGCCGGCTGGCTCGGCCGCAAGAGCGAACGCGGCTTTTACGATTACCGCAGCGACCCGCCGGTCCCGACCCGTTGAGCGCCGCTAGTTCGTGGGGCGGGTGAGCAACGCGTAACCGGCCGTTGATTTCATTTCACAACGAGACAGCGAGGCAGTGAGGGCGCCGCGCCGCCGAAACCTCTGTGCCTCGCTGTCTCGTTGTTCAAAACTCTTTGGCGGGTTTCGCTCCGGTCCACCCGCCCCATGACGCTCGAACAGATGCCCCTCACCCCGGCCCTCTCCCCGCAGGCGGGGAGAGGGAGAGCTCACCGCCGACGAAGCACAGCGTTCGAAAATTCGGACAAGCAATCGCAACAGCGTTCCCTCTCCCCGCCTGCGGGGAGAGGGACAGGGTGAGGGGCTACACCCGGTCTTGGGCGAAGGCGTCGATGCCGAGCTGGGCGCGGAGATCGGCGGTCAGATCGATGCGCTCGGGGTCGAGCGGGATGCCGCTCGCGTCGGCGACCCGGTCGATTGCGTTGAAGAACGCGACGACGGCGGCGGCATCGACCAGCGCCGCGTCACCGAGACGCTCGCTAAGGGCTATGCGTGCTCGCGACGCCCGTTCATCGTTGTCACCGAGAACCGCCTCGGCGAAATCGACGAGAATTGCGCCATGCGGTACGCCGCCGCCCGCGGCGGCAGTGCCGAGCACCGCCGAGAGATCGTAGGTTTCGCCCTTATGCCGGCTGCTCGCACGGAGCAGTTGCGTATGGCTGGTGGTTCAATAGAAACAGCGGTTCAGCGCCGATACCCGCGCCGCCAGCAATTCGATCTGCGCATGCGTGATGGCGCGATATTCGCGGCCGAAATCGCGCATCTCGAGCGGTCCCAGATAGTGATGTTCGCATAAGTCGAAGAAGCTCTTCACCTCCGCCGGGACGAGGCTCATCGCCTTGTGAATGTTCGCGGGCGGCCGACTATGCGGGTAAATGCCGGCCTCGGCTTCGGTGAGGTCCTGCGGCTCGATCCACGGCACCCAGGCCGGGCCGGGCCGGGCGCCGGGCGGAAGGCGCCGCGACGGCATGCCGGCCGCCGGTTGCGACATTGGCAAGGGCGCTATGCCGATGCCGCGCGCAAATGTATCGAGCGCGACGGTGTGCGCGACGACCGATACGATCTCGACATACTGCTCGGGCGTTAGGTCCGAGCGGATCACGCCGTCGTACCAGCTTCGGGTCAGCCGTCCCGGGTCGGTGCGGATGCGGTGCACGATCTCGACCGCGATTTCCGGCAATTCGCCGAGGCTGTCATGCCTGCCCGCAACGGCAGCCGGCGACAGCGCAGCCTTGCGTTCCCGGCACAACGCGCAATCGACCGCGTTGCGCGTCTCGGCCATCAGAGACACGCGGTGCGCGCCATCCCACCAGGTGCCGGGCTGCGCGATGTGATCGCGGGCACGCCGGTGCGCCGCGGCGAGATCGGCGCGGATCTCGGTCAGCGTGGTTTCGTACGGCGGCTCGTTCATCCTAGCGGCGGGGCAGCTTGGCGAAGATGGTCGGGGCCCAAGGCGGCGGCCACCCCTCCAGGCGCTCGCGCCGCCGCCGCTCGAAATCCAGCTCCCGGCCGTTGCCGCGCTTGCCGGTATCGCCGTCCTGATTGGCGGCCGGGGCTTCGCGCTCGCGGCGCAACTCTTCGAGGCGCTGGCGGATCGTGGCGAAATCGTCGGCGGCGCGGCAGCGGTTCATCGGGCGTCTCCGTCTATCGGACCTGCCTTGCCGGCGGGTTTTGCGGCATTTGAAGCCGAACCGCCGCCGATGGTCAAATGCTTCGCCTCTGGCGTTGCTGCCGCCGGCCGGGTGCGGTTGAATGGCAGCACCCGGGAGGATGTCACCAATGGATATCGCTTTTTTGACGATCGCCGAGCTGAACCGGCTTTACCGGCAGCGCGAATTATCGCCGGTTGAGGTCACCAAGGCGCTGCTGGCGCGGATCGCCGCGCATGACGGCAAACTGCACAGCTTTCTGCGGCTGACCGAGGAGGCGGCGCTCGCCGAGGCAGCGGCGGCCGAGCGCGAGCTGATGGCCGGCACCTCGCGCGGGCCGTTGCATGGCATCCCCTATGCGCTGAAGGACATCATCGAGACCGCCGGGATCCCGACCACCGGCCATTCCAAACTGCGGCAGGATCACGTGCCCACGGCCGATGCCGAGATCGTCACGCGGCTGAAGGCCGGCGGCGGCATCATGCTCGGCAAGCTCGCGACCTGGGAGTTCGCGCTCGGCGGGCCGAGTTTCGATCTGCCCTGGCCGCCGGCGCGCAACCCGTGGAACCCCGATCATTTGCCGGGCGGCTCGTCGAGCGGGGCCGGCGCGGCGGTGGCGGCCGGCTTTGTGCCGGGCGCGGTCGGCACCGATACCGGCGGCTCGGTGCGCGGCCCGGCGGCGCTGTGCGGCATCGCCGGCATCAAGCCGACTTACGGAAGGGTCAGCCGGCGCGGCGTCTTCCCGAACACCTTCACGATGGATCATTGCGGCCCGTTGTGCCGCAGCGCCGAGGACATCGCGCTGTTTCTGCATGTAATCGCCGGCTTCGATCCGGATGATCCCGGCAGCGAGGATGTGCCGGTGCCGGATTACGCGGCGACCCTGAACGACGGCGTGCGTGGGCTGCGGCTCGGGGTCGTCGAGGAATGGTACAAGGGCGCGCCGCATCCCGATGTGCCGCCGGCGGTGGACGCCGCAGTCGAGGTGTTGCGCGGCCTCGGCGCGGTCGTCGAGCCGGTCAAGCTGTCGAGCCTGCGCGACTACACCGATTGCAAGACGACGATCTCGTCGGTCGAGCTGTTCGCGATCCACGAGCACGATCTGCGCACAAGACCGCAGGATTTCGGCCGCATCCTGCGCAACCGGGTATTGCCCGGCGCGCTGATCCGCGGCGAGGATTATCTCGAAGCGCTGCGCTGGCGCACCGCGCTGGCGAAGGAGCAGGCGCAGGCGCTGCAGCGCGTGGATGCCTTCGTCACCGCGGCGGCGCTGAATGTCGCCGAGCGCGCCGACCCGAACGCGCCGGACCGGCTGGTCAGCGCGCCGAGCGTCACGATGCCGTTCAGCGTCGGCGGCCTGCCGGCGCTGGCGATCCCGTGCGGGTTCAGCCGGGCGGAGAGGCTGCCGTTATCATTGCAGATCGCCGCCGCGCCGTTTCAAGAAGCGCTGGTGCTGCGCATCGCGCACGCCTATCAGCAGGCGACCGATTGGCATACGCGGCACCCAAGCTTGGCTAATTGATCTTCGGAGCGCCGGCTTCCAGCCGGCATGCCGGTGGGACGCCGGCGGTCCATTCGGAGGAGATGCATGCGGTTTGGACTTTTCGGCAGCGCGCAGGCGCGGCGGCCGACGCCGGGCACGGAATTGACCGACAGCAGCCAGGGTTTCCGCGAGTGGATCGAAAACAATGTCGAGGCGGAGGCGCTCGGCTTTCACTCGACCTTTGTCGTCGAGCATCATTTCACCGGTTTCGGCCAGGTGTCGGCGAGCCTAAATCTGTTGACCTGGCTCGGCGCGCGCACCTCGAATTTGCGGCTCGGCACCGCCGTCCTGGTCCTGCCGTGGCACAACCCGGTATTGCTCGCCGAGCAGGCGGCGACCCTCGATCTATTGTCCGGCGGACGGCTCGATTTCGGGGTCGGCAAGGGCTACCGCTATAACGAATTCGCCGGGTTCTGCGTCGATATGGAAGAGGCGGACGCGCGCTTCGACGAGGCGCTCGACGTCATCACCAACGCGTTCACCAATAACGCGCCGTTCAGCCATAAGGGGCGCTACTGGCAATACGACAACATCGTCGTCGAACCGCCGCCGGCGCAGCGGCCGCATCCGCCGTTCTGGATGGGCGCCGGCAGCAAGCGCTCCGTCGCCGAGGTCGCGCGGCGCGGCTACAATCTCTTGCTCGGACAATACGATCTGGCCGAGGACGTCATCGCGCTCGTCGCGCAGTTCAGGGGCGATGCCGAGGCGCGCGGCCGCGTCTTCGACCCGATGGAGGTCGGCGTCGCGCGCGCCGTGCACATCGCGAAAGACAAGAACGATCGCGCCGCCGAGCTCGAACGCCGGTTCCAGGGCCACATGCGGATCAACCGCTTGTCCGAGCGGCCGGGCGGCGACACGCGCGAACGCTTTGCGCAGCATGACGATGCCGCGGTGCGCCATCTGTGCAATGAGACCGCGCTGTTCGGCACGCCGGACGCGATTGCGCGGAGGCTCGAAGCGCTGCGCGCCGGCGGCGTCGAGTATGTGATGATCAATTTCGGCGGCTCGCGCGACAACATCCGCCGCTTCGCGCGCGACATCATGCCGGCCTTCGCCGGCGAGCCTATGGTTGCAGCGGCGGCGAAATAGGGCGCACCCCGTGTCCGGCTTTAGGCCGGCCACCCACGTCTACAATTTCACCACGAAGACACGAAGAACACGAAGGCGATGAGATCCACCGCGATTTCGTATCTTCGTGGTTTTAAGACGTGGATGGCCGGGACAAGCCCGGCCAAGGGGTGGAGGAAGCTGAGGAGCCGGCCGTCAGCGGTCAGTTAGATCCTCCGCCGCGAGGCGCTTGAGGGCTGCTTCGTCGGCGCCGTAGCGCAGCCATTCGCCGTGATGCTCCATGCCGAGGCGGTGATAGAACTCGCGGGCCGGGTTCCAGTCGAGGACGTGGAAATCGATACGACCCCAGCTGCGTTCGACGGCAATCGTCGCGAGCCGCGCCATCAGCCGGCGGCCGACGCCTTGGCCGCGCGCGGACTGCGTGACGTAGAGGTCTTCCAGATAGAGCCCCGGCCGCCCGAGCCAGGTCGAAAACCGCGTATGGAACAAGGCGCATCCCGCCGGCTCCTCGTCGAGAAAGGCGAGGATCGCCTCGAATTTGGGCTCCGCGCCGAAGCCGTGGCGCAGCAGATCCGCCTCGGTCGCGACGACGGAATCGGGGGCTCTTTCGAACACCGCGAGCTCGCGGATCAGCCGCAGCAGCAGGGGCACGTCGTCCGCCGTCGCGAAGCGGATCGCGATCTCGGCCATCAGCGCTCGCGCCATTCGCGCGGGCCGCTGCCGGGCGGGCCGAAATCGCGCGGCGCGAGACCGCCCTGAAACCAGGTCACGAAGGTGTAGATGCTGTAGACCGGCAGCAGCAAATGGTCGGAGAGCGCGCGGGCATAGGGCACCATGTTGGTGCATTCGAGCACGATGGCGCCGATATCGGGATGCCGCGCGACGAGCGCGTCGCCGGCATCGAGGATATCGCGCTCGGCGGCCGCGGCGTCGAGCGTGTGCTTCTCGTCGAGCATGACGCGGGTGAATTCGCGCCCCTGCTCGGTGCCGACGATCGGGGTGTTCGGGTCGGCGCCGGCGGCGATGAAATGCTCGGGCGTCAGGCTCGCCGCGCTGACGGTCAGCACGCCAACCCGCTTGCCCGGCGGCAGGATGCGCTCGACGAGCGGGATCTGCATCAGGCTCGACGCCGCGACCGGCACGCGGACATGCGCCGCCAGCTCGCGCTGATACAGCGACAGAAACCCGCAGGTCGTCGTGATGCCATCGGCGCCCAATTGCACGAGCTCGGCTGCCGCATCGAGAAAGGCGTTGATCAGCCCCTGCGATTTGTGGCGCACGACGCGGTCCGGGGTGGCGCCCGGCACGACCTTGTAGAGCACCGGAAACGGCCAGGTGGTGCCGTTGCCCATGTCGCCCGGGATGCGCGGGAACTTCGTCTCCAGCATCAGGATGCCGACCCGCGAGCCGTACAGCCCCTTGCCGCCATGCGCGATGCGCGATGTGTTCGTGTCCATAACCCGCAGCTTAGCCAGCCGGCGGCGGACGAACAATCATCGCCGGTGCGGTGGCGCACCCTCAAGGCATGCACGCGACCGAACAAGCCGCAGCAATCATGTCGCTGGCGCCCGGCACACTGCCGAACAGGAACAGCATCAGCATCAACAGGGTGAGCGGCAGCAGAAGGACATCGGCGGCGCGGCCGGCCGTCACATGCCGCCAGACGCGATACGATCCCGCGAGCGAGCGCAGCGAATAAGCAATGCGCACGGCCCGCCGAAGACGTTTTGCCTGTTCGTTGCCCATGGCCGGGCCCGCTCGTCATTGAGATGACAGCAGGAGGCTATCGTCTAAGCCTCGGACGTGCTGTGACGCAGATCACACTGGCGGCAAAGAAAAAGCGCGCTCCCGAAGAAGCGCGCCTCGTTGCGCGGATTCGGCGGCACGCCTGCGCCGTCGGCTCCACTTGCGCCGGTGCGGGATTATTCCGCCGCGGCCTCGGCGGCGGCTGTCAGACGCGGCGCGCGCCGGCGGGTCGAAGGAACCCCGATCACCGTCACGATGGCCGACAGCACGGCAAATCCGGCAAGGGCGTAGAGCCCGCCCCCGAAGCTGCCGGTCGCATCCTTGATCGTGCCGACGACCCAGGGCGTGATCGTGCCGGCGAGGTTGCCGAGGGCGTTGATCCAGGCGATGCCGGCGGCCGCGGCGGTGCCGGTCAGGAACAGGGACGGCATCGGCCAGAAGGACGGCTTCATGCCGTAGAAGCCGATCGTCGCGATCGACAGCGCCGCGATCGACCACCAGGTGCCGTGCGTCAGCCCGGCCAATGCCAGGCCGGCCGCCGCCAACAGGCACAGTGCGAAGCAATTCCAGCGGCGCTGGCCCATCCGGTCGGTGACAAAACCGGCGACGATCATGCCGATCGTGCCGACCACATAGGGGATCGAGGAGGCATAGCCGGTCCAGAAATTCGACAGGCCCAGCTCCTTGACGATCTGCGCCAGGAACATGACCAGCCCGACACTCGCGGCGGCGATGCCGAAATAGATCACCGCCAGCGCGATGACGCGCGGATTGTACATGGCCTGCCAGACCGAATAGGTGCGCTCTGCTTCGATCTCGCGCTGCTCCTTTCTCAGCTCGGCCGCGAGCCAAGCCTTCTCGTCCGCCGCGAGCCACGCGGCCTTTTCCGGCCGGTCGGTCAGGAACAACAAACAGCCGATGCCGAGCAGCACCGCCGGGGTCGCCTCGATCAGGAACAGCCACTTCCAGCCGGCGAGCCCGAGAAAGCCGTGCAATTCCATGATGCTGGTCGAGACCGGCGCGCCCAGCGCGATCGAGATCGGGATCGCGGTCATAAAGCCGGCGATGATCCGGCCGCGATGCACCGGCGGAAACCAGTAGGTGAAGAACAGGATCATGCCGGGGAAGAAGCCGGCTTCCGCGAGGCCGAGCAGGAACCGCACCGTATAAAAGCTCCACTCGCCCGAGACGAAGGCGGTGGCGCCGGAAATCAGGCCCCAGGTGATCATGATGCGCGCGATCCACAGCCGCGCGCCGATCTTGTGCAGGATCACATTGCTCGGCACTTCGAGGATGAAGTAGCCGATAAAGAACGCCGTCCCCATGCCGAGACCGAGCGCCGCCTGGCTCAGCCCCAGATCCTGCCGCATCGTCAGCGCGGCGAAGCCGACATTGACGCGATCGAGGTAGCAGATGAAATACAGCAAGCCCGTGAACGGCAGGATGCGCCAGTAAATCTTGCGCATCGTGCGCTGCTCGATAGTCGCGCCCATCATTCCTCCCGAAATGCCGTGCCGCGCCTTCGCCTGCGGCTTAAGGTCAGCGGCACTGCCCTTTATTTGGGTACGAGTGAAGGTTTTTCGCCCGAGACCGGGCGGGCTCAGCCGCGGCAAAACTTCGCGCAATACCGGTTGATGAAGCCCGAGTTTTTCGCGCCCGCGAATCCACGCGGCACCCCTAATCAGCGTCCCGGCGAAAGCCGGGACCCACCCATCAACCGATTGACCGGTTGAGAAGTGGATCCCGGCTTTCGCCGGGACGCGGATTGGACGAAAAAGGGGCGCGGTTTGTGCCACGCCCCTTCAATGGATCCCGGCCTGCGCCGGGATGATTTGCGCGGCGAGCGCCGCTCAAATCAATTGATCAGGCCGTAGAACTTGCCGGCGTTCTCGCAGGTCATCTTGTAGACGACATCGGCCGGCAGGTGCTTGAACTGATCGTCGATGTATTTCTTCGATTCCGGCCACACCCCGTCGGGATGCGGGAAGTCGGAGCCCCACATCAGCGTCTCGACGCCCATCTCCTCGATCAGCTTGGTGCCGACGCGGTCGTATTGGAAGGTGGCGCGGCACTGGTTGCGCCAGTACTCGCTCGGCAGCTTCTTCAGCTTCAGATCCTGGTACTGGTCCTTGTACTCGAAATCCATCCGGTCGATGACGTAGGGGATCCAGCCGATGCCGCTCTCGCCGAGCACCAT